>Ga0209754_1000380_pt1 | contig 65660 bp, 56 predicted proteins | sample MesohylBB_FD_187295 | JGI IMG/M metagenome (GOLD analysis project Ga0209754, IMG submission 187295) | Host-associated microbial community of the marine sponge Aplysina aerophoba from Gulf of Piran - sponge mesohyl, lysed by bead beating... | ecosystem: Host-associated > Porifera > Sponge >...
CGTAGGGTTCGTCTCCACAGGGATCCTCCAGGTTCTCGGCTGGCTTACAGCGCCGATTCTGGGGGATCCCTCGCGTTCAGCCGCGGACCCCCACCCCGCTCACTCCGACCTCAAACGCGAAGCGCCGGCAAACGTCACCTGGCAGGGCATTCGTCTCGACGATGTCAACGCAATGAACTTCGACGACGTCGACTTCGTAAAGTACAGGCTGGAATCGGGCGACATCCTGCTCAACGAAGCATCCGGAAGCCCTCATGAGGTGGGCAAACCCGCGATCTGGAAGAACGAGATCGAAGGGTGCTGCTTTCAGAACACGCTGCTTCGCCTTCGTCCACAACTCACCAATCGGGACTACCTCTATTGGTACTGCTATGCATCCGCACTGTCGGGCCGATTCGGCGAGGCCAGCCGCGGCGTCAACATCCGACACCTCGGAAAACGAGGGCTCGCGCAGTTTCCCATCCCGATAGCGCCGCTCGCGGAGCAGGAGCGGATCGTCGCTGCCATCGAAGAACACTTCTCCCGCCTCGCCGCCGCAGAGTCCACACTACGCGTTGCCCTCCAGCGAGTTGAAGTGTTCAAGTCATCCCTCCTCGCGGACGCGTTTCACATGAACGCCCGGCTGCCCTCCGACTGGAAGTTCGCCACAATCGGGGACGTCGCCGCGGTGCAACTCGGCCGGCAGCGTTCACCACGACATCACGCTGGCCCGCAGATGCGGCCGTACCTACGGTCAGCAAACATCACGTGGCATGGCATCTCTCTCGGTGATGTCAAACAAATGAACTTCGACGATACGGACTTCGTGACATACAAACTCGAACCTGGTGACCTCCTCTTGAATGAGGCGTCAGGCAGTCCCAACGAAGTCGGGAAGCCAGCAATCTGGAATGGCGAGATCGAGAACTGCTGCTTCCAGAATACGCTACTTCGTCTTCGCTCTCACGACATCGAAGGGGGTTACTTGTACTGGTACTGCTATGCGGCAGCGCGGAGCGGGCGCTTCGGCGACGCAGGACGAGGTGTCAACATTCGTCATCTTGGCAAGCAAGGGCTCTGCCGATTTCCTATTCCCGTTGCTCCGGCAGACCAACGAGGTGAGATCGTAGAGTGGCTCGAGAGACGGTTTGAACAGTTGGCGCGCTTCGAGCAGGCTTCCCGGTCCTCGATCAAGCGTGTCGTTGCTCTACGTCGCTCGATCCTTGCCGAGGCATTCTCGGGGCGGTTGGTGCCTCAGGACCCGGATGACGAGCCCGCATTCGCTCTGCTGAAGCGGGCTGCAGCAGCCCATGCACCCGAGCCAGCCGGAGCAAAGAACCCGCTGAGTCCGGTCCTGTCTTGTAGGCGTGACTGATCACACACTCTCTTGGGTGTGATGGATCTCCTGTCTCGCGGTGCCGTTGGAGTGCTTGATGATCGGCCCGCCAAGCGCAGGCATGAGGCGGTCCCCACCTAACTTGATCCCAGCATCCGCAAGTTGTTTCGCCGCCTGGAGGCTACGTTCAATAGCCGTTGGATCCACATTGGGGTTTTCTTTGATGATCTCATCGAGATGATCTTGGTCCATCCTCAGCCTCCTTTGAGAGTCCTAGAAGAAATCTACTGTGTCTACGAATGACACTATACGATTCGTGACCATGTGATCTAGCAGGAACCAGAAGTAATCCCAAACAGCTTTCTGAATCAGATTCTCATACTCCTTCTTGCATTGGCGAGATGATCGTCAAACCATCTGCGTCTAGCATGTCTTCGATCGCGAGGAGACGAGTCGTAGCCCACTCGCGAGCACTGGCTAGCAGCGCGTCCGTGGCTTTGGGCGAGTCGCTCCAAGCTGCCCACCGTGTCCTCGTTCGGCAGGCATGGCGCTACTGTGGTGCGGGGTTCAGGGTCGGGCATGGTCGGCTACTGGCAGAGTTGCGGATTCTGTCGACCACGGTAGCAACCCGACCGCCGCCTACCCGGCACCTACGCATCAGCTCAGCTTCCCGTGAGCTGTCGGCAACTGCCGACAACCAACGGCGGGCCGTCACCGCTCACAGCCGCAGCATAGTCCTGCCCAGCGACCGGAAACGGGAGTGTCAAGCGCCGTCCATGTTGTTCGAGGGTCATCGCCTACAGTGATTGCTGCCAACCCCGCCCGGAGTATCCCCATGGCCAGCACACACACCGGCCGGCTCGTCCACCTCAACTCGCTCCGGCAAGTCGAGTTGCACGATGTGGGCCACACCGATCACGACACCTACGTCGTCACCGAGAGCGACGATGGCACCGTCGTATTCACGCCGGCGTCGAACTCCGACGACACCGACCTGGCTCTGCTGGCGCGCCCCGACATGATGGAGTTGCTCGAGCGCGATTCCTCTGAGTGTGTCGAGATGTCCATCGAGCCCACCGCCGAGAACGCGGCCATGAGGCTGGCCCATGTGGCGCTGCGCCAAGCCGGCTATTGGGGTCCCCCAGACTTTGATGTGGACGTGGCCCACCCCCGCTTCCGTCAGGCCGTCGAAGCCGCAGCAGCCGCGCCCGATAAGCAGCAGGCGATCGAGGCCGCACGCTCGATCCTGGAGGGCCCCGAGGCGCTCGCGGTTTACGGACTCGCCCCCTAGTCCCGTCAGCGCACCCCACCTGGGCGCGGCACGACCTCGCTCCAGAGCAGGGCTTCAGCGGTCGGTCACCCAGTTGCCTTCGGGGGGCCCACACCCACCTGTGTCAGCCACACCGTCATCTTGTGGTCATCTATGCAGTACCAGATCCGACCCGATCCCGTGACTTCGTATTGCCACTGGTCCAATTCAACGCCATTGACGGGATACACGCGGCGCCTGCCCTTCAGCGGATGCTGCCTGCCGCCACGTCGGCGCGGCTCAGCCGTCAGCGCCTCCCACGCCGCCCGCACGCTGGCGGGCGACTCGCGGCAGAGGTGTTCCCACCTTCGCGGACGCGTTGTCCGCGTATCGGATGTCCCATCCGCCGGGGCGCGGCGGCGGAGCGACGCGATCGCGCCGGCGCGGCATTGGCTCTAGACGGCGGGTCTCGGTACGCGTCCACCGTGGGCCCGCAGCGGTTGGCTGAACCGTCGCGCGAGCTCGGGATCGGAGTAGGTCTCCGACGTGACCCGCCATTCGCGCAGCGCCTGTTCGACCTCCGCGAGATCGTCGGTCTCAGCCGCCTCTGCTAGCAGCTGAGACATCTCCTCGGCGAACAGCCTCCGGTCGCACTCGGGCAGGACATCCACCCACGGCCACTCGCGCTCAATGTCGGCGACTGCGCCGTCGATGCTGTCGTCAGCCGAGCGGGGGCCCTCGTGACTGCCCACGTCGGGAGCATAGTCCTGCTCCACGGGCCGGATCTGAGCGGGTCCGGCAGCGAAACCCTCGATGCACTCCCGGAGCGCCTCGGCCGTCACCCCGCCGACGTAGGGCTCGATGTCGGCGCACCGCCCCTGATGCTCGGCCCATGCCTCGGCACGGCCGGCGCGCCGGTCGGCTGCCAGCGCTCCATCGAGTGCGTCCCCAGCTTCCTCAGTCATCGCTCTCCTTCCGTTCCATTCATCTCGCGCCACTCCGTGGCCAAACACATTGCTGACTGTGGACTATATCGACTTATCATCACCTGCCACCTAAATCTTGATACTAGGCGCACCTGTCTCAATCGCTGGCACCGTTCCTGCGCACTGCCATCGGAGGCGGCTGCCGGGGCCCCAGCTCTGACCTGTTCGCTCACAGGCTCAACGGGCCGCGGCCCGAAGCAATTGGTGTATGATTGGTGTATGGCTCGAACGAACATCGACATCGACGACGAGGCCTGCGCGGCCGTGATGCGCCAGTACAGGCTTCGCACCAAGCGTGACGCAGTGAATCTTGCGCTTCGAACTCTGGCCGTTGAGCCGATGACCCTTGAGGAGGCCCGCGCCATGCGAGGCTCGGGCTGGGACGGCGACCTCGACGAGATGCGCGCCAACCGGCATCCGTGATCCTCGCCGACACGTCGGCATGGGTGGAGTTCGCTCGCGACACCGGAAGCGCTACCTGCAACCGCCTCGACGACGCCCTTGACGGGGAACTCGCTGTCTGCGACGCGATCCGGATGGAGGTGCTCGCCGGAGCGCGCGGCGAGCAGCACCTGCGCGACCTGCACCGCCTCCTGGCCCGGGCTGAGACCCTTGAGACGCTGCCGTCCGACTACGACGACGCCGCGTCGATCTACCGCTCGTGTCGCCGCCACGGCGAGACGCCCCGCTCGCTCATCGACTGCCTGATCGCCGCCATCGCCATTCGAGGCCGGGTTGCAGTCCTCCACGCCGACCGCGACTTCAGTGTCATCGCGCGCCACAGCACACTGCAGACGGTCGCGCCAGGCTGATGCTGTGAGGATCTCATGACCAGCGACCCGAAGGCGCTCGTGCAGCGGCTGTGGGACTTCTGTGACGTGCTGCGCGACGACGGCCTGTCCTACGGCGACTACCTGGAGCAACTCACCTACCTGCTGTTCCTCAAGATGGCCGACGAGCAGCACGAACTCCTGGGCGGGGAGCGGGTGGTGCCCATCGAGCATGACTGGCAGTCGCTGCTGGCCCGGTCCGGGGCCGAGATGGAGGCCCACTACAGCGAGGCGCTGTCGGCGCTCGGGGCGGGCAACGACATGTTGGGCGTGGTCTTCCACAAGGCCCGCAACCGGATCCAGACCCCGGCCAAGCTCGAGCAGCTCGTCAAGGACTTCATCGACAAGCACGAGTGGCTCAGCTACGACGCCGACCTCAAGGGCGCCGCCTATGAGGGCCTGATCGAGAAGACCGCCCAGGAGGGCGCCCGCGGCGCGGGCCAATACTTCACGCCCAGAGCGCTGATCTCAGCCATCGTCGACGTGATGCTGCCCGGGCCCGGCGACCGCATCTGCGATCCGGCCTGCGGCACCGGCGGCTTCTTCTTGGGCGCCTACCGCTCGATCATCGAACGGTTCACCCCCCTGGAGCCCGACCAGGCGGCCCATCTGCGCTCGGGGGCGTTCACCGGCTGGGAGATCGCGGACCTGCCGGCGCGTCTGTGCGCCATGAACCTGCTGCTGCACGGCATCGAGAGCCCCGAGTCGGACTCGCCGGTGCATGTGGACGACGCGCTGAGAGCCGACTCCGGCAAGCGCTTCGACATGGTGCTGACCAACCCTCCGTTCGGCCGGTCCTCGTCGGACAGCTACGAGCGCGACGACTTCTGGGCCGCCACCCGCAACAAGCAGCTCAACTTCGTGCAACACGTCGTCGGCCTGCTCAAAGTCGGCGGAACGGCCGCGGTAGTGGTGCCCGACAACGTGCTCTTCGAAGCCGGCGCGGGCGAGACCATCCGCCGCCGGCTGCTGCACGACTGCGAGGTCCACACCCTGCTCCGCCTCCCGACTGGCATCTTCTACGCCCAGGGCGTCAAGGCCAACGTGTTGTTCTTCCGTCGCCGCGAGGGCGCCGAAGCGGCCTGGACCAGGGAGCTGTGGGTCTACGACCTGCGCACCAACAAGCACTTCACCCTCAAACAGAACCCCCTCACCCGAGCCGACCTCGACGACTTCGTCGCCTGCTACAACCCGACAGACCGCCACCAGCGCCAAGAGTCCGAACGCTTCAAGCGCTACACCTACGACGAACTCATGGCCCGCGACAAGGTCAGCCTCGACCTCTTCTGGCTCCGCGACGACAGCCTCGAGGACATCGACAACCTCCCACCCCCCGCCGTCCTGGCCGCCGAGATAGCCGAAGACCTCCAATCCGCCCTCACCGAAATCCAGGCCCTCGCCGAGTCGCTGACCGCCACGGCCAGCAGCGAGGCACCGGACTGAACGCCGTCGTACCCGGCCCGTAGTCTGCGGACCGGTGGATATCCTGTGGATAACCGGGCGAAGAGAGGAGGTGGCCGTGGCCGACCGGACCGGTATCGAATGGACCGAGACAACCTGGAACCCCAGCACCGGCTGCGACCGCACCTCGCACGGCTGCGACAACTGCTACGCGCTCACCCTCGCCAAGCGCCTCAAGGCCATGGGCAACCCCAGGTACCAGAACGACGGAGACCCCAAGCACAGCGGGCCAGGCTTCGGCCTGACCTTGCACGAAGACCTCTTGGAACTCCCCCACCGGTGGCGAACGTCACGCGTAGTCTTCGTGAACTCCATGAGCGACCTCTTCCATCCCGACGTGCCACTTGACTTCATCCAGCGCGTCTTCCAGGTCATGGTCGACACACCTCGCCACACGTACCAGATCCTCACAAAGCGCTCGAAGCGTCTCGCCTCACTGGCCGACAAACTTGACTGGCCGCCCAACGTCTGGATGGGCGTCACCGTTGAGTCGAAGGGCTACGCCTTCCGCATCGACCACCTCCGCACCGTCCCGGCGGCAGTCCGCTTCATCAGCGCCGAGCCCCTACTGAGCCCGCTGGCGAACCTGGACCTTTCAGGCATCCACTGGCTTATCGCGGGAGGTGAGAGCGGCCACGGTGCACGGCCGATGGAGGAGGAGTGGGTAATCGACCTCCGCGACCAGTGTGCAACCGCAGACGTCGACTTCTTCTTCAAGCAGTGGGGCGGCCGCACTCCGAAGGCGGGCGGTCGGGAGTTAGACGGATCTTGCCACGATGACATGCCTGCAGTACGCGAGGTCGCCTGATGAGCCGCTCGTGGGGATACTGGACTCGCGGTAAACTCGACGTACTACGGGACTATCTGAACGCCTTTACAACCACAACCAAGCACAAAGCGCCATCCGAGCGCATCTACCTCGATCTGTTCGCCGGAGAAACCGATAACCGGGACCGAATTACGAGTGAAGAGATCCAGAGTTCAGCGCAGATTGCTATCTCAACAGAGAGTCCACCCTTCACCAGGCTACGGTTCTTTGAGGTAGAGGACAAGGCAAGAGAACTGGAATCATCACTTCTCTTTGCGAACCCTGGACGAGACATCAAGGTATATGCAGGAGACTGTAACGCGCAGATCGTCCATGCCCTCAACGAGCTACATGGTAAAGATCTCGCATGGGCTCCAACCTTCGCCTTTATCGACCCGAACAGCTTGGAGGCAAAGTGGTGCACACTCAGGCGACTCTCTGAGTTTCGGACTGGAAACTACAAGACCGAACTGTTCCTTCTATTCTCGCCCCAGATGTTCAGCCGGTTGTTACCTGTCAAAGGAAGCCAGCTTAGACCTGATGATGAAGCAGCAATTGACGCTGTGTTCGGGATAGGCGCATGGCGAGAGATATACAATTCTCGTCTGAACGAGTCACTCAGTGGACGCCAAGCTCACGAAGCTTACCTGAACCTAATGCGCTGGCGCTTAGAGACTGAACTTGGATATCAGTGGACTCACCCGCTAGAACTCAAGAACACACGCGGCACATCGCTGTACTTCATGATCTTCGCGACCACGCACCCTGCTGGCCATAGGATCATGAGCAATCTCTTTGACACAGCAGCCCGTCAGTTTCCTGCGATGCAAGCTGAGGCACGGCGACGGATCCAACAGATGGAGGAAGAGTCTTTGGGAGTCATGCGATTGTTTCCTGATGATTCCGAGCTTGGAGTGGCAGAATCGCTTGACGAACGATTCTACATTCACGAGCCACCCACCAGACCCTGGTTCCTCGGCTCCGAGTCATAGTGAGGCGAGTGGATCAGATCGCGGGACGGGCCGAGAGGACAGCGGAGGCTGAATCGTGGAGGCGGGTGAGCTTGGTTTCGTGGGCGTGCTCTACGAGTTGCCGTCGAACTATTCGCACATCATGAACGTGGCGGTCGATGTTCCTGGGTCTGTGTCCGAGGCGTTCGGGATGAGGGGCCATGTCCCGGTCGTGGGCACTGCCGATGGCGCGGAGTTCGCCGCGACGCTCGTGCCGGTCGGCGGTGGCCGTCACCGGCTGTTTCTCAACAACGCGGTCCGCGGCGCTATCGACAAGGGCGCTGGCGACTCGGTGGAGATCCGGATCTGTGTGGACCGCCGGGACCGCACGCCCGAGACCCCGCCGGCACTGAAGGAGGCTTTGGCCGAGGACGGTGCGACCGCGGCCTGGGAGGCACTCACGCCGTCGAGGCGCAAGGAGTGCCTTGTCTGGCTGGCCGACGCGAAGCGGGAGCAGACCCGCGCCGCTCGTATCGGTCGCATCGTGCGGGTCGCCATCGAAGAGGCACTCCCCGTCTCGAGTGACCGAACCTCACGCCGTAGCCTCTGGCAAGACGGCGATCACGGGGTGACGGGGCGTGGCTGACGACACTCTCCAGAAGGTACGGGAGATCTGCCTGGCGTTGCCCGACACCAAGGAGACGCTGACCTGGGGCTCGCCCTACTTCCGGGTCGGCGACAAGATCTTCGCCGGGTACGGCGAGACCGACGGCAGGCCCTCGGTGGGCTTCAAGCTGGAGAAACCCCACGCCGAGATGATCGTCGCCGATCCGCGCTTCACGCCCTCGAAGTACGTCGGCCGGCACGGGTGGGTGACGATGGACCTCGCCGACGTGGACGATTGGGGCCATGTCGAGGACCTGATCCTGGAGAGCTTCCACCTCATCGCACCCAAGCGCACCCTGGCGAAGCTGGGCTGCTCTCCTGGGAGCGCGAGCACTCACGAGAGATCGAGTCGTAAGTAGTCTCGCATCCGTGAGCACCATGCGCCCCGAAAACATGGCCGGGGGTCGGTGGCGGCTGGCACGGACCTTGTCCGTCGCGGCGGCGGTGGCCCTGGTAGCCGGAGCGTGCAGCGGCAGCGGCGACGGGGCTAGCGACAGCGGCGGGGGCGGCGACGCTCTGGGCGACGGGTCGCTCGGGGTCGTGGAGGTCGGCCCGGAGGAGGCCATCCAGATCCGGTCGGTCCTGGCGCTGAGCGGCGACGCGGGCTCCGGTCCGACGAGCGGGAAGTCCGTGCGGCTCGCCGTCGGCCACTACGGGACGATCCACGGTTTCGACGTGGATCTCGGCACGCCCGTCGACGACGGCTGCTCGCCCGAGGGCGGCGAACGGGCCGGACGGGAGATCGCCGCCGATGCCGACGTGATCGGCGTGATCGGCACGACGTGCTCCGCGGCCGCGGTCACCGCCGCTCCGCTGGTGACCGGCGCCAACAAGGTGATGATCTCCCCGTCGAACACCTCCCCCCGACTCACCTCCGACCTGGCCGGCAACCGGGGCTCCGACCACCACGAGGGCTACTACCGCACCGCGGACAACGATCTGTACCAGGCAAGGACGATGGCGCAGTTCCTCCGCGAGGCGAAGGACATCGACACGGTCGCAGCCATCCACAACGGCGACGCCTACACCCAGAGTCTCGCAGAGGCGTTCGCCGCATCCTTCGAAGAGCTCGGCGGTTCGATCACCGGCGTCGGTGTGGTCGCCCGCGACGAGACCGACCTGGTGCCGACGCTCACCGACCTCGCCAGCGGCTCGCCGGAGGCGCTGTTCCTGCCCGTCTCGCCAACGGTGGGCACCGCCATCGTGCAGCAACTGCCGGACGTGTCAGGCCTCGACGGCGTGCTCCGTCTCTCCGGCGACGGGCTGCTGGCGGACGCGTTCTTGGGACTGGAGGAGTCCGAGGGGATGTTCTTGTCTGGACCGAACCTCAGTTTCGGCTTGAACGCCAACGAGAGCACCGGCAGGCACAGCGCCGACCTCCTGGCCGAGTACGAGGACGCCTACGGCACGGCGCCGGAGGCGGCCTTCTGGGCGCACGCCTACGACGCGGCCACTCTGCTGCTCGAGGCGATAGAGGCGGCCTCGCGGCCCGAGGACGAGTCGCTCGTCATCGATTTGGCAGGAGTGCGCGAGTACCTCGACGGCGTGTCCGGATACGGCGGGATCATCGGGTCGATCAGCTGCGACAACTTCGGCGACTGCGGCGTGCGGCGGATGGTCGTCGTCGAGCACCTCGATTCCGACGACCCGGCCGCCACCCGGTCCAACACCGTCTACGAGTACGTCCCTTAGAGGCCGAGCGAATAGGCGGGGCGACGCGGCCTGCGAGAGCGACGCCGTGGCCCGAGCGGCCCGTGAGCGCAGCGAACAAGAGCGGGAATGGCACCGCTGCAACGCGACGGGCTATCGCCTATCCGCGCTCGCTCTCAGGAGGCTGCCGAGCAGTAGGCCTCAGGCCGGCTTGCCGGGGCGGGCCTCGACAATCACGCTGTCATCGTCGTAGGGGCGCCACTCGCCGCTGCGGGCGTGCCAGAAGCGGCGGCCGGTGAGCCGCTCGAGGGCGAGGCCGTAGCAGTGGAAGTGGGTCGCCGCGCCCTCGATGTCGATCGCGTGCACATCGTTGCCGAGCATGGCCACCCCGGTCCCCCGCTCGACCACCACCTCTTGGCGCACCTGCGGCTCGCCTGAGCCCGCGCAGGGGCCGTACAGCCGGTTCAGCTCCTGGCCGCGCACCGCCACGATCACCGCCCAGGTGTTGTGCTCGTGGGGCGGCGCCGAGGTGCTGTCGCCCACACACTGCACGTACAGCGCCAGCTCGTCGTCCTCGTTCTGTGCGATCCGGTAGCTCACGGAGGCCCCCGGCGCTTCTGGCGGCGGGAAGTCGTCGTCGCCGAACAGGTCGTCGCGCTCGGCCAGGTGCAGCAGCCGCTCCCTGATGCGCTCCACGCCGGCCTGGTCGATGCCGCCGTGCTCGCGGCCGTGGGCGTCGATCTTGGCGATGTCGTCCATCGCGTCGGCGACCGCCGCGGCTCGCTCGGCTGCCCGGTCTTTCTCGCTCATGGCTCCCCTCGGCTCGGGCCTCTGACACAGAGTATGGGCAGGACGTCTCGCGGTGCTTCACCGGGCTTGTGGACGGCGCTCGGCGCTATGTTCGACGCACCGCACCGCAGTCGGTCTGCCTACAGAATCGCGGCACGCATGGCAAGCAAGAGCAGCGCCGGACTCATACTCCACCGGAGGACCGCCGACGGTGAGATCGAAGTGCTGCTGGTGCACCCCGGCGGACCGTTCTGGGCCCGAAGGGACGCTCACGCCTGGTCGATTCCCAAGGGCGAGCACGACGAGGCCGAGGACGCCGAGACGGCGGCCCTGCGGGAGTTCGAGGAGGAGCTCGGATCGCCACCGCCCACCGGGCCGAGGATATTTCTCGGCGAGTTCGGGCAGTCCGGCCGCAAGCGGGTCAGCGCGTGGGCGCTCGCGGCGGACTTCGACGCGACGCACGTGGTCAGCAACACCTTCGAGCTCGAATGGCCTCCCCGATCGGGCCGGATCCAGGAGTTCCCGGAGGTGGACAAGGCGGCCTGGTGGACGGTCGATGCGACCCGGACGAAGCTGCACAAGGGCCAGGCCCCGATACTGGACGCCCTGGCCGAGGCCCTCGATGACCACGGCCTGGAGGCTGGCGACCCGGTGGCCGCGGCCCAGCGGGCGCGGCTCCGGATACGGGCTGGGGAGCACACCGGGCCCACGGCTCACCTCGCCCCGGGCTGCATTCAAGCCAACCTCGTGGTGCTGCCCCGGGCCGTGGCCTCCGGCTTCGTGGCCTTCGCGACCCGGAACCCCAAGCCGTGCCCAATCGTGGAGGTCATAGAACACGGCACGGAAGCCGTGACCTCCGCACCCGGCAGCGACCTGCGCACCGACATTCCCCGGTACCGGCTGTTCGCAGACGGCGCCCACGCCGACTCGGCCACCGACGCCACCGCCTGGTGGCGAGACGACCTGGTGTCGGTGCTGCTGGGTTGCAGCTTCAGCTTCGAGGCCGCCCTCATGCGGGCCGGGCTGCCGGTCCGCCACATCGAGCAGGGCCGCAACGTCCCCATGTACATCACCGACCGCGCCTGCGAGCCGGCATGGGATTTCGCCGGCCCGCTGGTGGTGTCGATGCGGCCCATGCCGGCCGAGCTCGTCGAGCAGGCCCGGCGGATCACCGAGGCCTACCCGCAGGCCCACGACGGCCCGGTGCATGCCGGCGACCCCGCCGGAGTGGGAATCTCAGACCTGGGCGCGCCCGACTTCGGGGACCCTGTCGATGTGCGCGAAGGCGAGGTGCCCATGTTCTGGGCCTGCGGCGTGACCCCGCAGCTGGCCATCGCAAACGCCGCGCCCGAGATCGCCATCGTCCACGAGCCGGGCCACATGTTCATCACCGACCTGCCCGTCAACCCGAGCCCTTCGCACGAGCCGAACTCGCTCTAGACCGCGCGCGACACCATGAACGCCCACATCCGCGGCTGCGGCACCCCGCTCGCGGCGCGATGGCCGGTTCAGTTGTATGTGGTGGTCTTGCGGATCATCAAGTCCAGCCACTCCCCCGACGTGATGGGCTCGTAGCGGGGCGAATCGTCGGGCGAGGTGCAGGTGGGGATGCACTCGATGCGGGCGTCGTAGGTGGGCTGATGGAAGAAGGCCACCGAGATGCGCTCACCCCAGGCACCGTCGGCCACCACCACCCGGTGCAGGGTGGAGACCCAGCGGTCGTTGGTCCAGGCCGCCATCAGATCACCGATGTTGATGACGAAGGATCCTGCAATCGCGGGCACATCCTCCCACTCGCCCTCAGGCGACAAGATCTGCAGGCCGGGAACTCCGTCGCTGTAGAGGATGGTGAGGCTTCCCCAGTCCGAGTGCGGACCCCTGCGGAACTGTCCCGGCAGCGGCGCGGCGTCCAGCGCGGGATAGCGCAGAGCGGCCAGACCGGTGACGTGGTCGGCGATCTTGTCGTCGAACCAGTGCTCGTCGAGGTTCAGCGCCAGTGCCATCAGCCCCATGATCCGGGCCGCCAGGTCCTCCATCACCGCGTAGTAGGCCAGGAACGACTCTCTGAAGCCGGGCACCATGTCCGAGTCGGGCCAGACGTTGGGGGCGAAGAACTCCTCACGCCCCTCGCGCAGCCCCGCCCTCCGGGCCGCCTCGCGGTCGTCGAAGCGGTTCACGAGATAGAGCTCGGCAAGGTCGGGCGGGGTCTCCTTGTCACGAGACAGCGCCAGCGTCGAACTCTGAAGCGGCTTGTAGCCCCTGCGATTGCCGACCTCGCACACGAGGTCCATCTTGTCGTCCTGGGGCAGATCGAAGAACCGTCGGGCGGCGCCGTCGATCCTCCCGATGTCCTCGGTCGACACGCCATGACCGGTGATCACCAGGAAACCCACGTCCTCACAGGCACGCCGGATCTCGTCCACAACCTCGTCACGACGCGGCCCCGGCTCGAACGCTCCCGAGAGATCGACCAGCGGCACCCGAGACGTCACACCTGTCGAGGCCGTCATGGCGCTCCGTCCTCCTCTGGCATCTGTGTGCGTAGCGGAACTCTAGCCGGGACCTTCCTTGCGCCCGCCGGCGCTGGACGGAAGGGTCGACCACACATCGGGACTGGTGGCCAACCAGTCAGCGAACATGGCCACGCAGGCCTCGTCGTGCAGCCTGGTGGTTTGCACACCAGCCGTCGCCAGCCAGTCCAGTGCTTCGTCGGACCAACTCTCGCTGTCACCCACTACCACCGCGCCGATGCCCAGGAACCGCACCAGGCCCGAGCAGTACCAGCAGGGCGTCATGGTGGTCACCAAAGTGGTCTGGGAATAGTCGCTCAGCGCACCGGCGTTCCCGATGGCGACCGTCTCGGCGTGGAGGAGGAAGTCTCCCTGCTGGACATTGCGGTTGCAGCCTGCCCCCAGCACCGTGCCGTCGGAGTCGACTAGCGCAGCGCCGATCGGCACTCCCCCCTCGGCGAGACCCCTCCGGGCCTGCTCGCACGCCAGCGCCAGCAGTTCTCCGGTATCGGGCTGCGGCACTCCCAGCTCCTGTCAGTAGATGGTCTTCTGGAGCATGGACAGGATCCACCCGCCCGATGTGGTGGGCTCGTGGTGGGGTGGATCGTCGGGTGAAGTGCAGGTCGGGATGCACTCGATTTGGGCGTCGTAGGTGGGCTGATGGAAGAACGCGATGGAGATCCGGTCGCCCATGTCCCCCTCCGGAGCCAACACGCGATGCAGCGTCGACACCCAGCGGTCGTTCGTCCACGCTGCCATCAGATCGCCGAGGTTGACAACGAAGGAGTCGGCGACGGTAGGAACATCCTCCCACTCTCCGTCGGGCGACATGATCTGCAGGCCGGGCTCGCCGTCGTGGTACAGGATCGTCAGGCTGCCCCAGTCCGAGTGCGCTCCCCGCCGGAACTGCCCGGGCCGCGCCGGCTCGTCGAGGGCGGGATAGTGGTTGACGGTCAGGTTGGTGATGTGGTCGCGGATCTTGTCGTCGAACCAGAACTCGTCGAGGCCCAAGGCCAGCGCCATCAGCCTCATCAGCCTCGTGGCCAGGTCCTCCATCACCTCGTAGTAGGTCTCGAAGGCCTCCTTGAAGCCGGGCACATGGCTTGGGTCGGGCCAGATGTTGGGCGCGAAGAATCCCTCCCGACCCTCCCGCAGACCCGCTCGGAGGGCAGTCTGCGGATCGTCGAAGCGGTTGACTGTGTACAACTCGCACAGGTCCGGCAGCGACTCGTCCTCGCGCGACAGCGCCAGGGCCGACGCCTGTGAAGGGGTGAAGCCCCGGTAAATCCCGGGCGCGCCGACATAGGTCAGCTTCTCCTCCTCCGGCATCGAGAAGAAGGCCCGGGAAACGGAGTCGATTCGCTGCACCACCTCATCGGCGACGCCGTGTCCGGTGATCACCAGGAAACCCACGTCCTCACAGGCACGCCGGATGACATCCACCACCTGATCTCTTTGCGATCCCGGTTTGGACGAGCCCGACAGGTCCACCAGCGGAACCCGCGACGCAACCTTCACTGCGCTTGCCATGGACTAATCCTCTCTTAGGGCTCGCACCCTCCGAGCCTCACGGGCGCTGACGTCAGAATCCAATCGAAGGATCGATGAACTCGTTCGTGTAGAGGTCTGTGGCCTCGATATCTTCGGGAACGCCGTCGAGCACATCCTTGAGCAGCTGCACGAAGCGTTCCATCCGAGCCTCATCGAAGTTGCCCACGATGTCATCAGGTCCGTTGCCCACCAGGCCGAACTCGAGGGCGGTCGCCGCGGAGTAGTCCATCTGACCCGGGTACAGCACCCAGGGCGACTCAAGATTCTCGACGATGTCGAGGATCAACGCGCTGGTCGGATCGGGGTTGGCATAGTGATCGAGAACGGCCTGCTGGAAGATCGGAACCACCAACTCAAGACAGGGGCGCAGCCCATCCAGAGCCTCTGCCCGAACCGCGAGCGGCTGGGCGTAGACCTCGAACCCGGAGTCATGAACGAGCAGGTATTGGACCGGCTTGCTCCACTCCTCAAGCGCATTCTCGTAGAACCAGGGCTCGCTGCTGGCAAACCCCTGCTGGACGAAGGAGCCGTTGGCGGCAACGAACCTCGCGGGTGTTCCGTCGTAGGACGGGTCGACCTGGTCGGCGCTGAGAATGCCCGCGTCGACCATGTAGTCGATGTAGACGGCGCCGCCGAAGTAGACCACAGTGGTGCCGGCCTGGCCGATCTCGTCGAAGCTCGAGAAGGAGAACTCCTCCGGGTTCCACATGAGTATCTGCGGATTGATCTCGAACGGCGCCGCCACCGCGACCGTGGGGATCACGTCGAAGGCGGCAATCTGCTCGTCTGTGTTCGCGTAGCCCATGTGAATCCCGTCGTCGAGTTGCATCGTGGTTGTCATCGGCTGGAAGCCGAGATAGGGGCCGCCGGCGCGGATCTCGAGGTCGATCCCGGTGTCGAGCAGCGGTCCACGGTAGATGCCGTTCTGGGGGTCGAGCGTGCCTGCCTCGCCGATCAGGTAGTAGGCGTAGCCGTGCTCGGGGGACGGGTACCAATCGGTCTGCAGCACCAGCGGGTCGGGACACACTCCTGACAGGTCGACGGCCATGGGATCCGCTGCCGCGGGCTCCTCGACGGCCGGCTCCTCGACCGCGGGCGCGTCGGGCTCGGGCGCCTCGACGGCCGGCTCCTCCACCGCGGGCGCCTGCGTGGGCGCGTCGGGCTCGGGCTCCTCGACGGCCGGCTCCTCCACCGCGGGCGCCTGCGTGGGCGCCGGCTCGGCGACCGCGCCTCCCCCGGTCTCGTCAGCGTCGTCGCCGCACGCGGCGGCAACCAGAGCCAACAACGCGACACAGACAGCCAGCTTTCTCATGGCCTTCCCCCTCGAGATTTTGATTCTACGAACCAGTGTGGAACCAACTGTTGAGTGTAATCAAACCTCCGCTGAGGCGTCAAAATGTGGCACTGTCAACATCCGGTGGCTCCGGCACCGCCCGCCGCGGGGAACATCGGGGCCGGGGACGGGCCCGACGCGCCAGCTCGGTTGCGGGCAGAAGCCGGCTGCCCGGCTCACGCGCCCGGAACTCGTCACGGCAGGCCGGACACGCCCGCAGGCACCAGAGACACGCCCACCGGCCACCAGAGACACAGCCACGGGCACTGGGAACACGCCCACGGGCCGCACCGATCTGCTGCGCTGCCCGATCCGAGAACTCGAGCACGGGGAACACGCCCACGGGCCGCACCGTCGGCGTGGTCAGGCGATCACGACCACCGGTGTGCCGATCGGGGCCCATTCGTAGAGCTGCCGGGCCTTGTCGTTGCGCTGGCGGACACAGCCCGCCGAGCGGTACTCCCCCAGTTCGGCGGTGGTCTGGATGGGAGTGCCGTAGCGGTCAGTCGGGATCGAGTGGAGTCCGATGGCGGCGCCGCTGCGGCCTCGGGCGAAGCGCACCATGTGCTTCATGGTCACTCCCGGCGTGAACGACCATGCGTGCACCGATTTGGAGAACACCCGGTAACGGCCCGGCGCCGGAGTTCCCTTGCGCCCGCTCACCGGGTAGGTGTCCACCAGCGCGCCGTCGGCGCCCACCAGCCACACCCGCTGCTCGCTGACGCCGTAGACGACATGGTTGGTGCCGGCCAGGCCCACGTCGGGCGTGGAAGCCCCGGCGGTCCACCGCACCGGTCCGTCGGAGTGGCCGATGGTCATCGTCCCGTCGTCGTGCACCGTCAGGTACGCCCCCGGCCAGTCGTAGGTGCGCGAGTGCCACAGCGCGTCGTAGGGCGTGACCGGCAGTTCGTAGAGGACCAGGTTCCCGTCGTCCTGCATGATCAGCGTGCGGTCGGACTGCCCGAGGGTGCGTGAGTCCCACAGCGCGGCGTAGCCGTCGGTGTCGTACAGCACCAGGTTGCCGTCATGCTGGAGGATCAGCCGGTAGCGGCCGCTGGGCGAGGTGATCGACTCTCCCGGCGACAGCGACTCGCCGGGCATCATCGTGCTGCTCGACCGGTCCGGTCGGTCGTCGCCGGACGACCCTGACGACTCCGGCGACGCGGACGGCTCCGCCCGAATGGACGCCGCCCCGGCGGCCGGAGCCCCGACCGCGGCCAGCAGCGCCAGAGCCAGCGAGGCGAGCAGGACGGCTCGCAGGGCGCGTCCGAGCGCCCGGAGAGCTGGGGCCGGGGCGGAGGAGGCAGTCATCTGCACCACGCTACATGACCCTGTGGAAAACTCGGGACGGCGGGGGTTGGGGGCGCCCGGCAGCGGGCGTCCGCCCGTCTGGTGTCTCACCGCTGTCGTAGGGTGCGATCCGTGGCGATCGAATGCGTGACGACGGCCTACGGGCCGGCTGCCCATGAGGCGCTGGCCCGAGCCGTGGCCGAGGCCAAGGGGGGCGATCCGCTCGCCCCGGTCACCGTCGTCGTGCCCAACCACTACGTGGGCCTGGCGGCCCGGCGAGCCCTGGGGCGTCGCGGGCACAACGGCACTCGAGGCGTTGCCGCGGTCGCCTTCCACACCGCCTACAGCCTCGCCGAGCGTCTCGGAGGGGCCGAGATGGCCGCCCAGGGCCGCCGGGGAGTGACCATGACGGTCATCGCCGCCGCGGTCCGCACCGTGCTGCGGCGCGATCCAGGGCACTTCCGGGGCGTCGAGAGCCATCCGGCCACCGAGCGGGCCCTCACCAGAGCCCACCGCGAGCTGTCCGAACTCGACGGCGGGCAGCTCGCGGCGCTGGCTGCGCAGTCGCCGCGGGCTGCCGACGTGGCGAGGATCCACCTACAGGTCGCGGCCGACCTCGAAGCAGGCTTCAGCAACGAGCAACAGCTCTCGCAGGCTGCGGTCGCGGCGGTGCGGGCCGACCCCTCGGCGGTGGCGCGCCAGCTCGGCCCGACGATCGTGTTCCTGCCGCAGAGGATCACGGGCAGCCAGGCAGGCCTGCTGCGGGCGGTCGCCGAGACGACGCGTACGACGATCGTCGCGGGCGCGACCGGCGCCGAGGACGCCGACGCCGCGGTGGTCGCCTCGGTCGGCAGGCTCGGCGCCGGGCTCGACGCATCGGCACCAAGAGGCCGAGCGGGTAGGCGAGCGAATCCGGCACATACGAGCGAGGCCGTGGCCGGAGCGGCCCGTGAGCGCAGCGAACAAGAGCGGGAAACACACCGCCCCGACGCAGCGGGCTCGCACCTGCCCGCGCACGCTCCAAGCGGAGGGCGCGCCCGAGCGCGGGCCACGGTGGAGGCCCTAAGCGTGTCCGACGCCGACGACGAGGTGCGCCATGCCGTGCGGGCTGTGGTCGACGCCGCCCGGGCCGGGACCCCTCTGGGGCGATGCGCCATCGTCTACGGCGTCGAGAGCCCCTACGTGCGCCTGATCAGCGATGCGCTCGACGCGGCCGGCATCCCGCGCTGCGGCGCCACGTCCCGGACGGTGGAGACGTCGCTGCTGGGACGGTCGCTGCTGGAGATGCTGGCCCTTCCAGACCGCGGGTTCTCCCGGCGGGTCGTGATGGCTTGGCTGGCCGGCGCCCCGGTCAGCGTCAGGCGGCCCGACCCGGACGCGGCGAGCCGGGCCGCGGATCCCGAGGGAGGGGCCGGCGGCGACACGGACGCCGACAGATCCGAGGGAGGGGCCGGCGGCGACGGGCGGATGGCTCGCCACAGATGGCAGGGCGTGCCGAGCGCCGCATGGGAGCGGGAGGCCCGAGCCGCCCGGGTGGAGTCCGGGATCGACAGCTGGAGGCGCCGCCTCACCCGGTACGCCGAGGACTGCACCGCGGAGGCTGATCGTCACGCCGCCGACGAGGAGCAGGCATGGCGCGGCGACAGGCATCGGCGCAGCGCAGAGCGCGCCCGGGAGCTGCTGGGCTTCGTCGAGGAGCTCCACGCCGACCTTGACCCCCGCCCGGCGCCGCGCACCTGGGCGGAGCTGGCCGGCTGGTGCCAGAAGCTGATCCACAAATACCTCGGCGGGCGGCTGCGCCGGAGCTGGCCGGACGAGGAACGGCAGATGGCCGAGCAGGTGGACCGCGCCGTCAGCCGTCTCGGAGATCTCGACGGCACCGACGACGAACCCTCCGTGGCCACGTTCGGGCGGGCGCTGCGGCTCGAGTTGGAGAGCGCTGCGCACCGGCACGGACGCCTCGGCGCAGGCGTGCTGGTCGGGCCGGTCGGCCTGGCGCTCGGAGTGGAGCTCGACCTGGCCGTCGTGTGCGGCATGGCCGAGGGAACCTTCCCCGCCCGCCGCAACGACGACGCCCTGTTGCCGGACCGGGAGCGGCTGGTGACGGACGGCGACCTGCCCGCCAGAGCCGACCGTCCCGGAGACGACCACCGGGCGCTGCTGGCCGTCGTGGACGCCGCGGGGCAGTCGCTGCTGCTTCACCCCCGCGGCGACCTCCGCCGGGCCGCGGACCGGTCGCCGAGCCGATGGCTGACCGAGGAGGCGGGCGAAGCCCAGGAGGTGCCGTCGTTCGTGGCCGGGCTGCGCCGCACCGGGTTCCCGGCCCACGCCCAGGAGTACGACACCCGGTGCGTGCTCGACTGGCACGACGCCCGCGCCCGCGGCGACCGTCCCAGGAGCGACCTGGCCCGACTCCCCAGCGTGCTCCGGCGCCCCGAGGTCAGCCGGGGCGTCGAGCTGCGCCGGGCCCGCCAGTCGCGGCGGCTCACCCGCTTCGACGGCAACCTGTCGGCCGGCGACCTCCGGGGGACCGTCCTGGCGCACCCGGCCGGCGGCGGCGAGACGACCTCCGCCTCCCGGCTGGAGATGTGGGCCGGATGCCCCCACGCCTACTTCATGCGCCACGTCCTGAGGGTCGAGGCCATCGACGACGCCGACGACGAGCATCGCATCAGCCCGCTGGAGCGCGGCAGCCTCGTGCACCGGATCCTCGAGCGCTGGCTGGCCGAGGCCATCGCCGAGGGCGCCGTGCCCGCCCCCGGGGCGCGCTGGCCCGAGTCGTGGCGGACCCACCTGCTCGCTGTCGGGGAGCAGGAGTGCGACCGGCTCGCAGTCCGGGGCCTGGTCGGGCGCAGGCTCTACTGGGAGCACGACCGGCGCCAGATCCTCGCCGACCTGGTCCGCTTCCTCGACTTCGACGACGAGCGGCGCGCCCACTACCGGTCGCAGCCCGCGGCGGTGGAGCTCGGCTTCGGCATGCCCCGCAGCGCGAGCGGCCCCGTCAGCGTCGAGATCGGCAGCGGGCGGTCCATGAGCGTTCGGGGGTCGATCGACCGCGTCGACGCAACCCCCGACGGCGGCCTGCTGGTGGTCGACTACAAGACGGGCTCCGCCCGCGCCTACGAGAAGCTCGGCCCCGACGACCCGACTCTGGGCGGCCACCGTCTCCAGCTCGTCCTCTACGACCTCGCGGCCCGCAGCCTGCTCGGCATCGGCGACACCGCCGACGGGCACGGCGCCTACTGGTTCGTGTCGGCCAAGGGACAGTTCAGCGATGTCGGCTACGCCACCGACGCCGCCCGCCGGCGGGTCCTCGAGGCGGTGAACGCCATCGTCGACGGGGTCGGCGACGGCCTGTTCCCGCTGCACCCCGACGAGCCGGTGTGGAGGCCTTGGGTCCCGTGCGGCTACTGCGACCCCGACGGCATGGGCACCCGCGACCAATGGCGCGACTTCCAGCGCAAGCGTGACGATCCGGCCCTGGCCCGCTACCTCGACCTCGTGGATCCCGACCGCGAGCGCTCCGAGGCACCCCAGAGCGCCGCTGGAGCGCCCCGATGACCGCCGCCAGACCGCCGCTCGCCGACCAGGCGGCGCGCGACCGGATCGCCTCGGACCTCGACAGCACCCTGTTCGTGGAGGCCGGAGCGGGCTCGGGCAAGACCCGGGCGCTCGTCGAGCGGGTGGTCGCGCTGATCGGTTCGGGCGTGGCCATGGAGAACATCGCGGCCATCACCTTCACCGAGAAGGCCGGCGCCGAGCTGCGGGACCGGATCCGGGACCGGCTGCACAGCCCCGACACTCGTGACGCCCTCGGGGCGGCGGCGGCGGAGGCTGCGCTCCGCCAGCTCGACGGCGCCGCAGTGGGGACGCTGCACTCCTTCGCGCAGCGGCTGCTGAACGAGCATCCCGTGGAGGCGGGCCTGCCGCCCAGCGTCGAAGTGCTCGACGACATCGGCTCCCAGATCGAGTTCGACCTCCGCTGGCGCGACTTTCTCGACGCGCTCCTCGACGAGCCCGCCATGGGTCCGACACTGCTGGGGCTCGAGGTGCAGGGGGTGCGGCTCAACCAGATCCGGGCACTGGCCGTGCAGCTGAACGAGAACTGGGACCGCCTCGAGAACTGCGACTTCCGCCACGAGCCCGACCTTCCGCCCGTCGATGTCGCAGAAGCGCTCCGGGCGCTCGACCTGCTGGCCGGCATCCGAGGGTTCTGCACGGACCCCGGCGACAAGCTCCTGGCTCGCATCGACACGATCGCCAAGCACCGCAGCCGGCTGCTGGCCGTGACCGGCGAGGCCGCCCCCACCGACCAGGTGGCGGCCGACCGCACCGACCGGATCGAGGCGCTGCTGGCCCTGGAGCGTGAATGCAAGGGCGCCAACCTCGGCAGGGCCGGCAGCTGGGACGGCCAGGTCCAGAACGCCCGCGACGGCATCAGGCGCCTGAAGGCAGTCTGCGAGCGGGCGCTCCGATCGGCGGCGGAGGCTGCGCTGGAGCGCCTCGTGGCCCGGCTGGCCACCTTCACGCTGAGCGCAGCGGAGGAGCGGCGAGCCAGGGGACGCCTCGAGTTCCACGATCTGCTGGTTCGGGCCCGCCAGGTGCTGCGCCACGACACCCACGGACCGGCGGTGCGGGCGGCGCTGCGCGACCACTACCGGTGCCTGCTCATCGACGAGTTCCAGGACACCGACCCGATACAGGTCGAGCTGGCCGCGCTGCTGGGCTGTGACGACCCCGCTCCGGCCACGGCCCGCTGGGCTGAGATGGTCCCCGATCCGGGCCGCCTGTTCTTCGTCGGCGACCCCAAGCAGTCCATCTACCGCTTCCGCCGAGCCGACATCGCCACGTTCCTGGAGGCCCGCGACTGGACCAGCGGCCAGGACCGGGGCCGGATCGAGGGCCTGGCCACCAACTTCCGCTCGACTCGGCCGATCATCGACTGGGTCAACGCTGTGTTCGGAGAGCTGATACAGCCGGTGGAGGGCAGCCAGCCGGAGTATGCGCCGCTGGGCTCGGTTCGCGAACCGGTCCCGCGCGGGCCCGCCGTCACCGTCGTCGGTGCTCAGGCGATCGAGATCGAGGGCAGGGCCTTCGCCGCCGAGCTGCGCAGGCGGGAGGCGGAGTCGGTGGCCCAGGCGGTGGCCGCGGCCCTGAGGGACGGATGGGACGTCGACGACGGGTCACCGACCGAGCCGGCGCCACGGCCCGCCCGGCTGGGGGACATCGCCATCCTCATCCCGTCCCGGATCAGCCTGGGAGACCTCGAGGACGCCCTCGACGCAGCGGGGATCCCCTACCGGGCCGAGTCCTCCTCGCTGGTGTACAGCACCCGCGAGGTGCGAGACGTGCTGTCGGCCCTGCAGGCTGTGGCCGACCCCACCGACGAGCTGGCCCTGGTCGCCGCCCTGCGCTCCCCGCTCTACGGCTGCGGCGACGACGACCTGGCCCACTGGCGCCTGGCTTGCAGGGGAAGGTTCTCGCTGCTTCGCAGGCCGCCCGAGGACGCGCCGTCGGACCACCCGGTGGCCGAGGGGATCGCCCACCTCGCCGAACTGCACCGGGCCAAGCGCTGGACCAGCCCGCCCGCCCTGATCGACCGGCTGGTCCGCGAGCGGGGCGCCTTCGAGACCGCAGTGGCCGGCGGGCGGCCGCGCGACGTGTGGAGACGGCTCAGGTTCGTGACCGACCAGGCCCGCGCCTGGGCCGACGCCGGCGGCACCAACCTGCGCGACTACCTGGCCTGGGCCCGGCTGCAAGGCGCCGACAACGCCCGGGTGACCGAGACCATCCTGCCCGAGACCGACGACGACAGCGTGCGCATCCTCACGGTGCACGCCGCCAAGGGCCTGGAGTTCCCCATCGTGGTCCTGTCGGGCATGACCACCAGGCTCAGCGCACCCGCCCGCGGGCCCTCGGTGGCCTTCGACGCATCGGGACAGCCGGTGGTGAGGCTGCGGGGAGGGATCGAGTCAGAGAACTACGAGGAGTGGAAGCCGATCGACGAGCAGATGGACGCCCATGAGCGCCTCCGGCTGCTCTACGTCGCCTGCACCCGGGCCCGCGACCACCTGGTGGTGAGCCTGCACCGCCGGGATCCTGGCGAGAACGGCAGCAAGGTGAACTCCGCGGCCTGGGCTCTGACCGATGCCGGAGCGGCCGGGGCCGGGGCCGTGGACGGCTCGACGTTTCTCGCCCCGGCCGGCGAGCGTGATGCCACTGCCGCCGGCCGGCCCGCTCCAGCGGAGCCGCAGCGCACTCCGATTCCCGAGCGCGACGAGTGGGAACGCGAGCGCGAACGGTGCCTGGCGCGGGCTGCAACGCCGCTGGCGGTGTCGCCCACTGCGCTGTCAGCCGGCGACGGCGAAGCAGCGGCCAGCAACCCGGGCCCGGACAAGGACCCGGGCCCGGACAGCGACCCGAGCCTGGACAGCGACCCGGGCCCGGACAAGGACCCGAGCCTGGACAGCGACCCGGGCCTGGACAAGGACCGCGGCGACTCGGAGCAGCCCCCTTGGAGCAAGGGACGCTACGGCACCGCCATCGGACGGGCGGTGCACGGCGTGCTCCAAGACATCGACCTGGCCACCGGCCGAGGCCTCGAAGCCCTATCGGATCGGCAGGCTGCGGCCGAGGGAGTGAGCGGCCGATCCCGGACGGTGGCCGGCTTGGCCCGGTCCGCGCTCGACACCGGCGTCGCCCGCGAGGCTGCCGGCTCCCAGCACTGGCGGGAGTTGTTCGTGGCCGCGCCGTTCGGGGACCGTCTGGTCGAGGGGTATGTGGATCTCGTCTACCGCGGTCCCGGGGGGCTGGTGGTGGTGGACTGGAAGACCGACGCCGTCGCGGGCGATGATGGCGTCGACGCCAAGCTGGCCCGCTACCGCCTGCAGGGCGCGGCCTACGCGGCGGCGCTGGAAGCGGTGACCGGCGAGCGGGTCGCCCGCATGGTGTTCGTGTTCCTCGACCGTGACGGTGCCGTCGAGGCCGAACTCCCCGACCTGCCTGCCGCGGTGCAGGACGCTCGGGCCGCCGTGGCCGGACTCAGCGGCTGAGTCGCTCGCTCAGTTCGGCCACGAGACGCTGCACGGCTGCGGCCACCCCCTCGCGCTCGGGCTCGTCGAGATCGCCGATCTGGGTGTCGAAGGCGTCGAGCACCAGGTCCAGCGTGTCGCGGGCCAGCGTCAGGCCCGCAGGCGTCAACTCCAGGAGGCTGCGACGGCCGTCGTCGGGGTCGGCCACCCTGCGCACCAGTCCCCGGCCGACGAGGCGCTGCATCGTCTTGGTGGCCCCGCCGGACGTCTGCACTATCCGCTGGGCCAACTCGCCCGCGCTCATGCGGTGCGGCGGGCCGGCCAGCCATAGCGCGCTGAGGGCGAAGTAGCTGGAGGTGTCGAGCTCGTGTACGGCGACCGTCTCCGATATCCACGCCTCGAGCTGGCGCCCGGCCAACAGCGTCAGCACGAGCACGTCGAAGGTGTGGCGATGCCGCTCGCCCAGGTAGGGGGCGAGCAACGCGAGCACTTCGTCATCGATCGGAGACGGCCTAGCGTTCCTCGCGCCCGGCCTGTCGTCCCCCATCGCGTTCACCGACCGCCTAGTTCTCGGAGGCCGGCGGGTCGGGGTCGCCGGGCCGCATCCGCCCGGTGAACAGGACGGCCACCCGCTCGCCGCCTGACACGCCCGGCGTCCCGGTTCCATCGCTCGCGGCGTTCAGGGCCAGCAGACCGCCGAGGCCCGACGCACCGGTGGGACACACGTCGATGCCCGTGTGCCGGTGGGCGAGGCGGTGGGCCCGCCGGAAATCGTTCTCGGTGGCGACGAGGGGCCATCCCCCCGACGCCAGCATTGCTTCGACGATGTCGATCCAGTCGTAGGTGATGTCGTCGAGGATTCCTGACGCGTACGACACCGGCTCCTGCTCCCACGCCCGCATGTAGTGCTCGGGATCGTAGCGCAGCCGATCGACCGACTCCTGCAGCCGACCGTCGCTCATGGGATCCATCTCGGCGGCGATCCTGGCGCGAAGCCGGTTGTCCATGGTTCCCTGAGGGGCTGCCTGCGCGGCGACGATGCGGTCGAGGAAGTAGTTGCGGTCACGGCTGCCCCCGGCGCGCTCCTGGGTGCGCAGCTCGAGCGCCAGCGTGTCCCACGCCCGCACCAGGGGATGGTTGCCCTCCGGCTGCACGGCGTGGACCCTGGGCAGGCGGGCCAGATCTCCCCGCTCCGCCGCATCGGCCAGCCCGGTGACGACCGCGGTGGCCAGCGCACCTCCGCCGACCTGGACGAACAGGCGGTCGAGGCGAGCGGGCCGGCCGCCGTCGTGCCCGACGAGGGCGTCGACCATCTCCCAGGCCAGCGTCCTGCCGCCGTCGATGGTTGCCGGGGTCTCAGTCCCCTGGCATGAGAACGGCACCGCTCCGGCCCGGATGGCGGCCAGCATGGCATGGTGGGCGGGGTCGCCGGGCACGCCCGGCTCGCGCTCGCAGCGCACTACCCGCCCGCCGAGTTCCGTGATGCGGGACACGACCGCTTCGTTGGCCCAGGTCGGCACGAACACGTCGATTCGCCGGCCGACAGCCCGGGCCACAACTGCGGCGGCCAGCGCCGCGTTGCCGCAGCTGGCGATGGCGTACGGGGGCGCTCCTGGCCCGGCGTCCGCGCCCTCCAGCCGGTGGGTCAGGGCGACGCCGAACAGGTGGCGGGCCTTGTGCGAGCCCGACACATTGCCGGTCTCGTCCTTGACCCACAGCTCGGAGTCGCCGATCCCGACGGCGTCAGCCAGCTCCGGGGCCGGACCGAACGGGGTCGGCTCGAAGCCGTGGCCCTCCACTCCGATCACGGCCGCATCGAGATCGCGGATGGCCGCTCGCACCGCCGATGCCGGAGGATCTCCCGTCTCGGTGAGCCGGTACGCCTCCAGCCGCTCCGCGTGATCCTCGAACGTCGACGCCACTGCCTTCCCTCTCCCTGCCCGCTCGGCCTCTGGCTCTCAGTCGTCGTCGCGGGCGCCGGTGCGGCCGTTGAACTCGACGATCTGGGTGTCCCAGTCGTCGACGAAGTGGCGCATGCCGTCCCAGAAGCCCTGGTGGCGGCGGGCCACGAAGTCCTCGAAGGCGGTGCCCTGCTGCTCAACCCAGGTGAAGTAGCCCAGGTTGAAGATCCGGCGCCGCTCCGCGTCCGAGCAGGCCAGGTGGCGGACCTCGCCGCCCGCGCCGTCGATCAGCCCCCGCCCGAAGGCCGCGGCCGCGGCCATGTCGTCGTAGCCGCCCCGGTGGTGGCGGCCGATGTAGGCCTCCCGTTCGGCGTCGTAGAGCTCGGAGCCGTCGGTGGCCACGGTGACGATCACGTCGTCGCGGCCCATGTCGTGGGCCTCGGCCACCGCGATGGCGGCCAAGGCGTTGCATGAGGACGAGTAGCCCATGTGGGTGAGCAGCCCCACCGTGGCGGCGTCGACGCCGGCCCGGTCGACCAGGTGGTCCCGGCCCGCCGGCGTGTTGAACAGCACGTCGAGCGAGTCGGTGCACACGTCGCTGACCGCCACGATGTCGTCGGTGTTCATCACGTTGTGGATCAGCGGGACGTGCTTGTCGCCTATGCCCTGGATGTTGTGCTCGCCGTAGCCGTTCTCCAGCAGGGTGGGGCACTCCAGCGCCTCGGCGGCCACGATCCGGCAGCTGTGGTGGTCCTTGAGGTAGTCGCCCGCGCCCAGGGTGCCGGCCGAGCCCGACGCCGACACGAAGGCGGCCAGCCGGGAGCCCGGCCGGTCGGCGGCCACATGCTCGTAGAGCCGCTCCAGGGCGGGTCCGGTGACGCTGTAGTGGCCCAGATGGTTGGAGAACTCCGAGAACTGGTTGACGATCACGTTGCCGGGGTCGAGGGCCATCTCGTTGCAGGCGTCGTAGATCTCCTTCACGTTGGACTCGGTGCCGGGCGTGCGCACGATGTCGTTGGCCGGGTCGAGCGTCCACTGCTCGAGCCAGTCGAAACGGGCCTTGCTCATGCCCGCGGGCAGCACGGCCACGCCCCGGCAGTCCATGATCCGGCTGATGGCCACACCGCCGCGTGCGTAGTTGCCGGTGGAGGGCCACACCGCCCGGTGCCGTGTCGGGTCGAACTGGCCGGTGACCAGCCGCGGAGCCAGGCAGGCGTAGGCGGCCAGCACCTTGTGGGCCCGGATCATCGGGAAGCGGTTGCCCAGGGCCAGCACTATGCGGGCGTCCACCCCGGTCATCTCCGGGGGCAGCTCCACATAGTCGGGCACGGCGTGCGGACCGCTGCCGTCGAGGCGTCCGAACCAGTGGACCCGGAACAGGTTGGCCGCGTCGGGCTCGTTGCGGTCCACGCCGGCCAGCGCGGCCAGTCGGGCTTCGGGGATCGTGGACGGGTCGCGCAGCTCGGCGAAGGTCGGCAGGGCTATGCGGCGGGACCGGAAACGCTCGACGGTGTTGGCGTAGGCGTCGCGGTCGACGACCTCGGCGGTGAGGCCGAGAGAGCGGTGCGCCCTCCAGACCTCGGCGTCGGAGATGGTGCTGGCGTCTGTCATGCCCCAAGTATCACGCCCAGATCGCCCGACCGGACCCCTTGGGCGCCACAACCCCCCAGCCGGGCCGCCGGCCATCCTCAGATGGCGCGGTCGTGGCCGGCCCAGTAGGGGTCGCGCAGCTTGCGCTTGTAGAGCTTGCCGTTGGGGTCGCGGGGAATCTCGTCGATGTAGTCGACGGAGCGGGGCAGCTTCTGGCGCCCCAAGCGCTCCCGCAGCCACTCTCCGATGGCCTCGGTGGTCTCGTCGCCGGGCTCCCAGCCCTCGCGCACCTCCACCACCGCCTTGATCTCCTCGCCGGTGTCGGGGTTGGGCACGCCGAACACGGCCGCGTCGCCGACCGCGGGATGCTGCACCAGCTCGCCCTCGATCTCCGCGGGATAGATGTTCACCCCGCCGACGATGATCATGTCGTTGGCCCGGTCGTTGAGGAACAGGTAGCCGCCGGAGTCGAGATAGCCGACGTCGCCCACGGTGAAGAAGTCCCGCAGCCGGCTGGCTGCGGTCTTGGCCTCGTCGCCCTTGTACTCGAACACCGTCCCCGGCATCTTCATGTACACCGTGCCCGACTCCCCCGGCGGCACGTCGTTGCCGTCGGAGTCGACCACGATCACCTCGCACCCGGGCCAGGCCTTCCCCACCGTGCCGGGCCGCTGGAGCCATTCGGCGGCCGAGACCGACGTGCCGCCGCCCTCGGTGGCCGCGTAGTACTCCCAGATGGAGTCTCCCCACCACTCGATCATGCGCCGCTTGGTCTCCACCGGGCACGGCGCAGCCGCGTGCACCATGGCCCGCAGCGACGACACGTCGTAGCGGGATCGCACCTCGTCGGGCAGGTGCAGCAGCCGGTTGAACATGGTGGGCACCATGTGCGAGCTGGTCACCCGGTAGCGCTCGATGCGCTCCAGGACGCCCTCGGCGCTCCAGCGGTCCATCAGCACCACGGTGTGGCCCAGATGCAGCGACATCGTCGTCCAGTTGTTGACCGCGGTGTGGTACAGCGGCGCCTGGGTGATCTGCACGTTGCCGTCATGGGGCTTGGACCCGAAGAGCATCAGCAGCATGCCCGCCGTCGATGCGGCCTCGTCCGGGGGGCGGGGGTCCAGCGCCCGCCGCACCCCCTTGGGCCGCCCGGTGGTGCCGGAGGTGTAGAACATGAACGAGCCGGTGGCGAGATGCTCGGGGTCGGGCCGCTCGCCGCTCTGGGGGGCGATCAAGTCCTCGAAGGGGCGGAACCCCGGCACGGGCCCGCCCACGCAGAACCGGTTGGCCTCGGGGGTCACGCAGCCCTCGAGGGCCTTTCGGGCCTCGTCACCGAAGCGCTCGTGCACGATGAACGCCTTGGTCTCGGCGTCGTTGACGATGTAGCTGATCTCCGCGCCGACGAAATGCCAGTTGACGGCGGTCACGTACAGCCCGCTCTGGTAGGCGGCCAGGCACACCGCGAGCTGCTCGACGCAGTTGGGCAGCACGGTGGTCACCTGATCGCCCTTGGCGAGCCCGGCCGCTCGCAGGCCCTTCGAGATCCGGTTGGTGAGCGCAGCCAGCTCCGCGTACGTCAGCTGGTTGTGCTCGGGGTCGATGACGGCCGGGAAGTCACCGTCGGCCTCCGCGATGGCCCACAGTCCCACAACGTCAGTGTTTGCCATGGCCGGAAGTCTGCCAGCCGCGCTCGTCGGCGCGTTGGCGCGAGCCGTGGCGACCTGCCGGCCGGATAGTTTGTCGGCGTGGCCGATGAGCGTCCCATCGAGGAGCAGGTCCACCTGGCCTACCGCGATCAGGTGGCGTGGATCACCATCGACCGGCCCGACGTCGCCAACGCGTTGAACCCACCTTGCCGTGACCGGGTACGCGACATCCTCAACGGGCTCAACACCAGCCACCGGGCCCGGGCCGCGGTGATCACCGGCGCCGGCGACCGGTTCTTCTGCACGGGCGCCGACCTGCGCCACTCCTACCGCGACCCCGACCGCTCGACCGACGTGCCCGACCGGATCGTGGGCGACCCCCGCCGGATGATGCTCGACGGCCAGCACTCGCTGTTCGCGGCGCTGCTCGACTGCGACGTGCCGGTGCTGGCCGCAGTGAACGGCACCGCGGCCGGGATGGGTGCCCATCTGGCCCTGGCCTGCGACCTGGTGATCGCCGGAGACGGGGCCAAGTTCGTGGAGGTGTTCGCTCGCCGCGGTCTGGTGCCCGATGCGTTGGGCGCGTGGCTGCTGCCCCGCATCATCGGCGTGCGCCGCACCATGGAGCTGTTCCTGCTGGCCGAGGACGTCACCGCTGAGCGGGCCCACGAGTACGGCCTGGTGAACCGGGTCGTGCCCCATGACGAGGTGCGCACGGCCGCCGCGGAGTGGGCTGAGCGCCTGGCCGGTGGCCCCAGCCGGTCGTTCGCGCTGACCAAGTGGCTGGTCAACCGCAGCCTGGACGCCGACCGGGCCACCATGGCCCACGACGAGGCCGTGGCGGTGGAACTCAACACGGCCACACACGACGCCGCCGAGGGTGTGGCCGCCTTCGGTGAGCGCCGCCCCCCCGAGTGGAAGGGCTACTGAGCTTGGAAGTACTGGACGCGAGCAGCCAGGCGGCGGCCGTCAGGACAAGAAAGTCGACTCTGCGGTTGCCGGCAGTTCAAGGGCTGTCTCGGCTCTGCGCAGTGCGGCGGGGGTAGCTCCGTCACCTCCGGCCTCCATCCTCGCCAGCATGGACCGGCTGACTGACATTCTGGACGCCAACTCCCCCTGGCTGAGACCCGCCGCCTCGCGGCCGGCGCGGATCTCTTCGCCTATCTGGAGGGCCAGACGCGCCACGGCCAGTGCCTCTTCATGCTCCCCGCGTTCGGCCTCGGTCATCGACGCCAGACGGCGCCGCACGGTCTCCTCGAACTGTCTGGGTGCCGTCATCCCTCCTCCTCCTCCTCCCCGTCGGCGGGCCAGCCCGCGGCGACGATCAACGCCAAGGCGCGCCGCGCACGCCGTATCTGCACGCGTTCAGTCTGCCGCTGCTTGCGAAACACTGTCAACAGCATGATCCGCCGGCCGTCGCCAAAGCAGTAGGTGATCCGCCAAGCGCGCCGATCCAGGTTGAAGCGAAGCTCAAGAAGGCCACCTCCCAGCGACCGTGAGTGCGGCAGTCGCAGTCGGCTGCCTCGCTCTTGCAACAGTTCAACACGCGACCGGACAACAGCCAACTCCCTGGCCGACAACGATCCGACCCAGTCATCGATCTCTGGAGACTCCTCTACACTCCACACTGTATCTTTATATAGAGTTTCAAATGTTTCTACACATTATTGCAGCGCCAGCAATTCGCCCACATCCGCTATTGCAGTCAGGTCGCTGCGACCTCATCCCGAGAACCTGCCCCAAGCGACTTGACACCATGACCGGGAGACCGCCGGACGATGCGGGTCTAGGACAACGCGACCGGGAGGCTGGCCAGGCCTCTGAGGGTTAGGCGACGCTTCCAGGGTGGGTTGTCGACGAGCGGGGTCCATGTGTTGAAGCGGTCAAGCAGCGCCTCGAGGACGACTTGGCCCTCCAGGCGGGCCAGGGCCGCTCCCAGGCAGTAGTGGATGCCCGATCCGAAGGAGAGCATCGGCACCTCGGCGCGGCCCACGTCGAAGCGGTCCGGGTCCTGCACGGCCGCCGGGTCGCGGTTGGCTGCTCCCAGCAGAGTGAGCACTCCATGGCCGGCTGGGATGGCATGTCCACCGATCTCGACGTCGGCGCGCACGTAGCGGCCGTCGATCTGCACGGGCGGCTCGAAGCGCAGCACCTCGTCCACCGCAGTGGGCACCAGCGAGCGGTCGGCCCGCAGCCTGGCCAGCTGGTCGGGGTGGCGCATCAGGGTGTGGACGATGTTGCCGATCAGGTTCATCGTGGTCTCGAAGCCGGCGGCGTAGATGAGCGACACGGTGGTGACCACCTCCGGCTGGGTGAGGCGGTCCTCCCCGTCGCTGGCCGCGATCAGCCCCGACAGCAGGTCATCGGCCGGCTCGGCCCTCCGGCGGTCGATCAGATCGTTGAGGTATCCGGTCATCTTCGCCCCCGACACCTCGGCCCGGTCCGCCTCTCCGGGCTGCCGGTTCGGCTCGAGGGTGGCGGCGAGGTCCGACACGATCGGCCTCAGCCAGTCGCGGTCCGCGACCGGCACCCCGACCAGTTCGCTGATTACGTTGGCGGGCAGCGGGAACGCCAGCGCGTCGATCAGGTCGCACTCACCCGCCTCGGCCACGGGGTCGAGCAGCTCCTCGGTCATGGCCCGCACCGTCGGACGCAGGTGCTCGACCCGGCGGGGGGTGAACGCCCGACTCACCAGCGAGCGGATCCGGGTGTGGTCGGGCGGGTTGAGGAACAGCAGGGACCGGGGGCCGTCGCGCCGGGGCTGGCGCGACGACGCCAGCAGCGACGGCGCCTTCTCGCCGGCCTCGGGGCTGCCCAGCCGCTGGTCGCGCAGCGCGGTCCGGCAGTCCTCGAAGCGGGTCAGGACCCAGAAGTCCGAGAACCCGGTCTTGTGCACCGGCGCCGTCTCCCGCAGCTCCCGCAGCAGCGGGTACGGGTCGGCGATCACGTCCGGGTCGGTGACGATCCGGGACAGCAGCTCGTCGCTCATGGGGCGGCTCCCGGTTCATCGGCACCGTATTGGGTCAGGGCGCCGGCAATCTCGGCAGCCACGACGGCGTTGGACTCGGCCAGCGCGATGTTGGCCGGCACCACCGCCCCGCCGGTGACCTCGGCCAGGGCGGCCAGCACGACCGGTGTGATGTCGCCCCCCGAAACGCCGTCGAGGCGGGCTGCGGCCTCAGCGTCGGAGACCGCCTCCGCGACCGCGGCGGCATCGAGTTCCGCGTCGGGCGGGATCGGGTTGGCCACTAGGATCCCGCCGGGATGCCCAAGGTCTTTCGAGGCCCGGAGGGCGGCTGCGACCTGGTGCCCGTCGCGCACGACGCTGGACAGCTCCGGCCCCCCGTCGCGCACGTAGAAGGCCGGGAAGCGATCCGTGCGCCAGCCCAGAACGGCCACGCCCAGCGTCTCGAGCCGCTCGAAGGTCGCCGCCACGTCGAGGAACGCCTTGACCCCCGAAGAGACCACCACCACCCGGTGGCGGGCCATGGCCTCCAGGTCGGCGCTCACGTCGCCACTGCGGTCCGCGCCCCGATGGACCCCTCCGATGCCGCCGGTGGCGAACACCTCGATGCCGGCTGCGGCGGCCAGCGTCACCGTGGCCGACACGGTGGTCACCCCGATTGCGAGGCCGCCGGCCACTGCCGGGCCGAGGTCGCGGGCCCCGACCTTGACGGAGCCGTCGAACAGCCGCTCGGCCTGCGCGAAGTTCGCGCCGACGATTGCCTTGCCGTCGAGCACACCGCAAAGAGCGGGCACCGCACCGGAGGCCCGCACAGCAGCCTGCACCCGCCGGAAGCACTGGCGGTTCGCGGGCTCGGGCAGGCCCAGCGCCGAGAAGATCGTCGACTCCAGCGCCACCACCGGGATGCCCGAGGTGAGAGCGTCCCGTACCTCGGACCCGACGTTCAGTGCCTCGGCCACGCTGTGAGGGTAGGGCGAGTTGAGAGGCCGAGCGAGCAGGCGGGCGACACCGGTACATACGGGCGAGACCGTGGCCCGAGCGGCCCTCCGGTCGCAGCGAACAAGAGCGGGAAGCACCCCGCCCCGACGTAGCCGGCTTGCACCTACCCGCGCACGCTCGAAGGCTGCCGTCCTAGGATCGCGCCTGTGTCGGTCGAGACCTCACCTGACCAGCTTGTAGAGGACTTCAACACGGCCTTCGCTTCCCTGACTGCCCCGGGTGCGCTGTTCGGTTGGACCGTGCAGGAGGTCGACGGCGCGCCCGTGCGGGTCTACGACAACGCCATCGGCGACATGCGGGCTGTGTGGACCATGTCGGCGGCGCACGGCGAGAAGGACTACCTGGTGTACGGCGACGAGCGCTACAGCTACGCCGATGCCCACGCCCGGGTGCGGGCCCTGGCCCACCATCTCCGCACCGCTTATGGCGCCGGGCCGGGCACCCGGGTGGCGGTGTCGATGCGGAACTACCCGGAGTGGGTGCTGTCGCACTGGGCCGCCATCTCGGTAGGGGCCGCCGTGGTGGGCATGAACTCCTGGTGGACGAGACCGGAGATGGAGTTCGCGCTGGCGGACTCGGAGCCGGTTGCGCTGATCACCGACGGCGAGCGCTTGGACAGACTGGGATCGGCCCGCGGCGAGGTGCCGCTCATCGTCACCCGCCACGACGGCGAGATTCCCGGGTCGGCCCGACGGTGGGAGTCGGTCGCGGATCGGGCAGCCGCGCCGGACGGCCTCCCCGACGTGGAGATCGATCCCGATGACGACGCCCTGATCTTCACCGGCGATGTGGCCGAGATCGACGCCGAGGGCTGGATCCACATCAAGGACCGCATCAAGGACATGGTGATCCGCGGCGGCGAGAACATCCATTGCTCGGAGGTGGAGGCCGCCATCTACGAGTTGGACGAGGTGGCCGAGGCAGCCGTGTTCGGCGTGCCCGACGAGCGTCTGGGTGAGGAAGTGGCCGCCGCCGTCGTGCTCGTGCCCGGAGCCGAGTTCAACGAGGGCGACCTCGCCGCTCACCTCGAGGGACGTCTGGCCCGCTACAAGCATCCCCGCTACGTGTGGTTCCTGGACGATCCGCTGCCCCGCAACGCCAACGGCAAGTTCCTCAAGCGCGAGCTTCGGGACCGCCTCGCTCCCGGCACCTAGCGCGCCGCCGGGCAGTCTGACGCCCGGCTCCAGAGAGGGATGATTCAGGAATCATCCCCCAATAAACTCGGTTCTCCCCCCCTCATCAATGATGATTAGCGAATCATCTCTCAGGACGCTACCTTGATGTGCATGGCGAGGCGACGGCTCAAGCTTGCGGACATCCCTGATCGGCTGACAGCTGAGGAGTTCTGGGCACTGTTCGGCGACGTGGAGCACGAGGGCCTCGACTTCAAGCGGGGCATCAACGACAGCCTCTACGAGGCAATCCCGGCGATGGCGATGACGAACGGAGGGATCCTGGTGCACGGGGTGGACGACGAGCGGCGCATCCTCGGCTGCCCGCTCAGCCAGCGGGTCCAGGACCGCATCACCCGCTACGCCAAGGAGTGCAATGTCGAAGTGGAGGTGCGCGCCGTCGGCGTGGGGGAGCGGGAGCTGACTCTCGTTGCGGTGCCCGAGGTCGGCGAGCGCGTCGTCACCACGCCCGACGGCCGGCTGCTGCGGCGCGTCGGCGGCGACTCGCAGCCGCTGCGGGGCGAGGCGATGGCGCTGTTCGTCCGGGATCGCCTCAGGGTGTCCGCCGAGCAGGAGCCCCTGCGCCGAGGGTTCGACCCCGACGACTTCGACATCGATGCCGTCAATTCGGCGCTGGTCAGGCAGGGCCGTGAGCCTGTTGCCCGCGAGTCGCTCGGACGGGCTCTGTGCGACCTGCATGTCGCGGAGCGCGACACGAGCCATCGCCACGGAGGTGACGGGGAGTTGATTGTGGTCGCCGCGGCGGCGCTGTTGTTCGCGCACGACCCCCGCCGATTCGTCGCGGGCGCCGAGGTCCAACTCGTGCGACGGGTCGGTATCGGGCCCGGGCCGGGCCCCACCAGCGACCGCGAGAGCTGCTGCGGCCCGTTCGAGAAGACCGTCGAGTGCTGCACAGGCTTCATCGAGCGCCACACCAGGCAGTTCGAGGTCGTGACCGGCGTCCGCCGCGAGCTGGTTCCGGAGTACCCGGCCGCGGCGGTGCGGGAGGCCGTGGTCAACGCCCTCGCCCACCGCGACTACGCCCTGGCCGGCGCAACCATCGACATCACCGTGTGGGACGACCGCATCGAGTTCCTCAGCCCGGGCCCGCTGCCCGGCCACATCACCGCGGCCAACATGCGCACCGAGCACTTCAGCCGCAACCGGCTGATGATGCGCAACCTCAAGGAGATGGGCCTCGTCGAGGAGTTCGGCGACGGCATCGACCGCATGTACCGCGAGATGGAGGCCCGGCTGATGCCGCCGCCGGAGTTCGAGACCGCCGCCGCCTCGGTGACGGTGACCCTGCGAAACCGCCAGCTCGCCGACTTCGAGGACCGGGCCTGGCTGCAGTCGCTGGGAGCCGGCCCCGACTCGACCGAGGAACGGCTCGCGCTGGTGCAGACCCGCCGGGCCGGTCGGATCGCCAGACGCGAATTCGCCGAGGCCCTGCCCCACGCCGACATCGACCGGCTGCTGAGGACCCTGGTCGCCAAGGGCCTCCTCGAGCGGGTCGGCCGGGGCGGCGGCACGCAGTACAGGCTCTCCGCGGAGGTGGTCGCACGCGCCGGCGACTCCAGCTTCGAGGTCCAGCGCCGCCGGCGCCAGTCGCTGCTCGACGAGATGCACCGCCGGGGCAGCCTGTCCGCAGCCGAGGCGACCCGGGTGCTGGACGGGGACGTCAAGGAGGCTCGCCGCATCCTCAGCGCGCTCAGCGACGCCGGACTGATCCAGGCCACGGGCAACACCAAGGCCCGCCGCTACCACGCCGCCCCGAGGGCGCCTGTCTCGACCAGATAGGCGAGTTGGGCCTCGAGGATGCACGCGCCAACGGCAAGTTCCTCAAGCGCGAGCTTCGGGACCGACACAAGATGTTGTCGATCCTCGACACACGACGAGTTGGTCAGCGGCCGACAGCGCGGCGTGCGGAAGCGGGGCTCGCCGTCGCGCTCGTGGCCGGCGCCATGACGGCGCGGGGGAAGCCCCGCCTAGCCGCGGCCTGGGGCCAGGGTGGTGAGCCGCTCGACGGCCTGCTCCAGGACCGCGGGGCGCTTGCAGGCTGCGAAGCGCACGAAGGGGGCGCCCATCTCCTTGTCGTCGCACAGCACCTGCACCGGCACGGCCACCACGCCGCACACCTCGGGCAGGGCCCGGCAGAACTCCAGGCCGTCGGCGGCGCCGAGGGGGCGGATGTCGGCGGTTATGTAGTAGGCGCCCTGGGGGACGGCCGGCTCGAAGCCCGCCTCGGACAGGCCGGCGCACAGCATGTCGCGCCGGGCCTGAAGGTCGGCGGCGAGTCCCTCGAAGAACTCGTCGCCGAGGCGCAGCCCGACCGCCACCGCAGGCTGGAACGGCCCTCCGCTGACGTAGGTGAGGAGCTGCTTGGCCGCCTGCACCGCCCGGACCAGTCCCGGGCGGGCGCATGCCCAGCCGATCTTCCAGCCCGTGAACGACAGGGTCTTGCCTCCCGAGGAGACGGTGACGGTGCGGTCGGCCATGCCCGGCCGGCTGGCCAGGGGCACATGGGTGTTCTGATCGAAGACCAGGTGCTCGTACACCTCGTCGGTGACCGCGATCACGTCGTGCTCCACGCACAGCCGGGCGATGGCGTCGAGCTCGTCGGTGCTGAAGACCTTGCCGGTGGGGTTGTGCGGGGAGTTGAGCACCAGGACCCTGGTGCGGGGCCCGAACGCAGCGGCCAACTCGTCGGGGTCGAAGGTGTAGGCAGGCGGTCGCAGCTGCACCAGCCGCCGCACCGCGCCCGCCATGGAGATGTCGGCCGGGTAGATGTCGAAGTAGGGCTCGAAGGTCACCACCTCGTCGCCGGGGCCGGCGAGGGCCAGGATGGCGGCGGTGACGGCCTCGGTGGCCCCCGCGGTGATCAGCACCTCGGTGTCGGGGTCGAACTCGAGGCCCCAGAACCGCTTCTGGTGCTCGGCCACCGCCTGACGCAGGACCGGGTAGCCGATCCCGGGCGGGTACTGGTTGAAGTCGCCCCGGATGGCCTCGACAGCGGCCTGGGCCACCGCGTCCGGCCCGTCGGTGTCGGGGAACCCCTGGCCCAGGTTGATGGCGCCGGTGCGCACCGCCAGCGCCGACATCTCCGCGAAGACCGACGCCCCGCCGAATTCCTGGAGGCGGTCGCACAGATGGGGCAGCCGCTCGCCGGTCACCGTCCCAGCCTACGACCGGTGCCGCGTGCGATTCCCGGGGCTTCCTCAGCCGGCGGCAGGGGCGACGAGTCCGAGCAGGAACTCCCAGGCGGCGTCGTTCAGCTCCCCGCTCACCCTGGCGACCACCCTGCCGTCGGCGTCGATCCCCACCGTGTAGGGGAATCCTCGCAGCCCGTAGGCGTCGCTGATCTCGTTGCTCTCGGAGTCGCGCACCGCCACCGCGGGCCATTGCTCCTGCGCGAACCAGGCCGACGGCGGGTAGTTGCCCCGGCCCGAGTCGACCGCCGTGCTGACCGCGATCACCTCCACACCGGCGGGCAGGTCGTTGGCCGCCAGCCAGCCGGACAGGCGGGGCAGCTCCCGCTGGCAGTGCGGGCACCAGTGCGCGAAGAAGCCGATCACCTTGGCGGTGCCGTCTCCGGGCAGCACGCTGACCTCCACATCGTCGAAGGTGGTGGCCGCGAAGGCGGGAGCCACCCTCTCCATGGCGGGATCGGGCTCCTCGCCGTCGAACACCGGCAGCGGCTCGCCCTCGATGCTGACATCGGAGACCTCGAGCGCACCGGAGTCCTGGGCCCGCTGCTCGGCATCCCTGCCGGCCAGGAAAGCGACGCCCACCGCTACCACGACCAGAGCCGCTACGCCGACGATCAGCCACTTCAGCAGCGGGTTGGAGCCCGTCTCGGGGTGTTCGCCGGACGGCCGGGAGCCGCTCCGTGACTTCTGGACCTTGGGCCGGTTGCTCATCAGAAGCCCCTCAGTCGGCGGCCCGCGTCTCGCGGTGAGGCTTGTCGTTCCCCGCTCTTGTTCGCTGCGCTCACGGGCCGCTCGGGCCACGGCCTCGCTCGGTGCCTCCCGAATGCTCTCATGACGTGACGCCCTCCCGCTCGGCCTCTGGCTGCTCGCTCATGGATCGGCCGCCGATCGGTTCGCTGCCGTCGCCGGCCGACCGGTGCCGGCCCGACCGTAGCGAAAGCACAGCCAATCCCGCGACTCCGATGAAGCCGCATCCGGCCATGAACGGAATCGACATGAACCCGAGGCTGTCCACCCACCGGTACGTGCAGGGGGCCGACGCATCGCAGGTCGAGCCCTGGCCCGGTCGCAGCTGGAGCTGGTAGTGGTACACCGACAGGCCCAGGCCGACCACCGCCGGCGGCAGCGCGTACCAGCCGCCCCGGCGGTCGCGCCGGGCCACCGCCACGGCCAGCACACCCACGAGCGGGTACATGGCGATCCGCTGGTACCAGCACATCTCGCAGGGCGGGTATCCGGCTACCTCGGAGTAGTAGAGGCTCCCGGCGGTCGCCACCGCGGCGATGGTCAACGCCAGAGGCAGGAGTACCGGCCGCAGCTGGAGCGCCCGGGATGGAGCCATCGGCGCGAAGGCGCCCGCGAGGCTCAGGCCCCCGATCGCCAGCGACCCCAGCGCCAGGACGGCGAAGAAGTCGGATACCTGTGCGGCGCTCACATGGCCAGCCTGCCCTACGTCACGCCGAATTGTTCACCCTGATAGGTTGCAAATGGCTTCCACATATGCTTTCATAAGTTTTCATGGCAGATCTAATGGCTCTGGACACGGTGCGGGCGGTCGAGCTCCAGCAGCGGATGGAGGCGGCCGCGCAGGACCTCGATTGGGACGCTCAGGCGCTGGTGGGGCCGCTGGCAGAGGCCTCGTCACTGCTGGGAGGCCCGGTGCCCGACGTGCCCACCGGAGTCCGCCGGGTGGCCGGCGAGCTGCGAGACAGCGCCACGGACCTCCAGGAGCGGACCCGGATCGTGCTGGCCGGCGGACCCGAGATGAACGAGGGCCTCGCCGCACTGGAGCACATCCGGGCGCAGTTCACGATGATCGAGTCCCGCGGCGACCCGGACCAGGCTGACGGGCTGCTGTCCCGCCGTGACCTGCGGTGGGCGGTTCACTCCACTGACTCGGCCACCGCCGAGGCCGCGGCCTGGCTGCTGGACCACGACCGCTTCTTCGACCAGGTCGAGACGGCCAAGCACAACGACGACTATCTCGACGCGGCCCACGGGGGCGAGTTCTCGTTCGACCCCGACGACCGCGACGGTCTCATGAGCCGCGACGACATCGACGCCTTCCTGGACAAGTCCGCGGCCTGGTCGGCGCTGCTGCCCCACCTCGCCGCCATCGACGCCGCCGCTGAGGGCATGCCCGACGGCTTGATGAGCCGGAAGGACTTCGAGGCCTTCCTTGGCGACTACACGCTGACGGCGGAGGAGGCGGACGCGGTCCGGCAGGTGCTCGACGACCGCGCCCACCACCGCTCCGGCGGCGGGATCGGCTACGGCAGCATGCTCGACGTGCTGTCGTTCCTTCCCGTCATCGGGGACGTCTTGGACGGCGCCCGGGCGCTCTACTACACGCTGCACGCCGACTGGGACACGGCGTCGCTGTTCGCTCTGGGCCTCGTCCCGCTGCCGGGGCTGTCCTCGTCGGGCGTGCGGGGCGCCCTCAAGGTGGTGGACAGGGTGAAGTCCGTGTATCGCCAGAGCGGCGCAAGGGCGGCCACCAAGGCGGCCGGGCAATTCGCCATGAAGGGCACCGCGGCCAACTACGCCGCCTACGAGGGCACACGGCGCACCGCCGGCGCCCTGGGCGGGGACCTCGACATCGACGAGTCGGGCGAGTACCTGCTCGACGAGGTCGTCGGCCCACAGATCGAGGACCTCCTCGACGGGGAGATCGACCCACAGCTCAGGGCTCTCCTCGTCGACCGGATGGAGCGGTCCCTGAACGACCGGCTCGACCCGGGCGCTCGGCAGTGGATGTCGGAGAGCAACACCGTCATCGCCCGCCGCATGGCCGAGCATCACGCCTACGAGAGGATCTTCCGCAGCATGGCGCCCGGCTGAGGCTGGAGACGGACGCTCAGCGCAGGATGCGGACCTTGCCGAAGATCGTGCCGTACAGCAGGCGGCCGTCGTCGTCGATGGTGACTCCGCCGCCGAGGGTGTTGTAGCGCGACCCGCCGACGACGAAGTGGAAGCGGCTCTCGCCGGTGGTCCAGTCGAGCGCCTCGATGGTCCAGCTCCCGTCCCGGGTGCCGCAGGTGTACACCAGGTCGGACCTCTCGGACACGAACGGCACCGAGTTGGGCGACGACACCTCGGTGTTGACCCAGGCCTCCTCCAGGCGGCGCTCGGCCGGGTCCCACTCGTACTTGTGCAGGCCGTAGGGCGTGTACTCGGGCTTGTGGCCCAAGAAGAAGCTGAACAGCCGGGCCCGGTCGGGCGGCCATCCGGCCGGCAGCGAGGCGGGCTCGTTGTTGACGGTCATCGCGCCGTAGCCCGACACGGTGATCGACTGCTCGGTCTTGATCCCGGCCCGGGCCGGGTCGCCCATGTTGGCCGGCCCGATCCCCGCGATCCGCCGCGACGGGGCGCCGGGAAGCTGCTCCCAGTCCTCGGGGATCTCGTCGCGCCACAGCAGCGTGATGTTGACGACATCGTCGCCGTCGCCGATCACCACGAAGCGGTCCTCGTCGGGCCCGAAACCCATCAGCGACGGGGTGGTGCCCGAGCCGTCGCCACCGCCGTTGCGGTAGCGGGCCGACCAGGCCCCGTCGGCGGGGTCCAGCGACAGCCGTTCGCCCGTCCAGACCACCTTGTGGACGGTGTCGACCGAGCTGACGTAGATGCCGCCGTCGTCGCCGGTGCAGGAACTGGTGCGGACCCAGCCGTAGCCGGTGTTGCCCCGCGCCGCGGCCTGGCGGGCGCAGTGATCGGCGGCGTCGGTGGCGGCGGCGGGCAGCTGGATGGCGTCGTAGTCGCTGAAGTCCCGGGCCACGCACACCACCCAGCCGTGGTCGGTGGTCATCACCAGCCGCCCGTCGAAGGTGATGTTGATCCCGACGAAGTACCCGTCGATGCCGTCGGGCCGGTGCCACCGGTCCCGCTCGACGATGGGGCTGGCCGGATCGTCAGGATCGGCCTCGACGTAGGCCGCGGCGTGGTCCTTGCGGCCCAGGAACAGGGTGTGGTCGCAGTCGAGCAGCGAGTAGATGCCGTCGAGTCCGGTCATGAAGCGCACCGCGATGCCTATGGCGTGGGCCACTGCATCGTCGCCGTCGAGATTGTCTAGACCTGCTTCGAGGGCTTCGAGCTCGCATCTGTCGGTGACGGGCTCGGTGCCGGTGGGCAGGGTGGCCAGCACTTCGAGGGTCTCATAGTCGAGCTTGGCGATGGTCTGGCGGCCGTTGGACCAGATGACCCGCCGGCCGTCGGCGTAGCGCCCCGAGATCAGCCCGCCGAAGTGGCCGGGTCCCAGCGGCGCGTACTGGATGTCGGCGGGGTCGAGAACCTCGGTCGGGCCCTCGGGGCCGGCGCCGGGGGTGTTGTCCTGCTGGTCGCAGCGGCCGTGGGCCATGGCGTTGCCGCTGTCGGCGAGGAACGGGTTGCGGGGCCCGCTGCGCGTTCTGTCCGAACTGCGGCCTCGGCGCCCCGGGGAGTCTTCGCGCCTTGTGGTCATGTGGGCCGACAATCGCGAAGATCCGGGTCACAAGGGAAGGCCGGCTGCCTCATTGAATGCCTCCGCCCAAGGAGCAAGGTACTCGGCCGCGGCCTCGGCGCCCGGCGGGGGCCGCAGACCGATGCCGAAGTCGGTCACGCCGGCTTCGACCAGGCCCGGCACCGGGGCCATCGTGGGCGCGACCTGTGGATCCCCGCCGGAGTCGCGTTCCAGTTGCAGCCTCCCGGCGACCTCGATCCCGGCCGGGTCCCGGCCCGTGGCGGCCACCGCCTCACGCATCCTGGCTATGCCCGACGCGATGTCGGCAGCGTCGGGTCCCCACGGGATCCAGCCCGAGCCGAAACGGGCCAGGCGGGTCATCGAGCGCCGGTTGACGGTGCCGCTGACCCACACCGGAACCGTCCCCGCGGTCGGCTTCGGCATCTGATGCACATCCTCGAAACTCAGCTCGGCGCTGTCCACCGAAGCACTGCGCTGGGTCCACAACGCGTGGCACACCTCCAGCGTGTGGTCGAGCAGGCGCCCCCGGTCGGAGAAGTCCAGCCCCGCGGCCTCGTACTCCTCCTGCTGCCAGCCCACGCCCACGCCCAGATCCAACCGCCCGCCGGTGAGCACGTCGATGGTGGCCGCCGTCTTGGCCAGCACGATCGGGCGGCGCAGCGCGGCCAGCAGGATCATCGGGCAGAGCCGCACCCGCTCAGTGAGAGCACCGACCATGGCCAGCACGGTGAGCGGCTCCAGCCAGGCCCCGTCGGGGCCGGTGGGCTGGCGGCCGCCGGCGAGGCCGCCCCGGGCCGGGTCGGCGTAGCGGTCGAGGCGCTCGCCGTACACCACGTGATCGGACACCACCAGCCGGCCGATGCCGGCCCGGTCGGCGGCGACGGCCAGATCGAACATGCGCTGCCATTCACCGGGCGGCTCGGCCGCGAAGTTGACGAGGTGCATCGACAGGCGAGGCTTCATCAGGATGTGCCCTCCTCTGCGGTGCGGGCGGCCCGGCTGGGCGCCACCCGGGGCGGCTCGTTCGGCATCTTCGGGTACACCGGGGGCCACGGAGCGTCCATGAGGCCGGCCGCCATGTCGCGAGCGTGCCACCCCAGGAGCGGCTCCAACGAGGCGGGCTCGCCGTCCATGGCCGCCCACGGGTCGCCGGTGCGCGCCACCCGGTCGCCGACGGTGGCGATGGTCAGGTCCTCGGGCTCGACATCGTCTACCTCGTGCCAGCCGATGGGGGCCGAGACCTGCGCCCCTGCCCGGGGACGCGCCGACCAGGCCCCGAACACGGTCTTGTGGGGTGCGTTCTGGTTGAAGTCCACGAACACCCTCTCACCCCGCTCCTCCTTCCACCAGGCGTCGGTGATCAGGTCGGGGCGGCGCCGGGCTGTCTCCCGGGCCAGGGCCACCGCCGCGGCCCGCACCGCGTAGGAGTCCCAGCGCGGCGCCAGCCGGGCGTAGACGTGCAGGCCCCGGCGCCCCGAAGTCTTGACGTGGACGGGCATCGCCAGTTCGTCGAATGCGGCCTTCACCTCGCGGGCCGCCTCCCGCACCTGGTCGAAGACGACGCCGGGCTGGGGATCGAGGTCGATGCGCAGTTCGTCGGCGAACGCGGGCGCCTCGGCCAGATAGGGCCACACGTGGAATCCGAGGCAGCCCATGTTGACGGCCCAGACCACATGGGCCACATCGGCGGCCACCATGGCGTTGGACAGCGTGCCGTTCGGGGTGCTCACCACCGTCGTGGTCAGCCACTCGGGCGCTCCCTTGGGAACCCGCTTCTGGAAGAACGACTTGCCCGAGGCGCCGTCGGGATAGCGCTCCAGCAGCACCGGCCGGCCTCCCATGGCCCGCATCAGCGGCCCGGCGACCGACAGGTAGTACTCGACGAGGTCGAGCTTGGTCTCGCCCCGGCCCGAGAAGAAGACCTTGCCCGGATTGGAGACGCGCACCTCGCGGCCGTCCACTTCGAGCATCACGGCGTCGCCTGCCACGCCAGCCGCTCAGGGGGTCGGAGGCTCGGGCACACCGGGTCGCGGAGCTAGCCGGCCAGCAGGTCGATGAGGGCGTCCACCGCGAGCCGGTAGCTGGTTGCGCCGAAGCCGGCGATCACCCCCGCGCAGACGGCCGCGACGGCCGAGGTGTGCCGGAAGTCCTCCCGGGCGTAGACGTTCGACAGGTGCGTCTCCACCACCGGCACGTCGACCGCGGCGATGGCGTCGCGCAGCGCGATCGAGTAGTGGGTCAGGGCACCCGCGTTGAGCACGACGCCGTCAGCGGCGCCGTCCCCGCCCGCCGCCGCGGCCTGCACGACGTCCACCAGGTCCCCCTCGACGTTGGACTGCACATGGCGGACGACCGCGCCCCGCGACTCGGCGTGGGCTGTGACGCCGGCCATCAACTCGTCGAGCGTGCCGTCACCGTAGATGTCGGTCTCGCGGACGCCGAGCAGGTTGAGATTGGGGCCGTTGACTACCAGGATCGTTATCGCCATAGCGCAGTTATAGCCCGAGCCGCGCCATCACTGCGTCGGCCACCTCGTCGGGGGTGCACCCGTCGGTGTCCACCGAGATGAACCGCCCGTAACCCTCGGCCCGCTCGGCCAGCAGCTCCCTCACCCGGCTCGGGGCGTCTGCGACGTTCAGCAGGGGCCGTTGGGCGGTGTCGCCGATCCGTTCCAGGGTGGTCTCAGCAGTGGCGTTGAGGCAGACCACGTGGGCCGAGGGCTCCAGGCGGGCTGCGCACTCGGGATCGAGCATCATCCGCCCGCCGGTGGCGATCACCAGGCCGGTGCGACCGGCGAGCCCGCGGGCCACGGAGCGCTCCAGCTCGCGGAAGCCGGGCTCGCCCATCCGCTCGAATATCTCCGGTATGGGCCCGGCCCGCGACTCGATCACCTCGTCGGTGTCAACGAAGTCGAAGCCGAGGCGCTCGGCCAGGATCCGGCCCACCGTGGTCTTGCCGGTGCCCATGAACCCGGTCAGGACAACGTTGTTCGTCGCGCCCTGCGCCATCTCGGAGAGGCTACGGCGAGGCTGTGTGCCCCGCTCCCTTTCGCTGCGCTCCCCGGTGGACCGGGCCTGCCCGACCTGAATCAGTGGAGACGCCGGTCACATGGGGGAAGGCCCGTGCAGACTCCGGCCTCTCCGACCAGCACCGGAAATCAATCGTTGCGGGCCCGACGCCGGGCGGACCGTTGCGCTCAGTCCAGGAACAGTCGGCCGTGCCGGACCCGCAACTCGGCCTTGAGGACCTTGCCCATGGTGTTGCGGGGCAGGCTCTCCACGAACACGTAGCGCTTGGGGTGCTTGAACCGGGCCAAATCTCCGAGTGTGTCCGCGAGGGCTGCGGGCAGTTCGTCGACGTCAGCGGCGGTGCCTGGCTCCGCCACGACGAAGGCGGCCGCCGCCTCACCGAGGTCGGGATGCCGGAGGCCCACGACCGCGGACTCGGCCACTGCCGGGTGGGCGTCCAGGGCCTGCTCGATCTCGACGGGGTACACGTTGAGGCCCCCCGAGATGATCATGTCGCCGGCCCGGCCCTCCAGTGTCAGTCGCCCCCCGGCATCGAGGCGGCCGACGTCGCCGGTGATGAACCAGCCGTCATCCGTTCGGGACTCGGCCGTGGCGTCAGGCCGCCGCCAGTAGCCGGGGCCGACGTTGGGGCCCTGAACCTGCACCATCCCGACCTGTCCGACCACGGGCCTGCCATCCGCCGCGCACACCCTCACGCCGATGCCGGGCAGAGCGAACCCCACCGTTCCCGCCACCCGGGCGCCGTCATAGGGATTGGACGTGATCATGAGAGCCTCACTCATCCCGTAACGCTCCAGCACCTCGCAGCCGGTCCGGCCGGCCACGTCCCGGTGCAGGGAGGCGGTCATCGGCGCCGACCCGGAGATCAGCAAGCGGATGCGGCCGCATGCGGCCGCAGCGAAGCCCTCGAGCCTCATGAGCCGGCTGTAGTGGGTGGGCACTCCCATCATGACGGTCGCTTCGGGCAGCCGCGCCAGCACTTCGGCCGCATCGAACCGCTCCAGGAAGAGCACCTCGCAGACACTGAGCATGGCGGTGTGCAGGGCCACCATCAGGCCGTGCACATGGAAGATCGGCAGAGCGTGCAACAGCACATCGTCGGGCTGGAAGGCCCAAGCCTCGTTGAGCGTGAGCGCGTTGCATGCCAGGTTGCCGTGGGTGAGCATGGCCCCCTTGGGCCGTCCGGTCGTGCCCGAGGTGTACACCAGGGCCGCCAGATGGTCGGGTTGGCGCTCGACCACGCTGCGCAGGGGTCTGGCCGCATCGAGCCCGGCGGTCATTGCGGACTCGTCGAGCACCACGACGGCCGGCTCTGCGTCGCCCACGAACCAGTCGACCTCGGCGGAGGTGTAGGCCGTGTTGAGCGGCACGTACACCGCCCCGAGCCGCAGCACGCCCAGATAGAGGGCCACTGCGTCGACCGACTTGGGGATCTGCGCCACCACTCGGTCGCCGACCGACACTCCCTGGCCGGCCAGCCACCCGGCAGCCTGCGCCGACCGGGCGTCCATCTCGCCGTATGTGACGGCCGCCTCGCCCGGCACGCGCAGGAACGGCCGGTCCATTCCCCGGCCGAAGCGCTGTCCAAGCAGGCCGTAGACGCCGCTGTCCACGGCGGAGAGTCTGCCCTGACCGCGAGGCGTTCGCCGCCTGTCCGTGCTTGCCCCGAGGCCGGCCCCTCCGTGTGCGATACTGCCCGCGTGCACAGGCCGAGCCGGCACCTGGGACTCCGCTGCGGGCTGAGGGCCGTGGCCGTCGCCGCGGCCGCGGTGCTGGCGGCCGCGGCTTGCAGCGGCGCCGACGACACCGCCCACGCTCCCGATCCCGGCCGCCTCGGCGACGGGTCCCTCGGCATTGTGGAGGTTCCAGCCGGCGAGGCCGTCCAGATCCGTTCGCTCAACACCATCACCGGTGACGTGGCCTATCTGGGCATCCCCAACCAGCGCGGCGTCGAGCTCGCCGTCGCCGACTTCGGTCCGGTGAACGGCTTCGATGTCGACCTCGGCACCCGCTACGACGACCTGTGCTCCCCCGACGGAGCCCAGGCCGCGGCCCAGACCATCGTCGCCGACGAGGACGTTGTCGGCGTGATCGGGCCGTCGTGCTCCACCGCGGCCGTCGCCGCCGCTCCCCTGGTGACCGCGGCGGGAATGGTGCTCTTCGCGCCGTCCAACACGTCGCCCACGCTCACCTCCGACCTGGCCGGCAACCCCGGCCTGAACCACAGCGCCGGCTACTACCGGACCTCCAACAACGGCCTGTTCGTGGGCGAGGCCATGGCCCGGTTCGCTCGCGAGGGACTGGGCTTGGCCTCGGCCGCAGCCATACACGACGGCGATCCCTACTCCCGCTCGATAGCGCAGGCCTTCGCCGACAGCTTCGAGCGGCTCGGGGGCACCGTCATCGGTTTCTCGGCCATCAACAAGGAGGACACCGACATGGTGCCGGTGCTGACCGAGGTCGCTACCGGCAACCCCGAAGCGCTGTTCTTTCCCGTCTTCCAGCCCGCGGGCGACTTCCTGACCGAGCAGGCGCCGGGGGTCCCCGGCCTCGAGGAGGCGGTCCTGCTGACTGACGCCGCCTTGCTCAACGACGGGTTCATGTCGCTGCCACAGTCGGCCGGCGTCTATTTCTCGGGGCCGGACCTGCGGTTCGGGGCCACGTCCAATCAGAGCACCGGCAAGACTCCCGAGAGCCTGCTGGACGCCTATGAGGAGACCTACGGCGAGCCTCCATCCGCGCCGTACTGGGCCCACGCCTACGACGCCGCGACCCTGCTGCTCGAGGCGATAGCGGCCGCGTCCGGGGTCAGCGACGGCACTCTGATCATCGACCGGGCCGGTGTCAGGGAATACCTCAACGCAGTGAGCGGGTACAGCGGCATCATCGGCACGATCAACTGCGACAGCTTCGGGGACTGCGGCTCGCAGAAGACCACCGTCATCCACCACCTCGATCCCGATGACATAGAAGCCAGCCTGGCCAACGTCGTCTTCGAGTTCGCGCCCTGACCGGAGTCCCGGCCGGTCTTGTGCGCGTCCCCGGCGTACGGCGCGACTGCATCAGGAGGCTCGGACGGGCAACACGGCGGGCCTGCGCGGCAGCGACCGTGCTGGCGGTCTCCTTGACGCTCGTAGGGGTGAGTCCGGCGGCGGCCGCCCTCCAAGCAGAGCCGGACGGGCTGGTCGAAGTACGCGTCGGCGCGCGGTGGCTTCCCGACGGACGCGTCGAGGTCGCGCTGCAGGTGCGCTCCGACCGGGGCGCCTGGAGCGAGAGCCGGCTGCCGCGAAGGCGGATGATGCCAGCGAGCAGCCAGCGCTTCCGATGGCGGGCGACTTCTCCGGTGGCCGTCCCCGACGCTGAGGTCCGCGCCGTGGCGCGGCGGCTCGCCGAAGGGGTCGTGACGGTCGGGCTGAGGGTGCGCGCCCTCGACGGGGACTGGGGCGAGCGCCAGATGCCGCTGGGGCGCCTGCTGTACGCGAGCAGCAAGCCCGTGTGGTCATGGTCGTCACCGGTGGCGGTGGTCCCGCCGAGAGCCCAGGTGGTCGCGTTCTACGGTCACCCCGGGGTTCGGGCCATGGGCGTGCTGGGCCATGGAACGCCCGCCGAGGTGGCCGAGGAGATCACCGCGTGGGTGGAGCTTTACGACCGGCTCAACGGCCCGCGCGGCGCGATCGGGGCCTTCCACCTCATCACCGGCGTCGCCCAGGCGAATCCGACGTCGGACGGCCACTGGCTCCACCGGCTCTCCCACGACCGCATCGCCACCTACGTCGAGGCGGCACGCCAGCACGGAATGCTGCTCTTCCTCGACACCCAGATCGGCTGGAGCGATCCCCTGACGGAGGTGAAGCTGCTCGAGGACTTCCTGCGCGAGCCGTTCGTGCACATCGCATTGGACCCGGAGTTCGCGACCGAGCCGCTGGGCGTCCGCCCCGGCCTGGCCATCGGCGGCATCACCGGCGGCCAGGTGAACGAAGTGCTGGGCTACCTCTCGGCGCTGGTGGAGGAGGAAGGGCTGCCCACCAAGATGCTGATGGTGCACCAGTTCGCCGGTCGCATGCTGCACGACCGCGAGGTGATCGAGAGGCACCCGGGCGTCGAGTTGACGATCGACATGGACGGCATCGGAAGCCCCCAGGCCAAGCTGCGGGGCTACAGCCTGTTCGCCGTCACCAGGCCCTCGCAGCGACCGGCCTTCAAGCTGTTCTTCACCCAGGACCAGCCGTTGATGACCCCCGAGGACGTCCAGGCGATGGAACCGGTGCCCGACCTGGTGATCTACCAGTAGGGCGTCGGGTATCAAACGTGCGCAGAACACGCTGGTAGTCTGGCGCTTCGATGAGTCTGTACAACGTCCAGAAGTTCCTGTACGAACTCAACCGCGACGAGCGGGTCCAGCAGGCCTACCGCACCGACCCGCACCAGGCGATCACCGGCTACGACCTCGACGACGAGGAGCGAGGCGCCCTCCTCGGGCCAGACATCGGGCTGCTCTACCACCTCGGCGTCAACGGCCAGATCCTGATGCACTTCGCCGCGTTCTGCGGGATCGAGTGGTCCGACTACCTTCAGCGCATGCGCGACGGCGTCGAGCGCCACGGGCCGGTGCGAGCCGGTGTGTACGCGCTGGCCGCACACCATCGCGACATCGACATCGACTAGCCCCCATCCCCCGCCCAACCGGAGAAACCCAATGCGACTCGTAACCGTCCGAATCGACGGAGCCACCCGAGCTGGTCGGGTGGCCGGAGACGAGATAGTCCTCCTCGACGCGCCCGACGTTCGGGCCGTTCTGGCGGCCGGGCCGGTCACCTCAGGTGCCTTGCCTGTCGACGATGCGGGCACCGCGGTTCCGCTGGAGGGCGCGGATCTGGCTCCGGTCGTGCCGGCCCCCGACAAGATCGTCTGCGTCGGGCTGAACTACCGCGACCACGCCGCCGAGACCAACAGCCCGCTGCCCACCGCGCCCATCTACTTCGCCAAGTACCGCAGGGCCCTCACCGGCCCCCATGACCCGATCCGGCTGCCACCGCCGGAAGTGTCCACCAACGCCGACTGGGAGGTCGAGCTGGCGGTGGTCATCGGGCGTGAGGTCCGCAACGCCAGCCTGTCCGAGGCAGCCGCGGCCATCGCCGGGTTCACGGTGCTCAACGACGTGTCGATCCGGGACTGGCAGACCCGCACCATCCAGTTCCTGGCCGGCAAGACCTTCGAGGGGTCCACGCCGGTCGGCCCCGCGCTGGTAACCACCGACGAGATCGGTGACGGCTCGGGACTCGACGTGAGATGCACCGTCGACGGCGTCATCAAGCAGTCCTCCAACACCGACCAACTGGTCTTCGGGCCGGCCGAGCTCGTGGCCGATCTGAGCACGATCCTGACCCTCGACCCGGGCGACATCATCGCCACCGGGACGCCGGGCGGCGTGGGAATGGCCCGCGACCCGAAGGAGTGGCTGTCGCCGGGGACAGTGGTTCGCACCGCCATCGAGGGTGTGGGCGAGATGGTCAACACCTGCGTCGTGGGCTGAGCCGACCCCGAGCTCGGCCTCCAGGCGCAGCCCAGCGATGACCTCGATCGGCGCCGGGACCCTGCCGCGCCGGTCGCCGACCGTTGCCGGGCTCGCGGTCGAGGCGCTCCGGGCGCTGGGCGTGGACACGCTGTTCTGCCTCCCGGGCGTCCAGAACGACGACTTCTTCGACGAGCTGGTCGACGCTCGGGACATCACCGCCGTCGCGACCCGCCACGAGCAGGGAGCGGCCTACATGGCAATGGGCGCGGCCCAGGTCACCGGCCGCCCGGCCGCGCTGTGCGTGGTGCCCGGCCCGGGGATGCTCAACGCCGCAGCCGGTCTCACCAGCGCCTACTGGGGCAACGCCCGGGTGCTGGCCCTGATCGGCGCCGTGCCGTCGATGTGGCGGGGCCGTGGCACGGGAATCCTGCACGACCTGCCCGATGCGGCGGCCGCGCTGCGCCAGGTGACCAAGCACACCGACTACATCGGCCGCGGCATCGACGCCGTCGGCGTGTGGCAGCGAGCCATCGACGAGCTGGTGTCGGGGGTTCCCCGCCCGGTGGCCGTGGAGGTGCCCGTCGACGTGTGGAGCCGGCCGGCCGACGGCATCCTCGACGAACCCGCTGCCGTCACGCCATCGATCGACGGCGGCCGGATCGAGGAGGCCGCCCGGATCCTGGGCCGGGCCCAGCGTCCCCTGATCATGGTGGGCGGCGGCGCCCAGGATGCGTCCGGGCCGGTCACCGAGCTGGCCGAGATGCTGGAGGCGCCGGTGTTCGCCCGCCATATGGGACTCGGCGTGGTCGACACGCGCCATCGCCTGCACGCCTACCTGACGATGGGCCGCGACCTGTGGCCCAGCTCCGACGTGGTGCTGGGCATCGGCACCCGCATGGAATTCCCGAATGTCGAATGGGGCGTGCGCGATTCGCAGCAGATCGTGCAGATCAACATCGATGCGGCCGAGCTCGACCGCTACCGCACCGGCACCGTCGGTGTTCACGGCGACGCCGCCGAGGCGTGCCAGCTGCTCGTCGACGCCCTGGGCCGGCACAACCGTCGTCGGGAGGACCGCACCTCCGAGCTGGCCGAGCTGCGGGCCCGGCACTTCGAGCGGATCGCGCATCTGGAGCCCCAGCTGAGTTACCTGCGGGCCATCCGGTCGGTGATGCCCGACGATGGGATCATCGTCGAGGACGTGACCCAGATCGCCTTCGTGGCCCACATCGGCTACGAGCACCGCCGACCCCGCACCTACCTCGCCACCGGCGGGGCGGGGACGCTCGGCGCGGGCGTCGCCCACGGCATCGGCGCTGCGGCGACGGCGCCGGACCGGCCCCAGCTCACGATCATCGGCGACGGCGGGATGCTGTTCACCGCCACCGAGCTCGCCACCGCGGTGCAGCACGACATCAACACCACCGTGCTGCTGTTCGACAACGGCGCCTACGGCAACGTTCAGCGCCTGCAGCGGCAGCGCTTCGGGCCGGACCGGACCATCGCGTCCACCCTTCGCAACCCCGACTGGGTCGCGTTCGGGGAGAGCTTCGGCGTGAGGACCGAGCGAGCGACCAGCCCCGAGACGCTGCCGGCGGTGCTGGCGGGGTCGCTGGCCCACTCCGGGCCGTCGATGGTCGTGGTCGACATCGCCGACGAACCCGATCCGTGGCCGCTCCTTCGGGTCCGGCGCTGAGGTTCAAGCCCTGTCCGCTCGGCCTCTAGAACTAGGATCGCTTCGATGATGAGACGACGTCGCACGAGGAGCGGGGCGCCCCGCTCCGGAGTCGACTGGTTCCTGACCTTCCTGCGGGTGGCGATCCTCACCGTGGTCGCCGTCGGGATCCTGGCCTTCATCGCCCAGGAGATAGACACCGACAACCCGTTCGCCCGGTGGGCGAACCCCGACGCCACGGGCCTGACCGGAGCCCAGTTCCGGGGTCTGGTCGTCTCCGGGGTGGCCCAGGGCTGCATGTACGGCCTGATCGCGCTGGGCTACTCGATGGTCTACGGCGTGCTCGGGTTCATCAACTTCGCCCACGGCGAGGTGTTCATGGTGGGCGCCATGACCGGGATGATCACCTCCAACAAGCTGGCCGACGCCGGGCTGTGGGAGAGCAACTTCATCGGGTCGCTGGTGTTCATCGTGATCGTCTCGATGATCGTGTGCACCCTGACCGCGGTGATCATGGAACGGGTGGCGTACCGGCCGCTGCGCGGCTCTCCCCGGCTGATACCGCTGATCACATCCATCGGGGTGTCGTTCTTCATCCAGAACGCGTCGATCGTGCTGCTGGGACCCGCAGCCAAGTCCTACCCGGATGTGCCCGACTGGGTGAAGCACAAGCACACCTTCATGCAGATCGAGGGGGCCCGGATCCTGGTGGTGGTGGTGGCCACGGTGTCGATGCTGTTGCTGTGGTACCTGGTGGAGCACACCAAGGGCGGCAAGGCGATGCGAGCCGTGGCCGAGGACGCGGAGATCGCCGCGCTGATGGGCATCAACGTGAACCGCACCATCGTGAAGGTCTTCGCGGTGGGCGGCGCCATGGCCGGCCTCGCCGGGATCCTGTGGGGGATCCTGTTCCGCAGCGTGATCCACAGCACCGGCTTCCTGCCCGGCATCAAGGCGTTCAGCGCGGCCGTGGTGGGAGGCATCGGGCATCTCGGCGGTGCCATGGCCGGCGGGATCTCCATAGGGGTGGCCGAGTCGGTCGGCCCGTTGCTGATACTCGAGCCGCTGGGGGTCAGCGGCGTGTCGCAGTTGCGGGACGCGGTGGCCTTCGCGGTGCTGATCGGCGTGCTGCTGCTGCGTCCCGCCGGGATCTTCGGCGAACGCCTGCCTGCTGAGGATCGCACGTGACCGCCACCCTGCCCCCCGAGACCGGCGCGGCCGGCGTCCCGGCCGAGCCCTCGCCGGCGGCGGCACGGCCCGCACTGGCCCAGGACTGGCGGCGCCTGGTGCGTATGGGAGCGGTGGGCGCGGCGGCGCAGATCTTCATCGCCCTGTCGAACATGCCGGTGCGCCTCGACGAGCGCGTCGTCGTGAAGCCGGTGCTGAGCCTCGGCTACCTGACCCTGCTGATCGTGCCGTTCGCAGCCGGGCACCGCGTCGGCCACCAGATCAAGCGCGAGGGCATGGCCGTGCACGCGGCCGGCGCCCAGGAGGTGGTCGGCGGCATCGCGTGCGGGGCTGTCGCCGGCGGTGGGGTGTCGCTGCTGGCGGTGCTGCTGGCCAACTTCGACTTGCGGGAGCCGCTGGTCAATTGGAGCCCGATCCTGGCCGAGTTGCTGAGCTTCGGCAACGAGACCTGGTTCGCGGTGGTGATCTGGCTGCTGATAGGAGCGGCCGTCGGCGCGGCGGGCGGGCTTCTGCGGCTGATGGGCCCGGCGGCGCGCCGGGCGGTGGTGACCATGGCTCTCGCGGTGGGCGGCGCGGCGGTGCTGGAGCCGCTGGTGGTGGACCTGGCCGAAGGCATGAGGCTGGAAGCACTGACCGACCGCCTGTACGCCCGGCGGGGCGGGATCAACTGGAGCAGCGCGCTGGGCCTGGCCGCGGCGTCTGGGGTGCTGGCCGTGCTGGGGCGAGGGCGGATCCGCCAGGCTCGGACCCATATCGCCTCCCTGGAGGGCGCCAAGCGCACCCGGGCCAATTCCGGGCTGATCGTGCTGACCGGGGCCCTGCTGATCGTCCTGCCGCTGTTCGCGGGCAAGCTGACCAACGAGCTGCTAGCCAACGTCGGGCTGTTCGTGCTGCTGGCGCTGGGCCTCAACATCGTGGTGGGGCTGGCCGGGATCCTCGATCTGGGCTACGTGGCCTTCTTCGCGGTGGGCAGCTACTCGGCCGCGGTGCTGACCGCGGCGACGTCCCCGAGGATCAACCCCGAGCTGCCGTGGCTGGTCGCCCTCATCTTCGTGGTGGTCATCACCGGGCTGGTGGGGCTGTTCATCGGCGCGCCGGTGATCCGCATGCGCGGCGACTACCTGGCCATCGTGACGCTGGGGTTCGGCGAGATCATCCGGCTGATCTTCCTGTCGGACTGGCTGTCGGGGTGGTTCGGAGGATCCCAGGGCATCACCAAGATCCCCGGAGCGGGCATCTTCGGGCTCACCGACGTGGCCGGCACCGACCCGCGCCGGGTCTTCTACCTGGTGCTGGCCTTCTGCGCCATCGCCATCTACGTCTCGTGGCGCCTGGAGCGATCCCGGCTGGGACGGGCCTGGATGGCCGTCCGCGAGGACGAGACCGTCGCTGAGGCCATGGGCATCAACACCGTCAACGTCAAACTCCTCGCCTTCGTGGTGGGCGCGGTCCTCGGGTCGTTCAGCGGCGCCATCTTCTCGGCCAAGGTCGGGTCGGTGTTCCCCAACAGCTTCCTGATCCTGGTTTCGATCGTCATCCTCGTCGTCGTCATCTTCGGCGGCATGGGCAGCATCGTCGGAGTCATCGCGGGCTCCGCGGTGCTGATCGGCGTGCTCGGCGGGCCCAAACAGCCGGGCCTGCTGGCTGAGTTCTCAGAGTTCAAGCTGCTGATCTACGGGGCGCTGCTGATCTGGATGATGCTGGCCCGACCCGAGGGCCTGATACCCAGCGTGCGCCGTTCGCGCGAGCTGCACCAGCAGGAGATGGCCCAGGACGCCTGGCTCAAGGGCCAGGTCGACGACGACCTCGACGGCGACGACGGCGACGGCCCGCAGGCCGCTGTGGCGACATGACCGCCGCCAACGGCACTGCGCGCCGGCCGCTGCTGGAGACCCGGAGGCTGAGCGTGGACTTCGGCGGCCTGCACGCTCTCGACGAGCTCGACTTCGAGGTCCACGAGGGCGAGATCGTCTCGGTGATCGGCCCCAACGGCGCGGGCAAGACCACCCTGTTCAACGCCATCACCGCCACCGTCGAGGCTTCCGGGGGAGACATCCTCTTCGAGGGGAGCTCGCTGATGGGCCTGGACCCCAACCGGGTCACCGCCCGCGGCATCGCCCGCACCTTCCAGAACGTGCGGCTGTTCGCCAACATGACGGTGCTGGAGAACGTGATGGTGTCGCAGCACTGCCGCACCCGCCAGCACGCCTTCGGCGCGCTGCTCTACACGCCGTCGTTCCGCCGTGAGGAGGCTGAGATCCGCGAGCGGGCCGAGACGGTCCTCAGCTTCTTCGGCTCCCGGCTCGTCGGGTACCGCTTCGATCAGCCCGCCTTCACCCTGTCGTACGCCAACCGGCGCCGGCTGGAGATCGCCAGGGCCATGGCCACCCAGCCCAAGCTGATCCTGCTCGATGAGCCGGTCGCGGGAATGAACCCGGTCGAGTCGGCGGAGCTCACCGGGATGATCGGCCGGCTGCGCGACGAGTGGGGCTTCGCCATCGTGGTCATCGAACACCACATGGACGTGGTCCGGGAGGTCTCGGACCGGGTGGTGGTGCTCGACCACGGCACCAAGATCGCCGAGGGCGACTACGCGGAGGTGTCGACCGACCCCAAAGTCATCGAGGCCTATCTCGGCCAGGGGACTGACGCGTGATGGGCGCAGCCCAGTCGGCCCCGACCCCACTGCTGGAGATGCGGTCGGTCAACGCCCACTACGGCGCGGTGCATGCCCTCAAGGACGTCGACCTGTCGATCTACGAGGGCGAGCTGGTGTGCCTGCTGGGCGGCAACGCCAGCGGCAAGTCGACCACCCTCAAGACGCTGCTCGGCATGCTCGAGCCCACCTCCGGCGAGGTGGTGCTCGACGGCGAGGTCGTCAACGACAGGCCCACCAGCTACCGGGTGGCCCGGGGCGTCACCATGGTCCCGGAGAACCGCCGCCTGTTCAAGCGGCTGAACGTGCGGGAGAACCTGGATCTGGGCGCATACCTGCGCACCGACGCCGACGGCATCGCCGCCGACATGGAGCGGATCTTCGAGCTGTTCCCCCGAGTCAAGGAGCGGCTCAACCAGAAGGCGGGCACGCTGTCGGGCGGCGAGCAGCAGATGGTGGCCATGGGCCGGGCCCTCATGGCCAAGCCGCGGGTGCTGTTGATGGACGAGCCGTCGATGGGCTTGGCCCCCGCGCTGGTGCAGCAGAACTTCGAGCTGATCCAGCAGATTCACCAGGCCGGCCTGACCGTGTTCATGGTGGAGCAGAACGCCAACATGGCCCTGTCCATCGCCGATCGGGGCTGGGTGCTGCAGACCGGCCGGGTAGTGCTCGACGACACCGCCGAGAACCTCCTCGCCCACCCCGACCTGCGAGCCTCCTACCTGGGCCAGGCCGACACCTGAGCACGGCGCCGGCCCCGCCGCTACTGCTGCCAGGATCCGGCGCAGGCGACAGCCGTGCGCAGGGCATCACAGATCTGGCCCATGCGCTCATCGCTCAGACGACCCAGCCTCCGCACCAGCAGGGCCCTCGGAGCGTTCTCAACGGAGTCCAGATTGACGGCCGAGATCAACGGAACCGGGTCGTCGCCCGGCTCGAGCACGACTTCGGTGGGAAGGCCCCTGATCGTGGTAGTGCAGGGCGCGACGATCGCCGTCCTCAGCCGGTCGAGTGCAGAGTCGCGCGACAGCACCACGACCGGTCGCCGTCCGGCGTGCTGTGACTCCCACCACCAGACCTCGCCCCGCCGGACGGGCTCCGCCGTCATCCGCCGTCCTGCCGCTCCCGGCGTTCTCCGCCCGTCGATCCGAGTTCTTGTCTGTGCAGGCGGTTCGCGTCATGGAAGGACGCCAAATCCCCCCACTCGTCGGGCTCGTCCATGGGGAGACGGTCATAGGCCTCATAGGCGGTGTCGATCTCAGCCTCCCGGTAGCGGGATGTGAGGGCATCAAGGGCAGCGTCCATCATCGTCGCATCGTTGGGCCAGTCCTCAAGGCCACGAGCCCGGTCAAGGAGCCCTCCATCGACGGTCGTGCTGACCCGCATCCTGGTCATGCCATAACTATACCACACTAATCGCATTCGCTTGGCAGGGCGAGCATGGTGGAGAGTCCGCCGCGGCGGTAGGTTGCGGCCCGTGAGCATGGGCGACATCGACTTGGGGCGCGTCGGGATCTGGACCGGGATCCTCGACCAGGTGCCGCCGTCGAACGCCGTGGAGCTGGCCGCCGAGGTTGAGGATCTGGGCTACGGGGCGATCTGGATCCCGGAGGCGGTCGGACGGGACCCGTTCGTGATGGCGGCGCTGCTGCTGCAGGGCACCTCCGAACTCAAGGTCGCCACCGGCATCGCCAGCATCTACGCCCGCGATGCGATGGCGACGGCCAACGCCCAGCGCACCCTGGCGGGGGCGTTCCCGGGCCGCTTCCTGCTGGGGCTCGGGGTCAGCCACCGGCAGCTGGTAGAGGGCCTCCGCCAGCACCGGTACTCCCGTCCGCTCAGCCATATGCGCGAGTACCTGGAGCGGATGCCCCGGGCGCGGTTCATTGCGCAGGGCCCCCAAGATCTGCCCGAGACCGTGTTGGCCGCGCTCGGGCCCAGGATGCTGGAACTGGCTGCGACCGCGGCCGCCGGGGCGCATCCCTACTTCGTGCCGCCCGAGCACACCGCCGTCGCCCGCCGGATCATGGGCCCCGAAGCGGCGCTCTACCCCGAGCAGATGGCAATGCTCGACACCGACGCGGCCGCGGCCCGGGCCCTGGCCCGCGAGCACATGGTCCTGTACCTCGCTCTGCCCAACTACACCAACAACCTGCTGCGCCTCGGCTTCGAGCCGGCCGACTTCGACGGCGGCCCCGGCGGCGGGCCGTCGGACCGCCTGGTCGATGCCATCGTGGCCTGGGGCACGCCCGAGCGGGTCGAGGCCCGCGTCCGGGAGCACCTCGATGCGGGCGCCGACCATGTGGGCGTGCAGGTCCTCGCCCACACTCCCGAGGCGACCGTCGAGGCGTGGAGGATCCTCGCCCCCGCCCTGCTGGGCTGACACGGCCCGGCACCCACAGTCGCGTGGAGTTCGGCGGCCCGAACGCCGTTGGATGCTCGTCGGCGATCCCCAGCCCGGCGTCACGAACAGGTCGCGTGGGGCTCGGCGACCCGAACGCCGTTGGATGCTCGTCGGCGATCCCCAGCCCGGCGTCACGAACAGGTCGCGTGGGGCTCGGCGGCCCGAACGCCGTTGGATGACGGGGCGCGGGCTGGTAGGAACTCCGCCGATGGCCGAGATGAACGAGGGCAGCGCAGGCGGCGCATCCCGGCCGCTGGACTTCATCAGGGAACAGGTGCAGGCCGACAGCGCTGCCGGGACCTTCGCAGGCCGGGTTCAGACCCGCTTTCCTCCCGAGCCCAACGGGTTCCTGCACATAGGCCACGCCAAGGCGGTGTGCCTCAACTTCGAGGTGGCCGCCGAGCACGGCGGCACGTGCCGGCTGCGCTTCGACGACACCAACCCCGAGGGCGAGGACGTGTCTTACGCCCAAGCCATCGCCGAAGACATCGCCTGGCTGGGCTACGAGCCCGACGGACCGGCCGTCCACGCGTCCGACTACTTCGAGCAGCTCTACGGATGGGCCGAGCACCTGGTGGGCGAGGGGCTGGCGTACGTGGACGACCAGGACGCCGAGACCGTCTCGGCCACCCGCGGCGATTTCAGCACGCCCGGCATCGACAGCCCTTGCCGGGACCGCTCGGTGGAGCAGAATCTGGGACTGCTGCGCGACATGCGAGCCGGGCGCTTCGACGACGGCTCCAGGGTGCTGCGGGCCAAGATCGACATGGCCCATCCCAACATGCTGATGCGGGACCCGGTCATGTACCGGATCCGCCACACCGGCCACTTCCGCACCGGCGACGCCTGGTGCATCTACCCCACCTACGACTGGGCCCACGGCCAGAGCGACGCCATCGAGGGGGTGACCCACTCGCTGTGCTCTCTGGAGTTCGACGCCCACCGGCAGCTCTACGACTGGTACCTGGAGCATCTGCGGTTGCCCGGCGACCGGCCCCGCCAGTACGAGTTCGCCCGCCTGAACCTCACCCACACCGTCACCTCCAAACGCAGGCTGAGCACCCTCATCGACGAGGAGTTGGTGGACGGCTGGGACGACCCCCGCCTGCCCACCCTGCGGGGCCTGCGGCGGCGGGGCTACCCGCCCGAGGCCATCCGGGCGTTCTGTGCCCACATCGGCGTGGCCCGGGTGAACGGCGTCCACGAGATCGAGCTGCTGGAGTCGTTCGTGCGCACCCACCACAACCGCCACGCGCTGCGCCGCATGGCCGTGCTGCGCCCCCTGGAGGTGGTGATCGACAACTGGCCGCAGGGCCGTGTCGAGCATCGCCGCGCCGTGAACAACCCCGAGGACCCTTCGGCCGGGGAGCGGGAGGTGCCGTTCACGGGGCGGCTGTGGATCGAGCGGGACGACTTCATGCTCGACCCGCCCCGCAAGTTCTACCGGCTGGCCCCGGGCCGGGAGGTCCGGCTGCGGGCCGGCTACTTCCTGCGCTGCAACGATGTCGAGACCGGCTCCGCCGGCGAGGTGGTGCGGCTGCGCTGCACCTACGACCCCGACACCGGCAGCGGCCAGGCCCCCGACGGCCGCAAGGTGCGGGCCACCATCCACTGGGTGTCGGCCGACCACGCCGCCGATGCGCGGGTCGCCCTGTACGGCCGGCTGTTCACCGATCCCGTTCCCGGCGCCGACGGGCGCGACCCGCTGGAGTCCTACAACCCCGCCTCGTGCGAGCTGATCACCGACGCCAAGGTCGAGCCGGCGCTGGCCGGGGCCGGACCCGGAGAGGTGGTGCAGTTCGAGCGCCTGGGCTACTTCGCCCGTGACGCTGAGGACGCCACGCTGTTCCATCGCACCGTGGGCCTGCGCGACGAGTGGGCCAACATCCAGAAGCGCCGCCAGCAACGATCCTGATAGCTTGCAAGCTGCAATCTAACTCTCTGATTCGTTATACTCGTACAGGAATAGGTGCGAACATGTAGTTGGTTGGGTACTATTGGTGCCATGATGCTGAGGTTCCAAGTCTCAAACCATCGCTCCATCCTCGACCCAGTGGAACTGTCGCTGATCGCCGTGGACGATGATCGCACCGCGACTCGAGGCTTCGAGCGCCTATCGGAACGCGTCTTGACCGTTGCCGGCGTCTACGGGCCCAATGCATCCGGCAAGACCAACGTGCTTGATGCGATCGCCTGGCTCTCGAACGCCGTCGCACGGTCGCTTCACGGCTGGGAGGAGGAGATTCCCCGTGATCCTCATCGCTTTGGCGATGCCCCGACCGAGCCCTCCACGTTCGACTTGGACCTCATGGTTGATGACATTCGGTACTCCTACTGGCTCGAGGTCGACGATTCCGGAGTTCAGTACGAGAGTCTGTTTAGCTATCCGGAACGTCGGAGGCGGACGCTTTTTGAGCGCGTGGGCGACACCGTCGAGTTCCGTAGGGGCTTCGAAGCTGTGCGAGGCATCCGACAATTGCTCACGCCTACCGTCCTCACGCTGTCCGCTGCCGTACGCCTTAGGTCCAATCCAGCGCTAGAGGTGGGCAGAGCGATCTCTAGAATGGGCGTATTGGGCTTGCGGCGCCGCAGAAGGACGATGCACCCATTCCCGAGGCTTGAACTCCGGGACTCAACCTTTCGACTGTTCCTTGAGGATCAGAGCCACTTACGGCACGAGTCAATCGACGACGATGATCGTCGGCGATCCGCGTTGGAACTGCTGCGGTGGGCAGATCCCGGCATCGACCACGTCACAGCCGAAGAGGATTCGGATCAACGACGGCAACTACAGTTCGTTCGCCATTTGGATGATGAACCGGTCATGCTAGAAATCGAGGACGAATCTGATGGCACAATGATGTGGTTTCGCATGTTGGGCCCTGTCTTGGGAACTCTCAATCGGGGCCAAGTGCTCCTATGTGACGAAATAGACGCGAGCCTTCATCCACTTCTATCAGCCCGTCTGATCGAGCTATTCCAAGATCCAACCACGAATCCCTTAGGAGCTCAGCTCATCTTCACGACACATGACACGACTGTGCTTAATTCACTGAATCGAGATGAAGTGTGGCTGACTGAGAAATCGGAGGGTCTCGCAACGTCATTGAGAGCCCTCGCCGAATTCAGCGGAGAACGCGTTCGTAGGTCGATCAATCTGGAAAAAGCCTACCTTCAGGGGCGCTTCGGAGCTGTACCCGAGATTGACCAACAAGCTGTCCGCGCGGCCATAGGTCTCAGTCGCTCCTGATGGCCAAGCGCTCGCGGCGACCAGCCGAAGGCAGGATGTCGCTCCGGCGCGAAATTGCTACCCAGAAGCCTAAACGGACATTCCGCGTCTACTGTGAAGGGGAGAGGACCGAACCGGACTATCTAGAGGCGCTACGGAAGGAACCAATAGTCCATGATATAGCATCTGTAGATATTCAAATCGCTGATGATCCTCAGGGTGCTGTTCCATTCACACTCGTGTCAGCAGCAGTTGATTTCAAGTCCCGATCGTCAGAAGAGGCGGCCGAAATCGACGAGGTCTGGTGCCTATTCGATGTCGAGTGTCCAAACAGCCACCCGAACCTACAGGAGGCTGTCGACCTCGCAGAGAAGATGGGCATAAGGCTCGCTATCTCGAACCCTTGCTTCGAGTTGTGGCTCACGCTCCATTTTGAAGATCACACTGACTGCCTTACGACAGATGAGGCTGTCGAGTTGCGCAGCAGTCACGACGGCAGCTCAGACAAGAGTGTGGACGGCCCCACCTATATGCCAAGACGCAAGAAGGCGCATCGCCGAGCCCGATACTTGGATGGCATGCATCAGCGGAAGGGCAACGCCTTCCCGGACGACAATCCGTCATCCGGCATGTTCCGCTTCCTAGAGGCTGTCCAGGGGCACGAGTGAGCTTGTTGCTCATACTGCGAAGAGTAATCGACTGTCGCGTATGACTTCGCTGAGTCGCTGGCTGTTGGAGGACGGCGTGCTGCACCTGAACCACGGGTCGTTCGGGGCGACACCGGCGCCGGTGCTGGAGGCCCAGCAGCGGCTGCGCAGCCGGATCGAGGCCAACCCCACCAAGTACTTCCTCGGCGGCGAGTACCAGAACGAGCTCGACTCGGCCCGCCGGGCTGTGGCCGGCTTCGTGGGCGCAGACGAGGCCGGGCTGGTGTTCGTCAACAACGCCACCACCGGCGTGAACGCGGTGCTTCGCTCGCTGGAGCCGGTGCTCGGGTCCGGCGACGAGATCCTGGTCACCGACCACGAGTACAACGCCTGCCGCAACGCGGCGGAGGTGTCGGCATCACGGACGGGAGCAAGCGTCGCGACGGTCCGGGTGCCGTTCCCGATCGAGTCGTCCCAGCAGGCCGTCGACGCGGTGCTGGCCACGGTCACCGACCGCACCCGGATCCTGCTGATCGACGCGGTGACATCGGCGACCGGGCTGGTGATGCCGGTGGCCGACATCGCCGCCGAGCTGGAACCAGACGTGCGGGTGGTGGTCGACGCCGCCCACGCGCCCGGGATGATCGACTTCAACGTGTCGGAACTGGGCACCTCGTACGTGACCGCCAACTGCCACAAGTGGATGTGCTCGGCCAAGGGCGCCGGGTTCCTGTGGGTGCGGGAGGACCGGCGTGACGACGTGTACCACTCGGTGATCAGCCACGGCTACAACGGGGGATGGCCGTCGGGCGGTGGCCAACTGCACGCCCAGTTCGACTGGACTGGTACCCAGGACCCGAGCGCCTGGCTGACCGTGCCCGACGCACTGGCGGCGGTGGGGGCCATGCATCCCGAAGGGTGGCCCGGTGTGCGTCGAACGATCCGGGAGCTGTGCCTGTCGGGCCGGCGGATCGTGGTCGACGCGCTGGGGATCGGCCCGCCCGCGCCCGACGACATGATCGGGGCCATCGCCTCGGTGCCGGTGCCGCCCGCTGAGGATCCCGGCACCGGAATATTCGATCCGCTCATGGCCGCGCTGGAGCAGCGTCACCGCATCCAGGTCCCGGTCTTCACCTGGCCCGCGCCGCCCGAGCGGCTGCTGCGCATCTCCGCGCACCTCTACAACGACGAGTCCCAGTACCGCCGCCTGGCCGAAGCGGTCACCACCGAGCTGAGGGGCTAGCCGGTCGGACAGACCCCCGGCGGGCCGTGGTCTACCAGCCCGCGGCGATCAGATCAGGAGCAGGCCGGCGATCCTCTCGGCGCCCGCGGTGCCCGCGTCGGGCCGGTCAGGCCCGAGTTTGGCGGGTGTTTCGCGTTTTGGCAGGTCAGAGGGGGCGCGGCGGTCAGGTGTTTCCACTACATTTGTGGTTGAGGCGCTGCTGGGCTGGTCAGGTGATGTTGGCTTTGTCCCAGGCGCTGGTGTCGGCTCCAACAGCGGTGAGGGCTCGGGCCTGTAGTGGGGTGCGGCGGGTGGTGAGCGCGATTCGGCGGCCGTTGGCGGTGAGGTGGTGTCGGCGGATGCGGTTGAGTTCGCGCAGGGCCCGGTTGGCGGTCAGGTGCTGGTCTGTGAGGTCGGGGTCGCGGATGTCGGCTTCGGCGAGGGCGTGGCTGATCAAAGTCTCGATGACGGCGGCGTAGACGCAGACGGCGACGTGGCCGCGGACTCGTTTCTCGGTCCAGTGGCGCACGGGCCGAAGGTGCAGGAAGTCCTTGAGGGCCCGGAACCTCGCTTCGACGCCTGCGAGTTGGCGGTAGGCGGCCACCACCTGGGCGGTGCTGGCCTGCGCGGCGGTGAGGCTGGTGGTCAGCACGTAGCGGCCGGCGAGGAGCTCCTCGTAGGCAAGGGCGTCTTCGTTGTAGTGGTAGATGAACCGTCCTGCTGCGATCTCGACGTCGAAGAGCCGCCCGACGCCGCCTGAGCCGAGGATGCGCTGCGCGGCCCGGCCTATCTTGGCGGGGTCTTTGAGCCGGCCGTCGCGGACGCGGCGCTCCAACGCCAGCAGCTCGGCCTCCGCGGCGGCGACGATCTCGGCGGTGCGCGCGGTGTCGCGGCGGGCGCGGGCGTCGGATTCGACCACTATGGCGCGGGCGCCGTCGGCGAGGGTGATGTCCGCGGCTCTGCAGCGGTGCTTCCGGATCTCGGCCCAGACGGTGTCGCCGTCGACCGCTTCGAGGGCCTGCGCGGCAGTGCGGTCTCGGCGCAGCCTGGTTGCGAGCACGTGGTCGAACCCGGCGCCGGCGACCGCTTCGACGTTGGCGGCCGAGATGAGGCCCCGGTCAGCGACCACGCAGATCCTCCCCACCGCGAAGCGCCGGGCGAGGTCGGCCAGCACCGCGGGCAGGGTGGAGGCGTCGTTGGTGTCGCCGGCGAACACGTGGTGCGCGATGGGGATGCCGTCGGTGGTGCACAACAGCCCGATCACGATCTGGGGCCGGTCTGAGCGATGGTCCCGCGAATACCCGAAAGCCCGCGACGGGAACCGCCCCGAGGCCCGGGCCGATCCCTCGAAATAGGTCGAGGTCAAGTCATAGCACACCAGCCGCAGATCCAGATTCGACAGGTCGCACAGCCGCGCATACAGATGCTGCTCGGTAGCCTCTTTGGCGTCGGCGACCGCGTCGAGGGCACGGTAGTACTGGTCCGCAGAGGGAGCCGACCACCACTCGGGCATGACCACATCCTCGCGGGCCCATTCCGTGAGGCGGCGCTTCGAGCACGGCGCCACCAGCCGGTTCGCTGCCATCGCGAACACCGCATGCTCCAGCGCGGCCGCGCCGCGCCTCGCGCCGACCTCGGCGAAGAACCCGTCGAGTCCCAGCCGCTGCCACAGCGCCGCCACCGCCGCGACCGCCCCCACCGCAGGCGCCCCCTCCGCGGCCAGCGCCCCGACGTCGAC
>Ga0209754_1000385_pt1 | contig 64506 bp, 48 predicted proteins | sample MesohylBB_FD_187295 | JGI IMG/M metagenome (GOLD analysis project Ga0209754, IMG submission 187295) | Host-associated microbial community of the marine sponge Aplysina aerophoba from Gulf of Piran - sponge mesohyl, lysed by bead beating... | ecosystem: Host-associated > Porifera > Sponge >...
GGCACGTCATCGGTGGTCGAGCCAGGACCGGTGGCGCCGATCTTGATGGGCCTCTTGGAGTTGAGCCAGTCCTTGACGTTGTTGATGCCGCTGGCCTTGGTGAGCGCACAGGTGTTGTCGTCGGTAGACGGGGCGCCCAGCCAGTTGAACTTGCGCCCGTCGAACTTGATGCCCTTCTTGCCGAGCACGTGCTGCAGCACCAGGGGGCCGATCCAGTTACCGATGGTCAGGCCGTCCGGTTTGGCCTTGGCGTAGATGTAGTTGGCGGCGATCATGCTGCCGGCGCCGGTCCGGTTCTGCACCACCGTCCTGGGGTTCCCGGGGACGTTCTTGCCGAAGTGGCGGGCAATGAGCCGGGTGTAGGTGTCGAAACCCCCGCCCGGGGAGAATCCGACCACGAAACGAATGGTCTTGCCCTTGAAGAAGTCGTCCGCGCCAAGAGAGAGGGACGGCACCAACACAAGGACAAGCGCCGAGAGCATCAAGATTCGGAGTAACCGATTGACCATGACAAGCCTCCTACGCTTTGTCCGCGGTGACTCGCCGGGGCACCCTTCATCAACGGGCATGGACGGTCCGCGTGACCGCTCCCAACCCGTCGATTCGTCATCCCTCTCGGTGAGACCCGCAACGATATTAATAAACCCACGTTTTTCGCACATATCGCAGCCGAATGAAAGCGCGCACCGGATAAATTCCAAGGCCGGTCAAGACGCCGCGAGTCGTTGCCATCGCGTGGCGGCGTCGACGGCGATTTGCTCTCTCAGGCGGAATATGAGAAACATCTGTCCGAGGCGCTTCCCAACGCCGACGGCGAGCGCGTCCTGAGCGCGGTCTTCAAGGACAAGGACTGGGTTCTTCAGATGAACTAGTGTCTGTCGCTTCGTCGACTCCCTCTGTGAGCAAGGAGAACCCTGTGAATCGATTCTGCCTGGTGTGTCAGAACGTCGACTGCAAGAGTCGCGGCTCCGAGGAGATTATGAAGGATCTCCAGGAGCGCGTGGCGGCCAAAGGGCTGGAGGACGTGGAGGTGCGTTCCTACATGTGCTTTGGCGCCTGTCAGGAAGGCCCCAACATGGTCCTTTACCCCGACAGGTTCTGGTACGCAGGCGTCAAGAGCGAGGACCTGGACGACATCGTGGAGCACATGGCCGGCGGCCCGGCGGTGGAGCGGCTGGACAAGATCGACCCCTCCCTCAAGGAACTCATCTACCAGCTTCTGGACACCGGAGTATTTTAACGGCCATGGAAGGCATCCTCTTCCCGCGCGGCGTGCCCGAGGGGCTCGAAGGGCTGGACGCCTATCGCGCACGCGGCGGCTATCAGGCCGTGGAGCGGCTCGCCGAGATGTCCCCGCAGGACGTCGTCGCCAAGGTGGAGGCCTCGGGCCTGCGCGGCCGCGGCGGCGCCGGCTTCCCCACCGGCCGGAAGCTCGCTCTCACCCTCGAATGCCCCGAAACGCCCCGCTACGTCGTGATGAACGGAGGCGAGGACGAGCCCGGCAGCAAGAAGGACCGGGTGCTGATGGAGAATGTCCCCCATCTCATCCTCGACGGGATCATTCTCGCGGCCTACGCGGTGCAGGCGGAGAAAGCCTACCTCTACATCAACCACGGCTACGAAGCGGCCACCCGCGCGGTGGAGACGGCCATCGAGGAAGCCCGGCAGGCCGGGTACTGCGGCGAGAACGTCGCCGGTTCGGGTTTCAGCCTCGAAATCGTCATGGTGGCGGCGCCGTCGAACTACGTCGCCGGCGAGGATACCGCGGCCCTGGAGGTCATCGAGGGGAAGGACGCGCTGCCGCGCCAGAAGCCGCCCTTCCCGGTCACCGAGGGCCTGTTCGGCAAGCCGAGCCTGGTGAACAACGTCGAGACCCTGGCCAACATCGCGCCCATCGTCAACCAGGGCGCGGAGTCCTTCCGCTCCTTCGGCACCGCGGACAGCCCGGGCACCATGGTCTTCTCGCTGGGGGACGAAATGGAGCGGCCCGGGGTCTACGAACTGCCTCTCGGGACCCCGCTGCGCCACCTCGTGGAAGAGTGCGGCGGAGGCTTGAAAAACGGCAAGGCCATCAAGGCCATCCTTCCCGGCGGCCCGTCATCGGGTTTCCTGCCGCCCGAGAGCCTCGACCTGCCCCTCGACCACAACGCCCTGCGCGAAGCGGGCTCCTCCATCGGCTGCGGCGTGGTGAAGGTCCTGACGGAGGACGATTCCGTGCTGGACGAAGTCGTGCGTATCGCGGATTTCTTCGCCCGGGAATCCTGCGGCCAGTGCCCCGCCTGCCGCATGGAAACCAACATGCTGGTGGCGCTGCTCAAGAAGGTTCAGGCGGGCGAGGGAAACGAGGCGCTGGTGGAGCAGTTCGGGAAGGTGATCGCCTTCAACAAGGGCAAGGGGTTCTGCAGCCTGATCAACATGCCGGGACCGCCCATCGAAAGCGCCATCCGGCTCTTCCCGGAAGAGTTCCGCGGCGCCTGACGGCCGGCGGGCCGGGCCACCACCGGCGTCCTGTCACATATTGAGGTTCTTCTTCGGCACGTTGTAGACCACACCGTCCGCGTCCCGCACGAGACACAGGTCGTTGCTCCATTCCTCCACCACCTCCAACTCGTCTCCCGGCGAGAAAGTGGTTTCCTCAATGCCGGAGTTCTTGTTCGCCTGATATTTGTAGGTAAATCCTTCCTTAACCGTGGCCATCCGAGGCCCCTCCCTTCCTGGTGTTCGTGACCCTCTCCCGGGCTGCCGGCCGCGGGTCTGAAACCCGCCTGTCAGCCATCACCCAGTGCACCGTAGACGCTCTTGAGACCGAAGACAAGCCCTGCGTCGCCGCCGAAAACATCGTTTTCTTGGCCTCTGAGCGGCGCGGCCGGTCCGGTCAAGGCTGCCAACCTCCGAAGGCGCCCATGATCCGGTTGACCTGATCATTGAGGGTCCCGGCGGCTTCTTCATGGTTGGGGCCGTGAAACTCTCCTACCACCCGGTGCCCATCATCCGTGAACCTCAACCTGTCCTGGTCAAGCCGGACCTCGTACTCCAACAAGGACTCACGCCAGTCGGCAGGGGCAGGTCCTTCGATGTACTTGACTGTCGTCAAGTCATCGAAGCTTACGGTACCTCCCTGACCGCTCAACTCGATCCGCGCACGCCCACGGACTGGTTCAGCAGTCAGAGTGTCTACGGCGAGTAGTGAACCTCTCCAAGTGTACTCACCCTCACCTAACGGCTCCGTGCTCCGAGGGCCCTCCACAAAGGCGTCGAAGCGTAGGTTGTCAACGGGGGGGCTACTTACGCTGAAGGCAAGCTCCCTGACTACCTTCACTCCCCACTCGGCCCACTCACCCCAAGCTGCGTAGCTGTAGGTCTCGAAGGGATTGTCAGGTGAACCATCCGGATAGTCTCCTGCTCTCGTGTATCCCTTACCTGCCAAGTCAACGAGCTCGCTCTCGTGGGGTACCACGATCTCGTGATCGTTGTACCCTTTACCCATCAACCTGTACGGAGACAGTGGGCCGACTGGTCTACCGCGGGAGCTTCCGTCATGGGACAAGCCAAGAACGTGACCCATTTCGTGGGCGGCGAAGTAAGCTTGGTCCTTGTCTACCGGAACTCCGATGCTCCGGCCTCGGTACCACGTTGCCAAGTCGGTCACCAGCGCTCCATTGTTGAACCATCTGGACCGCTTTAGAGCCAGGAGGCGGTGACTTCCGCAAGCGGTATTGGCCGTGGGACAATGGTTGCTGGCCCAATCAGTGTAGACAGTGATCTCGTCGTCACCGCTGGAGTCCCTGAGCAGCCGGTAGGTCCAAGCCTTCCCACCTCGCTCCAGGATCGCTCGCAACTCATGCGGAAGCTGGAGCCAGTGATCTCCGATGAAATCCACGTCAAGAGTATCGGTGGGTCCAGCCTTGGCCTGACCATAGGTGATCCCGTCCGATTGACCGAGAATATCGTACGTCAATCCTGCTATGGTTCGAGATCCCGGCTCCGGGTCTGGGTTCAGGAAGTAACGGTGATCCTCCCAAGTCTCTCCAGGGTCTATCCCATGCCCCTGGTTGGAAGTCGTCGCGCTGATCCTGGTACCATCTCCTGTCACGCTTGGAGTCGGTAACGACAACGGACCGACCGGTAACAGTACCGAGCCATCACCAATCGAGTTACCTCCTGTTGAGACCCCTCCACCACCGCATCCGGTAACAAGGACAGCCAGTACCAACGCCAGCAACGATTGTCTGGTCATCTATACCCTTCCTCACCCACTACGCCTCTTCCAGGAATTTGCGAATCATGGCGTCTCGCCGGTCTTCCGCCAACTGCCACGGCGGGAGGGATGGCGCAGCGCTTCGTCGAGACTCGCCAGAAAAGCCTCCCTCGGCAACTCGCGCGCGCCGAGGCTCAACATGTGGGGAGTTGTAACTTGGGCGTCGATGAAATAGAAGCTCCAGCCGGTGAGCCGCTCGACCAGGCGCGCCAGCGCCACCTTGGAGGCGTCCGTCGCACGGTGGAACATGGACTCGCCGAAAAACCCGCGCCCGAGTGCGATGCCATAGATGCCGCCCACCAACTCGCCGCCGCGCCAGCACTCCGCCGAATGGGCCAGGCCCGCGTCGTGTAGCCGGACGTAGGCCTGTTCCATCTCCGGCGTGATCCAGGTGCCGTCCTGACCGTGCCGGTCCACGGACGCGCACGCGCGGATCACCCCGCGGAAGTCCGCGTCGAAGGTCACCTCGAACTTCCCCTGGTTCAGCACCCGCCGCAGCCGCCTCGACACATGGAAATCGGCGAGATGGAGGACGCACCGGGGGTCCGGCGACCACCACAGGATGGGCTGGCCCTCGCTGTACCAGGGGAAGATGCCCATGGAGTACGCCAGCAGCAACCGCGCGCTGCCGAGATCGCCTCCCACCGCCAGAAGCCCGCCGGGCTCCGCCTCACGCGGGTCGGGGAAGACGAGTTCCCGGCTCAAGCGATACACAGGCATGGAGGAACCATGATGAATCGAAGCCAGGGATGCAAGGAACGTGGCAATATGGGCGTTGTCCTTCGCGCTATCTATTGCCGGCTTCGGCCAAACGCCTTTTCGAATCGGAACAAACACGTTGACGAGCCCTGCCGGTTCGGGGCACAATCGCGCCATATCGTTCCGTGTGGCAGACGGGGAATCGGCATGTTCAAGAGAATCGACCATGTAGCGCTCCATGTCGCGGACCTGGACCGCGCCATCGCCTTCTATGAGGACAACTTCGGCTTCCGGAAGTACTTCCAGCATCCGTCCAGCGCCGGTATGCAGATCGCGTACCTCAAGCTGGGCGACACCGTGTTGGAGCTGACGCACAAGAGCGACGGCTCCATGACCGGCTTCCACTTCTGCCTGGAGACGGACAACTTCGATGAAACGGTGACCGATTTGCAGCGGCGCGGCGTGCCGCTGCTGCGTGAGCCCCACGGCACCGCGGCGCGGGAGCCGCGTGAGGAAGGCTGGCGCCGGGTCGTCTTCGGCGGCCCCGACGGCGAGCAGATCGAACTGCGCGGCTAGTGTTGCGTCTGGTGAGGCAGGGACCCTACGGATCGTCATTCCCGCGAAAGCTTGCCCTCGACCCCGATCGGGGGCGGGAATCCAGGGGTGGTGGTGGGGCACTACAGCGGCGTTTCCCCGCCGCGCCACCCCTGGATTCCCGCTTTCGCGGGAATGACGAACATGGGGCCTGGGGAATGACGAATATGGGGCCTGGGAGTTCGCGCCGCAGGACCTTTTCTACCGGGCAGACTCCCAGATAAGGCTTGAGCTATCATGGCAGACCAGGAAACCCCGACCATCAGGCTCGATTGCCCCTGTTGCGGCGCGACGCTGATCGTCGATCCGTCGCTGGCGGTGGTGCTGCGGCACGAGGCGGCGCCACCGCAGCACAAGGCGCCGGACCTCAAGGACGCCGGCCGCATGCTTCGGGAAGAAGCGACGCAACGCGATCAGAAGTACCGGCACATCCTCGACGCGGAGAAGGACAAGGGCAAGGTGCTGGACCGCAAGTTCCAGGAATTGTTCAAGAAGGCCAAGGACGAGCCCATCGAGAAGCCCCTCAAGGACATCGACCTGGACTAGTGTCGTGTCCCGTAAATACCTGGCATAAGTTGCGCAGGATTCTTCGTCGTCGGCAAGGCGCGATGACGAGCAGTGGCGGGCACCACGCGAGGAAGAGTAACGCAGCCGACGGCGAAAAAGACCAGCAAATTATGCCAGGTATTTACGGGACACGACACTAGCCTCACCTCCCGCGATCCCCGCCATCGGGCAACGCCGCGGATCGTTGCCGTCCCTGTCCTCCGTCACCACGCCCTGACGGCCGTGGCCTCGTAGCCGTAGACCAGCTCCAGCAACTGTTTCACCATGCGGGCCGTCGCGCCCCAGATGTCCCACTCCTCGTACTGAAAGTGGTAGATGGGCTCCGAGCGCCGGGACAGGCGCGAGTCCAGGGTCAGTGCGTCCTGCCGCAGCAACGCGGCCACCGGCACGGAGAACACCGCGGCGGTTTCCCGCGGGTCGGGATCGAACTCGTAAGGATGGGGAATCAGGCCCACGAACGGGGTCACCAGAAAATTGTACCCGGCCACGACCTGGTCGAGCTGGCCCACGATGCGCACGTGATCGGGGTCGATGCCGATCTCTTCCCGGCTCTCCCGAAGCGCCGCCGCCAGCGCGCCGTCGTCTTCGGGGTCGACGCTGCCGCCCGGGAACGCCACCTGTCCGCTGTGTGAGCTGAGGTTCGCCGCGCGCAGGGTGAGGATCAGGTAATCGCCGTCCGCGCGCTCCTGGATGGGCGCCAGTACCGCCGCCGGGCGGAAGTCGTCCCCGGCGACGGCCTCGGGAATCCGGGTCCTCAGGACCTTGAATCTGTCGGCGTGCGCGTTCACGAACTCTCGGCTACTCCTCCCGCTTCAGCGACTCCGGGAAGTAGCGCGACGGCACCCACACCTTCGCGTCGAAGTTGGTGCATCCGAGAATCCGCAACTCGCGCATGATGCGGATGTAGTCCGGCGACTCGATGAAGCCCTGCCACGCCTGGAGGGATTCGAACTCGATCATGATGGCCACCTGGGGGCTGACCTCCAAGGGGTTGCGCAGGTTGCGGATCTCCCGGACTCCTGGCGCCGCCAGGGTCATCGGCAGCCAGTCGTTCTTGGCCTTGTTGCTGTAGATGGTGAGGTTGGCCTTCTGATCGGGGAGGTCCCAGTGGACGATGTAATTTACCATGCTTGTTCCTTGCCTGTTCCCTACATGAGGGTCCGGACGAGCCCGCCGTCGATCAGGATCGCCGTGCCGGTGATGTAGCTGGCGCGGTCGGAGCCGAGAAAGACCACCAGGTCGGCCACTTCCTCGGACTGCCCGAAACGTTTCACGGGAATCTCCTCCCGGCTCTGCTGCTGCACCTGCTCCAGCGGCAGGTTGAGGCGCTTGGACCGGGCCACGTTGAGGCTGTGATGGCGCTCGGTATCGATGCGGCCGGGCAAAACCGTGTTCACGAGGATGTTGTCCGGTCCCAGCTCGCGCGACAGAGTCCGCGCCCAGCCCACCACGCCCGTGCGGAACGTGTTGGACAGGATCAGGCCGGCGATGGGCTCCTTGACCCCGTAGGAGGTGATGTTGATGATGCGTCCCGCGCCCGCCTTCTTCATGTGCGGCACGGCCTCGCGGGTGAGCCGGACGGTGCCCATGAGGCTCAGGTTGTAGGCGGCCATCCAGTCGTCCTCGCTCAGCGCGTCGAAGGTCCCGAACGGAGGGCCGCCGGCATTGTTCACGATCACGTCCACACGGCCGAAGGCCGCGACACTCTTGTCCACGTAGTTGCGGATGTCGTCGTAGCTGGACATGTCCGCCACCGTGGCCAGCACCTCGCCGCCGGTGGACTTGCGAATCTCCTCGGCGGCCCGCTCAAGGGCCTCGCCGCCGCGGGCGCACATGCTCACCTTCGCCCCTTCCCGAGCGAAGCCCTCGGCGATGGCGCGCCCCATCCCCTGGCTCGCGCCCGCCACCAGCGCCACCTTGCCTGTCAAACCCAGATCCATCCAAAGCTCCTTGTCGTGTTGGGCGCGCTCACTTCTGCGTCCAGTAAATGTTGTCGTCGAACTCGGAATCCAGCCGCATCAGGTAGAGCGCCAGCATTCCGTGGGCGCCCAGAGGGCGCAACTGCCGCGGGTCGCGGGTCCTGACGGCGGCGACCTCCTCGTCGCTCAGGTCGTAGCCGGACAAGGCCGTGTCGAGGTCGGACCTGGCCTGGTCCACGGCGCCGGGCTTCATCTTCAGGTCGAACAGGAACCGGTTCAAATGGTATCGGCTCATGGGGTGCTCCCGGGTGCTTTGCGGTCGCGGACTCGGCCGGGTGACGGGCGCCGGAGCATCAGAGCTTCCAACTGGCGAAGCCCCAGCCGGTGGCGACGTGGTCGGGCATGTAGAAGGTCTCGGAGGCAGGCGTGTCGCTCACGGCCCCCACCGTGACCATCCAGTTCAGGAACTCGGTGTTTCCCGACTGGCGCAGTTGCTCCAGCGTCAGGTCCGCCAGCGCGGCGCCCTCGCCCGCGCGCATCCGCTCCAGCAACCCTTCGTCGAAGCTGGTGTCGATCTCGCCGATCCGGGGCGACCCCGGGAAATGCGACAGCCCGCCGGTGGCGAGCATAGCCACCCGTTCGGGCGCCGCGTCCGCCACTTCCCGGATCAGCCTTCCCAGCGCGTAACATCGCGCCGGCGTGGGCAGCGGGTCGATCCAGGTGTTGACGAAAATCGGCAGGATCGGGACCTCCGGCTCGCGCAGCAGGAAATGCAGCGGCACGAGCTGGGTGTGCTGCAGTTCGATGTCCTCGCCGAAGGAAAGGTCGAGACCGGCGTCCACCCCGGCCTTGAGGATGGCGCGGCCGAGATCGGCATGGTTGCGGTACTGGAACCGGTGGCGGGTGAACTGGCCGCGCACCTCGTCCGCCAGCGTCACGAAGAACGTCGGTATGTTGTCGAAGAAAAAGTTCACGAACTGGTCGTTGGCGACCACGATCAGCACGTCGGGCCGAGCGGCCTCGAGGTCGGCGCGAAGCACGGAAAAGGCGTGCTCCGCGTCCTGCCGCAGCTTCTGCTGCGCCTCCAGGGAGGGCCTGGTCCCCGCCGCCTGCGGCGCCATGCGATAGTGGAGCGTCATGAACTCTTCCCACTCCGCGCCCGGTTCGAGCAGGATGTTGGGAGCGTGGCTTGCGGCCACGGCGGCGACGAATGGCATTTGAACGGGTTCCCTTCTGAATGGGTGGCAAATGATGGTATAATCCGGTCCAACAAATATCAACCAGCCCGCTGCCCGCGCAGGCTCGTGGGGCGCGGCCTCCACAACGGGGAAAATCCATGCGGAAATGGTTCTGGTGCGCTCTCGTGGTCTGCGGACTCGCGGCTTTCGCCGCTCCTTCAACGGGGGAGTCGTGGGAGCCCGCCACCGCGGTTTTTGAGTACCGCGATCCCGTCGACGGCGAGACCGGCGAGACTCCCGCTTCCACCATCATCGGGGACCGGGCGACCTACGTCGCCGAACACAAGGACACCCTGCTCGACGTCGCCCGCCGGAACCACCTCGGCTACACGGAGCTGATGCTGGCCAACTCCGGCGTGGATCCCTGGCTGCCCGGCAAGGGGACGCCGGTCGCGATCCCGTCTGAGTGGATCCTGCCCGACGCCCCGCGCGAGGGCATCGTCCTCAACATCCCCGAGATGAGGCTGTACTACTACCTGCCGGACTCCAAGGTCATGACCTTCCCGCTGGGGGTGGGCGTCGAGGGCCAGCACACGCCGGCGGGGAAGTACCTCATCCGGCAGAAGCGCGAAAACCCCACCTGGTACGTACCGGTTTCCATCCAGGAGGAGCGGGGGCCGGACCAACCCAAGGTGGTCCCGCCCGGGCCGAACAACCCGCTGGGCAAGTTCTGGATGCGGCTGTCCCACACCAGCTACGGTATCCACGGCACCAATCACCCCTGGGCCATCGGCCGCCGCGTGACCCACGGATGCATCCGCCTCTACCCGGAGGACATCGCCTACCTGTATTCGCTGGTTCCGGACGGGACGCCGACACGCGTGCTCTACCAGCACGCCAAGGTCGGCGTCCGGGACGGGACGGCCTACTTCCAGGTCCACCGCTACGGCCGCGCCACCGACGGCGAGCTCATGGCCATCCTCATCGGGCATATCGCCAAGCACAAGCTCGATGTCGACCTGCGCAAGTTGCGGGAACTCCTGCTGGACCTGCCCGACGGCGCCATGACCCCTCTGCCGCCGCGGGAAACGAAACCCCTGATGGCGGATACCACCGCGGGAACGGCCTCCTGAAGCACCCCGTGGGGGCGGCATCACGTCCGGTACTTCTCGTCCAGGGCGTATTTCTCCTCGAGCCCCACGATGTCGTGGAAGTCGTCGAACGGCAGCAACCCGTCCATGAGCGCCTCGGCCGTGCCCTTCTCGCGCAGGTTGGCGTAGTACTTCTGCAGCGCCATGGCCGCTGAATAGAGCGGCCCCACCGGCCAAACGATCAGCGCGAAGCCCAGTTCCCGCAACTCCGCCGGCGTCATGAGCGGCGTGACCCCGCGCTCGATCATGTTGGCCACCAGCGGCCCGGGAATGTTGCGGGCGATCTCGCGCATCTCCTCGCGGGTCTCCGGCGCCTCGATGAAGACCGCGTCGGCGCCGTTCTCCTTGAAGGCGAGGCCGCGCCGGATGGCCTCTTCGAGTCCGAGGGCCTGGCGCGCGTCGGTCCGCGCCACGATGAACAGGTCGCCGTCCGCGCGCGCCGCCACCGCGGCGTTGAGCTTCTTCAGGTACTCGTCCAGCGGCACCACCTGCTTGCCGCGCATGTGGCCGCAACGCTTGGGCCACACCTGGTCCTCCAGGAACATGCCCGCGGCCCCCGCCCGCATCAGCTCGTTCACGGTGCGCACCACGTTGACCGCGTTGCCGTAGCCCGTGTCCGAGTCCACGATCACCGGCGTCCGCACCGCCCCGCAGATGCGGTAGATGGTGCTCAGCATCTCGGTCTGCGTGAGGATGCCGAAGTCCGGCTCCCCGAGGAACGTCGCCGAGATGCCGTAGCCCGTGGTGAAGATCACGTCGAACCCGGCCCGCTCCGCGATGCGCGCGCTCAGCGCATCGTAAACACCGGGCATGACCAGGGTACCCTGCCGGTCGAGAGCTTCCTTGACTCTGCTCATTTGGGCCTCCAACGAGTTTGTTATGGCAACAATGAGGATGGCGCCTAAGGCGTCCCATCTGGCTTGCCCGAATTCCTACCAAACTCTCTTGTTGATGTCGCCACATTCGAAGCCATCGGCAGAATCAGGCCGAACCTTGAAACACATGACCGCAATCAAGTATCTTCCCACATCAAGGTTGATAGGTCCCTTTGACGGTGGCGCGCGAAGGCGCAATTGAAGCAGTTCTCCACGAGCGAACAGGAGATGTCCTTGTGCAGACCGTAAAGCAGGCGTGCAAGCCCCGGCCGGGCGCCTTTGATCCAGCCCGCCGGGACACTGTTCTCGACCTGACCGACTTGATCGACGGCCGCATCGATCCCGCCGAGTTCTTCGCGGAGAACTACATCACCGAGGGCATGAAGACACTGCTCACGGAAGGATTTCGCCGTCTGGAAGGCAAGTCCACCCAAGGGGTGTTCAAGCTGACCCAGGCCATGGGCGGCGGCAAGACCCACAACCTTCTCGCCCTCGGGCTGCTCGCGCGAAACTCCGACTACCGGACCGCGGTCATGAGCGGCTTCTACACACCGAGCGCCGACCTCGGACCGGTTCGCGTCGTCGCCTTCTCCGGACGCGAGAGCGACGCACCGCTGGGCATCTGGGGCGCCATCGCGGAGCAACTCGGGAAAAAGGAGCAGTTCAACGAATATTATACCCCCCTAGCTGCGCCAGGTCAGACCGCTTGGGTAAACCTGTTGGAGGGCGAGCCACTGGTGATCATGCTGGACGAGTTGCCGCCCTACCTCGAAAATGCGGCCTCGAAGAGTATCGGTGACTCCAACTTGTCCGTTGTGACCACCACAGCCTTGTCGAATCTCCTGGTAGCGGTCGGGCGGCGGGAGCTCGGCAACGTGTGTCTGGTGATCTCCGATCTGCGGGCCACCTACGACACCGGAGCCGCGCAAATCCACGCCGCCCTTAATCACATGGAGGCGGAGACGGACCGCGTCGCGATGAACCTGGAACCCGTGCGCATGAACACCGACGAGTTCTATCACATCCTCCGTAAACGCATTTTCGAGACGCTGCCGGACAACGCGGAGATCGAACAGGTGGCGCAGGGCTACGCGCAAGCCGTCCGCGAGGCGAAACTGATGGACGTGACCAACGCCTCGCCCGAACAGTTCGCCGGTCAAGTCGTCGAGTCCTACCCCTTCCATCCGGCCATCCGGGATCTCTATGGACGTTTTCGCGAGAACCAGGGTTTTCAGCAGACTCGCGGTCTGATCCGTCTAATGCGCGTCATGGTGTCACGGATCTGGCAGTCCAACCGCGACCCGTACCTCATCGCGACTCATGATATCGACCTGGAGAGCCGCGAGACCCTGACGGAGATCAATCAAATCAACAACACCCTGGAAAACGCCGTCGCGCACGACATCACGTCCGGCGGTGGCGCCGTCTCCGAGACCATCGACGCGAACCTGGGCAGTGGCGAAGACGCCCAAGACGTAATGCGCCTGCTCTTGATCGCCTCTCTCGCCAACGTCCCCAACGCCGTCAAGGGGCTGACCACGCCCGAGATCGTCGGCAATCTGTGCGCACCCGGACGGGACGTCTCGCAGTTGCCCGGGAACGTCATCGCGCGCCTCGCCACCGCGGCATGGTATTTGCATTACACCAATGACGGACGCCTGCACCTGCGCAACGTTCAAAACCTCGTCGCCCGCGTAACCACCACCGCGGGCGCCTACCTGCGCGATCAGGCGACGAAGGAACTCAAGGAGCGACTGACCGAGATGTTCAAGCCCACCGAGGGGTCCTGCTACCAGCGCCTGCTGCCGCTGCCGGCCGTCGACGAGATCGACATCGGCCAGGAGCGGATTACGCTGGTGGTCGCCGAGCCGCACCCCGACGGGCTGCACCCGGACCTCGTCACGTTGTACGAGCAGCTTACCTACCCGAATCGGGTGGGTTTTCTGACCGGGCAGCGCGCCTTCGACTCGCTGCTGGAACGCGCGCGAGAGTTGAAGGCCATCAACCAGATCATCGGCGAGATGCACGAAGAGGGCGTGGCGGACGGCGACGCGCAGATGCAGCAGGCCCGTGAGACGCTGTTGCCACGGTTCCTCGCGCAGTTCCACAGCGCCGTCCGTGAGACCTTCACGACGTTGTACTATCCCACCCGCAACCGGCTAGCCAAGGTGGACTTTCTCATGGAGTTCAAGGGGAACCGCTACGATGGCGAAGAACAGGTGCGTGACGCGCTCGCCGGCAAGCAGAAGTACACCACCGACGTGGCTGGTGATGTCTATCGCAAAAAGATCGAAGCGCGGCTGTTCACCCAGCAGTCGATGCTGTGGTCGGAGATCGAGCGCCGCGCCGCCACGTCGCCGGAATGGCAATGGCACCGACCCGACGCCTTGACCAGAATCAAAGCGGACTGCATTCACCAGGACCTGTGGCGGGAGGAAGGCAACTACGTCAACAAGGGGCCGTTCCCTAAGCCCGCGACCACCGTGCGTGTCAAGGAACTGTCGCGCGACGACGGAACGGGGCGAGCGAAGCTGCGCCTCACGCCGGTCAACGCCGATAGACTGTTTGCGGACTACGGCGGCCCGGCGACGCCGGCATCCATGCAGGTCGAGGGCCGCGATTTCGAGACCCCGGAACTCAGGGTTTCGTTTCTTGCCGTGGACTCCAGCGGTGGGCACGAGACCGGGGATCCGGTGGAGTGGACCAACCGCGTCACGCTGCAATCCCGCGAATACACGGAGGGCGATGAGCGCATGATGGAAATCCGCGCCGCGCCCGCCGTCCCCATCCGTTATTCCACCGACGGCACCGATCCCAAGGTCGCCGGCGGCGCCTACGACGGGCCGTTTGCGGTCCCGCTTGGCGCGCGCCTGATCCTTGCCGTGGCCGAGAAGGACGGCATCGTTTCGGAACTACACCAGCGCGAGATTGCCGAAAAGCCTGCCGAGAAGCCCATCGACAAGACTAATCCGGCGGCATGGTCCCCTGACGGCGGATTCGAGTTCTCCACCACCCGCACGGCCTACGGCTTCATGACCCGCTTGAAGAAACATGCGGGAAACGCGGGCGGCCTGCGCTTGAGCGTTCAGTCCGATGGAAGCGGACCATGGAGCGAGCTCAGTCTCTCCAGCGACATCGTACTGGACGGCGAAACCATCGAGCGGGCAGTGGAACACTTGAGAGAACTCGTTGCCGACGGCGAAGTGTCCATTGTGGCGAAGGGCATCCACTTCGACACGGGCCAGCGCTTCCTGGACTTCATTGCCGAAATCAAGACGGCCTACAGACGCGAGGACGTGGTGCCATGAACGCGCCGCCCCGGTCCAAGTGCTCGGGATTCGGCTTTCAGCCGGAGGAGTCGGAACACCACTTCGTAGTCACCGTGCCCGGCGGTCATATACAGGAGGTGCTGATCGCTGAGCACGTGCGTTTCGATGCGAACACGCGCCGCGCCGCGCCGTCGTTGGGTGTGGGCATTCAGGATGCCAAACTCCGGGTGGCCTTACCGCGCACCAAATGGGATGCCATCGCCGACGAGGCACGGACGGAGTTCAACCGCCGCCTCGCGAAACAGGGCCTGCCCGCGGCGCGCTGGAAACGGGGTGACAATCCGCTTGCCCGGTTGTTGGGCAAGGAGTTGACCTTGCTTGCCTGGGCTGTCGAAGACGCCGACCCTGCACTCATCCCCACTGCCATCAAGAACTGGATGGGACTAGCGCCCGAGGAGCGCTGGTGGCTGTTCACCATGACCAACGCGGCCACCGGCCACGCCCTGCACGGCCGGAACAAGGGCTGGCGCAAGGCGGTGCGCTTCGCGCTGACCGAAAACCCGGTGACGGGTGACAGTCAGGAGCGTCAGGCCGAGATATTTCGGCTGGTGTCAACAGAGGAAGGGAAAGAAGAACCGCCGACCCGCAAGATCGACTCCCGACGCAGGGCCGCTCAGGCAGGGACAGCCGGTGCTTGAGCTCTCAACGCAACCATTGTTGTTGCGAAATGGATATGGGACGGCCTGAGGAGAGACACAATTCGTCCGCCGACCAACTCTCCATGGTTGGTACGGAAACAGGTAATGGCGCCCCTAATCCGTCATTCCCGCGCAAGCGGGAATCTAGGAAGGGCGGGGTTGACATCGCCCCGAGCTTCATCGAAACCCAGTTTCCGGTTTCGCGGCTGTCAAAGGAGAGTTACAAGGAACGCGACGCCAAGAATGGCCAGACCCTCACAGGTTTCGGCAAGTGGTGGGGCCGCAAGCCCCTCATCATGGTGCGAGCGGTTATCCTCGGGCTACTCATGCCCGCCACCGATGACCCCCGAAAGGATCTGGAGGTTCTCCTCTCACTCTTGACCATGGACGAGGACGGCCTGTGGCAGCGCAAGTACAAGAATATCCCGCTCAAGGAAGTCTATGGGCTTCTGTCGCCGGCAGAACGGCAACAGTGGTTTACAGATGCCGGAGACCTGAACCGTCCGAAGCTCAAACCGGGCCTGAAGACCCGCGACAAGCAACGGCTGCAACGCATGGTCTTCGACCGGATGAGCTATGACGAGAAGCTAACCTGGTGCGTCCGGCCCGAGCACCTGGATGGCCCTTCACCCGACGCTTGGCAACGCATCAACGAACACCTAGGTACGAACGCGGCGAGCTTGCCGGAACTGACGAAAGAGTTGGGCGAGCGCCGTTTCGGACACGCGCCACGGCTTGGCGACGCCTTCTGCGGCGGCGGCAGTGTTCCCTTTGAAGCCGCCCGGCTTGGCTGCGAAGCCTTTGGTTCCGATCTCAACCCAGTGGCAGCGTTGCTCACCTGGGGCGCACTCAATATCGTTGGTGGCGGCGACAAAGTTGCCGCGAGCATCCGGAAGGCGCAGGCCGAAGTGTTCGACGCGGTGGATCGGCAGGTCACAGAATGGCGCATCGAGCACAATGACCTCGGCTGGCGCGCCGACGCCTTTCTCTACAGTACGGAGGCGACTTGCCCCGAATGCGGCTGGCAGGTGCCGTTGGCACCGAGTTGGGTTATAGGGAAGAAGCCACGAACCATCGCGCAGTTGCGCCCAGAACCGCTGCAGAAGCGCTTCGCTATCGACATCCGCTCCGGCGTCAGCAGCGACGACTTAGCTGCGGCGCGCAACGCCGGCACCGTGAAACAGTCACGGTTGGAGTGCCCGAACCACGAGGTCGCCGCCTCTACGCCCATGACAGCGATTCGTGGTGAGCAGCGCGGCAAGTCTAGCCCCGCGAAAACGGATGCCGGCAAACGACACGGACTGCGGCAGTGGACGAACGACGATCTCGTTCCGCAACCCGACGACGTGTTTCAGGAACGGCTCTACTGCGTGCGCTGGCGGCTGCCCCGTCTGGATGTCGCGCTATGGGCGGAACAGGGTGCGCGGGCATCGTTCCCAGGTGAAGCCGCCGCGGACGCCGTATCCCCGAGCCCAGAGGATGCATTTGCATCCCTGCCGGATTGGGTACACCACGAACGCGCGACCGACGCTTTGGTTGCCCTCCTTACCGCTGACCAACGCTGCGAAGTCGCAGAACTGCGCAGACGCGACTGGCAAGCCGAAGACCGTGCCCTCGCAGAGGCGCAACGCGAGTTCGAGACCCGAAAGGCCGCGGGTCGCCCGAAACGCGAACTTGTAACTGCGACGCAACGAATCCAACGACTGAGAGAAACGATCACGCAAAGAAACGAACGTGTGAAAGCCCTCGCCAATTCGCTTCCGAAGACCTTGTACCGGAGCGTGGACGAGACCGACCTGGAGCGAGAGGCGCGTGCCCTAGCGCTGCTTCGGGAGCGCTTTGCGGAATGGCAGACGCTCGGCTACATCCCGAGCCGAACAATCCCGCCTGGCGCCAAAACGGATGAGCCGATCCGGACACGCGGCTGGACTCATTGGCACCACCTGTTTACGCCGAGGCAGTTGTTGACCCTCGGATTGATCTCGTCAAAAGTATGTTCCAGACCGTCGTCCAAGCAGGCCACAGTTGCACTGATGTTGGCACTCTCTCGATGCGCAGATTACAATTCCAAGCTTTGCAGATGGCATACACGGTCGGTAGGAGACAAATCCGAACAAACATTCAGTAACCAAGCACTCAACACTATGTTGAACTTCGCCGGTAGAGGAGTATCGGCACTTGAGAAGGCATTCCGTTTGACCATCAATCCCCAGCGAATTGTGGGGCGCGGCACGGTGATAACAGACGATGCCCGCGCATTGACGGTCGAGCGAGACGTTTGGTTGACAGACCCACCTTACGCCGACGCAATAAACTACCACGAACTTTCCGAATATTTTCTCGCTTGGTACGGAGGACAGGTACGCGCTTTGTTTCCCGACTGGTACGCCGACAGCAAACGCGCCCTCGCCATCCAAGGAGCCAACGCGGCCTTCCGCCTTAACATGGTGGACTGCTACCGCAACCTCGCCGCACGCATGCCGGATAACGGCCTCCAGGTCGTCATGTTCACTCACCAGGACGCATCGGTCTGGGCCGACCTCACCCTTATTCTATGGGCGGCGGGCCTGCGCGTGACCGCCGCATGGACCATCGCAACGGAGACCGACTCAGCCCTCAAAGACGGCAACTATGTCCAGGGCACCGTATTGATGGTGCTGCGCAAGCAGACCTCCGACGAAACAGCGTTCCTGGACGAGTTGGTCCCCGAAGTCGAGAGCGAAGTGGAGCGACAACTCGACTCCATGCTACAACTCGACGGTCGCGAGGTCCCGAACTTCTCCGATGCCGACTATCAGCTCGCTGCCTACGCCGCCGCGTTGCGGGTGTTGACCCGATACGGATCCATCGAGGACATCGACATCGCTTGGCAACTCTCCCGCGAGCGGGAAGCGGGAGAGGTCAATCCCATCGAACAGATCATCGACGATGCCGTAAAGACCGCGAGCAATTTCCTTGTTCCAAAAGGAATCCCCGATCACCTGTGGCGGCGGCTCGGCCCGGAGGAAAAACTCTATCTCAAGGGGACAGAAGTCGAAAGCCGAGGTGAGTTCCGCAACGGGGTCTACCAGGAGTTCGCCCGCGGGTTCGGCGTGCGAGACTACCGCGTGCTTCTCCAGACCGCCAAGGCCAACGAGACCCGCCTGAAGACCGCCTCGGAGTTCGGCCGCCGAGAACTCGGCGGCTCCGCCTTCGGCAACAGCCTCGTCCGCCACGCCCTCTACGCCGTTTGGCGTGCGGCGGAAAGCGGCGAAGTAGCCGACAGCCTCACTTGGCTGCGTACCGAACTCACCGACTACTGGTCGCAGCGTGAGACGCTGGCCTCGGTGCTCCGTTACCTCGCCGCCATTGAAATTGCCCACTGGCAGGGAGACGCCGTCGCCGCTCGTATCGTTGCAGGAGCGGTGGAGAACGACCATGTCTAATCTTCGCGAGGCAAGGAGGAGAGACCGCCGATGATCGCCGAGCCTCTCAGCCGCGTTCTCGAAGCCACCGGGTATCTGTCGGACGGTGAGCCTGCCGCATCCAGCGTGGTGGTTGCGGGTTCCGGCGAGGCACTCGCCCATCCGCATGCACCTGATCGGCTCCCTTCTTTCGAGCCGGAAGCCTGGTGGCGGAACAATGCCAACTCTGCCCCTTGGGGCAGCAATGCCTCCGACCTGACGGTTTACTTCAAATACGTGGATGAACCGGATCAGGCTCCGATCGCCGACTGGCAACAAGAGATCTGGAATCGCGGCTTCTCTCCTTTGCTGTGGATCGTGTCCCCGGATCGCGTCGATCTGTACAACGGCTTCGGTGCTCCGCGGCAGCCTGAAGATGCGGATGAGAACCGGCTGGAGACATTCAAGCTGCTGGACACGAGGTTGGCCGAACTCGACATGCTCGCCGGCCGCTTGGCCATGGAAACCGGCCAATTTTGGCGCAGAGAAGAACGCGTCAACCGCAAGGACAGTGTCGATAGCCGTTTGTTGCGCGACATCAGCGGACTCGAACACGCCCTCGTCGACGAGATGGGTCTCGGTCGCGACGACGCGCAAAGCCTAGTCGGCCGATCCATTTTCACCAAATATCTGATCGACAGGCGGATCGTTACCGCCCAGCGTTTGATGCGACTGTGCGGTCATCGCGATCTGCCCCGAGTCTTGCGCGACCGCTCCGCCACTAAATGCCTGTTCGACTGGCTTCGAAAGACCTTCAATGGCGACATGTTTCCGCCGGCACCGAAGTCGGTTCCTGCCGCCAGGCACCTTGAACGAGTCGCGAGGTTCCTTGAGGCGGAAGATCCGGAAACCGGCCAGATGTCTCTTTTTCCTTATCGGTTCGAGTTCATTCCGGTGGAATTGATCAGCGCCATCTACGAACAATTCGTTCACTCAGCGGCTGCCGAGGCGAGCGGCGAGACGCCGGCGCCTGCAAAGTCCGAAGGCGCCTACTACACACCATTGGCAGCAGTTTCCCTGGTGCTGGACGAGGTGTTCGACGGCCTGACAGGTCATGAACAAGTTCTGGACCTCACCTGTGGCTCGGGAGTTTTTCTTGTGGAGGCACTGCGAAGACTCGTTTACCTCAAGTCCGAAGGATCGAAGCCGAGTCGCAAAATGATCCGCGAGACGCTCTACAAGCAGCTATGCGGTGTCGATGTCAGCAGGGCTGCCGTCCGCATCGCCGCTTTCAGCCTCTATCTGGCGGCGCTGGAGCTTGACCCAGATCCGCAACCACCCCATGCACTCAGGTTTGAGCCGCTCGAAGGTCGGACTCTGCTTGTCGGCGACGTGCGGGGGATCGAACACACACCCGGTGGACGAAAGGCTTTCACAACAACCAAGGGATTGAAGAGATTTGACGTCATCGTGGGTAATCCGCCATGGAGCTTCAAAGGGAAGGCTGGAACCGCCGTCCGTCGAGCCGCAGTGTCACACGTGCCTCTCCAACCTCGCGGGCAAAGCCTTGACTTCGTTGCTCGGGCAATGGACTTCGCGCACGACAAGACGAGGGTTGGCATGATCCTCAGCGCGACACCCTTTTTCAGCCGTAGTTCCACTGGCGTCGAGGCGGCTCATGGCGTCGTCGAGGCCCTTGCGCCGGTAACCCTGGTCAATCTGTCAGACCTCTCAGGTTGGTTGTTCCCGAAAGCCAATATGCCCGCCATCGCGCTCCTGGCTCGCCATCGCGAGCAACCCGTCAATCGTGTGACCCTCATGCAGGCGTCCTGGTCACTCGCTAGTGAACGAACTCACACCTTGGAGATAGCGCCAAGCAACATCACCACGCTTCCAATTGCAAGCTGGAAGCGCAACCAAGGGTTGTTCAAAGCGGCGTTCCTTGGACGCCGCCACGATCTTCTCTTGCTGGACGACCTATGGGAAAAATATGAAACCCTGGAAGTGCGGCTCGACGCGCTGAATACGCGACTGAGTAACGGGTTGACAGTCGGTAAGCCTGACAACCGAAATAACGATGCTACCTTCCTTAAGAATTTGCCATTCGCTAAGCGCAGCAGGGGTGATCGCTACATGCGGCACTTCTTCGTCTCTGACAATCTACCGGGATTCGAACACGACAAGGTTCAGTGGCCAAGGAAGCGTGAGACCTACCGCGCTCCACTTCTACTCGTGGGAGAGTTCATGGAAGGCGGTCCGCGTCCTGTGACCGCTGTTGCCGGACGGGACGTCGTGTACACGGACGCCTACAACGGTGTGTCATTTTCCCGCAACGCACCCGAAACTGCATACCTTGTCTCCGGAGTACTTAGTTCCGCTCTAGCGTCGTGGTACTTCTTGATGACTGGGTCGACCTTCGGACTGTGGATACAGCGACTGAAACTCAGGGACATCGCTGCTATGCCGATGCCAGAATTAAATGAAGCTGTCGAATCCGATGCCGGCAAACGTGTCGTTCAACTAGTACGCACCTTCCATCGCAAGGCCCCCGACGACGACGACTGGGAGTCTCTCGACAATTGCGTATTCGATTTATATGGGCTGGACAAAACCGATCGCATCGTCGTGCAGGACGGTCTGTTTCGGGCGAGTTGGCAATGGAAGCAGGGGCGACTTGAATCCATCGCGCCTGCTAACTCCGATAAACTTCGGAACTATGCACACGCGTTTCTATCCACAATGGACGGATGGCTGTCGGCGTCGAACCGGCGGCGAATGCGGGCAGAAATCTATGATGTGGAGCGAGACGCACCGCTCAGAGCCATTCGATTCGTGCTTGAGGATGTGCCCGGTCCTTCCGTGATAGAGATCGTTTCTCCCGATGGTACGCTCAGTCAAGTACTCGCGCGGATCGGCGACCGCACCAAGGTTCAGATCACGGATGCACTCGTCGGCATGCGAGAGCTGCGAGTACACACAAGGGACGAGGTCTCGATTATCAAGCCGGCGGCGCGCCGGCATTGGTTGGGCGTGTGCGGGCTGGAAGACGCGGACGCCGTTGTCAAGGACAGCGTCTACGGTCGCCATACAACGTGAAGCACAACATGCCCCCGCCCGGAGCTCTTGGCCAGCAATTCATCGACATCCAGGGCGAACGCCGCGACGCCATTCTGCGGATTCTTGATTCAGGCTGGAAACGAGCATTGACCTCTCCCAACGCCCATCCTCACGCGGGCGAGGTACAAATAACGGAATGTCTTCGAGCCGGCATGAGAGAAGCGCTGGCGGAGACGGCTGACTATTGGCGCAAGAAGATGACGGTTTTACCCGGGACCGAGTCTCGTTCAAGTACTGCCGTCTCGACGCCTGACGGACGAACAGACATCCCCATCTTTTTTCAGGACATTCGCGAGGAACTCGGCGAACACGATCCGCATGCAATTGTCGAGTGCAAACGGGTTGCAGGAAACGATACGGATCTTTGTCGTGAGTACGTCGTCGAAGGTATTGACCGTTTCAAGACGGGGAAATACGCCGGTAATCACTCGGTCGGTTTCATGGCCGGGTACTTGCTGTCGGGTGATGCCGATACCGCGACTGCGGGAATCAACAAATACCTGACCCGAAAGGGGCGCCGGCCCGAACATTTGGGATTTTCCCAGACTTCCAATGCGCCCTGGGCTTGGAGCAGCCGTCACTCGCGTCCAAAGCCGGCTGAACCCATCGACCTCCATCATGCATTCTTCAGGTTTTGACCTACGCAGGCTGATTTCGCGATGCTCAAACGACATTCCTCCCGCCGCAAGCCTCTTGACGCCAGCTTTCTTACCAACCGGCTTACCGGGGCCAAGTTTTACGACCGCATCGCCGGTTACTTCTCTTCGTCCATCCTGGAAGTCGCCGGTGAGGCGCTGGAGAGCGTTGAAGGCAAGGTGCGCGCCGTGTGCAATTCCAGCCTCTCCCGTGCCGATGTGGAGGTCGCGAAGGCGGGGCAGGCGGCCATACGCCGCGAATGGTGCGACTCCCGTCCCGAGGACCTCGGTGATGCCGCCAAGCCGCGTTTCAAGCGACTCTCCGACTTCCTGCGTTCAGGAAAGATCGAGATTCGCGTATTGCCCGATGAAATCTTCGGCCTGATTCACGGAAAGGCTGGCGTAATCACCCTGGCGGACGGACGGCAGACCTCCTTCCTGGGTAGCGCGAACGAATCCAAGACCGCATTTCGCCTCAACTACGAACTCATCTGGGAGGACGACTCGACGGAGGCGGTGGCGTGGGTTCAGGAAGAGTTCAATGCCCTTTGGTCGTCGCCCTTCGCGGTGGGTCTCGCGGATTTCGTCGTGCAGGACCTCGATCGCCTTTCGCGTCGCGAATTGGTACGGAATATAAGTGATTGGCGGGAGGAACCTGACCCCGCACCGGTCGTCGTCGAGTCGCCGGTCTACCGAACGGAAGTCGGCCTGTGGGAACACCAAAAGCACTTCGTGAAGCTCGCCTTCGACGCCCATCGGGGGACGCATGGGGCGCGCTTCGTGCTGGCCGACCAAGTTGGTCTCGGGAAGACTCTCCAACTCGCGATGGCGGCGCAGCTCATGGCTCTGATCGGCGATCGGCCGGTGCTGGTCCTTGCCCCCAAACCGCTGCTTCAGCAGTGGCAGGACGAACTCGACACGCTGCTCGGGTTGCCATCGGCGATATGGGATGGCGGACAGTGGGTGGACGAGCAAGGCGTCGAGCATCCAGGAACGGGCGACGAAGCCATTCGGCGCTGTCCGCGTCGGGTCGGGATCGTATCCACAGGGTTGATTACGCGCGGCGGCGATGCGGTGGAGTTGTTGGCAAACATGCGCTTCGAATGCGTCGTTCTGGACGAAGCCCACAGAGCACGGCGCCGGAACTTCCGCATGAACCAACCGTGGGCATCAGCCAAGCCGAACAATCTTCTGCACTTTCTGCAACGGATTTCGCCGCGCACGAAAAGCCTGCTGCTCGCCACCGCAACGCCGGTGCAACTCCATCCCATTGAGGCCTACGATCTCCTCGATGCACTGGCGCGAGGTTCGGAAGCCGTACTGGGGGCTCCGGGAAGCCGCTGGCGCCGGCCACAAGGGTCTCTCGACATGCTTCTGGGCAAGGCGTCACCACCTGTCGATTTCCACGAGCGTTGGGAGTGGATCCGCAATCCCCTGCCGCCGCGCACGGAGGACAAGGACTTCGAGATGTTGCGCCGGTCGCTTTCCCTGTCGGACGACGATGCGTATGCGCCGGGGAGAGCGGTGGAGGCATTGCGTCCACCCGACAGGCAGCGGATCGAAAACGGATTCGAACGCTTTATCGAGCGCCACAATCCCTATATCCGCACAATTGTCAGGCGCACCCGGGAGTATCTGGAAAGCACCGTCGATCCCGGCACGGGCGAGCCCTACCTCGCGCCCGTAAGGATTCGGCTGCACGGCGAATCGGACGATGACGCAATCAAGCTGCCGCCGTTCCTGGAGGACGCCTACGCTCTCGCGGAGGACTTCTGCAAGCTGCTGGGTGAGCGCTCGAACACCGGATTTTTCCGCACCATGTTGCTGCGCCGCCTGGGCAGCACTATCGAGGCGGGACTCCTCACAGTCACGAGGATCCTTAACGGGTGGGAAGCACTTGACGACGATGACCACGATGACGAGGAGAAGGATGACCGGCTTGGCACCCTGACGAACGAGGAACGCCAAGTGCTCTCGCGGCTCGCCCAGGCGATGGAAGCGAACCGGCATCAGGATCCGAAGGCCGCCGCCGTCACGCGTCTGCTTGTGGACGACGGTTGGCTGGAGCGCGGCTGCATCGTCTTCAGTCAATATTACGACTCGGTGTGGTGGCTGGCCAACCAGCTTACGCGTGAGTTGCCGGACGAGACTATCGGTATCTACGCGGGTGTGAACCGTTCGGGCGCGATGCGCGGCGGTATTTTCGAACGCCGGAATCGCGACGCCCTGAAGGACGCCGTGCGCCGGGACGAACTGCGGTTGCTCCTTGGCACGGATGCGGCATCGGAAGGGCTGAACCTGCAACGATTGGGTACCCTTATCAACCTGGACCTACCCTGGAATCCCTCCCGCCTCGAACAGCGCAAGGGCCGTATTCAGCGCATTGGGCAGGTTCGCCCCGAAGTCGATGTCTACAACCTGCGTTACGCGGGCTCGGTGGAGGATCGTGTGCATCAACTCCTCTCGCAACGTCTGCAAGACATCTCCGGCTTATTCGGGCAGTTGCCGGACACGCTCGAAGACGTCTGGATCCAAGTCGCCCTGGGTCAGTTGGAGGAAGCGAGAAAGACCATCGACATGGTGCCGGAGAAGCACCCGTTCGAGATCCGCTACCACGAGGTCAAGCCCGTCGATTGGGAATCGTGCGCACAGGTGCTGGACGACGACGCAAGACGGCAAAGCCTGGCCCAGGGATGGAAGTCGTAGGGGAGTGCTTTTCGAGGCGGGAGCTCCCGTTACTCCGCGGGAATCTCCACGATCACGTCGCCGAGCACCTTGGCGACACAGCCCAGGCGGTCGGCGGCGTCCGACTCGAGCATGGACAGCGTGAGCTCTTCGTTGTCGTCCATGGGGCTCAGGTTGTTCTGGCCGGCCAGGATCTTCACCTTGTCGGTGCCGCAGATGGCCTCGGTGCAATCGTGGCGCAGCTTGACCCCGTTGCGTATCGCCGCCACCAGGATGGTGGTGCCGTCCTCAACCTCGAAGCTCTGTCCCAGGGGCATGAAAGTGACTTTGGGCATGGCGGGTTTGTAGGAGACGGCCGGCGGGTTGTCAAGCTGCGCCGACCCTGCGCCGCCACGCTCAAACACCCGGATGTGGCCATCTCCCGGTTTCTGGAACACGATGGGTTTGATATGTTTTTTGTAATAATCCTTGACTTTTTGTGTTTTTGCATTTATTCCCCGATTTTGGAAACTCATGTGGAAAACCTGACCCCACGGTGCTCATGGACCGATGCACATTGTGTGGGAAGGGAGTACAAGCCATGCCCACCAGCGACACGAGAAACAATTTCACCTACACGGACGCCCACGATTTTCATTTTGCCGACGAACGCGACACCGCGGACGACACCATCGACATGGGCGGCGGCCACGACTTGGTCTATGCCGGCGGCGGCACCAACACGGTGACCCTTGGTGCCGGGTACGACGTGGTGTATGCTTGGCCGGGGCACGGCACCACTACGGTCACGGACTATACCGCGGGTGAGGACTTCATCGGACTCAGCCGCCTTGGCGTCACCTCCTTCGACCAACTGTCCATCACGGCGGAAGGAACGACCGCCGTGATCGATCTGACCGCGTTCGGCGGCGGCACTATCCGGCTGGAGAACGTCGCGGCAAGCAGCCTGCGGTCTTCCAACTTCATACTGGCCAGGGCGGCCCGCCCACTGGAAATCTCGTCGTCGTACAACGGCGGCTTCGTGGTCGGTACAGACCGGGACGAGACCGTCACGTTGAGTCGCGACAACAACCTCGTGACCGGGGGCGACGGGTCGGACAAGTACATCGTAGATGGCATGATGTGGGGCAACCTTCCCTTGCAGCTCCACGACGACACCACGATCACGGACTTTGCCCGGGGCGAGGATGTCATCGATGTCTCCCGCCTCGCCATAAGGAGCTTTTCCCAACTGTCCATCACGGCCGACGGGACCGCCGCGGTCATCGACCTCACGGAGTTCGCGGGCGGTACCGTAAGGCTCGAAAACGTCGCGGCCGGCGATCTGAACGCGTCCGACTTCGTCTTTGAGACGACCGCGCTGCCGCGTTTCACCGCCGAGCACGGCCCCCTCACCATATCGTTCTCGGATGAAGACCCCCGGAGCCAGGAGTTCATCGGAGGGGACGACGAGGACGGGTTCTACGGAGGGGGCGGTTTGGACATCCTGAGCGGCGGGGGCGGCGACGACCGGCTGAACGGTGGAAAACACGACGATACTCTGACCGGCGGGACCGGCAAGGACGTCTTCGTATTCGAACCCGAACACGGAGACGACATCGTAACGGACTTCACTCCGGATGAAGACATCATCGACTTGGCCGCGTTCACGGAAATCAAGCGCTTCAACCAACTGACGCTCACCGCCGACGGAAACGACACCCTGCTCGACCTCACGGCACACGGGGGCGGCCTCATCCGCCTGCAAGGCGTTGCCCTGGATGTCCTCGACGCGGACGACTTCAGGTACGAGCCCACGCAAGCGATCGAGGTCACACTGACCGAAGTGGACGAGATCTTCCTGACGGGGTTCATGAACTACAACGACTACGTCATTGACGCGGGCGGCGGTGACGACATCATCGAAGGGAGTTGGGGGACCAATACGATAACCGGCGGCCTGGGGAACGACGAGTACTGGATACAGCCCGGCCACGGCACCAGCACGGTCACCGACTTCGCCCGGGGAAACGACGTCATAAACGTCGCCCAACTCGGCATCAAGAGCTTCGACCAACTGACCATCACGGCGGACGAAACCACCGCGGTCATCGATCTGACCGAATTCGGCGGGGGCGTGGTGAGACTCGAGCACGTCACGGCAAGCGACCTGGATGCATCCGACTTCGCCTTCGTCCCCAAGCCGACCGTAACCTACATCAAGCTGACCGACTCGAACCGCGGTGCCTCCATGATCCTCAACGCACGGGACACCTCCTATCAGAGCATCGAAGGAGGAGGCGGAAGGGACTGGATCAATACCCGTGGCGGCAACGACATAATCTCGGGACTGGCCGGGGATGACACCCTGATCGGCGAGGCCGGCGACGACACACTGACCGGCGGAGCCGGCGCTGACAGGTTCGTGTTCGGACCCGGCGACGGCAACGATACGATCACCGACTTCCGACCCGGTGAAGACCTCATCAACCTGGCTCTGTTCACCGACATCGCGGGTTACGGCAGTCTGAGCATTTCCGCCGATGGCGCCGACTCCGTGATCAACCTCGAGGCGCACGGAGGCGGCACGATTCGCCTGCTAGGCGTTGCCTCCACCGCGTTGAGCGCGGACAACTTCACATTCTATTCGGCAACGGCGGGGTTTGACCAGTTCTTGTTGAACTACGGCAAGCAGTACATAGGAACTCCCGGCGATGACGTCGCCGTCATGGGAGACGGTCACAACCTGCTCTACGGCGGCGGCGGCACCAATACCCTCACCGGTGGCGGCGGGTTGGACACCTTCCTGGTGGACTCGCAACACGGTACCAGCACGATCACGGACTTTGTCTCGGGAGAAGACCGCATCGACGTCAGCTTGCTCGACATCAGGACCTTCCGACAACTCACCATCGAAGCCGACGGTGACGACGCGGTCATCGACCTGACGCAGTACGGCGGCGGCACCCTCAGACTTCAGAATGTGGCGGCCACCGACCTCGATGCATCCGACTTCGTCTTCGTCACGCATACACAGCAGCACGTCGTCCCGAGCACGACCAGCGAAACGGTCTGGCCCAAGGGAGAGTACGCGAGCCAGCACGTAGAGGGAAACTCCGGGCCTGACTACATCGACACCGGGGGCGGCAACGACACGATCATCGGCAATGACGGTGACGACACGCTCGTCGGCAACCTGGGCCGCGATGTCTTGATCGGCGGAGAGGGCGCGGACACGTTCGTGTTCGCACCCGGCCACGGCGACGATACCATCACCGACTTTACCCCCGACGTGGACAACATCGACCTCACCGGGTTCACCGAGATCGCCGATTTCGACGCCGTGCAGTTGTCGGTGTCCGGTGCCGACACCGTCATCGACCTCTCGGCAAATGGCGGAGGCACGATCCGGCTCAAGGGCGTCTCCACGAGCGCCCTCGACGCCGACGACTTCACGTTCTACACGGCGCCGATCGACGAAGAATTCGTCAGCGGCCCGGGCCCGGATGTTCTGACCGGCGGCACAGGCGCGGACACATTCGTGTTCGCACCCGGCCACGGTGCGGACACGATCACCGACTTTGCCCCCAATGAGGACAAGATCGACCTCAGCGGTTTCACCCGGATCTCCGGTTTCAGCGCCTTGCGCATATTGCCCGCCGACACCGAAACCGTCATCGACCTCTCGGCGCAAGGCGGAGACATCATCCGGCTCACGGGCGTTTCCGCGAGCGACCTCGACGCCGGCGACTTCACGTTCTACACGCCACCGGTCGAAGACGGCATGTGAGCCACGTGGAGGCGCGCCCGCGCAGCGCGCCTCCACTCCCCGCCGGAACCGGCCTCAAAGATCCACCACCAACCCGTCTTCCGCGGTCCGTACCGGCAGCGACGGCCGCCGCGCCAGCATCTCCTCCCCCATGTGCGTCAGGATCAGCCGCTTGCAATGGAGGCGGTCGCGGTTGGCGGCGATCTGCACGTAGCTCATGTGTGAGGCGGACGTGTCGTCGTAGTAGCAGCATTCGCAGATGAACAAGTCCGCGCCGCGGCTGTGCGTGACGAACTGGTCCGTCCAGCTCGAATCGCCCGAAAAAAGCACGGTGCGGCCCGCCGCCGTCACCTTGAGTCCCAGGGAAACGGCGTCGGTCTGGTGCGGCACACGGAAGGCCAGCACCTCGGCGCCGGCCACGGCGGTGACGGTGTCGAGCTGAAGCTCGGAGAAGACGGCGAAGGGCAGCTCCTTTTTGCCGTACATGAGCTCCATGAGGGCGCGCACACGCTCTTCGGTGCCCGGCGGCCCGGCTATCTGCAGCGGACGCGTACGCGGCTGGTCGTAGAGGTAGTGGATGAAGAAGAAGGGCAACCCGCCGAAGTGGTCGCCGTGCAGGTGGCTCAGGATGACCGCGTCGAGGTTCGCCGGGTCCAGGCGGGCGCGCCTGAGGGCCGGCAAGGTCGAGGGGCCGCAGTCCAGGAGATACAGGTGCGACCGATCCTCCAGGAGGTACGCGGTCTGGTTCCGGCCGCCGCTGCCGAAGGCGTCCCCGGACCCGAGAAAGTGGACTCTCACACCATCAAGACTATCAGCGCCCCAACGACCTTGGCAATGAGCGGCGGGTCTGCCACATTCCCTGGAGATTCCGCGTTCCGGCGGCTCCATGAACATCGTTCTCGGCCCCTATCACCCACACCTGGAAGACGCCCTCGCCGGCGAGGTCCGAAGCCGGCGCGCGCGCGACCGGCTCACCCCACTCTTGCTGGTGGTGCCCTCGGAGACGCTGCGCCGGCGGGTCAAGACCCTGCTCGCTCACGAGCACGGCCTCCACCTTCTGAACACCCACATCCTCACCTTTTCCCAAGTCACGCTGAACCTGTTTCACGAGGCCCACGGACCGGAAAAGCCGACCCTGCGCGACGAGACCTTCATGGAGGAGGCGCTGAAACGCGTGCTCCCGGCACACAGGCGGTTCGCGCACATCGCCGAGAACGAGGGGGGCTGCGCCGCGTTGTGGCAATGCCTGCGCGACCTCAAGGACGCCATGGTGGACCCGGAGTTGGCGCTGGACGCACTGCGCGAAGACCATTTCGCCGGTCGGGACCGTGACGCGCTGCACGGGCTCTTCGAGTTGCACCGGGAAGTGACACACCGCTTCCCGGAGTGGCGGGCGCAAGATCGCCAGGACCTCGACGGCCTGGCGGGACTGGAGGCTCCGCTGTCGCGCTGGCTCGGGCAGTTCGCGCGCATCTGCTACTACGGCTTCTACGAGTTGACCCAGACGCAGTTGGAACTCTTCCAGAGCATCGCCGCCCACCATCCGGTGACCCTGTTCTACCCCCTCGCCCAGGGGCATCCCGACTGGTCTTTCGCCCAAGATTTCTTCGACCGCTACCTGCGCGGCCTGGCCGGGGCGGACGATGTCGTGGACCTGCTGGGCGGCGGTGCGGGCAGCGGCACAGCCTCCAGCGGCCCGGAACCGGACGCGCCGGGCCACCCGAAACCGAACGGATCCGTCATCGGGGGAGGCGGCCTTCCGAGGCCGGGAACTCCGCCCCGCCGCGAAGTCCTCGATTGCGCCAACCCCCGGGACGAGGTCCTCACCGTGGCCAAGCACCTGCTCCGCCTCGTGGAGGAGGAAGGGCTCGACTTCCGGCAAGCCGGAGTGGTGGCGCGCACCCTCGACCCCTACCTGCCCTGGATCCGGGAGATCTTCCCCGCCCACGGCATCCCTTTCCACACACCGGCGCGGGAGCCCCTGCACCGCTCCCAGCGGGTCCGGGCCGTGCTCGCGCTGCTGGACCTCCCGGTCCGGGACTACCCGCGCGCCGCGGTCATCGACCTGCTCGCGTCCCATCACTTCAACTTCGCCGGGGTCCTCGGCAGCCGGACCGAGCCTCGGCCCGAGCTCTGGGACGTGGCCACGCGATCCCTGGGCATCGGCCGCGGCCTGGGCGAGTGGCGGCGCCTGGAACGCTACCGCGACACGCCGCTCGAACTGAACCTCGTGGACGAGGAAGAGGAAGGCCGGCGCCTTCGCGTCGACTCGGAACAACTCGGCGCGCTGCTCGACGCGGTCGAGGCCCTGCACGCGGAGCTGAACGCCCTGCCGCGGGAAGCCGCCTGGTCCGATCTCGCGGCCCGCTGGCGCGCGCTCCTCGACCGCTTCCTGATTCCGGGTCCGGATGACGGCGAGGCCGAGGTGACCCGCGCCATCGACAACGTCTTCGCCGGCTTGGCGGCCCTGGACGCCGTCGGTGGGAGGGTGGCGCTGCCGGACTTCGTCGCGGCCCTGCGCAAGTCCCTGGACCGGGCCTCGGTGGCGCCGATGCGCGTTCCCGTGCCGGGCGTGCAGGTGCTGGACGCCGGGGCGGCCCGGGGCATCCCGTTCCGTGCCCTCTTCCTCGTGGGCATGAACGAGGGCGTATTCCCGCGCACCATCCGGGAAGACCCGTTCCTGCCCGACCGCGCCCGGCGCGTGCTGGAAACCGTGCTGGGCTACAAGATCTCCTCGAAGCTGGCGGGCTACGACGAAGAGAGGCTGCTGTTCGCCCTGCTGTCGGGCGCGGCCGACGAGCGCCTCTGTTGCACGTGGCCGCGGGCCGACGCGGCCGGGCGCGCGCTGGCTCCGTCGTGGTACCTCCGCGCGGTAGCTCCCGCCGCGGACACGGACGGCGGCGGCATGGAGTCCCGCTCCATTCCCAAGAGCGCCCTCGGCAAGCGCGGCACGCCGCCCTTCGACGACCCCCGGTGGCTCCTGCCCGAGGAACTGGCCGTGCGCCGGGCGCTGAGCGGCGAGGACCCGCGCACGCACGCGCGCATCGCCGGCGCGTCCATGGAGAACCTCGACAAGAGCCTGGCGGCCATCCGCGCCCTCAACGACGGCGCCGGCGCCCCGGGACCGTTCGACGGCGTCACCGGCCCGCTGCCGGAAGCGTGGGACCGGCTCCTGGAGCGCCGGATCTCGCCGACGACACTCGAGGCCTACGGGCGCTGCCCCTTCCAGTACTTCGCTGGCCGCGTGCTGCGCCTGGAACGGCTGGAGCGGCCCGAGTGGAGCGCACCGATCCAGGCGCTGGAGCAGGGACAGATCTGTCACGAAATCCTGCAGGCGTTCTACGAAGACCTTGACCGCGCCCTCGGGGACGGCTGGCGCGGGTGGCTCGACAGCGCCGCCGCCCGGGTCCTGTCCGCCTTCGAGGAACGCAGCCCCACGGGCTATCCGGCCGTGTGGGAAGCGGCCAAGGAGGAGTTGCTGGCCATGCTGCGCGAGGCCGTGCGGGCGGACCGGCAGGAAATGGCGAGGTCGGGCTTCCTCCCCGTGGGATTTGAAAAGGACCTCACCGCGCAACTGAATGCCGACTGGCCGGAGGATCTGCGCGGGCTCCCGCTTCAGGGCCGGCTCGACCGCGTCGATCACGATGCGCGCGGCGGCCGTTATCGGGTCATCGACTACAAGTACAAGAGCGGCAAGGAACCCGGGGCGGTGGACAAGGACCCCGTGCGCGCCGCGCTCCAGGCGCGCAGGCTGCAACTGCCTATCTACCTGCTGCTGGCCGCCGGCAATGAGATCGGCCGGGAAGCGGCCGGCGCGGACGCCATCGACGCGGCCTGGTACTTCCTGGCGCCGCGCTGGGAAGACGGGCCGCTGGTCGCGAAAGAGCTATCGGGACAGTCGTGGCGAGAGCCCGCGGGCGCGAAGATTCGCGAAACGGTAGCGCGCCTGTTGAGGGGCATGCGCGACGGCGAGTTCCCCTTGGTGAAAGGCGACTACTGCCGCTTCTGCCAGGTATCGGAGATCTGCCGCAAGGACCACTTCCCGTCGGTCTCGCGCGCCACCCGACATCCCGCGGCGGAAGCGCTGGCGCGTATCCGGCAAATGAAGGTCACGGGGGAGACCGGAACGTCATGACGACTCCGCCCGCGGACCATCGCGAACGCCGGCTGGCCTCCACCACCTTCGACCGCAACGTGGTGGTGACCGCGGGCGCCGGCACCGGCAAGACGACCCTGCTGGTGGAGCGCTGCGTCAACCTGCTGATGCGCCGGGAGCCCGCGCCGGTAGGCGTGACCGAGCTGGTGGCCCTGACCTTCACCAACAAGGCGGCCAACGAGATGAAGGCGCGTCTGCGGGACCGGCTGGAAGCCCTGGCCGGGACCGGGGCGACCCCGCCGCGGTCGCCGCAGGATGCCGGGACGGAAGAGATCGATGCCCTGTGCGGCCGATACGGACTCACGCCGGACGATGTTCGCGGCCACGCACACAAGGCGCTGGCGGAGCTGGAGCGGGCCCAGATCGGCACCATCCACGGCTTCGCCGCGTCCCTGCTCCGGCTCTACCCGCTGGAGACCGGGCTCGACCCCGGGTTCCGCGAAGGTGACGAACGGCTATTGCGGCGGCACTTCGACACCTCCTGGGGCCTGTGGCTCGACGGTGAGCTGTCCAGCGCCGGGCCGAGGACCGGGGAATGGAAGCAGGTCCTGGCGCGCTTCCCGCTGGAACAGATCGGCGAGTTGGCGCGGGGCCTGTGCGCGGAGAACGTGGATGTGGAGGGAATCCGGCGCAACGACGCATCCGGTGACTCCGCGGACGTCCTTGGGAAGTGGCTGGGCGATCTGGATGAAACCGTAACGGATCTCATGGCGCGTCACCCGGAACAGCGGAAGAACGAGCAGGCACTGGCGGTGGCGCGGAAGGTGATCCAATCGATACACTCGGCTCCCGCCGAAGCCGTTTCCGTCGACCCCGACGACTTGAGCCTTCTGCACCACAACCCATCCCGCGTGAGAGGATGGAACGAGGACGATCTCGAACGCGCCCGCGCCGTCGTGAAGGCCGCCGGCGCACTGGCCCAGGTCGACCGCGGCCAGATGGATCGGCTCTGCACCCTGTTGACGCCCTTTGCGCGGCAGTGCCGCGCCGACTTCACGCGCAAGGGCTTGGTGACCTTCGACGGCCTGCTGGTGCGCGCCCGCGACCTGCTGCGCGACCACCCGCGCATCCGCGAAGAGCTGAAGGACCGCTACAAGGCCATCCTGGTGGACGAGTTCCAGGACACCGATCCGCTCCAGTACGAAATCCTTTTGTGGCTGTGCGAGAAGCACTCTCAACGCGCGGCGACGTGGCGCAACATTCGCCTGGCCCCGGACAAGCTCTTCGTGGTGGGGGACCCCAAGCAATCCGTCTACGGATTCCGCGGCGCCGACATCGAAGCCTACCTGAAGGTCATCCAGGAAGTGATCGTAGCCCAAGGCGGGATCCGCTACCCGCTGACGGCCAACTTCCGCAGCGACGCCCGCATCCTCGACGTGGTGAACGGCGTCTTCCAGAACCTGATCCGGGAGCAACCCGGTCTTCAGCCGGAGTACATCCCGCTCCAGCCCGGCCTTGAGACCGCGGCGGAGGCCAACGCCGTTCACTCCGAGCCCTTCGGACCGGCTCAGGACAAGCCCTTTGACCAGACTCAGGACAGGCCCTTCGGCAACGCTCAGGACAGGCTTGGCGTAGCGCCGGCCGAGCAACATCGGAGGGACCCGTCATCCGGGCCGGATTCAAGGCCGGTGCGGCTGCGCCGGGCCACCGCGGCGGACGGCAAGCTGAATGCCGGAACCGCGCGCCGGCTGGAGGCGGAGTCCCTGGCCCGGTGGCTCGACGAGGAGGTCCTCGGCCGCACGCACCTCCACCGCCCGGACGGCGCTCTCGTGCCCGCGCAACCCGGCCACGTCGCCTTTCTCCTGCGCGCTCTCACCAACGTGCAGGTCTACCTGGAAGCGCTGCGCCGGCGCGGCATCGGCTACGTCGTGGAGGGCGAACGCGACTTCTACGCCACCCAGGAAGTGGTCGACACGGTCAATCTGCTGCGCGCCATCGACAACCCCCATGACCGCCTGGCGCTGGTGGGAGTGCTGCGCTCGCCGCTGGGCGGGCACGACGACGTCGAGATCTACGAGCTGAGCAAGAAGAGCCTCCTCGGCTACCGCGCGGCGGCCGACCACCGCTGGGTAGACCTGCCCGGGACGACCCTGGACCTCTATCGGCGCCTCGACCGCCTGCACCGCGAGGTGCGTTTCCTGGAGGCCGGACAAGCGGTGGAGCGGGTCTTCAGGGAACTGCCCCTGTCCGTCCTGGCGGCGAGCACGGGGGCGGGCCAGCAGGCCGTGGCCAACCTGGAGAAGATACGGCTGGTGGCCGAGGAGACCAGCGCCGAAGGCAGCGGCACCCTCAAGGACGTCGTCGCCGAGCTGGAACACCGGGTCCTGGACAGGGAGAACGAGCCCGAGAGCCCGCTGGAGGAAGAGACCCTCGACGCCGTCAGGATCATGAGCATCCACCGCGCCAAGGGCCTGGAGTTTCCCATGGTGGTGCTGGTGGACGCCATGGGCGGCACCGGCGGCAACCGGTCCCTGGAGGCCGAAGCGCGGCGCGACTGGGCCACGGGGCTGACGGGCTTGCGCATCGGCGAGACGTCGAGCCTCGCAGGCGTCTTTCTCGATGCGAAACGGCGCCAGCGGGAGGCGTACGAGCGCAGCCGGCTGCTCTACGTGGCCATGACCCGGCCGCGTGAGCGGTTGGTCATTTCCTTCGCTGAAAGGGACCGGGCGTCAAGAGCTCCGAGCGACAGCCTGCTGGCCATGCTGGACCAGGCCACCGGCGTCAACCTCGCCCAGGCCGGGCCCGGCATCGTCCCCTGCGACCCGGGCGAGATGGAAGTCGAAGTGGTGGTGGAGGACGCAGGGGCCGAGGAACGCCACGGCCGACAGCCGGCGCCGCCGGACGCAGAGGACTGGACGTGGTACGAAGACCTGTGGCGGCGGCGATGGGAAGACTGCGAAGCCCGCCGCCAAACCCCGCAGTTCCTCACTCCCACCCGATTCAAGGCCGCCGGAGAGGCGGCGGAAACGGACACGGGGCAGCCCCGTGCTGGGAGCACGCCCGAGGCCGACGGCCTCGAGCGCGACACCGCGCTCGTACTCGGAACGCTGACCCACAGGGTGCTCGAACACTGGAACTTCCAGACCACCCGCGTCGAAGAAGACCTTGACGAAGCCGTCGCCAAGCATGCGCCCGCCCTCCCCGCGGCAGAGAAGCGGGTAGTCGTCTCGGAGCTGAAGAAAATCTGGACTGCCCTGCTGGGCTCCGCGGTTTACGACGAGCTTCGGTCCGCGCGCATCCTGGGACGCGAGATACCCTTCGTCATGCCCTGGAACGGGCAGGTCATGGAAGGCGTCATCGATCTGGTCTACGAGCGCGACGGGCGGCTCTACGTGGCGGACTACAAGACGGACCAGGTCACGGACGACGACATGGGCCGGCTCATGGACGACTACCGCCACCAAGCGGAGATCTACACCGAAGCCGTGCGACGGGGACTTGACCGGGAGGTGGACGCCTTCCGGTTGATCCTGCTGCGGCTGGGGCGTGCCGTGGACGTGCCGCCGGGACCGGTCGCGCCAATTCATGTGCCATGAGGAGTGAGCCCCACATCACCGCGGAGGGTATGCTCGCCCGGCTCGGAGTCAAGCCCGGCGCCATGGGAAAGCTGGCCCTGGTACCCGGCCCGCGCGAACGGGCCGCGCGGCTGCGGCTCGCCATCGAGGACCCGCAAAAGACCCTCGCCTTCCAGGATTACGAGATGCACACCGGCACGTTGGGCGGACGCCGCGTCACGGTGGGCAACGGTGGGCGGTACTCCGCGGACACCGCCATCACCACGGAGCTGCTGTGCGCCGCCGGCGTGGAGACTCTGGTGCGGGTGGGAAGCTGCGGCTCGCTGCAGGGAGGCGTCAAGCTGGGCGACGTCGTCATCGCCACCGGCGCCGTGCGCGGCGACGGCGCCAGCCCGCGTTACGTCCCCGACGACTTCGACACCGTATGCCACCCGCTCGTGGTGGAAGCGTTGACGCGCGCGGCCGAGAGCCTCGACGTACCCGTGCACCACGGCCGCGTATTCACCACCGACGCGCTGTTCCGGGAGACGCCGGAGTTGCTGGCCGACCTGGAGCAACAGGGCATCGCCGCCATCGACATGGTGACCGCCGCGTTCCTCACGGTGGCCCAGGTCAAAGGCGCCAGGGCCGGCGCCGTCCTCGCGGTTTCCGACGAGTGCGTCACCGGAAAGCTCGGCTTCCACGGCCCGTCGGCCCGTGAGGCCGAGAAGCGTGCCATGGAGATCGCCCTCAAGGCGGCGGAGTGGCTCTGACCGGGGGCGCCAGCCTCCGCCGTTCCGTGGTTTGCAGGGCGCCGGACTTGGTATTTGGAATTAGCGACCCGGGAGCGGGGGTGAGTCCATGGCACAGGGTCCGAAAGGCTCGCGGGCCGAGATCATCCGCTGGGGCGAGAAGCTCTTCGAACGCCGCCTCGTGAGCGGATGGGGCGGCAACCTCAGTTGCCGCTTCGGCCGGGACCGCTACCTGGTGACGGCGAGCGGAGCCCCGCTGGGATTCCTCAAGGCGGCGGACATCGTCGAGATCGACGCCGGCGGCCAAGCCGTCCGGCCGGGCCGGCAACCCTCCAGCGAGACCCCGCTCCACCTTGCCGTCTACGCCGCCACCGACACCCGCGCCGTGGTCCACGTCCATCCGCCCGAGATCATCGCCGGTTGCAGCGGCATCGAGGAATTCGTACCGTTGAGCTTCGAAGAGGAATACAGTCTGGGCCGCGTACCGGTCATCGCCCATGAAGGGCCGACCGTCGCCGACCCGGAACCGGTGGCGCAGGCGCTGCGCGACCACCCGGTGGTGATCCTGCGGGGCCACGGCACGGTAGCCCGCGGTCGTGACCTCATGGAGGCGTTCCTGGTCACCGATCTGCTGGCGGAGGCGGTGCGTTGCCGGCACATGATGCCGGGCGATTCGTAGCGGCCCATGCCGTGAAATCGGCCCCGCGGCGAGAAGAGAGAAGCATGATCGTCGAGGTCCACTGTCACCCGTTCGGGCCGCCTTCCTACCGGGATCTGCGCGGCAAGATCCGTAGCGTCCCGGACCTGATCGGCTTCCGGCGGAACCATCCCGAGCTGTACCGAGCCCGGGACACCGAGCCGCTGGTGGACTACGTGGACGAGTTGATCGCGGACATGGACCGGTACGGGGTGGACAAGGCGCTGATCATGACCACCGGGGGTTGCGACACTCCCGACGAGAAGGACGAGAAGACCGCGGCCGCCGTGGCCCGGTACCCGGACCGGTTGTACGGGCTGGCGAGCCTGGGGGAAGACTACTCGGGCAACGGCGTGTGGGAGAACGCGCCGGCGCTGCGGGCGGCGGCGCCCGGGCTGATCGCGGACCGCATCGAGCGGCTGGGATTCAAGGGCATCGGCGAATCCCACGGGGGCCCCTTCACGACGGAGACGCATCCGGTGAAGATCGCCGACGACCTGCGCCCGATAATGGAGTCCCTGACCGTGTACCGGGTGCCGCTGCTGATCGCCACCGGCTGGACCCAGTTCCCCGGGCGGATGTACTACGCCGACCCGATATACGTGGACGAGATCGCCGGACGCTATCCCGACGTGCCCATCGTGCTGACCAAGATGGGCCGAGCCATCCAGCATTACTTCGAGTCGGCCCTGATCGTTGCCATGCGCAACCCCAACGTGTATTTCGATACGACTTCCACGACGGCGGAGCACCTGCGCCGGGCCGTGGAAACCATCGGCGCCGACCGCATCATGTTCGGCACCGACTGGTCGCCCACCTGGAGATGCGTCGAGGTGCCCGAGCCGCTGTACCCGGCGAGGCTCAAGGTCGTCCGGGACTCGGGCATTTCGGACGAGGACGCGGAGCGGGTGCTGTGGAAGACGGCGGTGGAGTTGTATGGGTTGTGAGGGCACGGGCAGGGTTGGGGGGCTTGCCCTCGACCCGATCGGGGGCGGGAATCCAGGTGGGGAGTGGGGCCGGGGAACACAGGCACAAGCAAGGAGGATTTCATCATGCGTTTGGACGGAAAGGTGGCGATCGTGACGGGCGGGGGCATCGGCATCGGCCGGGCCTATTCCAAGGCGCTGGCGCAGGAAGGCGCCAAGGTGGCCGTGGCCGACATCCAGGTGGAGGCAGCCACGCAGGTGGCGGCGGAGATCAACAAGGACGGCGGCGAGGCCATCCCCGTGGCCGTGGACGTCTCCTCGCCGGAGAAGACCCGCGAGATGGCGGACGCGGTGCTGAAGGAGTACGGGCGCATCGACATCCTGGTGAACAACGCCGGCCTCTACACGGCGCTCACGAAGAAGTCCTTCATGGAGATCCCCGAGGACGAGTGGGACCGGGTCATGGCGGTGAACGTCAAGGGCCTGTTCCTGTGCGTGCAGGCGGTCTATCCGGCCATGAAGGAACAGGGCAAGGGCAAGATCATCAACATCTCCTCGGGCACCATCCTCGGCGGGACGCCGATGTTCCTGCACTACGTCACCTCCAAGGCCGGCGTGCTCGGCTTCACCCGCGCGCTGGCGCGGGAGATCGGCCCCGACGGGATCAACGTCAACTCCATCATGCCCGGCCTCACCATCTCGGGCGACAACCAGCAGGGCGTCACCACCCCCCAGCAACTGGAGAACCGGCGCAAGAGCCGCGCGTTCCAGCGGGACCAGTACCCGGACGACTTGGTGGGCACGGTGGTTTTCCTGTCGTCCGACGACAGCGACTTCGTCACCGGCCAGTCCATCAGCGTCGACGGCGGCCAGCACATGCACTGACGTTGTGGCGCCACGGATAGGGGAAGGAACGTCATGAGCGGCCTTGAACTCGCCGAGTACCGCGTGCACGAGATTCGCCTCGGACGCGAGACGCGCTTTTCCTCCGGGGTTCTGGAGGTGGACGCCGAAGGTCTCGCCGCCTTGGCGGAGCAGGACCCGCGGGTGCGTTCCGCGCGCTTCGACGTGGTGCGCCCGGGCGAGAAGGCGCGGGTCACGGGCATCCGCGACGTGGTGGAGCCGCGCATCAAGACCGCGGGCACGGGACAGGTGTTTCCGGGAATCCTCGGGCCGGTGGCGCCGGTGGGCACCGGGCGCACGCACCGGCTCTCAGGCATGGCGCTGGCCACGGCCGTGGCCTACGAAGGCACCGTCCGCACCGGCACCACCTCACAGCGGAGCGCCATCCTCGACATGTGGGGGCCGGGCGCCGACATGACCCCGTTCGCCTCCCTGGTGAACCTGGTCATGACGCTGGACCTGGAAGACGGCCTGCCCGCCTTCGAAGCCCATCAGGCCATTCAGCGCGCGCAGTTCGGCGTGGCGTTGAGGGTGGCCGAGACCACCACCGGGCTCGCGCCCGACGACGTGGAGGTCTTCGACCCGGACAGCCGCGGCGACGACCCGCCCCGCGCCGTCGTCATCATCGGCTGCTTCACCGAGGCGCAGCACCGGCCGTCCAACGTGTCCTATTACGGCCTCCACATCCAGGAGACCCTGTCCACCATCATCCATCCCAACGAACTCATCGACGGCGCCATCGCCCCCGGCACCATCCGCACCGTGAGCTATCATCCCATCACCTGGAACTGGCAGAACCAGCCCCTGGTGCTGGCGCTGCTCAGGGACCAGCGCTTCCGCTGCGCCGGGGTCATCATCGAGCGCATCGGCTTCGAGACCTCCCAGGAGAAGGAGATCGCCGCCCAGAACGCGGTGGGACTCGCCGCCTCCCTTGGCGCCGACGCCGCGCTGATCACGCGCACCGGCTCGGGCAACGCCTTCATCGAAGTCATGCTGACGGTGAAAGGCTGCGAGGAGCAAGGCATCAAGACCGTCCTCGTCACCTACGAGTACGGCGGCAAGGACGGCACCGAAGCGCCGCTGCTGTATTACGAAGAGGCCGCCGACGCCGCCATCAGCACCGGCAATCGCGACGTCGAGGTGGAACTACCCGCGGCCGACCGGGTCGTCGGCGCCTACGAAACGCTCCAGCTCATCAACTACCCCGGCGCCCCCTACGTCGACGCTCACGAGCCTTTGGTGCTCGAAGCCCGCGACGTCATCGCCGGCGGCATCGACATCTGGGGCGCCCGCAACCGGCTCTGCCGGCCGTACTGAGCAAAGGGAACGTCATTCCCGCGAAACAGGCGGTGTCAAAACACCGCCTAGCCACGACCCGGCAGCACCACCCCGAGTCGTCATTCCCGCTTCCGCGGGAATGACGACTCGGGGGGTTGGCGCCGATTCTTGCCCGGAAGACGTTTGGACACAGCCTGAAAAGCGGGAATCCAGGGGCCGGGAGGGGGCGCCAGCCCGGCGCCCTACTCCGGATGCAACGGCGCGCTGTACATCGTGCCGGGCACCACGACGCCGCCCGCAGGGCGTTCGCCGGGCTTGAGGTGGGCGAAACGGTCGTTGTAAGCCGGCGGCAGCGGACGGCCGCCGGGGGTGCCGAGCCAGAGGCGCAGCAGGTCGCGCCGGCGTTCGGGCTCGGGATAGTCCTCGAACTCCGTGCGCGAGTGGCAGGTGACATGATTGTGCAGGATCTGCACGTCCCCTTTCAGAAACTCCATATCGTACGACAGCTCGTTATTCAGCTTGGCGAAGAGATCCAGCGCCTCCTTGAGTTCCTCGGTGTGGCGCGGCAACTGCTCGAACCGCTGGGCCGAGCGGATGTACGTGCCTCCCGCGCTCACGGTCAGGTAGTCTTCGTAAAAGTTGAAGATCGGGAGCTGCCACCACGGATCCTTCCCCTCGGGAACCTCTTCGCGCCGGTCCCGGTAGATGGGGGCAGCCAACTCCGCCACCAGGTCGGGGCGGCGTTTCAACATCTCGTTGTAGATGCTCAGGGTGCTGGTGAAGCGGCTGCTGCCGCCGGACTTGGCCGGGTGCAGGCACATCAGCACGACCACGTCGCAGGCGTCGGAGTGGAAGGGCAGCATGTCATGGGTCTGGTAGCCGCGGTGCTTGGGGTTCTTGAGAGTGCCGCCGAGATCGGCCACGTGGCCCAGCAGGTGCCCCTTGGAGTTCTGGGACACTGGATAGCCGAGGAAGAGGCCGATGCCCCAGAAAGCGATGGCGGCCTGCATGCGGCTGTAACGCTCCACCGGCACGCCCCGTATGAGCCCTATGCCGCGGCCGTTGATCACCTCGTCGGCGACCTCATCGAGCCGGTCCCCCAGCGTCGAAAGCACGAAGTCGTCCCGGGTGACGTCCAGGATGTCGAGCCCGCGTTCCTCCACCCGAGCGACGGCCGCGTCCAGATCCGCGATCTCGCTCTCGGTCAGCGGGTGAATCCAGCTCTGGTCGGCATCCAGGTCCTCCGCGGTCCAGGCCGCGGGGTCCACAACGGGCTGGTTCAGCACGGCCGGCTCTCTGACGATGTTCAGCATGGGTCTTCCTCCGAAGTTGCTGCCCTTCGTGTTCTCACAAACTCTCGACCTTGGCAATACGGCACGGCAACCCGCGGGTGTCCGCGGACCCCGTCACCGGATCCCACGGCCCATCATAGCGCATGGCGGCATTGATGTTCACTTCCAAAGCGCCGCGATGCGGGGCCTCCGCCTCCGGGTACCACCAGCCCATGCCGGTGCGCGCCACCCCCGGCAGGGTGGCCTCGGTGACGCGGACCTTCAGGCGGCAACGCCCCGGGCCGCCGGCGGTCTCCACCCACACCCAGTCGTCGTGGGCGACCCGGTGCTGCGTGGCCGTCTCCGGATGCAGTTGCAACCACGGGTCGGGCGACACCTTGCGCGCCCAGCCCTGGTCGCGGAACCGCGAGTGGTGGTAGGTGCGTTCCCGCACCCCCGTCAGCAGCGTCAGCGGATAGGCGTCGCGCACCGCGGGCGTCTCGCGCTCCGCGCGGGTGGGCGTGTAGTCCGGCAGCGGGTCCAACCCCAGCTCGGCGAGGCGCTCGGAATAGAGTTCCACCTTGCCGGTCTTGGTCTTGAACCCGGCCTTTTCGAAATCGCCGTAGGTGAACGGGAAGTTGGCGTAGCCCTTCTCGCGCATCTGCTCCACGCTGACGCCGCAGTCCCCCAGCAGGAACTCGTTGAACTCGCGCTTGGTCTCCCAGGGGATGAAGCGCCGGGCCTCGGCGACGCCGCGGGCCTCGATGCGACGGGCCAGGTCGTGGGCGATACGGAAGTCGCCGCGCGCCTCCCCCAGTGGCTCCACCGCTGGCTGGATCAGGCTCAGGCACGGCCCGGACCCCTCCAGCGACACCTCCTCGTCCTCCAGCCCCGTGGTCTTGGGCAGCACGATGTCCGCGTACTCGGCGGTAGGGTTCATCATGTGGGTGGCCACCGCGAAGAAGTCCAGGGACTTGAGCGCCGCCAGGGTCTTCGGCGTGTCGGGATAGGTCACCACGATGTTGACGCCGCTGACGTACATGGCGCGCACCGGGTAGGGCTTGCCGCTCAGCACCGCCTCGATCACCGACGGGTTGTGGCACGAGGTCTGCCAGCCCTCGGGGCCCGCCCACAGCGGGAACCGGTCCGCGCCGATGGTCCGCTGCTCCACTTCCAGGGGCAGCCGGAACTCGGGCTTGTGCAGCACCTCGATGTAGTTGGTGAACCCGGCCGGCTTCTTCACCCGCCGGTTGCCGCCCTCGCGGTCCAGGTTGCCGCTGATGGCCACCAAGCAATGGAAGGCCCGAAACGTCTGCACCCCGGCGCTGAACGCATCAATGCCGTGCCCGCTCACGAAGCACGACGGCCCGTCGGAGTAGAGCTCCGCGGCCCGCTCGATGTCCGCTTGCGGCACCCCGGTCAACTCCGCCGCGCGCTCCGCAGGGTACTGGGCTGCCCTCTCCGCCAACGCATCGAACCCGTGGCACCAGCGCTCCACGAACTCGCGGTCGTAGCCCCCGTGCTCCACCAGCCAGTGGATCATCGCCAGCCCGATGGCCGCGTCCGTGCCCGGCCGCGGCCGCATCCACAGGTCCGCCATGGCGGACGCCGGGGTTTCGCCCGGATCGATGACTACGACGCTCGCGCCCTTTGCCTTGGCGCGCTTGAGCGCCTGCCACTGCGGCGGGTCCGCCGCGTACGGATTGCGCCCCACCACCAGCGCGCAGCGCGTGTTGTCGATGTCCTCGCCCTTGCTGATGGCCAGCCCCGTGATCCGGTCGCTCAACGCCCGGCACCCGCCGCACAGGTCCTGGTTCATCATCCAGTTGGGCGACCCGAACCCCCGCAACAGCAGCGCCAGCATCACCCCACGGCTGAAATGCGCGTTGCTCACCGCCCCGCACAGCGCGGGAGCGCCGTACTTCTCCCGCACCGCCAGCATCGCCTCCGCCATCTCGTCCAGCGCCTCGTCCCACGACACCCGCCGCCACCGCCCGCCACCCCGCGGCCCGGTGCGCTTCATGGGGTAAAGCACCCGGTCCGGATGATAGGTCAGCTCCGGCAGGCCGCGAATGCCCTTGACGCAGAACGCTCCCAGGGACGCCGGATGCTCGGGGTAAGGCGACACCTTCGTCACCCGCCCGTCCTCGACGGTCACGAGGGAGCCACAATGGGCGCTGCACTCCCAGCAGGTGCTGGGGATGATGGATTGGGTGGTGTTCATGGCATTGTTGCCGATAATCGACGGGAGCCTGAGAAGCTTCTTTGCTCCCTTTCCCTCCAGGAGAGGATCGGGGTGAGGGGCCCACAACCTGACGATGCATTAACCGCCGGAGGGTATCCAACGGAGAGGTGCCGTGTCAACAGAGCTGCTGTCGTTTAGATCAGGGATAGAGCCGTCCGCGAGCCAGCGCCTTTTGCTTCAGGCGTTTAGCCTTCGTCTTCTGTCGGCTTGGCGCATGAGCTTCATAGTTCGCAAGAGCGTGAGCCGGATTGGCCGCCTTGCCATCGCTCGCATCCAACGGATCCTCAGTGCAGGGGATGTCGTGTTCGCGAAACTCTCCTACGGTTAGCCCGTACACAGCCGCGGACTCGGAACCATTGCCGGTGTACAGCCCATAAGACTCCTTGGCCGTTGTCAGGGCTGAGCGATCAACGGAGAGCTTGTTGTCGTCTTTCGGGGTCGGCATGAACGACTGGCTTGACGGGGCATCACCCTGCATAAAGCCCGGATGCACTTGCCGAAACAGTACTTCCTCGTCGTCGGATAGTTCGATGGCCATCGGGGAACCTACACCCCTACTCGTGCATCGAATTCGGCCAGGAAGTCTTCTCCAGCGTTCATAAAGTGTTTTGCCTCCAACTCCTCCGGACCTTCGATCTGGATGCCGAAGAACTCCAGCCCTCCATCGGCTTCAATCTCGACGGAGTAGTCCCATCCGTGGACTTCAAACTCGAACAGCACGCCACCAGCAAGGGTCGGAAAAACTGCAAGGGCTCCAGCCAGCGAGGGACGTTGCCTGAGGAAAGTCTTTGCCACCTTGATGGCTTCGTCGGATGGCGCGGAGCCTTCACCATCGTGCCACCCGTCCTGGAGGTTCCCGAGATCGGTCAATCGTTCCATACAACGCATCACATTGTCCGCCAGATCCGGGTCGATCAACTCCACATCGAAGACATCGATGATGCTGCGGAAAGTGTCTCTGTTATCGAGCTCGATCATGAGCTCGAACTGAATTGCGGCACCTATATTCCCGTCGAACTCTGCCGCGATCCGATCACTGTCAACGTCGATCCTCAGTTCCCCGTATTCCTGGGTATGGACATCAATGTAGCCGGCTACGTTGAATCCTCGCAGGTCGCCGATTCCTTCGAAGCGGAGCTGGTAAGTCTCCCGTACATGGGTGATGAGGGCTTTTCGGCGATAATTGTCGAGAAAGACAACGTTTCCTTCGGGATCAGGCCGGTCTGGAAACTCGATCCTTTCCTGATCGCGTAGACCGGCGCCGAGTTTGTTGAGGGCGCGGATGTGCTCAGAGGAAAGTGCTGTAGGGAAGCGGTCTTGGCCGGCGCCATCGATCAGGCCGACCAGGTCTTTGAAGGACTGATCGACAATCTCTTCGAGCTCTTCCGTGAAACCCGGCAATGTTATCTGCGCTTGTTCCAGGCTCCAGTCGAGTTTTGGAACTGCACTCCCATCCTCGATCCCGACCAAGTCAAGTGAGATGCTTTTGTCGAACCCCTTGGGGAGGCGTTCACGGTCGGCATGCGACTGTCGCCAACGGTCCTTGGCGTAGGCAACCAGCAAGTCGCGGAAAGCAGACAGGTCGGCCAGCAGCGTCGTCGGCAGGCGCGGGCCTTCAAAGCGTGCCCCGACATAACGCAACTCGAATATTTTCCGTCCAGTAGGCAGGTCGGTATCTCCAGGCAGCGCAACTCAATTATACCCTTAACCAGATACCACCGGACAAGCCGGACTTCAAAAGTCTAGAGGCAGGCACCTTGAGGTGGTCCCGGAAAATCGCCTTTGGGCCATGCTCGCGGGTTCCAGACTCAACGGGTCACCGCCCGGTGGGTGGTCGCCCCTCTGCCCGCTCTACCGGAAACGCCGAATATGTTAAACAGGACCCTGGCGGCATGATCCATTACCCCTAAATACGCCTTATTGCTGCCGCCAGCCTGTCCCACAAACCAGGACCACTCTACTACGGGATGAGGGGTAGTAAGATGCCCGGCTCTCAAAAATCACGTCAAGGGAAACTCCCTCCCATTCACCCGGGGGAGATACTCGACAGAGAATTTCTCCGTCCCTTGGGTATCACGCAGTACCGGCTCGCCAAGGCGATTGGCGTCGACGTCCGTCGAATTCGTGCCATGGTGCAGGGCCAGCGTTCGATTACAGCCGAGGCCGCGTTGTTGCTGTCCCGCTTCTTTCGAAACTCCGCTGAATTCTGGATGGGGCTACAGAGTCAGTATGAGCTTGAGTCGACAACTGACCGACTCAATGCCGTATACGGCGACGGTTCAGTTTCGACGCTCGACGAGGTACTTGGGGCCCTCCAATTTCTCTCCTTAGCGGACGACGACAACGGGTAGTCTGTGGTTGTAGATTTCCAACATCACTACGTGCCGGAGCAACTGGCCCGAAAGAAGGGCCTCTACTCCGACAAGGTCGCCGTGGCCACCGAAGGCGGGGTGCCGCGGATGACCCTTCACTCGAAGCTGTACGACGCGGAGGCGCAGCTCCAGGACATGGACGAGGCGGGGGTGGATGTGTCGGTGGTGTCCTGCCATCTGGGCTGGGATGGCAACCTTGAGGATTGCAGGGTCATCAACGACAACTACGCGGAGCTGGAGCGGCGGTACGACGGGCGGTTCGTGGGGCTGGCCCACGCGCCCGTCCTTGAAGGCGACAAGGCCCTGGACGAGCTGGATCGGGCGGTCCTGGAGCGGGGGCTCCACGGCGTGACCATCACTTCACAGGTGGGCGGGCTTTTTCTCGACGCGCCGGAGCTGGACCGGTTCTACGAGCGGGTGGCGCGCCTCGGCGTCCCGATATTCGTGCATCCGGCGTTGGTGCCCAAGGGGTATGATTCCATTCAGGGCTACGATTTGCCGCGCATCATCGGCCGGGAGATCGACCTCACCATCGCGACCATTCGCCTGATCGCCGGAGGGGTGCTGGACCGGCACCCGGAACTCGACTTCGTCATCGGTCACTTCGGCGGCGGCATATCGGCGCTCAAGGACCGGCTGGTGGCCATGGCGCACCGGTTCGGCACCCTGAAGCATTCGTTCGACGAGTATTTCGACCGGCTCTACTTCGACCTTTCGGGCTTCGAGGGCGGGATCACGGCCTTTCGTTGCGGGCTGCTGGGCATCCGGCCTGAACGGCTCGTGTTCGCCACGGACTATCCGCAGAACTTCACCGGCGTGAGTACGCAGGGCGGAAAGGGTAACCAGGCCATTCGCGAATACATCGACGCGGTCAGGAACCTGGATCTGGCGGAGCAGGTCAAGGAGGATATCCTGGGTGGGACCGCCGCCCGGCTGTTGAAACTGGACCGTTGAAACCGCCGAGCGTCTAATTTGAAACCCCTGTGTCCGTCCAACCAATGAACGGAGTTCCCATGAAATACCTTGGTCTCATGATGCTGGCCGTGCTCATCGGCGCCGCGCTTGCCGGCCCCGCTCAAGCGGGCGAAACGGTGGAGGTCCTGCTGGTCGACCGCCTCGACGAACCGCGCGGCTTCTGCCTCGACATCCGCGGCCACAAGCAGCGCGCCAGGGTGGACAGGGGGCTCCAGGCCCACAGTTGCTACAGCTATCAGGGGCAGATCGGCGTCGACCAGGGATTCGACACCGACGGCATCAAGGCGGGACGGTTCCACATGCCAGGGTTCGACGTGTGCATGACCGCGGGCGGGTCCAAGGCGGGCGCACGGCTCGGTTTGGCGAAGTGCGACGGATCGGCGCCGCAGGGCTTCTCGCTCGCGGCCAGCGGCGAGATCCTCTCCAAGGGCACGCCGACGCTGTGCGTGACCGTGGCGGGTGGTGAGTCGAGGGAGGGAGGAGGCGGCCGGCCGGTGCATCTCATCCGCGGGTTGACCCTGGAGAACTGTGACGAGGGCCGGGGCAAGTACCAGCGCTGGCGCGTGCGCACCAAGGCCGACTAGCCGCCGGCTTCAGGTGTCTGCCTCTGCGGCGCGTGGGCGGGGACACCGGCCGGCTGCCCCCCCGCCCCTGGATTCCCGCTTCCGCGGGAATGACGATTCAACATTGAGGTTAGTTCAACGCGAACAGCGTCTTCGGATTGTCCGTAACGATCTTCTCGTACTGCGGCTCGGTGATGCTTCCCAACTCCCTGAGGTTCCGCAGCGCCTCGATCTCGGTGGACTGGTCGTTGTGGCCGTAGTCCGTGCCGATGACGATGTTGTCCTCGCCTGAGTACCGGAGGATGTAGTCGACGTCGTCGTCGGTCTGGCAGGACACGTACTGCCGGTACTCCTTCAGGATGTTGTCCGGCAGGTCCTTGTTCTGCGCGCCCCAGCGGCGCTGGAGGTCCTTGACGACATACGGCACCCAGAGCGCGGCGGCCTCGGCCCAGTGGAAGCGGAGCTTGGGGAACATCTTGGGGATTTCGCCCATGATGACCGAGTGGAACATGCCGATGATCGGGATGCGGAACTTCCAGAAGCTGCCGCCGCCGTTGTACTGCGACACCAGGTCCAGCTCCTGGGGGTTGCCGTTGCCCACGTGCACGCCCACGGCCATGTCCATCTCGCTCACCTTCTCGTAGAGGGGATAGAAGTAGGGATCGGTGAGCAGGCGGTGGCCCTCGATGGGGCGCATGAACACGCCGCAGGCGCCGTTCTGCTTGCAGTACTCCAGCTCCTCAAGGGCCGTGGTCATGTCCAGCAGCGGCAGCACGCAGATCCAGCGCAGGCGTCCGTTGCCCCGGCTGTGGAGGTCGGCGAGCCAGCGGTTGTAGCTCTTGCAGAGGGGGATCTCCACCGCGGGCTTGTCGGTGACCTGCTCGATGAAGATGGTGGGATAGAGCACCTGGACGTCTATGCCCAGCTCGTCCATGTGCTTGACGCGGGCTTCGACGTTCTCCATCTCGCGCGTTTCCTGGGGCGTGAACATCACGCGGCCGGTGCGTTCGGCCACCTCGCCCAGTTCCTGGGCGGTCATGACGATCCGCACCAGTCCGCGGATCTTGCCGTCGATGAACCAGTACTCGCCGCCCCCTTCGCCGGTCGGTTTGACGACGAGCGGGCGGTACTTCTGGTCGGCCGGTTCCATGTAATCCCAAGTATGTTCGGACTCGACGACGTGGGCGTCGGCATCGATAATGGACATGATCGCTACCTCCCGATTTTCTGGCGTCCCGGTCTCGCGAATCGTGTGAAGAAGGTGCGCGGGCGTGGGCGCGGAACGCTGAATGCGTAGTCGTGGATACCACCTTTTTGAACGGGGAACCAGCGGAAACCGCCGCCGGATTATCCCTTGACAAACCACCCGCCGGCAACTACTCACGAAATTTGCCAAGCCGCTCATGCGCGGCTACACGGCCTTCGGGCCGGCACGGCCCGCGGGCCGTCTGACGGAAAGGAAAGCGCCATGCCAACGAAATCCCGGGCCGCAATCCTGGTGGAATCGCGCAAGCCCCTGGTGGTGGACGAGGTCACTTTTCCGGACCCGGCCCCCGACCAGGTGCTGGTGAAGCTCTACGCCAGCGGCATCTGCCATTCCCAGCTCCATCAGATCCAGCGCACGCCGGAGGAGCAGCGCTCCAAGCTGCCGGCCCTCCTGGGCCACGAGTCCACCGGCGTGGTGGTGGCCAAGGGCCGCGACGTGACGCACGTGAAGGAGGGAGACCGGGTATTCACTACCTGGGTGGACCGCAACGCTCCCGAGTCGCCGCTGCCACCCGTGTCCCACGCCCTCAACCAGCGCCCGGCCATCCCGGCCGTCTGGCGCGGCGAGTCTATCTGGGCGTCGGCATCCACCTGGGCCGAGCACGTGGTGGCCTCCGAGCGCGTGGTGCTGCCCTTGGACGACGACGTGGACACGGACGTGACCTCCATCATCGGCTGCGCGGTCACCACCGGCTCCGGCGCCATCATCAACACGCTGCAGGTGCGCCCCGGCCAGTCGGTGGCGGTCTACGGCGTGGGCGGCATCGGCATGTGCGCCATCTCGGCCGCGGCCGTGGTGGACGCCTACCCGCTCATCGCGGTGGACCTGGACGACGAGAAGCTGGAGTTCGCCAAGGGCTTCGGCGCCACCCACTGCATCAACGCCGGCAAGGTGGACCCGGTGGAGGCGATTACCGAGCTGACCGGCGGCGGCGCGGACTACGCCCTGGACGCGGTGGGGCATCCCACCACCCAGGAGCAGATCCTGCGCTCCGTGCGCACCGGCGCACCCGGACTCGAGCGCGGCGGCACCGCCCTGCTCATCGGCCTGCCGCCGTCGGGCGCCACGCCGCTCATCAATACCAACCTGTTCGCCGGCGGCCGTTATTTCACCCGCACCCACGCCGGCGACTGCCTGCCGGACCGCGACTTCCCGACCTTCGTCCGCTGGTACCGCGAGGGCAAGCTCAAGCTCGACGAACTCGTGACCCGCCGCTACACCCTGGACCAGGTCAACGAGGCGGTGGACGATCTCGCGGAAGGGAGAGTCCTGGGGCGGGCCATCTTCACGTATGCGTAGCCACTCTCCGTCATTCCGCGGAACAGGCTGTGTCAAAACGTCGCCCGGAACAAGAACCGGCACCGACGCCTCGAATCGTCATTCCCGGGGAAGCGGGAATCCAGGCGGGGCGAGGCGAGAATGACGGACCGACGGGATTGACGAAAGGACCCTAGGAGGACGGCAAATGTACATCGACTGCGACACCCACTATTTCCCGGTGAAGTTCCTGGAGGGGATCAGCGACCAGTACCCGGAGTCGCCGCGGGTGGTGCGGAACGGCGACGAGGTCAAGTCCGTGCTGCCGGACGGCACCCTCATCAAGAACCAGGCACCCAAGGGGCGCTGGGACCTGGACACCCGCGTCGCCCAGGCGGACTTCGAGGGGTTCGACAAGCACGTGCTCATCCCGGAGAACCGCGAGCTGCTGTACACCTGGGACCGGGACCTGGGCTGCGAGCTGGCCCGGCGCTACAACGACGCGGTGGCCCGGGACCTGGCGGAATGCGCCCATCCCGAGCGTTACATCGGCGTCGGCTGGGTGTTCCTGCCGGACGTGGAAGAGTCGTGCAAGGAGCTGGACCGGATGGTGAACGAGCTCGGCATCAAGGCCGTGAAGTTCATGGGCGGCTTCGAGGACGCCAACCTGGGCGCCGAGCGCCTGTGGCCGTTCTACGACAAGGTGTGCCAGCTCGATGTTCCCATCCTGGTGCACGACACCGCGTCGGACCGGCAAGGCCATCCCAACCCCGCGCTGGTGGGCATCGAGCAGCTCTTCCTGGAGGTGGACAACAACGCCCTGCCCTTCCTGCTGGCGTTCCCGTTCCGCTACATCGTCGACATGGGCAGCCTGATCCTGCGCGGCGCGCTCAAGGAGTTTCCCGACTTGCGCATCTGCTTCGTGGAAGGTTCCGCCGCCTTCGTGCCCTGGCTCATGAACCGCCTGGACATGGACCCCGACGCGCGCAAGCGGCTCGGCAAGGCCCCGAGCGAGTTCTTCAGCCAGATCTGGGTATCGGCCTTCGCCGCCGAGACCTCCGTGCGCTACGCCTGCGACTTCTGGAAAGACCACAACCTGACCGTGGGCAGCGACTACCCGCACAACGATCCGTCGGGCACGTGGAAAGAAGGCACGGTGCGGATGGTGCAGGAGCTGGAGGGCATCTCGGACGACGACAAGGAGAAGATCCTGGGCGGCAACGCCATGCGGCTCTTCGGGATGACGTAGACCGGTCGGTCTCGCCTTCGACAGTGCAACTCTCCCGGGTGGGAGGCGACGGAAGCCTCCGCCGCCCGCCCACGGCCCGATCAACCCACTGAGCGAAAGGATCACCGTGCTCTTCTCAATACACGTCCCGGCCCGGAACGCGGAAGAGATCAGCCGCCGCGCCGTGGCCGCGGAAGCCCTGGGCTTTCACGCCATGTTCTTCGCCGACGGCCACCTGAACAACCTGGACGGGTTCCAGGCCATGACCGTGTGTGCGCTGCGGACGGAAAAGCTCCGTTTCGGCATCGCCGCGACCACCATGGCCTACCGCGATCCCACGACGCTGGCCCTGTCCGCGGCCACGTCCAACGAGTTCTCGGACGGACGGGCCATCCTGGGCCTGGCGACCGGCGACGGTTCCACCTACCGGCTGGGGCGCAAGGCCACGCGGCTGGCGGATTTCGCCGCCGGACTGGCCAACATCCGCGAACTGCTGGGCGGGCGCTCCATCGAGGTGCCCCGGGGCGAAGAAGGCGCCGGCGCGGCCTCCCTCAACGTGGGCAAGCTCCCGGTGCCGATTTACGTGGCCTCGGTGGGTCCCCGCAGCCTGCGGGTGGCCGGACGTTACGCCGACGGCATCATGCTGGGCACCGGATTCGACCTCGACGTGCTGGAGTGGGCGCAGGCCCACGTCGCCGCCGGCGCTCGTGAAGACGGCCGGGACCTGTCCGACATCGACATCGCCATGGCGGGCATGATCTGTGTCGACCGTGACGGCGCGCGCGCACACGAACGGGTGCGCCCACGCCTGGTCAACCGCGTCCATCACAACTTCCGCTTCACGACGGAGACCGTGCCGCCGGACGAGTTGCCCGGAGTCAAGCGCTTCATGGCCGGCTTCGACATCAGCAAGCCGCTGGAGGAGCGGGCGGACCCCTCGCTCATCACCGACTACATGCTGCGCCGCTTCGCCATCACCGGCACCCCGGAGGAGTGCCTGACCCGCGTCCGCGAACTGGCCGAAGCCGGCGTGAAGCATCTGCTCCTGACGCCGCCCATGCGTGTGCTCGACGAGGTCATGGACCTCTGGGGACGCGAGGTCATCCCGGGTTGCGCCGACCTCGAATAGCGGACCACCGGAACCGAGAGAGGAACCCCCATGCCCGACCTGGACCCCACAACGCTCACCATCGCCAACCTGGCCCCGCGCATCGCGGCGCGGGAGGTCTCGCCCGTGGAACTGACCGCCTGCTACCTGGAGAGGATCAAGCGCCTCAATCCCGCCATCAACGCCTACAGCACCGTGATGGAAGAGGACGCCATGGCGGACGCGCGCCGGGCCGAGGGTGAGATCGCGGGCGGGAACCACCGCGGGCCGCTCCACGGCGTACCCGTGTCCATCAAGGACAATCTCGCGGTCAAGGGCTACCCCACCACCGCCGGCAGCAAGATCCTGGCGGACTGGAAGCCCGACTTCGACGCCACCGTGGTGACCCGGCTGCGGGAGGCCGGAGCCATCGTCCTGGGCAAGAACAACATGCACGAGTGGGCCGGCGGCGGCACCACCATGAACCCGTATTTCGGCACCACGCACAACCCGTGGGACCAGAGCCGGGTACCGGGAGGCTCCAGCGGCGGCTCGGCCGCCGCCGTGGCCGCGGACCTGTGCCTGATCTCCATCGGCACCGACAACGCCGGCTCCGTGCGGAACCCCGCCGCCTGGTGCGGCACCGTCGGCCTCAAGGCCACCTACGGGCGCGTGAGCCGCTACGGCGGCGTCGCCGGCACCGGCGGGTTCTCCTCCGACCACTTCGGCCCCTTCACCAAGACCGTGGAGGACTGCGCCCTGGTGCTTGGCGCCATCGCCGGTGAAGACCCCAACGACCCCCTGTGCTCCAACGCGCCCGTGCCGGACTACACTGCGAGCCTCGGCAACCCCGTGGCCGGCATGAAGGTGGGCATCGTCAAGGGCTACTTCGACGAGCTCATGGTGGGCGAGGTCGCCAAGGCGTTCCAGGAAGCCCTCGCCGCCCTGGAGTCCCTGGGCATGCAGGTGAAAGAGGTCCCCATCCCGCACATGGACATCGTCCCCGCCGTCCAGACCGCCACCAGCCGGTGCGAGAACCTTGTCGCCCACGAGCCCTACATCCGCACACAGCCCCGGGACTACAGCCGCGAACTGCTGCACCGGAACATCGCCTCCCTCACCGTCCCCGCCTCCGCCTACGTCACCTCGCAACGCGTCCGCCGCGTCGTCTGCCGCGAGTTCGAGGAAGCCCTCCAAGACGTCCAGGTCATCGTCGCCCCCACCGTCGGCATCGCCGCCCCCACCATCGAGGAATGCAAGCAAGGCTTCGCCGAGATCGACGGCCGCCGCGTCCCCTTCCGCCACCCCAGCGGCAGCATCGGGACACGGTGCACCATTCCCTTCAACGTCACGGGGCTGCCGGCGCTCAGTGTGTGCTGCGGGTTTACGGACGGCGGGTTGCCGTTGGGGTTGCAGGTGGTCGGGGCGTGTTTTGAGGAGGGGCGGGTGTTTCAGGTGGCGCATGCTTATGAGCGGGCGGCGGGGTGGGTTGAGAGGAAGCCGCAGGTGGAGTAAGAAAATCACGCGCCGCCAGCGGGCGCGAGAGCCGGGAACGGGGGTCGACACGAGCGAGTCGTGCACGGGTGCGCACGACGCCGGCGTTCGAGGGGCGCGTGCTGCGGCAATCGGCTCCCGAGCGACACGCCGACGCGCCGGAGACAAGGACACGGACACAGGGTGAACCGCCATGACTGATATCCCTTCCAACCGGACCACCAACGCCACCGTCGAGGTAGGCGGCACGCAGACCGGAGCCATCGAGACCGCGAACGATTGGGACTGGTTCGCGGTCGACCTCGTGGCGGGGCGCACCTACACGATCGATCTGCGGGGAAGCCGCACGGGCGACGGCACGCTTTCCGATCCCATTCTCGTGGGTTTGTACGGTTCATCAAGTCAATATGTTTCAGGCACTACGAACGACAACGGTGGCGAGGGCCGCAACAGCCATCTCGTGTTCACCGCCACCGCGAGCGGCCGCTACTACGTCGCGGCAGGCGCCCGGAACTACGGCTTGGGCACCTACGAGCTCGAGGTCCGGGACACCTCCGCCGACGATACGCGCTCGGGCGCGGTCGATCTCGGTGATATCACGAGTCTGGAAGGCCCCCGCTTTCCCCGCAACTCGATGGACGGCGACGGCGACCGCGTCGGCCACTACCGGTTCACGCTCACCGAAGCGAAGAAGGTGAATCTCGGCCTGCGCCAGCAGGACGCCGATGCCGATCTGTTCCTGGAGGACGCCGAGGGCAACGTGCTGCACCGCAGCGTCGCGGACGGCACGTCGAACGAGAGGGTCGTGGCCACGCTGTTGGCCGGCACGTACTACGCGCGGGTCGAGGCGCAGGAGGCGGGTACGAACGGCTACGTGTTTCGCTACGGGGTCTCGGCGCCGGACCCGGACGTGGTTCGTCAGTTGCAGGGACCCGGCCCGCAGCCGCCGGCGTTCGTCGAGGAATCCTATGGCTTCGACCTTGCGGAGAACGCGGACGGGAGCGTGACGCCGGTGGCGCTGGGGACGGTGTCGGCGTCGGACCCGGAGGACGCGGCGCTGACGTACAGCATCGTCGGCGGCAACGAGTCGGGGCGGTTCGCGATCGACACGTCGACCGGTGCGCTCTCGTACACAGGCCCCGGTGAGGACCACGAGTCGGGCACCGCGAGCTACGCGCTGACGGTGCGTGCAAGCGACGGGAGCCTGCACGACGATGTGGCGGTCACCGTCACGGTGACCGACGTGGACGAGGCGCCGGGGTTCGCCCGGACGGGCTACGCCTTCGAACTTGCGGAGAACACGGACGGGAGCGTGACGCCGGTGGCGCTGGGGACGGTGTCGGCGTCGGACCCCGAGGGCTCGGCGCTGGCGTACAGCATCGTCGGCGGCAACGAGTCGGGGCGGTTCGCGATCGACACGTCGACCGGTGCGCTCTCGTACACGGGCCCCGGTGAGGACCACGAGTCGGAAACCGCGAGCTACGCGCTGACGGTGCGTGCAAGCGACGGGAGCCTGCACGACGACGTGGCGGTCACCGTCACGGTGACCGACGTGGACGAGGCGCCGGGGTTCGCCGGGACGGGCTACGGATTCGAACTTGCGGAGAACGCGGACGGGAGCACGACGCCGGTGGCGCTGGGGACGGTGTCGGCGACGGACCCGGAGGGCTCGGCGCTGGCGTACAGCATCGTCGGCGGCAACGAATCGGGGCGGTTCGCGATCGACACGTCGACCGGTGCGCTCTCGTACACGGGCCCCGGTGAGAACTACGAGTCGGACACCACGAGCTACGCGCTGACGGTGCGTGCAAGCGACGGGAGCCTGCACGACGACGTGGCGGTCACCGTCACGGTGACCGACGTGGACGAGGTGTCGACTTCGCAGCTCGCTCCCGGGTCCGAGCCGGCAGACGCCGATCTCCCGACCGATGCAACAACGCAGGGTCGGTTGCATGTCGGCGGTCCGCCCGCGACCGGAGAGATTGAAACCAGGCAGGACATCGACTGGTTTGCCGTCGACCTGGTGGCGGGCCGAGCGTACCGGGTCGATGTGCGCGGCCACGACACCGGCGACGGAACGCTGCTCGATCCGACGCTCTACGGTGTCTTCGACGGCGATCGGAACCGCCTTGCGGACACGTACGCGGACGATGGCGGGGTCGGCATCAACGCCCGGGCGGTATTCACGGCGCCGGCGGACGGCACGTACTTCGTTGCGCCGGCCGGCAACGGCTACACGTACAGCGGCACGGGCACCTATGAGGTGCAGGTGCGCGAGGCGCCGTTTGTTCCCGCATCGCGGACCAACACGTTCTCGCTCGACGAGAACGCCGACGGAAGCAGCACCCGGGTCGCGCTGGGCACGGTGTCGGTCTCGGTTCTCGGGAACGCGGACCTGACCTACCGCATCGTGGGCGGCGACGATGCGGGGCGGTTCGCGATCGATGCGTCGACGGGTGCGCTCTCGTACACGGGCACCGGCGAGGACCACGAGTCGGCGACCACGAGCTACGCGCTGACGGTGCGCGCGAGCGACGGGAGCCGGTACAGCGACGTGGCCGTCACCGTCCACGTCGCGGACGTCGACGAGGCGCCGGAATTCACCGAGCCGAGCTACGCCTTCGACCTCGTGGAGAACACGGACGGGAGCGCGACGCCGGTGGCGCTCGGGGCGGTGGCGGCGTCGGATCCCGAGGGCGCGACGCCGACCTACCGCATCGTGGAGGGGGACGGTTCGAGTCTGTTCGCGATCGATGCGTCGACGGGTGCGCTCTCGTACACGGGCACCGGCGAGGACCGCGAGTCGGATACGAACCCTCGCGCGCTGACGGTGCGCACGAGCGACGGGGACCTCCACCGCGACGTGGCCGTCACCGTCAACGTCACCGACGTGGACGATGAGGCTCCGGCATTCATCGAGTCGAGCTACGCCTTCGACCTCGCGGAGAACGCGGACGGGAGCACGACCCCGGTGGTGCTGGGGACGGTAACGGCGTCGGACCCCGATTCGGTGCCGGCATACAGCATCGTGGGCGAGAACGCGGCGGGCCGGTTCGCGATCGACGCGGCGACCGGGGCGCTGTCGTACGCCGGCGCGGGCGAGGACCACGAGTCGGATACCACGAGCTACGCGCTGACGGTGCGCGCGAGCGACGGGAGCCGGCACCGCGACGTGGCGGTCACCGTCAACGTCGTGGACGTCAACGAGGCGCCGGAATTCACCGGGTCGAGCTACGCCTTCGACCTTGCCGAGAACGCAAACGGGAGCACGGTCCCGGTGGCGCTCGGGGCGGTGGCCGCTTCGGACCCCGAGGGGACGACGCCGACCTACCGCATCGTGGGGGGCACCGCGGCGGAGCGGTTCGCGATCGATCCGGTGACGGGTGCGCTCGCGTACACCGGAACCGGCGAGGACCACGAGTCGCAGGGCGCGGGCCACGCCCTGACGGTGCGTGCGAGCGACGGGGACCTGCACCGCGACGTGGCCGTCGCGGTCACGGTGACCGACGTGGATGAAGCGCCGGCGTTCACCGCAACGAGCTTCGCATTTGCCCTGGCGGAGAAGACCGACGGGCGCGCGAACCGTGTGGCGCTGGGTACGGTGACCGCGACGGACCCGGAGGACGACGCGGTGGTGACGTACGGCATCGCGGGAGGCAACGAGGCGGGGCTGTTCGAGATCGACGGACCCACCGGCCGGCTGTTCTACGTCGGTGCGGGCGAGGATCGCGAGTCGGGGACGGCGAGCCATGCGCTGACGGTGCGCGCGAGCGACGGCACCCTTTCCGGCGACGTCGTGGTCACGGTCAGCGTCGAGCCGATTTTGTCGGAAGGGGACACGGATCTGTCGGACGGTGTCCATACCGCCGGCCGGACCCGGGCCGGGGAGTCGGTAACGGGCACGATCGACGGCGCCGACGATCGGGACTGGTTCGCCGTGGAGCTGGAGGCGGCCAGGGCCTACCGGCTCGACCTCGTGGGCACGGGGGAGCACGGCGAGGCGCTCTCGGACCCGCGCCTTTTCGGAATTCACGACCAGAGCGGCGAGCTGATCCCCGGCACGGCGAACGACAACGGCGGCCGGGGCCGGAACGCCCGGGTGGTTTTCGTCGCTCCGGAAAGCGGTACCTACTACGTGTCGGCCGGGTCGGACGAAGGACGGCAGGGAGCCTACACCCTTGCGATCGAGGATGTGACGAGGGTCATCCGGGTGTCGGATGCGTCGGCGCGCGAGCGGGACGGCGTCCTGAGCTTCGTCGTCGCGCTGAACCGGACCCCGGAGCAGACGGTGACCGTCCGCTACGAGACGGCGGACGGTACGGCCGTGGCCGGAGAAGACTACGAAGCGGTCTCCGGGGTGTTGGAGTTCAGGCCCCTGGAGCTGGTCAAGCGTGTCGAGGTCAGGCTGATCGACGACTCGGTGGAAGACAGTGGAGAGACTCTCTTCCTGAGGCTGAGCGATCCGACCGGGGGCACTCTGGCGGACGCGGAGGGAACGGGCACGATCCGGAACGCCGAAACCCGCCCGAGCGTGTCGGAGGGGGATACGGACCTTCCGGACAACATCGAAACCCCCGGCCGGGTCCGGGTCGGGGAGTCGGCGACGGGGGAGCTCGCCTTTGAGCGTGACGATGACTGGTTTGCGGTGGAACTGTACGCTGGAGTCACGTACCAGATCGACATGTGGGGGGCGGTTCCCGAGTATAGCGGCCTGGTTTCCGGCGGCACCCTGGGTCGGTATCACCAGTATATCCGGGGGATATACGATGCCGACGGCAATCTGATTCCCGGCACGTCGACCGCAAGGGGGGGACAAGATGGCGCCGCACGGCTCTATTTCACGCCCTCGGAGAGCGACACCTTCTTCGTCTCCGCGAGCACCGAGTACTACTCGGTGTGGGACCCCTGGTTGAGTCGGTACGTCTGGGTTACCGAAGAGGGCACGTACACGATTTCGGTCAAGGAGTTGACGGACGACTATCCGGCCACGACGCACACCTCCGGGCTGGTGCCGCGGAACGGCTGGGCCACGGGCGAGCTGGAGCGATACGGTGACCGTGACTGGTTCGCGGTGCAACTCTACGAGAACCGGACCTACCTGATTCATCAGGAAACATTGCGCTTGCCCGACCGCAACGCCTTGTTAGAGGAATACATCTACGGAATCTACCGGGAGGACGGCAGCCTGATTCCCGGCACCTCGGACGATCACCGGGGCTCCTCCTACCCCCACGCCCAGGTGCGGTTCACGCCGGACACCAGCGGCCTGTACTACGTGTCCGCCAGCGGAATGGGGGAAGGTACCTATCGGCTCACGGTGATGGACATCACGCGCGATTTGCCGGCGTCGACCGGCACGACCGGTCGGGTCTCGGTCGACGGATCGGTCACGGGCGTAATCGACTATCTTCGCGACCAGGACTGGTTCGCGGTCGAGCTGGAGGCCGGCACGCTCTACCGAATCGAGCTGGATCCAAACTGGGACCCGGGCAATGGCCGCCCCTCCATCACTGGCCTGGGCCGCCCCTCCATCAGCGGGATCTTCGATTCGAACGGCCACTCCGTAGGCGGGATCTTCGCGGGCAGCAATCCGATCGACGGCGTTGAGGACGATCTCCGCGTGACGTTCTTCACGCCGTCGGAGAGCGGTACCTTCTATCTGGCCGCGGGAGCGTTCAGAGATCAAACCGGCAGGTATGTCCTCCGGGTGAAGGACGCCATGGCTCAGGACGTCCACACGGCCGGGACCGACACTCGCGGCAGCGTCACGGTGGGCGGTCGGGTCACGGCCGATATCGACTACCCCGGCGACGTGGACTGGTATGCCGTCGAGCTGGAGGCCGACACGGCCTACCGATTCCGTCTCTTCGGCGGCGGCCTGCGATACCCGTACCTGGGAGGGATTCACGATTCGGCCGGCGGCCTGCAACCGAACACCCAACGCCCCACTTGGATCTCCTCTTACCCCTCTGTGGATTTCACTCCGGACACCGACGGAACCTACTACGTGGCGGCTGGCGGCGGTGGCCTGGGAGGCGCTATCCCCCTCACATACCTCTACTTGTACGGCGGCTTCCCGACAAGTGAGACCGACTACGCGGTAGGCACCTACACGCTTTCGGTGGACGAGATCTAGCGATCCTGCAAGGCGCAGGCCGCGCCGGCGGCGCGCCGCTTCGCAGCGATAAAGGACGGTTGCGGGCGCGTTCCGGAACTCCTCCAGCCGACGCCGAAGCGGCGAGCCACCGCCATACCGAGCACACGGCGCCGGCCGCATGACTCGCACTGAACAGTCTCCGGAAATCCCGGCGCGCCGGAGACAAGGACACGGACACAGGGTGAACCGCCATGAGCTACCAGATGGGCACCTACACGCTTTGGGTGGATGAGATCTAGTGTCGTGTCCCGTAAATACCTGGCATGAGTTGCGCAGGATTTTTTGTCGTCGGCAAGGCGCGATGAAGAGCAGTGGCGGGTAGTCGGCGAAGCGGCTGCAGGAAAAGAAAACGCTGCAATTTCGGAGACTTCAAGCGATTTTCGTGTCGACGACAATCCTCAACCCAGGTCTCGCCAGAAACGTGGCAAGCACTCAGGGGCTCCCGCCGGTGACCTCGCCCCACTTCTCTCCTTCGCGGCAGAAGGTTCTGACACGCTGGTCCGTGGGGCGGTTCTTCATTGCCGTCTCGATCAGCACTTCGCGACACTGCCGGCCATCCTCATTTCGACCGGTCGCGAGCACTGTCACGCCGCCCGCGGCGTAGCCGCTCGCGTCGTCGTGGTTCTCCCAGTAGACCCCCTTGTCAAGGGCGCCTTGACCGAGGGCCTGCTGCAAGGTCTTCGCGGCCAGCCGTCCCGACTTGGCGTCGATGGGCGGCAGCGGCCGGTGATTGTCCTTGGCCCTCTCGAGGAACGACGCGCGATCATTGCGCCTTGCTTCGATAAACATGATCGGCGCAATGATCGGTGCGGTGACGATTGCGCCCGCCACGTCGAGCACTCCGCCCACTCCTTTTTCGTTCGAACATCCGGCCACGAGAGCCGTCAGCAGAAATATCATGAAGCTGATCTTCACCGTGTCTCTCCCTATGGTTCTCGCGCCGTGGGATGACGACAGGCCCGTCGGAGGCTGACGGCCACCTGATTCGGTCAGAGTACCTGGATCGGGCCAGGGTACCGTCCCACAATCTTGTCGGCTGTCAACAACGTGACCCCTTCGACCTGGGCCTGCGCGACCAGGATGCGGTCAAAGGGATCCTTGTGCAGGGGCGGCAACAGGACCACCGCTACCGCATGGGCACCGGTCACGGCCAACTCCGTGTAACCGTGTTCCAGCAGACCTCGCCGCAGTAGATGAGGATCGACGTGGAAATCCGGGCGCCCGATTCCGCTCTTGATCGCAACCTCCCAGATCGACGCGGCGCTGAAGACGGGTTGCGTATCCCGCTGTTCAAGGAGAGCGCGTCCCTCGTCCGGCAACCGGCCTGAGACTCCCGCCGCCCAAAGCAGCACGTGTGTGTCTAGGAGGAGATTCACTCCTTGCCCTCGAACAGCGCCTCGATCTCGGTGGAGCCCATGCGGTCAAAGTCTTCCGGCACGGAAATTTGCCCGTCGAGGAAACCGATACGGCGCATCGATCCCGATTCCGGAGCTTCCACCGCGACCACTTTCACCACCGGCTTGCCAGCGCGTGCAATGATGAAGGGCTCGCCGTTGGCGGCAGCCTCGACGAGACGGGAAAGGTGGGTCTTGGCTTCGTGCATGTTGACGGTACGCATGATGTCGCTCCCGACTTAGTCTGTTTAGTTTAGTTGGATAGGTCGCATCTCGCAAGTCCCAGTACGAATTTCGCACTCCGGCATCGTCAATCACCCCATTGACTTCACGGGGGATCACCCGTTGGCTTCACGGTACTCTCCACCCTGTGTTCCCGTGTTTGCGCCACCAGGTTTTCGCTGGCTTCCCACAATCTGGCCCCGTTTCCCGGATCGGACGCGTACGGGAGGACCGATTCCCGTTGCATCAGGTGACGATACATCCCGGTGGCCCTGCCTGCTTCCTCGGCGCAGCACAGGTAGAGGGCCGGTCCCTCCGGAACCGGCCTGACTTCCGCCTGCTTCGGACCCCTGAGGTCTCGGATGGCGGCCACCAGCGCGCTCAAGGCCGTGCCGTCTCCCATGAGCCTGGGCGCACTCTTCAAAGGGTGGGCTCCTTCAGCTTGATCCGCTCTCTTCATTTCGAAGTCGTCACTGGAAGGGGATCACATGTTTCTCGCGATGGCCGGCGATGGCCGGCAAGACTCCCTTCGATGATCTCCAAATGCCCGACAGCCGCGCTCACAGATCCCGGTCCCGCAGATCCGGCCGCTTCAGCACGAGGCCCGCGGTGAGCGCGATACACACGGCGGCGGTGACCATCAGAGTCCACGGCGCGCCGATGAGCGCGGCGACGGCGCCGGAGTGGGCTTCGCCCAGCGACGGGGCGCCCACCCCGAGCATGCGCTGGAAGCTCGCGGTGCGGCCTCTCAGATTGTCCGGGGTCCGCGCCAGGATCACCACTTGGCGCACCACTGCTTGCAGCGCATCGAAGATTCCCACCACGAACAGGATCGCCACCGAGCCGAGGAACCACGGCGAGAACGCCAGCCCGAACAGGCAGGCGGCGTAGGCCATGACGCTGAAGGAGACGAACAGGCCCTTGTACGACATGTTCCCCAGCCACATGACCACGGCCACCCCGAGGAGCGAGCCCAGTGCCGGCGCCGACAGGAGGATTCCCAGGCCTCCCGCGCCGAAGCCCATGGCCACGGCGAAGATGGGCAGCAACGCGCGGTAGCTGCCGAAGAAAACCGCTGCGAACTCCGTCACCAGCAGGACGATGATGAGCGAGTTCCGCCGGATGAAGGCAACGCCTTCGAGCAGGCTCTGCACCGGGGACTGCTCGCGGTCCAGGGGCCCGGACTCGTAGCGGATGCACGTCATCACGGGGATCGCCACAATGTAGATCAGGCAGGCCACGTCGTAGGTCCAGCCGGAGCCGGCGACCGCGATGAGCAGGCCGCCCGCGGCCGGCCCGATGAGCTGTGAGAGTTTTCGCGCCGACGCGATCTGCGCGAAGGCGTTGACCATCAGCTCCCGCGGCACGAGACCCGGGACCATGGCGGTGCGCGCCGGCCCCGCCGCGGTGGTGAGAGTGGAATTCACGAAGGCCGCCAGATAGAGGTGCCACACCGAGATTAGCCCGGTGAGCGCCAGCGACCCCAGGGACAGGGTGATCAGCGCGTTCACGTACGCGGTCAGAATGATGAACCGGCGCCGGTCGATGCGGTCGGCGACAACCCCGCCGGCCAGGGCGAACACGATGGTGGCCGCGCCGCGCACCAGACCCGTGAACCCGGTCAGCAGCGGCGAGCCCGTGATCTCGTAGACCAGCCACAGCTCGATGGTGCGCTGGAGTTGGTAGCTGACCGACGTGCCGAAGAGCGCGATGTACAGCAGCCGGAAATCACGAACGGCCAGGGAGGAAAGGCCGCCATCCCGGCTCAAACGCACCGCACCGCCACCCACGGCCTTCGGCACCCTCCTGATCCGCCGAGAACGTGCCCGAGATGTCGGGCGGCTTTCATTGCGCTCAACCTCGTGCCCAAGAAACCCTCCTCCGGAGGGCCGTAGCCGCTCCAAAAGGGTAGGCCAGTAGAGCCACTACCGACTTAACCCAATGTTGCAATAAAGGTCTGTGAAGAGCGATCCGAAGCACCCCCCCCCCCCC
>Ga0209754_1000388_pt1 | contig 64165 bp, 57 predicted proteins | sample MesohylBB_FD_187295 | JGI IMG/M metagenome (GOLD analysis project Ga0209754, IMG submission 187295) | Host-associated microbial community of the marine sponge Aplysina aerophoba from Gulf of Piran - sponge mesohyl, lysed by bead beating... | ecosystem: Host-associated > Porifera > Sponge >...
CGCTGTTGCTCGATCACGAGCGTCACTCTTCAACTGTCGAGCGGCTACTCGCCCAAAGGTCGGCAGTGCTTTGGGAGGGCGACAAGGCTGACGTCAACTTCCGGGCCCATCTCGCCGCGGCCCGCGTGATGGTCGAGCACGGGGCCACAGCCCTTGGGCGGCGCCCGGATGACCTCTACGAAGTGCTCGCCGAAGTCGCGCTCGGAGGGCCGACACAGTGTGCGCTCCGGGCAGTGAGCACGGTCGTGGGGCTTCCCTCCGATCACGAGTCGGTGCTGTCGAGCGCGGTGCGGATCGGTGAGGCCTTCAGGAGTTTCTTCAACGCTCCGGAGGTAACGGGCATCGTTGCCTCGGCGCGATCGGACCGATCCGACCCCGAGGGAGGTATTGCTCGGTACTGGCGCGATGTTGTAGATCACTCGATCGAGGGCAACCTTCAGGCCGTGCTGGACGAGCACGCACACATCCTGCGCGACTGGCTCGGCTACGTCAGCCTTGACGCTACCGAGCAACGAGCCAAGGCTGCCAACCGTATCGCTCTGACGATCAGCGAGGCGCTGAGGCTCCGCACCGCTGCGTTACGCGTGGACATTCCTCGCCGCACCGAGCACGACGACGGCATCGATCTGGAGCCTCACCGCATGCGCTCCCGCTTCGCGGTGGCCTTCGGCGATCAGGTGCTCGACGAGGGCGGCCAAGCTCGGGTAGGCGCCGTGTCGGTCTCGTTCAACTCGCCGTTCTGGCCGTTCGTGCTGGCGTCGACCTCGGTCGGGCAGGAGGGACTGGACTTCCACCTGTGGTGCCATGCGGTGGTTCATTGGAACCTTCCCGCCAATCCCGTCGACCTGGAGCAGCGCGAAGGTCGTGTCCATAGGTACAAGTGTCACGCGGTTCGCCGCAACATCGCTGAGAAGCTCGGGCCCGATCTCCTGAGAGAAGGGCGTCCGGAGGGTGACCCATGGGAAACGCTCTTTGAACGGGCAGCCGCCGGCAGGGACCCTGACGACGGGGAGATGGTGCCGTACTGGGTGTTCCATCAAGGCAGCGCCGCGATCGATCGTCTCGTTCCCATGCTGCCGTTCAGCCGTGAGTCGGCGAGACTTCCCCGACTGCGAAAGTCCCTCGCCGTCTATCGCCTCGCCTTCGGCCAGCCGCGGCAGGAGGAACTGGTCGAATTCTTGGGTGACCGCATCAGCCCCGACCAACGGGAGCGTTGGGTCTCGCAACTCCGCATCGACCTGTCGCCTCCGTCCGTTCAAGAGCACGCGGATCACGGTTCAGGCGCCGAGTAAGGCTCATTGGCTCATCCGAATACCGCTCCGGTCCACAGGCGATCTAGCGGCAGGGCGATGATGCCCGCGTCTGCGCCCTTGTACCGGATGCTGTGAGGACCTGAGTAGAGGACAACTCCGGCGGTGAACCGGTCACCAAGAGCGTCGCGCAAAATACGCAAGCCCCGGCGGTCCTTGGGGTGGATCCTGGAACCGGACTTCACCTCGATGCCGACCACCGAGCCATCCCGGCCGTCCTCTATAACGATGTCGACCTCGGCGCCGTCGTGTGTGCGCCAGTAGCCGACATGAGGCCGGTGTTCCATCCAGGATGCCTGTTTGAGCACCTCACCGACGACGAATGTCTCCAGCAGGTGCCCGAATTGTTGCAGTGCCGCCGGGTCCAGGGCCGATAACTTGTCGGGTGGGAGACGTAGCAACCTCGCAGCCAGACCCGAGTCCACCATGTGGAGTTTGGGACGCGAGCCGGTCGATGATCGCAGTGTCCTCCCCCATGCCGGCAGCAACCGAACCAGGAATGCAGCCTCGAACAACCTCACGTAGTCGGATGCGGTGCTGGCGGCCAGCCCTACCGCTCGACCGGCACTCGACATGTTGAGAACCTGCGCCGTTTGCGACGCCAGGCGCGCAAGTAGCGGGGCGAGCGCCGAGGGCTGCCGCACAAGTCCCTCCTCGAGGAGGTCACGCTCCAGGCAGAGAGCCAGGTAGTCGTCGAACCAGCGGGCTCTCGCCGCCTCGGTGCGCGCCATGGCCAGGGGAAACCCGCCCCTTGCAATGAGGCCCGTGTACCGGTCCCGTGTGGTCACCGACACGTCCGGGGATACGGTCGCACCAGGATCCTCCATCAACGCCTCGACCAGATTCTCTTCCGTCCCTCTTATCTCCCCCTGTGACAGCGGAAGGATTTCCAGCCGGTGCAGGCGACCGGTAAGCGACTGCGAGGCGAGCGGTAGAGAGGCGAACCGAGTGGAACCGGCGAGCACAAACCGGCCCGGTGATCCGTCACGGTTCAACTCGGCCTTTATCGAGTCCAGCAGGATGGGGGCATGCTGGTACTCGTCGATGAACACCGGCCAACGGCCCGAGACGAACAGCCCGGGATCGTCACTTACTGCCGCCCTCACCGCCGGATCGTCGAGATCAACCACACGACCGCCATACCGCCGGGCCAACGTCTGCAGGAGGGTGGACTTACCTACCGAGCGCGGACCCTGGAGTAGCACCACCGGCGACTCGGCCATGCGACGGACGGCGATTTCCTCCAGCCTCCGTTGAATCAACTCCACGACAAAGCCTTTCCCGTGAATTCCCCCATCACTCTACCGTGACTTGTCTGGTTCTTCCACCGTGAAATTTGTGGATGGACTCCCGTGATTTTTTTGGTAGGTAGAGGCGGTACGACGTATCGTCCGGCCGCTCAGTCGGTCCCTTCACGGTCCGGAGGCTGCTCCGGAGGGCGGCGTCTACGTCGAGGCGTGGGCCGAGAGGTAGATCTCATGATCGGTGAGGAAATGTACTCCGCCTCGCCCGGGCTATACATCCTGGCTGGACGCCCTCCTCCTGCCCTCGGATCGGTGAGGTCGCCGGTGGAGCGGAGATAGTCGGGACTCGTGGTGACCTTGCGGTGGAAGTTCGCTGGATCGATGCGGGCGTTCCACACCACTTCGTAGACCCGCCGGAGCTGGGTGATGGTGAATTCGGGTGGGCAGAATTGCGCGGCGAGGGTGGTGTATTCGAGCTTTGAGCGCACCCTCTCTACCGCCTCCTTGATGATCTTGCCGTGATCAAAGGCCAGTTTGAGGGCGTCGGCTTCGACCATGACCACGGGGAAGAGATCGGCGTCGGCCGCGTCTCCGCCTCCGCGGGGTTCGGGGAGGTTGGCGAGGATGGCCCAGTAGGCGACGGTGACCACCCGCATCCGAGGATCGCGCCTTGGCCGCCCGTACGTGCCGAGTTGTTCGAGATGGCGCGGCTCGGCGACAACCCCTGTCTCCTCGTGGAGTTCGCGCAGGGCCGCCGCCTCGAGATCCTCTTTGTCGCGCACGAAGCCGCCCGGCAGTGCCCAACGTCCCTTATACGGGCCCTGACCGCGCCGGACCAGGAGGATCTGGAGTTGGTCGTAGACGATGGTGAACGTGACCACATCCACAGTGACGGCGACCGGCGGGTACGCCCGAGGATTGTATCCGTTGGGAGCCTTTGTGTCACACCCCATCCTTACAATGATAATCAGGTTTGTGTTGACAGGACAAGAACCCGGCAGTAGGGTTATTGTCAATATGGAATAAATTAGTCCGTTTCGGCGTCTTGTCAGATGCGGGGCCGGGCGGGCACCCAGACCGAAGGAGATACATTGACTGACGCGACCGTTACCGAGCCGACCAAGCTCTGGTTCCTTCTGGACCGTTCGGGATCGATGGACGCTCTGGCCCAGGATGTGATCGGTGGCTTCAACACGTTCATCGCCGAGCAGGCCCGGGAACCCGGAAGCGCGCACCTCACCCTCGTGCAGTTCGACAGCCAGGAGCCGTTCGAAGTCATCCACGATACGGCGCGGATCGAGGACATCCCGCGACTCACCACCGAAACCTACCGCCCGCGGGGTGGCACTCCCCTGCTGGACGCCATTGGTGACCTCATTGAACACGCCGACCAGCGCATCGAGGCCAGGTCCCGTGTCGATCAACCCGCGGAGGACCAGTTGGTGGTGGTCTTCAGCGACGGTTTGGAGAACGCTTCCCACCGCTACAACCGGGCAAGGGTGGCTGAGTTGATCAGCAGCAGGCAGAAAGCCGGCTGGGAGTTCGTGTTCATGGGCGCCAACCAGGACAGCTACTTGGAAGCGGGACGCATCGGAGTCTCCCGCGAGAGTGTCTCCAACTTCGAGGCCAGCTCGGAAGGAACTGCGGCGGCCTTCCAGTCCATCTCGCGGGCCGCCTCCGAGTACCGCGGGAAGACCCGGATTGAACGGACGAGAGACTCCGGAACCTTCTTCGGCGGAACCCGTGAGGCGGAGGAAATGATGCGCTCGCGAGGCGGAGGCGCGGGGGTCCCGAAGCCGTGCCGGGGTATCCCGAACCTGGATCGGGCGGCGGTCGGACGACCCATCACCCGTCTGGGGATTTCACTGTTCCCTGTCTACCTGCCGGGGAACGACCTCGAGGAGATCGCCACGGGACCGAACTCGGGTCTGGTCATCGAGGAACTACGAGCTTCGACTGTGCCATCGCTCGAGGTGACGAACCCCACGAACCGTCCCGTCCTGATCCCGGAAGGAGAACAGCTCATCGGCGGCCTCCAGGATCGGGTGCTCAACACGAGCGTCCTGGTTGCTCCGTCCACCCACTTGGACATACCCGTGTCTTGCCTCGAGCAGGGCAGGTGGGGCGACCGTCGCGACTTCGGCCGCGGACGGGCTTTCGCGCCCAGGCGGACCCGGCGGGCGAAGAACGCATCGGTTGCCGATTCGATCCGCCGGGAAGGATCTCGCCGGAGCGACCAGGCCGCCGTCTGGAGCGCCATCGACCAGGAACTGGCCCATCTGGGGGTCGACTCCGGTACCCGGGCCGTGAGGGACGCGGAGCAGTTCCTCCGCCGCGACCGGCAACGTGCCCACGTGATCCGAAGCCTCGCGGGGCGGGGGCCGCTGCCGGGCCAGTGCGGCGTGGTGGTCGCCCACGGCAGGCGCGTGGTGGCGATCGAGATATTCGGCAACCACGACCTACTCACCCCCCATTGGGAAGGGTTGGTCCGATCCCACATGATGGAGCGGCCGACCGCCAACAGACATCCTTCGGCGACCTTGGTTCTGCACAGGATCAGCCGCTTCGCCAACGCGCAGGCGGAGGCGAACCGAGGGGTCGGCCTCGGCACGGAGTTGCACGTGAACGACCGGAGAACGGTAGGCCAGGCATTGGTCCACGATGGCGCCCTCGTTCACGCGTCCGCATTCATGATCGGCTGAGCGCTATGAGGAGCCTGGCGGGCGGCGAGCGGCGGCTTGCCGCCCGCCCTAGGGAATCAGAACGAAGGTGGAGAACTGACGACCAGGAAGCGGCAGCCGACCTGACCGGCCGCTGTGATGGTGTGGGGGATGGTCGCCGGATACGTGTACACATCTCCTTGAGCCAGCACGACCGGCGGCGAGCCCTCCAGCTCCACTTGGAGGCAGCCTTCCAAGACGTAAATGACCTCTTCGCCTTCGTGACCGGCGTTCACCGTACCGGTGCCGGGGTCGAACTCCACCTCGTTCGGCTCCATAAGGTGGGAGCCTCCCCTGGTCAGGAACCGTACCGATGCGCCTTCCACGAGTTGGTACGTCTCGCCTTCGCCGTGGCGGACCAGGCTGATGTCCAACCGCTCCCGTGGCTGGAGAAGGCTGTGAGCGGTGGTTTCAAGAGCCTGAGCGACGTAGTGAAGAGCCATGAGGCTGGGCATGGCCTTCCCGTTCTCCAACTGGCTGAGAAACGGCTGGGACAGACCGCAGCGAGAGGCCAGTTGCTGAAGCGTGAGGCCCTGTGCCTTACGGAGTCTCCTGAGCGCGGCGCCCAAGGTCGCGGCCACCGCATCTCCGTCGACCGGCCGGGCATCATTACCGGACACGGTTGCATCGGTCATAGCCCGATGCTACCGCCGGCCCGGCGCCCCCATGTCCAGATAGTGTGCATACGGTCTTGTTTCAGGAGGGATACACCCACATGTCCATGCAACCCAACGAAGATGTCGCCGGAGAACGCAAGCCAATGCGGCAGTTGAAGGCCGTAGGCTCGAAGGTGGCCAAAGCTCCACAAGGGGCTACCTCCATCGTGGGCGAAGCCAGCCGAGTCACCTACCGCTACACCAGCCGGACGGTTCGGAAACTGAGGGAGGTGGACCTGCGGTTTCACACCGATCCCGCTGAGTTGGCAAAGGAGATTACGGCTTCCGCTCAAGCGACGATCATCGATCTCGCCGGGACCACAGCAGCCCGAATCGAAGACGCCGGAACCACAGCCGCCGGCAAGGCCCGAGAGCTAGCCGGAACGGCGGCTTCGGAGATCGGCAACGCTATGGGCATGGCCGCTGGTGGGGTTCTGGAGCACGGCCGGACCTTCCGGAAGAAGTGCAGGGAACCCTTCGAGACGCTCAACATCGGTGCGCGGAAAGCCGGAGACAACGCGGAGGAGTGGGCAAAGACCGCCACGGCGGCAGCCTGGGGAGCTCTCCTGAACCTCGAGGCAGCGGTTCCAGCTTTCGACGACCTCTCTCCCCTGCTCAAGGCAAAGTTCGCGATGGCGGGCATGCACGGGGCGTGGAGGCCGGTCCATCTCGCGAGCTCCTTCTACGAGTCGCGCATTCCCTTCCCCATCAGGAACCTGGGGCAGGACGCGGTCCTCGCCTTCGTCGACGGAAAGCACGCCAGCCATATCGAAGCCGTAGTCAATGCTCCCGGAAGGATGATGGACGCCGCCAACATCGTTTGGGAAGCCGCCCGTGACAACCTGGCTCGCGGCGGCGCCGACATGACGCCCCTCGAATTGGCGAAGGCCAACGCCCTGAACGTCGCGCACGCGACCGGGATTGTCGCCGTCGAAGCACTCCAGACCGCAGCGGTCGCCGGGTGCATCGGCATGGCGCTCGAAGGCGTGGTCAGCGGGACCGAGAACCTGATCTACGTATACAAGGACGAAATGACGTTCCGCCAGGCGCGCAGAAGCGTCCTGAAGGACGTGCTGAAGAAGGGCAAGGCGGCCGCGATCGGCGGGGCCGGCATGACGGTGGTAGTTGCCTTGGGTGCCGGCCCCGCCCTTGCGACAGCCGCTCCGGTTCTCGTAACGGTGGGAGGAGTGGTGTACGTTGTGAGCGCCTACAGCCGGATCAAGACAGCAGTGGACTCGGCCGCTGAGCAGCCGGATGATCTCCCCATGGATCTCTCGTCTCCTGCTCTGGGCACTGCCTGATCGTCACACCGGTTATCGTGCGATAGCTGAGTACACAGCCGCGATTCCGTGGGGAGGTTTCGATGCCGGTTGCGCATATCCACTTCATGTATGACCTGGTGAAGGGCGACCTTCAGGAGGCGAAGCGCAAGCTCGCCGACGAAGTTGCCGACAGCATCGCCCGCAACGTGGTTCACCATCACCAGGGCTCGCCCAAGGACCTGGTCACGGTCGTCTTCCATGACATCGGCGCCGATGACTGGGCTGCCGGGGGCACACTTTTCAGCGACCGCAACCCCTGACCAGCGCCCAGGTTGCGCCTGCCCTTCCCGCATCGTAGGATTCCTGCTCGGGATGCCCGACTGCTCCTGTAGCCGCGGGCGGAAGAACCCGATCAGCAAAACCCTCCTCAACGGGTCGGCTGTGTGCTGGCCCGTTGTTCGCATTTAACCAGCAACCATCTCCCGGGGAGCCGATGCGCGTAGCGGTGGACATAGGCGGTACTTTTACCGACGCGGTAGTCATCGACGACGATGGCAACACCCGTACCGCCAAGGCGCTTACCACCCCGAACCAGCTCTACGACGGAGTTCTCTCGGCGCTCGACCATCTCGGCATCGATTGGACCCGGCTGGACTCCATCACCAACGGCACCACCGCCGGCCTGAACGCCTTCCTCGAGCGCCGCGGCGCCAGGGTCGCTCTCCTCACCACCCGCGGGTTCCGAGATGTCTACGAGTTGGGCCGAGCCAACCGGCCGGACATGTACAACGTCCGCTACCGGCCCCCTACCCCGCTCGTGCCTCGCCGTTCCATCTACGAGGTGGACGAGAGGATGGCGCCGGACGGATCGGTGGTGATGACGTTGCGGGAGGAAGCGATCAGCGAGATGGCGCCCCGGCTGGCCCAAGACTACGACGCGGTGGCCATCTGTTTCCTCCACTCTTATGCCAACCCCGCCCACGAGCACCGGGTAGCCGAGCTGCTCCGTTCGGTGGACCGCTCTCTCTCGGTGGTGTGCTCATCGGACGTCGCCCCGGAGTGGCGCGAGTACGAACGAACCAGCACCACGGCCATCGCCGCCTACGTGGCGCCCATCGTCGACAGCTATCTCGAAGACCTGGAGAAACGCACCTCCGAGCGTGGCATGCGGGGATCGTTGCGGGTGATGCAGTCCAACGGCGGTGTCATGTCCGCCGGGTCCGCCCGGCGCAAGCCCATCCAGACCCTGTTCTCCGGACCGGTCGGGGGCACCATGGCCTGCCTGTCGGTGGCGGACGATCTGATCGAAGAAGCGGCCGCGAGCCGGCTGATATGCGTGGACATGGGCGGAACGTCCTTCGACATGAGCCTGGTGGTGGATGGACGGGCTGACGTCGAACTCGAGTCGGAGCTTCAACGCCATCCTGTACTGGCGCCCACAGTCGCGATCCACACCATCGGCGCCGGTGGCGGAAGTGTCGGCCACACCGCGGGCGGGGGGCTCCGGGTGGGCCCGCGCTCGGCCGGCGCCGTCCCCGGACCCGCCTGCTACGGATCGGGAGGAACCGAACCGACCATCACAGATGCCAATCTCCATCTCGGACGGCTACCGGCCAGCACCCGCCTCGCCGGCGGCATGGCTCTCGACAGAGCAGCCGCCGAGCAATCCCTGACGGCTGTGGCGGAGTCCCTGGGCATGGATGAGTTGGAGCTGGCGGCGGGCATGGTCGCGGTGGCCGACTCGACGATGGCGAACGCTATCCGCGAGATCACGGTGATGCGTGGGATCGACCCGCGCGACTTCACCCTGGTGGCTTTTGGAGGGGCCGGACCGCTCCATGCCACGTCGCTCGCAGACGAACTGGACCTCGACACCGTGGTGGTCCCGGTCAATCCCGGCGTCCTCTCCGCCTATGGAATGCTCCAGACCGACACCCGCCATGACGCCGTCCAGAGTTTCTATGTGCGAGTGGCCGACCTCACCGATGAAGCACTCGAAGCCGCCCTGTCCGATCTGGAGGAACGGGCCCGGCTGATGGTGAAGGAAGACGGTTTCGACGACCAGGCGATCACGCTGGAGCCGTCGGCCGATCTGCGTTACTCGGGCCAGGAGTACACGGTGACACTCCCGCTCGACACGAGCAAGGGCATGGAGGCTTTGATCGAGGGGATACCGGACCAGTTCGCGGAGGCCCACAACGTCCGCTACGGGCACAGCAATCCCGGAGAGGCGGTGGAGTTCGTCAACCTCCGGATGGCCGCCTTCGGCGGCATGACCCGTCCCCGACCCCAAGCCCTCCCGACCGGCGATATGCCGCCGCCCACCGGCATCGAACGAACCTGGTTCGAAAACACGTGGTTCGAGACCCCGGTCTACCAGCGGTCGGAACTGCCGGGGGCCGCGGAGTTGGCGGGACCGGTGATCGTCCTGGAGGACGCGTGCACCACGCTGGTGCCACCGAGTTGGACCGCCACAGTGTCGGGGCACGGGCACCTCGTCCTGAATCGGTCGTGAGGCGGTCATGTCAAGGCAGTCCGGCTCTACGATGAAGGCACACCCCGACCCCGTCCGAAGCGGAACCGGATATCCGCACACGAGCAGTCCAGTCTTGGAGGTACGGAAACCATGAGAATCCAGGTCATCAACCCGATGGGCGTTGACGTGTACAACCCGATGGTCGAGCAGGCCATCGCAAGAGCCACCGCGCCCGATACGAAGGTCGAGGTCCGTTCGCTGATGGGCACCGGCGTCCCGGCCACCGCCTTCCTTCCGGCCCACTCGCTCATGATGAACCAGCTGCTCACCCAGGTCGAGACGGCGGAGCGGGATGGGTTCGACGCGGTGGTGATCGCCTGCGCCGCCGACCCGGGCGTTGAGGACGCCAAGGACCTGGTCGACATCCCCGTGACGGGACCGATGGAGGCGGCCGTGGCGGCTGGCCGCGCCTTCGGCCAGCTGGCGGTCATCTGCCCCCGTATCGAGAGCGGCGAGGGTGAGAACCTTCCACAGAACGCCAACTGGATACGCCGCCTCATCCATCGATACGGCGCCGAATCCATCTTCGCCGGAGTGATCTCGGCCCCCAGCGGCCATCCCCCTGCAGACAAGGTCAACCGGCTGCTGAACGAGGATCCGCCGGGGCTGCGGGCCGCGGTCCGGGCTGAGATGAAAGTCTCGGCCACAACCACGGCGATGGAAGCCGCGGAGCGGGCCTACCGCGACCTCGAAGCGGAAGTGCTCTTCTTTGCCTGCACCCTGTGGTCGGGCCTGCTGGGCCCCATCCGCGAACAGGTTCCGGTGCGGGTACTCGATCCGCTCATCACTCCCGTGCTCTACGCGGAGATGCTGGCCAGGACCGGGAACAACTGATAGGCAAGATCATCGGCCGCTGCAGCGAGTCCTGAGCTTCGTGCCGTCATCGAACGGTCGGAACGGCCGAGTAACAAACCCAACAAGGGAGGAAAACCAATGAACATAACGAGATCGGCTGTCCGGCTCCGCCTGATTGCCGTTTTCGCCGTGCTGGCGCTCGTCGTCGCGGCCTGCGGCTCGGACGATGCCGAGCCGGAGAGCACGCCTGCGACCACGGCTGCGCAAGCCCAGACGACTACGACGGCATCTGCTGCTACCGAAGAGGCGCCGGCCGAAGAAACGATGGAGGAGCCCACCGAGGAGGCCCCGGCCGAAGAGACGATGATGGAGGAGCGGGTGCTCACCATCGGAGTGCCCGGCGATATCGAGACTCTCGACCCGTGTTGTGCCAACTTCATCAGAGCCCATGAGGCCCTGCTGATGGTCTACGACGTGCCGGTGATCCACCCCATCGTGGAGCAGAACGGCGCCATGGTCGGGGATGCAGACAACCTGCTGCCCCGCTACTTCGAGTCGTGGGAAGAGCATGACGACGGCCTGACCTTCACCATCAAGGTGCGGGAAGGCATGACCTTCGACGACGGCACCCCGATCACGGCCGAGACCGTTCGGTTCATGATCGACCGCAACCTCAACACCCCCGGTGGTGGCGCGTGGTTGCTCACCAACATCGCCTTCGTCACCAAGCCCCCGACAGTCATCGACGAGTACACCCTGGAGCTGGTGTCGGATCGGCGCAGCCCGATGGTGATGCAGTCCTTCTACATGTCGAGTTCGGCGGCGGTCGACCCGAACGTGGTGGCGGCCAACGCCACCGATGATGACCCTTGGGCGACCGAGTACATGGCGCGGAACGCGGACAACCCCAGCGGGCCGTACCGGCTGGTGAGCCGGACCCCGGACCAGGAAGTCGTGTTCGAGGCCCGGGAGAACTACTGGGGCGGCAAGCCCGCCTACGACCGGATCATCTGGAAGGTCATTCCCTCGCCCGCCGAGCGGGTTCAGCTGCTCAAGGCCGGAGTGATCGACCTGGCGGTCGGCCTCGGGACCGAGGAGTTCAACGCCTTGGACGGATCTGAAGGCGTGAAGGTCGTCCGAGCGCCTTCCAAGAACATGGCATACGTGGGCATGAACAACTCGATCGCCCCCTTCGACAACGTGACGATCCGCCAGGCGGTCTCCTACGGCGTCGACTATGACGACATCCTCGAGAACGTCTACAAGGGCGACGCCCGCCGCCTCTACGGGGCCATCCCCAACGGTTCGGCGGTCTCGCTGGGCGACGAGGTCGGATACACGCAGGACACCGCCAAGGCGCAGGAGCTTTTGGGCTCCAGCGGCTACGACGGCAGCACCGTGACCCTGTCGATCGATGCCGCCAAGGCCGAGCACGAGCTGATCGCGGTCCGCGTCCAGTCGGCGCTGCGCGAGATCGGCATGGACGTCGAGATCGAGACGCTCCCGTCCCCCGTGTTCGCAGAGCGCAAGGTCGGCAAGCAGCTGCAGATGTTCGTGGACGAGCTGCTGGCCTGGATCGACGACCCGAACTACCAGCTGTCCCTGACCCTCGAGTCCGGGGTGTTCGGCAACTACGCCGACTACAACAACGCCCGTGTGGACGAGATCATCACAGACGGTTGGGCTGAGCAGGATCCTGCCGCCCGTCGAGCCATCTTCGAGGAAGCCCAGCGCCTGATCTCCGAGGATGCTCCGTGGGTCTTCCTGGCGCAGCCGGACTTCAAGTTCGCCATGCGCGAGGACGTGGACGGCTTCGTGCTGTACCCGAACGCCATACCTCGCTTCGCCGACCTATACCCGGCAGGCTGATCGACAATCACCTAGGAGGGTGCGCGGATACCTATCCGCGCACCCTCTGAGGACCAGACAGAGGAACCAACCGAGGAGAGGGTATGCACCTCGCCGTCTACGTGCTTCGCCGGCTGGCGTACATGCTGGTGGCGCTATTCGGCGTGTCGCTGATCGCCTTCGTGGTGACCAGGGTGCTACCCGGCAATCCGGCTTACATGATCGTGGGGGTCATGGCCGACGAGACTACGGTGGCGGCCGTCACCGAGCGGCTCGGCCTTGACCTCCCGATCCACGAGCAGTACTTCCGGTACATCCAGCAGCTGGCGTCCGGCGACCTGGGTGACAGCTGGCGGACCCGCAATCCGGTCACGACCGACATCGGGGCACGCTGGCCGGCCACCATCGAACTCGGAACCACGGCTCTGATCCTGGCGCTGGCCTGGTCGGTGCCCTTCGGGATCATCTCGGCGCTGCGCAGGCGTTCCATTTCCGACCGGCTCGCCAATTTCATCTCCGGGCTGGGTGTGTCCATACCGGAGTTCTGGCTCGGCCTGATCCTGCTGCTTTTCTTCTTCGGCGCCAAGGAGTGGGCCCCCGCCCCGATAAGGCCCCTCTTGGAGTGGGCGCCCGCCCCGATCGGGCGCACCCTGGGCAGTCCGCCCGCCCACACCACCGGCCTGTTCACAGTCGATGCCGTCCTGGCCCGTGATTGGGAGGCGTTCCGCGCCGCTGCTCACCAATTGATCCTGCCCGCAACCACCCTGGCGTTGGTGGTAGGAGCGCCTCTGCTACGCGTCACCCGTGGGTTCATGCGGGAGACGATGTCGTCACATCACATCCGCTCGGCCCGGGCCCTGGGTGTCCCGGAACGCTCCATCGTGCTCCGTCACGCTCTTCCCAATGTCCTTCTCCCCGTGTCCACCATGGTGGCGATCATGTACGGCTACCTGCTGGGCGGTACCGTGCTCGTGGAGTTCGTGTTCGCGTGGCCCGGCATCGGCAAGTACGCCATCGACTCCATCAGCGCCTCCGACTTCGCCCCCGTGCTCGCCGCCGTACTGCTGAGCGCTCTCTCCTACCTGGTCGTGTACCTGGTGATGGACATACTGCACTTCATGATCGACCCGAGGACCAGAACATGACGTCCCCGGCGGCGACGAACGCCACCACCGATAGGAGCCGCTTTGGAAGGGTGGTTCGCGAGGCGCTCCGGAGGCCGGCCTATCTGTCCATGGCGATCATCGTGCTGGTCGCGCTCATCGGGCCCCTTCTCGTGAGGGATCCGCTGGAGTTCCTTGGTGACACACTGGCGGGCCCTTCGGCCGAGTTCTGGTTCGGGACCGACCAGTTCGGCAGGGACATTTTCGCCCGGGTGGTTCACGCCGCCCGGCTCGACCTCTGGGTGGGCCTGATCGCGGCTGCCCTGGCGGTCACGGTAGGGATGCCCCTCGGGGCCCTTGGCGCCTACCGGGGCGGCCTCTTCGACACGCTGCTCCTGCGCATCTCGGAGTCCTTCCAGGCCTTCCCCACCCTGTTGCTAGCCCTCGGGATCGTGGCAGCCCTGGGGCCCAGCATCCCCATCCTCGTCGTGATCATCGCCCTGGTGAACGTGCCCGTATACCTGCGCCTCACCCGAAGTGCGGTGAAACCCCTGGTTGACTCGGACTTCGTGCTGGCGGCGCGGTGTGCCGGTAAGAGCCAGGGCGCCATCCTGCGCCGCCACGTCCTTCCCAACGTGTCGGAGATCATTTTCGCCCAGTTCTCGGTGAACGTGGCCTGGGCCATCCAGATCCTGGCCGCCCTGAGCTTCGTCGGGCTCGGCGTCCAGAAGCCCACGCCCGAATGGGGCGCCATGGTGCGAGACGGAGCCGACTACACCATCTACGGTCAGTGGTGGGTTTCCGTCTTCCCCGGACTGGCAATCCTGGCCACCGTCCTGACCCTCAACTACCTGTCCGACGAGATCAGGCACGGGCAACGACGGTCGATAGGAAACCGATGACCGGCAGACCAGCCTCCCCGGTGACCGAGTCCCCTCCCCTCCTGGACATCGAGAACCTGACGGTCGGGTTCCGTACCGGCCGGGAGACCGCGTCCATACCGCTCCAAGGCGTGAACCTGCGGGTGCCACGCGCCACCCGCATGGCCCTCGTGGGAGAGTCCGGATCCGGCAAGAGCCTCACCGCGGCCGCGGTGATCGGCATGCTGCCGATGGGGGCGGAGATCCTGGCAGGGTCGATCCGGCTGGATGGGGAGGAGATGCTCGGCGCTTCGAAGCAGCGCATCCGCGATCTGCGCGGCCGGCAGATCGCCATCATGTTCCAGAATCCCCGTGCGTCCCTCAACCCGGTCTTGACGGTCGGAGGCCAGATCGCGGAGGTCATCCGCACCCACTCCGATGCCGGACGCCGCGAGAGCCGCCGCCAGGCGATCGACCTGCTCGACCAGATGGGTGTATCTGACGCCCGTCGGCGGGCCAGCGATTACGTGCACCAGTACTCGGGAGGAATGGCACAACGGGCCGCGCTGGCCATGGCCCTCTCGTGCCGGCCTGATCTGCTGATCGCCGACGAACCCACCACCGGGCTTGACGCCACCCTCCAGCAGCAGGTTCTCGAGCTGGTGGTGGAACAGGTTGCCACCCGAGGCGCCTCGTTGCTGCTCATCACCCACGACATTGCCATCGCCCGCCAGACCTGCGAGCGCACGGCGGTCATGTATGCCGGGCGGGTCATGGAGAGCGGGCCTACCGCCTCGGTTACGGAGCGGCCCGCCAATCCATACACCGGGGCCCTGCTTCGCGCATTCGCCACCGTGGACGAAGGCCGTATGTACGCCATCCCGGGGACCGTTCCCACCCTGCTGGGTCCGCTGAGCGAATGCCCCTTCGCCAATCGCTGTCCAGATGTCGCCGACGAGTGCCGTGACGGCGTGCCCGAGCTCCGGACCATCGAGGATCGGGAGGTGGCGTGCGTGAAGGCATGACTTCCCCGCTCCTCGAGGTTCGCGACCTGGTCAAGGACTACGTATCCCGCGACGCCAAGCTCCGGCAACGGGTGGTCAGGGCGGTGGACGGCGTCAGCTTCGAGGTCTGGCCGGCCGAAACCTTCGCCATCGTAGGCGAGTCCGGCTCCGGCAAGTCCACCGTGGGACGGGTGATCCTCAAGCTGACCGACGCCACCGATGGTCACGTGTCACTCCTGGGCGAGGACATCCTCGAAATCGACGAGAAACGGTTCCGGCCCATGCGGCGACACCTGCAGATGGTGTTCCAGGATCCGTTGGCGGCCTTCGACCCGAGGGCGACGATCCGGTCCAGCCTCCGCGAGTTCGCCGAGTTCGGGGGGGAACGCACCCGCTCCCAGCAGAACGAGGCCATCGCAGAATCCATCCGCAACGTCGGGCTGCCTCCCGAGATCGCCGATCGGCGGCCGGCCGAGGTCAGCGGGGGCCAGCTGCAGAGGCTGAGCGTGGCCCGCTCCCTGCTGGTCGAGCCCCGGCTGCTCTTCCTGGACGAGCCCACCTCTTCGCTGGACGTGTCCATCCGGGGACAGATCGTCAACCTGCTGACCAGCCTGCAGGAGAGAGACAGCCTCGCCTACCTGCTGGTGGCCCACGACCTCCGGGTGGTTTACGCCATGGCCCACCGGGTGGCGGTGATGTACCTCGGCCAGTTCGTCGAGATCGGCACCCGGGATCAGGTCTACGGGCAGGCCGCACACCCCTACACCCGCGGTCTGCTGGAGGCTGCTCAACTCGAAGAGCCCGAGCGCATGGGGGCGCCGGTGCGCCTGTCGGGGGAGATCAGCACCGACCACCTCGGATCGCCCGGATGCCGCCTGATGCCGAGATGTCCATACTCGGAGTCGAAGTGCGCCGAGCCCCAGCCGCTTCGTGAGACCCGAGCCGGCCAGTTGGTCCGGTGCTGGAAGGCCGTAGAAGTACCCGTTTCCATTGGATTACCCGAGCCGCCCTCACCGGCCGATAGGAGTTAGAACATGTACGTAGACCCCGTAACCGTCGAGGTGATCCGCAACGCCTTCATCTCGATCGCGTCGCAGATGAACAACAACCTGGCCCGCTCCGCCTACACCCCCATCATCTACGAGATGAAGGACTGCTCGGTGGGCCTCTTCGACGCCCGCGGGAACCTGCTCGGACAGGCGCCCGGGCTGCCCATCTTCCTCGGGAGCCTGGAAGCCGCCATCGACGTCACGCTAGAGCATCTGGGTGGCGCGGAGAGTTGCCGGCCCGGCGATGTCTACGCGGTCAACGACAGCTACATGGTCGGCAGCCACCTGAACGACGTCAACGTGATCTCGCCCATCTTCCACAGCGGGGAACTGGTCGGGTTCGGCGCCACCAAGGCCCACTGGCTGGACATCGGCGCCAAGGATCCCGGTCAGGCGATGGATTCCACCTCCATCTACCAGGAGGGCTACCGGATCGCTCCCGTCCACCTCTACCGGGAGGGCAAACCCGAACGGGGGATCCTCGACTTCCTTACCCGCAACAGCCGCCTGCCCCGCTCGATCTGGGGTGACATGCACGCCCAGATCGCCGCCTGCCGTACCGGCGAGCGCGGGCTTGCCGAGCTGATCGATCGCTTCGGGCTGGACACGGTGACCGCTGCCGCCGAAGTCATCTTCGACCAGTGCGAACAACTCGATCGCGAGGCGGTGGCATCCATTCCCGACGGCGTGTACGAGACCGACGGCGAGATGGACAGCTGGGGGCCGGGCGGCGATCCGGTGTATGTCAAGGTCGTGGTGACGGTGGAGGACGAGGAGATCAGGGTCGACCTGGACGGGTCGGCGCCGATGACTCCCGGCTGCCTGAACTGCGGATTGGCCCAGTCCGAGGCGGCGGCCAACCTGGCCTTCAAGATGCTGATCAACTCCGACGTTCCGGTCACCGCCGGCACCTTCCGCAACCTCACGCTCAGCGCTCCGGAGGCATCCGTGTTCGACGCCCGGGAGCCGGCGGCCTGCCAGTACTACTACCCCCACCTCGGGATGATGATCGACCTGTTCATCCGGGCGCTGGCGCCGGCGGTCCCCGACCGGGTGGTGGCCGGCCAGGCCGCCGACCCGATGAACGTGCTCTTCAGCGGCCCCAACCCCCGGACCGGTGAGGACTTCGTGGTAGGCGAGGCCACCGCCGTCGGCTGGGGCGCCTACCAGGGCGGCGACGGCACCAACGGGCTGATCAACTACGGCGGCGGCGACCTCAAGAACATCCCGGTCGAGGTGATGGAGTCCCGCTACCCCATCCGGGTCCACCAGTACTCGGTCTGGCCCGACTCGGGCGGCCGGGGCAGGTGGCGGGGCGGCCTGGGAGTCCTCCGGGATTACGAAGTGCTGGCCGACGACATCACCGTATCGACCTGGTTCGAACGTACCAGAACCCCCGCCTGGGGATTGTTCGGCGGCGAGGACGGCGCTGCCACCGACGTCACGCTGACCGTGGACGGGGAGACGGTCCCGCTACTCAAGGCCAACCAGATACCGGCGCCGCAGGGATCGCGGCTTCACGTGGCCACCGGCGGAGGAGGGGGCTACGGAGTCCCGGAGGAGCGGGATCCCGAGCTGGCCACCGAGGACCTGATCGACGGGTACGCGACCGGATGATGTCCGGCGCCCACACCCAGACCTCTCCCCTCCGCATCCGGGGCGCGTCCTGGCTGGACACGGCCACCGGTGAGTCGCAGGTTGGTGACCTGCTGATCCAGGACGGGGTCATCCAGGCCGATGACGGGCGCCAGGCGGATACCGTCGATGGCTCTGGCTTGCACGCCATGTTCGGCCTGTGGGATTGCCATGCCCATGCCGGCGGGCTCATGTACGACCCGGACGCCACCGGCTACTTCGAGGCGGCCCCCGATCGCACCATCCGGGCCGGGGAGAACTTCCGCCAGGCGGTGGAAATGGGTGTCACCGGTGTGCGCTGCGTGGACGAGGCCGACGATCTGGACCTGGCCTGGGGCCGGGCCTACGCCGCCGGGACCACCCTCGGACCCCGGGTGACCGGCGCCGGGAGAGGCATCCGCACCACGGGCGGCCACGGCACCGCCTTCCCCCGGGTCTACACCCAGATGGGCGCGGAGCTGGTGGTCGACGGGCCGGATGCGATGGCCGGGGCGGTCCGCCGCCAGGTCGAGCGAGGGGCGCAGTGGATCAAGATCATGCTGACCGGCGGCCTCTACAGCCCGTTCGAAGCCGCCGACGAGGGCCAGTTCACGGAGGCGGAGCTGTCGACCCTGATGGAGGTGGCCAACCAGCGCCACATACCGGTGGCGGCCCATTGTGGGGGCACGGAACCGGCCATCTCCTTCTCGGAACTGGGCGGGCGCTCGATCGAGCATGGCTACATGCTCGACGAGCAGGCTGCCGAGGTAATGGCCCGCAACGGTACCTGGCTGGTGGCCACCGTCGGCGTGACCCACGACCAGGAATACATCCAAAGCCAGGGTTGGCCCGAGCACGCCGCCAACCGGTCCCGGGAGCTGATGCCGGTCCACGCCGCCGCCCTCCGCGCCTGCATCGAGGCGGGTGTTCAGATCGCTGTCGGCGCCGACCTGAACCCGATCGGTCCCCGCTTCCACCGGGAACTCGAGATGCTGGAGCGCGCCGGCATGGACAGGCGGTCGGTCCTGCACGCCGCCTCGGTGGGTGGGCGGTCACTCAACGGCTTCGGCGACTGCTCGACTCCCGATCCCGGTGCGGTAGCCGACCTGATCCTGGTCGAGGAGAACCCGATGGAGTCGCTCCAAACGCTGAGGAGCCCCGTCCTGGTGATCACCCACGGCCGGGTGGTGGTCTCTCCTGAACCGCCGGTCACGGACGAGTGACCATTGCCAACTGCTGGAGTAGGTCATGGCGCCGCGGTTGCATGAGCAATGTCTACACCCTGGCCTGGTGATATTGCCCTGATGACACCGGGCGACTACCCGGCACCGATGCGCCGGGCGTGATACACTCGGTCGAACAGATAGCGCCGATTTGACCAGTCAGCTTGCGGGCGCTCTAGAAAACCAGCTAAAGCGACCGGGCGTTTCACAGGAACACCACATGGGGCCGCAGCAGTTGGGCGGCCCTTTTCGCGTGGAGGAGCCTTTCGGAGCACCGGCGTCCTGGCGGAAACGGAGGAGGCCGTGCCCTCATCGAACCCGGCAATGAACACCTCGTTTGGCCGATTGCTCTCGGATTCGGCCATCCTGGTGGCCGATGGAGGCTTAGGAACCAGCCTGTTCGCGCTGGGAATGCCGCCGGGCGCCTGCCCCGAGTTGTTGAACGTGGAGCGTCCGGAGATGGTGGTCGAGGCGCACTCAGGCTTCCTGGAGGCGGGATGCGACATCGTTCTCACCAACACGTTCGGGGCCAACCGACGACGGCTCGTCCTTCACGGACTTCAGGACCGGGTCGCCGAACTCAACCTGGCGGCCGTGGCGCTGCTCCGGCGGTTGACCGACCGGCTCGAACGACCCATGGCGGTAGCAGGTAGCGTCGGACCCACAGGTGACCTGCTGGCGCCCCTGGGCCCGCTGGAGCACGACACCGCTGTCGAGGTGTTCCGGGAGCAGATCGGCGCTCTCGTGCGGGGTGGCGTCGACGTGGTCTGGATCGAGACCATGTCTAGCCGGGAGGAGTTGGAAGCTGCGTACGAAGCGGCACAATGTTTCCGCACGCCCGTCGTGGCCACGATGAGCTTCGACACCCACGGCCGGACCATGATGGGTTTCCGTCCCGAGCAGTTGGCCGCTTGGAGCCGCGACCAGGCCTTCGTTCCGGCGGCGGTCGGGGCCAACTGCGGCGTGGGAGCCGGCGACGTGGTACTGGCCGTGAGCGAGCTAGCCGAGGCGGGCCCGGGAACGGCCATCGTGGCCAAGGCGAACTGCGGCCTGCCCGCCTATACCGAGGGACACCTGGCGTATCCCCATGGTCCGGAGACCATGCCCGTTTACGTCGATCTGGCGATCAGGGCAGGGGCGCGGTTGATCGGCGCCTGCTGCGGGAGCGGCCCCCGACACATAGCAGCCATCAGGGAGGCGGTCGATTGTCAACGTTCCTCCCGGAGGGTCACCCGCGAGGAGATCGCTCGCCGCCTCCCCCATGCACCGCGCCCATCCCGTCCCGCCACAGCCCAGCGAGGGCGTCGCCGCCGGGTCGCCAGGGCCTGAGCCGTCCCACGGGTACGGGCCGGGGCCGAAGGAAGAAAGCTGATCGCCGGTTCAAAAGCTCGGTGGTCGTCCCCGGGCTAGGCCGGTCGGCAAACCCCACATGGATCAGGGGCGCGAACGAGGCTCGCCTTCAGACGGGATGAGTCATCCGGAATCGCTTCCGTGACCCGGTCCGCAAGGGAACGGTACGTACACGGCTGGACAAGACCGCGCAACGGGTTGAGGCCGATCGACTGCTGATCGGCCGGGAGTTCGGTCTCCGGCACCACGAAGAACTCCCACTGGGAGGCCTTGCGATGATCCGCGAGCTCTCTGTCTGACTTCCCGTGCCATGCGAACACGTATACATCGGCAGATCGTAGGCCCGCGGAGCGAAAACTGTGGTACTCGCCATGGGTGCACCTCAGCCAGTCCCACTCCCGGATGGAAATGTCGAACCGCGGGTTCGTCTTCGTAGGTGATTGTCCGGACCAAATCTGCAGAGCGCTCGATTGCTTGACTTCGATTCGAACGCCGGTCCCGGTGTGCTCCACGTCCCATGCATCCCACGTTTCCGTAAGGCGCCATCGCGGGTCGGCGCTCTGCATGATCAATTCCACCAGACATTCCACGTAGTCAGCCCGTTCCACATTGTTTATCAGCGGCCGGTCATAAACGTGTTCCGCCACCCTTCGCATGACCAGATCGGTGATCTGGCGCTGGGTCACGTAGTCGTGAAAGGATGGGTCACTGTTCATGGAGGCGGGTCTGTTCTCTCGGCTTGCCTGCGGCGAGAATATCGAACGGCACTCCATGAGGATGGACCGCCATCACGCATACATTCCCAGACCCGGTGCGTGGTAGATTTTCAAACCCCCTCCTAGGCGAAAGGCGGGTCGCGTCCTGTGGCGACAATGACCGGTGGCGAAGCGCTTGTGAGTTCGCTCGTGAACGAGGGCGTCGAGGTCGTGTTCGGGATACCGGGGATACAGGTCTACGGGATCATCGCCGCGCTGCGGGACGAGCCGGGCATCCGCATGATCACGACCCGGCACGAGCAGGCTACGACGTTCATGGCGGACGGTTACGCACGTTCTTCCGGAAGGCCGGGGGTAGCCCTCGTCGTACCTGGGGCGGGCCTTTACAACGCGGCGTCCGGCTTGACCAATGCGTTCGCGCGTTCTTCGCCGGTTCTTCTCATCGCAGGACAGATTCCCCGCGGCGCGGTTGGCAAGAATCTCGGGGCCGTCCATGAGGTCATGGACCAGCCCGGAACCGTACGGTCCGTAACCAAGTGGCAACGACAGGCATCCAGGCCTCGGGACATACCTGATGCGGTGTTCGAAGCGTTCAGGCAGCTGCGCACGGGCCGCCCGCGTCCCATCCTGATCGAGATTCCGCCCGAGGCCGGGGTGGAGCGAGAAGAAGTCCAACTGCGGAGCCCCGCCCTTGTCTCGCGCATCGTGCCGAGTCGGAAAGACCTCGAGGAGGCCGCCAGAGTCATCGGCGCGTCACGGACACCGCTGATATTCGCAGGTGGGGGCGTGGCGCGCTCGGACGCGGAGGGAGCCCTGGTCAGGCTCGCGGAGGCGACAAACATCCCTGTGGTGACGTCCAGCGGCGGCAAGGGAACCATTCCCGACCGCCATCCGCTCTCGTATGGCTCGTGCTTCAGTCCCCGGGGCGAGCGGCAGGAGATGAACCAACTCTACGAAGTGATGCAGTCCGCCGACGTCGTGATAGGAATCGGCACACGATTCTCGTTGGGAAATCCGGCCGGTGAGTCATCAGTCCTAGTGAACATCAACATAGACAGCAGCGAACTAACCAGGGTTCAGGCCAGCGCCATCCTTCTGCACGGTGACGCCAGAGCGACTATCGAAGCCCTGCTCCCGCTCCTTATCGAGGCCGGCGCAGGAGACCGTCCGTCACCCGCAGAGGCGGTCGCCGCGGCCCGTAGCCTCATCGCCTACTACGACATCCGGCTCAAGGAGCCTCAGTTCGCCGTCCTCGAGGCGATGCAGACCGGCATCCCCGAAAACGCGTTCATGGTGTGGGATGTCACGCAACTCGGCTACTACGCCCGTACGCACTGGAAGGTGGACCACCCGAAGACTTACATAGACTCCGGCTACTCGTTCAACCTCGGCTACGCCTTCCCGACGGCTCTGGGGGTGAAGGTCGCACAGCCCGACCGCCCCGTGGTCTGCGTGACCGGTGACGGCGGTTTCATGTTCAACTCATCCGAACTGAGCACGGCCGTCAAGTACGGCATCAATGTGGTGACGGTGGTCTTCAGAAACGACTCCTACGGCAACGTTGCCCGCGACCTGGACGAGGCGTTCGGCGGCGCCTACGGGACCGACCTGCACAACCCGGACTTCGTCATGTTCGCCGAGTCGTTCGGCGCGGAAGGCATGAGCGCAGAGGACCCCCTCGATCTCGAGCGGCTGATCCCGCTCGCACTCGAGCACGATGCGCCGGTGGTCATCGATGTGCCTTTCGGGGACATGCCGATACCGCGCGCACCACAGTTCGCGCCCTTCTACAACCTGCCCTGGACAATGCCGCAGGAAGGACTGATCGACCCTTAGGCAACTCTTGAGCGCACGTCGGCCAACCAGGAATCGGCCTGCTCACGGGTCGTCTGGTCCGGCACGCCGGCTAGCAACAGGTACCCGTCCTCGTCAACATACGAAGCGTCGACATCCTCTCGTAAGGCCCGGCCGGCCGGATCGTCTATCCGGCCGGCCGAGTCCGCCGGATAGGAACCGAGGAACTTGACGCTGGCCGCTCTCATCTGCAGATTGCGGAGGGCATCTCCCAACGCTTCGTCCATCACATGCCCCTCACAATCGACAAGGAAACAGTAGTTTCCGAGACTCGCCTTGGTCGGGCGACTCTGCAGACTGGTGATGTTGATGGACCGGGCGACGAATTCGCCGAGGATGCCGACCAACGACCCAGGCGCGTCAGCGCGCTGGTACACGACCAGGCTGGTCTTGTCCCGCCCGGTCGGTGGCGGAACGGAATCGCGGCCCACCAGCGCGAACCGTGTCTTGTTGCCACGGCTGTCGGCGATATCCGCCGCCAGCACTTCCAGGCCGTAGACACGGGCGGCCCGCGGCGGAGCGATCACCGCCGTGTCCAGGCTTCCCGATGCGACCAGGTCACGCGCCGCCTCTGCGGTCGAGTTGGCCGCCACCATCACCACGCCGGGCAGGTGCCGGATAAGGAACTTGCCACACTGGGCAGATGCGACGGGGTAAGAGCGGACGTATCTCACCTCATCGAGTTTCGCGCCCGGAAGCGCCATCAGCATCAGGCGGACGTCCATCGTCACCTCACGCTGGATCAACAGGCCGGTGCCGAAGGCAAGGGCATCGATGCTAGAGGTGACGACCCCCTCGATCATGTTCTCGATCGGGACCAACGCGAGGTCCACGGCGCCTGTTTCCAATGAGTCCAGGACTTCGAACATCGAGTTGAAGGGTTGATGGCGCATGCCGGCCAGGTCCTGCTGGGATACCAGCGCCTCCTCCGTGAAGGTACCGGCCGGCCCCAGGAAGCCCACGGAGCGATGACGCGTTGACATCAAGACCTCAGGAAACGACGCTGGCGCGTCCGATTCGGCGACAACTAAGCCTCATGTACCCGCCTTAGCCCGACACATCTCAGGCCTCATGACGGCCCTTTCGCTGGCCTGGCCGTGCAGAGGCCACCCAACTCTAGAGCCTCCACACCAACGACAGTGCCTCTCGGCAGCGACCGTCCTTACGGGTAGCAGGGGCATGGTTGGGTGCCCCGCCACATCGTACTTTGGTGATGAGTTCGGGCTTCCTAGACTTGTGCTCGGCATGAGCACCATCGCATTCGACCACCACGCCCGACGTCTCGCCCTCGACGCCGTGCTCGACGAGGTGGGAGTCGATCTGGTATGGCTCCCGATCGGCGCCGATCTCGAATACCTGACCGGCATCCAGCGGCGGGTGCCCACCTTCGGTGACGTCAACTACGCGCACGGGTGGGTGGCCGGGGCCTTCCTGGCGCCCGGTCGGGATCCCGCCTTCATCCTCCCTCGCAACTACGTCGAGTTCGACCTACCCGAAGGGGTTCCGGGTGAGGTGGTGAGCGTGAGCGAGATGGACGATGGGCATGCCTTGTTCTCGCGGGTAGCCCGATCCTTCCCGTCACCGCGAACGCTGGCGGTCGGAGCCCGCACCTGGGCGTCGGCCACGATGAACCTCTTGGAACAGTTGCGAAGCCCTGAGTTGGTCAACGCCAGCCGCCTGGTCAACCGTCTGAGGCGGATCAAGAGCCCGGAGGAACTGGAGTTATTGCGCCGGGCCTGCCACGTTGCGGACGGAGCGATGGAGGAGACCAAGGCCCGTATCTCGAGCGGAGTCACCGAGCTGGAACTGGCCGAGGAGGTGAACTACCACCTGCTCCGCCTCGGCTCCCGTACCTGGTCGTTCGACACAGCGGTGTGGGGAATGGGTCCAGGCGACGACCGGGACGCCAACGTCCGGCTCTCCCAGCAGGAAGTACGCCAGGGCGTAGGTTTGTCCTTCGATTTCGGCGCGGTGGTCCAGGGCTATTGCTCGGACTTCGGCCGCACCATCCGGATCGGCGAACCGGACGACGAGTACCGCCATGTGTACGAGGTGGTCATGGCCGCCCAGCGGGCGGGGATGGAAGCAGCCCGCCCGGGTGTCAAAGCCTCCGAGGTGCACCGGGCCACCAGGCAGGTGATCGTGGACGCGGGATACGGGGACTGGTTCCGCCACAGGACCGGCCACTGCATCGGCCTCGACGTCCACGAGGAGCCCTTCATCTCACCGGAGGACGACACCCACCTCGAAGCCGGCATGACCTTCACCATCGAACCCTCGGTCTTCTGGCCGGGCCGGGTGGGAGTTCGCGTCGAGGACATCATCCTCTGTACCGAGCAAGGCGGCGTCAAGCTCAACGAGCACCCGACCACCATGGCGGTCCGGGACTAGCACGGTCGATTCCCATCCCGTCGGCCGGTACGGCGACCAGGCCGGGCCCAACACCACATCCACCCGCTCGCACCTGACAGACCCCAAGACCGTGGTCACGTCCACATGTGCCGCTTACCCCAGTGTGTTGCACTACATCGTCCTGTTGTTACTCCATAACATCAGTTGCGATGTACGCTATCGTGCGTGTATGCGCGCCACGATCGTGATGACCAGATCCATATCGTGATCGATGACCAGATCCATGAGGAGGCTCGCCGGCTGGCCTTCGAATCGAGGAGAACACTGAGCGAGGCCATCGACGAACTGCTAGCCGAGGGCCTCAAGCGGACGACCCGCACTCCGACCCGACGGCGTCTCGGGGAATTCCGTGGCAGCATCACGATCGCCGATGACTTCAATGAAACCCCCGCGGAGATTCTGAGGGCTGTTAACGAGCCCCTCTGACGGCGAACCTGCTTCTTGACACTCATGTGCTTCTCTGGGCCCATGCTGCGCCCGAACGACTAACGGCCCGCGACTGACCGGTCGCATTCGGACTCAGGCCCGCTATACCATCGCATCCTCCCCGACGCGGCTGCGACCGGTTCGTTCTAATACCAACAACGTCTCGGCCCTGCTACTCGGCCGGTCTCGCCATCGACGACAACTTCGTGGATTGCAGTGACCCGGCCCAGACGCGCCGGTTTCGATCAGGCTTGATCGGCTAGGCCAGGTCAAGCAGGTAAGGAAGTGCCTTCTCGAATTCCTCCTCGCTGCAGGCGAGGTATTGAGCGGACGTATCGGCCGTAATCAAACCAGCCTCAACCGCCTCGGCGGTAAGAAGGGCAAAGCGACCACGCCGCTGCGCCGGCGTCCCGACGATCGGAAAGAAGTCTTGCGTGAAGTCTTCGGCCGCCCGTTGCTCATCCGTGGGCGTCGCCCGAATGGACGACTCAGACGGAAGCTCTACCTGACGCCACCAAGCATTGGCAACATGGAACCTGGCGGCGGCTCGGCCGATCCCGAATTCGGACATGACATTCCCGATCGCCTCCGCGCCCACATGGGCCAGGTTCGGAACCATTTGCTTGACAGCCACTCGGGGAGCGAGAAACTCGACCGCGAACGCGTTGGCTCGCTGCTCCACATCGTCTTGCGATCCGGCGGTCGTGTCCTCCGTATTCCGCTGCATCTGTTCATAACTGTCCACTCGGACGCTCGCGAGTCTCGCTTCCGGATCGAAGAGTAGGTGTGCCAGTTCGTGCGCCAACGTCGTCCGGCGGATCCAGACATTCGTGTTCGCTCCAACGGTGTTGAGCACGATGCCACGGCGATTGCTCACCGAGATGGTGGCGCCCGCTATGGCGGGCGGTAGCTCGACCTGGACAACGGGGATACCGAGGCGGTCCTCCACCAGCTCCCGCATCGACCGGATCGGACTCAGCCCTATACCTAGCTGTTCACGCGCCTGAGTCGCGAGATCGTAGCCCGCAGACCAGGCTGGCGGACCGAAGTTGGATGAGGGTTCAAAACGGTCCGCCTCCCGAGGCTTGTTCAGCCAATCCTGGAGCCTGCTCTGCGCCACGATTACCGACGCAGCTTCCGAGAACCTGAGCACCGTTCGTGGGGACAGCCGAGTCTCGGCCGGAGTTGATTCATCGCGCGTGAGAACGCGAAGCCTCACACCGAGCTCCGGGTCGGCGCCGGCCCGCTCTTGAAAGCTCAACTGAGCCGGATCAAGGCCGAGAACGAATGCCAGGTGTTCGAGATCGCGTATCGTCACCTCGTCTACGAAGGTCTCAGCGGCGTCGACAACCCCGAGAGGGACATTCGCAGCGCTCGCGAGCTGCTCCCTTGTCCCGCCCAACTGCCTACGCTGCGTCCGCAAGGCGTTCTCAATAGCGTCGTTGCTTCTCAGCAGCACCGCCGACAGATACTCGTCGATCTCAGGGAGCACCTGCTCACCGTAGGCCTCAAGCACTTCATGCAGGGTCAGGCGTCGGCCCGTGGCAGCACTTCCCGGCTCGTACCTCGCCAGCTGGTACTTGCCACGCACAAACAACTCTATGGAAGTATTGCTCATGTTTACGTCACCGGCTCCTGCCCGTGCCAGACTCGCTGGGGCCGATCAGCCTCCTGATCCCATCCTAGTGATAACACATCGAGGCCAACCTCTTCGAAGATGCGTTCGGCATCCTTGAGGCGCTCGGGATGGCGAGCCGGATACCGGACAGATAGATCCGGGGAAGTTCACCGAACCAGATTTCTCCCCCGATCGACGCGTTTCGTCCTCCGGTGAGGTTCGTGTGATGCAGCTTGCCACTACCCAGGCGCGGCAGCGGCGCCTCCGAGATGCAGGGCCGGCCCCGCTCATCGATAACCCAAAGATGACAGTTCTCTCCGTCTTCCTCGTGGGACCGGCGCGGTGTGCCCGCTGGTGCCGCAGCCGGGACTTCATTCAAGAGCCGGAGGCCATCGGTCGGACCGACCGGCTCCAGTTCGGTCTCCGGATACGAACTGGTGCCTTGTTGGTGGTACGGCCGTGGCGGATAGCGCTCGAGGAATTCCCGCAGTCTGTAATCGTCAGTTGGCGAGGTCATATATGTTGATCATTATAAACAGTTTGTTCGTTATTGTGTACTGTTCTGAGATAGAATGAGCTTGGCCCTTGGCCCTTGTCGTCAGCCGGGATTGGCGGCGTACCAGCGGTCGATTACCTGATCGATGATCTCCTGGCGCTGGTCGGCTGGGAGGAAGGCGCTTTCGATGGCGTTGGTGGTCAGGCGGCGGACCTCGGGCCAGGACCACCCGAAGGTCCGGCAGCACCGGCAGAGCTCGCCTGATAGCGAGACCCCGCTCATGAGGCGGTTGTCCGTGTTCACAGTGACGCGGAAGCCCAGGTCGAAGAGCCGGCTGATCGGATGGTCAATGATCGATCCCGCCGCGCCGATGTGGACATTGGAGGTGGGGCATTGCTCGAGTGGGACCTGCCTTTCGAGGAGTTCGGTGGCGAGCGGGCCCAGCACCCCGTCATCCCCGATGTCGTCCACGATCCTGATCCCGTGGCCGATCCGCCGGGCGCCGCACGTGCGTACGGCGTCCCGTATCGAGTCGAGGCCGTCCGCCTCGCCGGCGTGGATGGTGTAGGGCATTCCCGCCCGGCGGAGAAGATCGAACGCCGCCAGGTGGTCGGAGGGCGGGTGACAGGCCTCCGCACCGGCGATGTCGAACCCCACCACCCCGCTGTCCCGGTGCCGGAGTGCGACCTGCGCGGCATCGAGGCTGCGGGAACCAGTCCGCATGGCGCAGACCAGCAGGCCGATGCGGATGTTACGACCCTCGCTCCCGTCCCTGAACCCGGCCAGAGCGGCCTTGACAACCTCGTCGAGCGACAAGCCGCCGCCGGTGTTCAGTTCGGGAGCGAACCTGACCTCGGCGTACACCACACCGTCGTCTGCCAGGTCCTCGGCGCATTCGGCCGCCACCCGGTACACGGAACGTTCCGTCTGCATGACGCCGAGAGTGTGGCGGAACATCTCCAGGTAGAGATCCAGGCTGCGGCGGCGAGCGCCTTCCTGTATCCGGGCCGCCAACTCCCCCGGGTCGTAAGTGGGGAGGCCCGGGTAGCCGGTCTCCCTGGCGAGCTCGACGATGGTGGCGGGACGTAGACCGCCGTCGAGGTGATCATGCAGCACTACCTTCGGCGCCTGCCGCAGCCCCTCGATCGCGGGTCGAGCGGTTGAAGCCGGATGCTGTAGCTCCATCCGCCGAGAATACCCCACCACCCCCCTAGCGTCCGGGTACCTGCACCGTCTTAGGCGTAGCGAGTCCGCTTACAACAAGGGGGTTGAACGCGTCACTGTCCCGTCGCATACTGGTCGGCGGTCACAAACACCACCGGTCTCTTCCTATCGACGTCGAGGGGACCGGGCAGGGATCAATCCGGGAGCGGACCCGTGCGGGGATGGCGGAGCGCGCCCGGACCGAAGGAGGTGGTGGCTGGGGGCCGGGCCCGCCGGGTGGGGTGTGTCGCTGCGATTTTCGCGTTCTCGATGCTCTGGGTACGGAGTAACGCCCTACCCGATCGAGACACCAGGAAAGGCGCGATGACACGATCCTGAGGTACCCGGTTCCCGATGGTTACGTTTCAGGCGAGTGTCGCTCCGACCGGGGCGGGAGGACTATCCGGTCGGACGAACCGGCCGCCGGATTCTCCTATTACCTTGCCATCATCGAACACGATGCGTCCTCGCGAGAGGGTGGTGAGCACCTTGCCTTTGAGCTCCATCCCGTCGTAGACCCGACCGCTCCCGCCCGAGCGGGCGAGGAACTCGGCTGAACGAACCGTGCGGGTGGCCTCGGGATCCACGAGCACCAGGTCGGCCTCCGATCCCGCCGATATGGTGCCCTTGCGGGGGTAGATACCGTACAGCTTGGCCGGATTGGCGGTCATCACCTCCACGGCTCGGGCGAGCGGGAGGCGTCCGGTCAGGCCGGCATCCAGCATCGCCGGAACCAGCATCTCCAAGGAGGGAATCCCCTGCCCGGAGTCGGCATAGCTAGCGGCCGCCTTCTCCTCAGGTGTGAACGGAGCATGGTCGGACGCCACCACCGATAGCGAGCCGTCCGCCAGTGCCTCCCACAGGTAGAGGGGATCATCCGCCGGGCGTAGAGGGGGCGCCACCTTGACGAAGTTGCCGAACTCGGGAATCGCCGACTCGTCGAGGAGCAGGTAGTGGGGGCACGACTCGGCGGAGAGGTCGGCACCCAGCGCCTGGGCCGCTTGGACCTCCTCCATCGCGAGGCGGGAGGTGATATGGACGATATGGGTCGGTGATCCCAACTCCCGGGCGATGGTTGCCACCAGGCCCACCGCCGCCGCCTCGACCAGTGGCGGGCGGGCCGGGTGTCCGAACCGGTCGTCGTCCTGGCGGAACCGCTCTACGAACTGCTGGCTCTCCGCATGAACGGCGCATCTCAGGCCGGTTGCGGCCACCGTGCGGAGACACTCGAAGATACGCTCGGGCGCTCCCGCCCAGAGACCCTCGAATTCATCGATTCGCTCCGGCGGTGGCTGGTGGGTGAAAAGTTTGAACCCGATCGCCCCGCATCCGGCCATCGCCTCCGCCCGGGCCGGATCGCTGAATCCGGCGCCCGAATAGAGGGCGAAGTCAACCAGGCTCTCAGCCTCCCCCAACTCACGACGGGCCTCGAAGGCCTCCGGGGTGCTGCATGGCGGGTTGGAAATCGGCATCTCGAAAAGGATGGTCACCCCGGACGATGCCGCCGCCCGCGATTCGGAGCCGAAAGTGGCCCGCTCGGGATGGCTGGGCGCCCGGCAGTGGAAGTGGGCGTCCACCGCGCCGGGAATGACCAGCAACCCCGAGGCGTCCATCTCGCCACGTGCCGGGCCGAGGCCACCCTGAGGGGCGACCTCGACGATGCGATCCCCCTCCAGGCCGACATCGGCCGGACGGGAATGGCCATCGCTCACCACGACACCCCCCACGATCCTCAGATCAAGCATCGGTCAGCTCCAGCCGTCTCCGGTATCCGTCCTAGGCCCTCCGGTATCCGATCTCAGGTCCGGGACCCCAGCGCGTGCCCATGCCCTCGACGTCCCTTCCGACCTGTGTGTAACCGCCTTCGGAGGAGAAGGCCATCTGGCCTCTCACGAAGACCCGCTTGACGTCCTTCATGTGGTCAAGCGAGGCCAGCGGATCGCCTCCAACGGCCACGACATCAGCTGTCTTGCCTGCTTCGAGCGATCCGAGTTGGTCATCGAGTCCCAGTAGCTTGATGCCCCGGCGGGTGATCGAGTTCAGCGCGTCGAGATTGTCCGGGCAGACCCCGACCTCGACCATGAACTTGAGCTCCTCGGCGATGGCGTAGTGAGGCACCACCGGGCTTCCGGCGTCGGTGCCGAACACGATTGGGATACCCGCGGCGGCGGCCGCGGCGTTGCCGGCGAAACGGTCCGGTTCGTTCATCTGGTCCTTGCGGCGCTCCACGTCGGACTCGGTCATCCCGAAGTCCCGACCGAACTTGACCTGCTGGACCAGAGGAGAGAACGTGGTGACGATCGGGGTGCCCTTGTCCACCAACTTCTGGATGGTCTCCGGAGTCATCGACCCACCGTGCTCCACGCAGTCCACCCCGGCGTCGACCACTCGCGAGATAGCCTCGTCGAAGGTGGCGTGGGCGGTCACCTTCATGCCGTTCTGGTGAGCCTCCTCCACCATGGCCCGGAGCTCGTCCATGGTGAACTGCACCTCTTCGTGCGAACCCATGATCTTGATCCACTGCGCTCCGGCCTTGAACTGCTCGCGGATGGCCTTGCGCACCCCGTAGATGCCGTCGGCCTCCCGGCAGCACCACCAGGTGTGGCCGCCGGTGGTGCAGATCGCCCGGCCGTTGGGGAACAACCGGATATAGGGGGCCCATCCGTTGTCGATAGCCGTCTTGGCGTCGATGTTGGCATTGTTCATGCCCAGGTCACGGATGGTGGTCACCCCGGCCGAGAGGGTGCGATGGATGTTCATCACCGCCTTCATGGCGTTGATGGCCGGCGACTCGTTAGCCTGCATCTCCAGGTCATGGGTGCCGTCCCATCCCAGGTGAACGTGACAGTTCACCAGGCCGGGCAGCAGGTGCATGCCGGAGACATCCACTACGTTGTCGCCGTTCCCGGCCTCGGCGGCGCCCACAGAGGCGATCTGCTCGCCTTCGATGACCAGGTCCTGTTGCGTGGAGGGGCCACCGTCGAGGTTGACTACCACTCCGCCTTTGAGAATTGTGCGCACGGTTTGGGTTTCCTTTCCTGGGTTCCGATCAGATCTTTCCGAGCCGGCGCAGGGCGTTGCCCACCGCGGCCAGGTTGGTCAGGGTCAATTCCGAGTAGTTACGGGAGATCATCACACCTTCCGCTCCCCCATCGAAGGAGGCCTCCACCATCGCTTCGCAGTCGGCGGGAGAGATGTCCCGGGCCACCGTCTCCACACCGAGACCGATGCCGGGGTAGACGGCCACTTCGGGACCGACCGCATCCACGTGGCGACGAGTAAAATCGGCCACATACTGCGGGCTGAATCCCGTAGGAGGCAGTTCCTCGAAGGGCGCCTCGTCCAAGCCGAGAATCTTGTAGAGGATGGGGGTCCACTCCGACGGCGATGCGTCGCCGAGGATGGTCTGGCACAGGTTGGTCACGAACTTGGCGAACCGCGCCCCGCCCGGAGCGTTGTAGAACACGGGCTTCAGCCAGTCTGCGTAGAGCTTGTATTCGGCGGGATCGTGAGCCGCCCGCAGCAGCGGGTTGAAGGTGTTGATCATCTGCCAGATCCCGAATCCCACCTGGTAATCGTCCCCGAAGAACCGGACCAGCCCCGAGATCTCCCGGTAGAGATCCTTGTGTCCGTCCCACCAAAGCTTCTGCCATTGCGAGACTTCGGGGTATTCGAACAGGTGCCGGAGAAATGTGATCAGCTTCCCGTCGCGGGGCTGGTGGCCTGCCCGCACCGCGCTCAGGTAATCGCTGATCTTGCGATATCCCTCGGCGGCCCGCCCGGCGTCGATGCCGCGGCGATGGGCCTCCGACCTGCAATGCACACAGAAGCAGGTGGGGACCTCGTCGCTGACGATCATCGATGACAGCGGGTCCTCACGTTCGATTCCCCACAGCATCCCTGCCAGGTCGTACTCGCTCAGCCAGTTGTCGATCACTCCGAACCACCAATTCCGGTAGTCGGGGTTGTACAGGCAAGGTCGGCTGGCCTTGCGACCCCACGGGTCTATCTCCAGTACCCGGGCGAAACCCGGCTGCCAGAGGGGCTTGGGATTGACGTGGGCGGTCTCGCAGTAGTAGGGGAATACGTCTATACCCCGCTCTCGAGCGGCGGGGATGACGTCGCCCAGGATGTCGAACCCCTCATAGAGAGGGTCCGGGGCGGTGAAGTCCTTGATCGAGGTGCCGTGGTAGTACCTGGGATCGGGCGGGAAGAAGGCCCCGCCCTGCAGGTGGTCGGGCTCCTGGCCGCCATGATCGGGGAAGTCGTTGCTTCCGGAACGCCCTGCATTTCCTCGGGCCCAGGACAGGGCGGAGATGAAGATGGCGTTCACCCCGGCCTTTTTCACGAAGGTATCGAGCGTCTCCTCGATGCCCTCGTCGATGAAGCTGATCCCACCGACCTGCATGCCGACAAAGGTTCGGTCGCTCATGGCGTTGCTCCATTCCGTCGGCGGATAACCCTTCCGGCCGAGCCCAACTCCAGGGCCACCGTGTCACCGGCGGGGGTTCCGGCGGTGTGGGGGGTCATCAGCAGGTTGGGTGCGTTCCGGAGAGGACTGTCCGGCAGGATGGGCTCCCACCAGAAGACATCCAGGGCTGCGCCGGCCAGGTGACCGCTGTGGAGGGCATCCATCAAGGCGTCCTCATCGACCAGCCGGCCCCGGGCGGTGTTCACGAAGAACGACCCCTCGGGCATAAGGGCGAACTCGCGGGCACCCATCATCTTCTCGGTCTCGGCCGTGAACTTGTTATGGAGCGAGACGCAGTGTGACTCCGCCAGCAGCTCATCGAAGGGGAGGTAGCGGATGCCCATCTCCTGCTCCTCTTCGGGGGAGAACCTGTTGCGCTTGTAGTAGACGACATCCACCCCGAACGCCACCAGCATCCTGGCGGCGGCGCTGCCGATCTGGCCGACTCCGACCAGGCCCACCGTCTTGCCCAGCACGGCCTCGAACAGATCCAGGCCCACCCAGTTGTACGAGTAGTTGATCTGGTCGGTAACGAACGGCTCCATTCCGTCCACGATCACCCCGTCCATCAGACGCCGGTGCCCGGTCGGCAACCGCTTGAAAAGCGCCAGGATGAACATCACCGTGTGTTCCGCCACGCTGATGGGGCCGGGCGAGAGGACGGCTTCGGTCCATACACCCATGGAATCGCAAGTCTCGCCGGAAACGGCGCCGCCCCCGGAGTCGATGGTCACTACCCCGCGGAGCGAGGAAAGGCCGGCCAGAGCGCCGTCCTCAAGACTCGCCTCCCGGATTACCAGGTAGTCCGCCTGTCCGATGGTCCCGGCGCCGATGGCGTCGGTCAGGACAGTGGCGCCGCCGGGAAGAGCCCTCTGGAGAGCTTCAACCTGGGCGGGCGTGAACTCCTCTACGAGGGCTACCTTCGGTCCGCTCATCGGCCGCTACGGCAGTCGTTCCAGAGCCGCCCGAAGTGCTCGAGCGCCTCGGCCAGCTGATCCCTCGGCGCCAGGTAGGAGATCCGGATGTAGTGGCGCGCTCCCTCGGCGAAGACGTTGCCCGGCGAGAACAGGATCCCGTAGTCCACCGCCTTGTCGGCGAAATCGACCGCGTCCATCCCCGAACCGGAGATGTTGGCGAAGAAGTAGAAACCGCCCTTGGGCTCGCCGTAGGTAACGCCCAGCTCGTCGAAAGTGGCCCTCATCATCGCCCGGCGCATGTGGTACTCCTCCATCATCTCGGCCATGAAATCCTGCGGGCCTTCCAGCGCGGCGAGGGCGCCGTGCTGGGAAGGCAGGGAGGTGGAGATGCTGAGGGAGTGGCGCGGCTCCGTGGCGGCCAGGATGTAGTCGGCCGGACCCGCCATGTAACCCACCCGGAAGCCGGTCATGCTGTAGGCCTTGGAGAAGCCGTTGATGGTGATGGTCCGGTCCCACATGTCGGGCAGGGTGGCGAAGGAGATGTGCTCGAAACCGTCGTACACCACCTTCTCGTAGAGCTCGTCGGAGATCACCACAATGTCGGGATGGGCCCGCACCACATCGGCGATCGCCGACAGCGTCTCGGCGGTGATCACCCCGGCGGTGGGATTGTTGGGGGTAACCAGCACCAGCAGCTTGGTGCGGTCGGTGATGGCCGCCTCGATGGCCTCGGGCTTGAGCTCGAAGTCCTCCTCCTCGACCGTATCGACGTAGACGATGTGCCCGCCCGCCATGATGATGTTGGCCGGATAGGCCATGTAGTGGGGGGTGGCGAGGAGCACCTCGTCGCCGGGATCCAGGAGCGTCTGGAGGCTGACCGCCATCGACTCCTGCGCCCCGGCGGTGACCAGGACCTCGGACGCGGCGTCGTACTCGAGGTTGTTGTCCTCCTTGAACTTGCGAGCGATGGCCTCCCGGAGCTCGATCATCCCGCCCGGAGGCGTGTAGCCGACTTGTCCGGTGTCCAGACATCGCTTGGCGGCCTCGATTATGTGCCGGGGAGTCGGAATGTCCGGCTCCCCCCGCACCAGGCGGATGATGTCATCGCGGCCTTCGACCCTCCGCATGATCTGGAAGTAGGGCGACTCGTGGCCACCCCGGATCCGCAGGGTGCGTTCCGCCAGCCTTTGTCTGAGTGTGCTCTGGCTCATAGGGACTCCATATCTGAGGCTATCGGTTCATTCGGGACATCGGCGGGCGGTCCTCAGCCGCCCAACTCGGCGTAGCGGCGCATGCCCTCCTCGATCCCCATCGGGTTCCAACCCAACTCGGAGCGGGCCTTGTCGCACGAGATGGTGGTGGCCCGGTCGGGAGTGGCGTCGACCAGCATCTCGGCGTCGGCGTCCACCACCACACCGAACGCGGCCACCGCCGCATCCAGCACGTCTTGGAACGGGATCGGGTCGCCCGAGGAGAAGGCGAAGGCGCGGCTGTCCATGTCACCGGAGAAGAAGCGATGGGCGCCCTCGGCGACGTCGTCCACGAAGACCCAGTCGCAGCGGTCGTCGACCCCGATGACCCGCACCGGCACCCCGTCCAGGGCGGCGTCGGCCAGCTGCTTGGCCTGGGTGACGAACGGACGGGTGTTGCGGAACTCCTCCGCAGGGCCGTACATCGAGGTGGGGCGGATCGCACCGGCATCGAAGCCGAACATGTCGGCATACCTGAACAGCATGATCTCGGCGGCCAGCTTGGCCGAACCGTAGAGCGAGAAGCCGCCGTCAGCGTCCGCCTCGGTGAGTGTGACCTCGTCGAACTGGTTGTAGACGCCGGCGGAGGAGATGAAGAGGAACTTGCCCATGTTCTGGCTACGGGCGAACTCCATGGCGTTGAGGGTGCCGGTGAGGTTGACGCTTACCAGCTTGGAGGGATCCTCCTTGGTCTCCTGGATGCTCGGGGTGAGGGCGGCGGCGTGGACGATGGCGTCGACTTCCCCGGTGACATCTGTGGACCACGCGTCGGGATCGGCTACGTCCAGCACCACGTACTCGAGCCGGTCGCTCGGGGTGTCCGACCGGGGAGCGAAGTCACCGGGAGGGAGAATATCCGCTGCCACCACATGCTCGCCACCCAGGGCAAACGCCCTGACCAGTGCCCGTCCGAAGAACCCGGCCGCGCCGGTGATCAATACTCTCATCTCGACTTGCTGTTCCCTTCTCCCGCGCCCGCGCGCAGGCTCATCGAGTTGCTGTCGGTCTGCCCCCCGGCTCGGGTGTAGTGCCATTGAACTCGGGTCGGCGTCACGATATTAGTTGGACTCCTCCCGGCGATCCGGGGATACGCCGCAGCGCATCCGACGCAACGGAGAGACGGCGTCCCTGGTAGGCCATCAGGCAGGAAGCAGGCCGGACGATGCGCCCAACCTGTTCCGGCTCTCGATCTACTCCAACTCGCACCTAGTGGTCTGTCTAGGCGTCGAGGACGATCCATTCATCGGTCTGGTCGACCATTCGGATACCGCCGTCGGGACCGACCAGCACGTTGTCGGCAATGCTGATGCCACCCAACCGGGCGCCCGTCTCGGCGTCCGAGAAGCCACCGATGGCGGGGTGGAGGTTGATCATCATGTTCTCTTCCATGAGGCGGGGCTTGCCGGGCACCCACGGGGGCTCCAGCGAGTCGATGCCGATCCCGTGAGCGGTGTAGGAGTTGGCATCCCTGGCGTCGTACCCGTACTTGTCGTACACCCGATCGCGGGCGTCGAGGACGGTGTCTGAGTTCTCGCCGGCCTTCATGGCCTGAACGCACGCCTCGAAGCTCTCGACCCGCATCTCCCAGAAGGCCTTCTGCTCATCGTTGGGGGGATTGAAGCTGTACACCCGGCGGACCTCCACCCAGTAGCCGAGCGGGCCGCCCCACTCCAGATCGATGACCATCACGTCGTCCTTCTCGATAACGCCGCGGGTGCCGGGACCGAAGCAACTGAAGGGAGCGCGGCCCATCAGCGCGATTCCCTCCATGCAGCCCAGCTGGCGGGACAGCCGGTGGGCCTCGGAGAGGACGTCCACCTCCTGGACGCCCGGACGGATCTCTGCCTCGAGCGCGTTGAAGACCCGGCGCATGATGTTGCCGGTCTCGATGGTGGAGTCGATCTCCTCCTGGCTCTTGATGGCCCGTACGTCATCGAAGAGGTCGGTGGCGTCCACCCAGTTGGCGCTGGGGAGGGCGTTCTTCATGCTGTTGTAATCAGCCACCGAGGTGATGTCGGCCAGTCCGACGATCCCGATCGTGCCGCTGGCTAGTCCATGGTCGGAGAGGATCGCCCCGATCTCGGTGCCCGCGTCGTCGGGCTGGCGGTAGTCGTTCAGCCACATGCCCTGCATGGCGTAGCCGGTGCCCCACAACGGATCCGTTACGAAGGTGGCCTCGCCCTTCATCGGGAAGACTACGAAGCCGCGACCGGCCCACTGGAAGATATCGCTCACGTACTGGACCCGTCCCCGCACAAACTCGTCGCCCCTGCTACAGATGACGAAGGCATCCATTCCGGCATCGGCCATAGCCTCCCGGAGGGCTGTGTAGCGGCGGGCGCGCTCGGCGTCCGAGGTGATGTGAGTTACGGGTACATGAGTCATTGGGTGGGGCTCCCTGCTCCGTCAGGCACAGACCGTCGGACTCTACTAGTCGGCCCCGGAGCGCCGGAAATCCTTCCGTGGGCATCGGGTGGCCGGTCGCCGGGGTGCGGTTGCCTGAATAGGAGCCGTCGGATCGAGGTTGGCCGCCCGACTGTCTATTGGATTACGATTTTTCCTGGCATATCCGTCTCGACATAACGGCTTTTCAAGGATAAACTGACCCGTATGCGTCTGATCGACCGGCCTATCGATAGGAAGGCACTGCTCGACGCGGTCGCGCGCTCCCCCGTGACCCTCCTGACCGGCCCTCGTCAGGTCGGGAAGTCGACGCTGGCCCGCCAGGTCATCGTTTCCTCGCCATCCGCCTTCTTCGACCTCGAGGACTACCGGGACTCGGCGCGCCTGGCCGAGCCCATGCTCGCCTTGCGCGACGCCGGGGAGACGATCGTCATCGACGAAGCCCAGCGCTCACCGGGCCTCTTCCCGACCCTGCGGGTGCTGGTTGACGAGAACCGGCGGCCCGGGCGGTTCGTCATTCTCGGGAGCGCCTCTCCGGATCTCGTGGGTCTCGGGTCGGAGTCGCTGGCCGGTCGGGTCACGTTCGTGTCGCTGCCAGGTTTCCGATTGAGCGATGTCGGCGCCGACAGCCTCGATGATCTCTGGCTACGAGGCGGGCTACCGGAGTCTTTTCTCGCACCTGAGAATTCGGTCTCGAACCTCTGGCGGGACGACTACATCACCACATTCCTGGAACGTGACCTGGCGGGTCTGGGGTTCCGTTTTCCCTCCACCACGATGCGGCGGTTCTGGACCATGCTGGCCCACTACCACGGGCAGAGGTGGAACGGCGCCGAGATCGCACAGTCGATCGACGTGTCGCAGTCCACGGTGCGGCGGTACGTCGACGCTCTCGCCGACGCTCTCGTGGTGCGGCAGCTACCGCCGTGGTTCGCCAACGTGAGCAAGCGCCAGGTCAAAGCGCCCAAGGTCTACATCCGAGATACCGGCCTTCTGCACCGCCTGTTGGGTATCGGCAGCATGCTCGAACTCGAGCGCCATCCCAAGCTGGGCGCCAGCTGGGAGGGGATGGTCATAGAGCAACTCCTGGCGCGGTTTCCCCGAGCAGCACCGAGCCACTGGGCGACGCATGGAGGCGCCGAACTGGACCTTCGCCTTGACATCGGCGGTCGGGTGCTCGGGTTCGAGGTCAAGCGGACCGACCGGCCATCCACTTCCAGATCGATGCGCAGCGCCATCGCCGACCTGGACCTCGACCATCTCGTGGTGGTTCACGCCGGTCAGCATCGTGCCGCCCTCGCAAAGAGGATCACCGCCATCGGCGCGGCTGAGCTACTGACCGCGCAGGCCCCACTCCGAGATCTCTGACCACCCCGGGCGACGCCCCGCCGGCGACTTACCACCGGGCCTGCTCGGCTAGCTGGGCCTTAGCCCCCGCCGGGCGTGCTGCAGGCATCGAACGATGCCATGGCATAGCCCAGCATGGTGTAGTAGCCGACCAGGACGCTGAGTTCGACCACACCCTTTGTGCCGAGATGGGACGCAACGCGGGCGAACGTCGATGCGGACAGGGATGACCCCGAGCAGAGCTCACCGACCATGTCCAGAATGGCGGCCTCTGTCGGCGCCAGGTCTGCCGTGTCTCCCGTTTCCCCGTCGAGGTGGGCGATCGCCTCGGGACTCGTCCCCTCGCGCTGCGCCAGGGCCACATGGGTGTCCCAGACGTAGTCGCAGCCGTGAGCCCGACCGGTCGCCAGAATGGCCAACTCCCGGTCGGCGCCGACCAGGCCCGATTCGAAGCGGACCACATGACCGAGCCGAGCGATGTGCTCCGCCTGCTCGGGCGCATGCAAGAGCACCTGGAAGGGCCTCACCAGCTCGCCCCTGCTCTCCACGATCCAGTCGAACAGCCGAGCCTGCTCCGGAGCGAGCCCATCCCGCCGGTCGATCAGCTCTACCCGCGCCATCTTCCCTCCACGCCCTCAGCCAAGCGATTACCGGACCGACCGTAGCGGCCTCGTACCGGCAGCCTCGCGGCGGGTGACCGGCGGGTAGACTCGCCGCCGATGGACGGACCGAACCGCCAAGATGATCACTGAGCCCGACCGCGTCCGCATCCTCCACGATGATGACCAGGCTCCGGAGCTCCCCATAGTCGAGCACGGGGGGAGGGCCTGGGTGGTGGTCTGGCCGGGTCTGGGCGCCCACCTGCGCTCCATACACCACATCTCCTTGGAACCGGGCGGGCGCACCGTCCAGATGGAACACCCGATGGAGTCCGTCTACTACGCCATGTCCGGCAGCGTGACGGCAACGGACAACTCCTTCGACCGCCGGATCGAACTCCCGACCGGGGCAATGGCACACATCGGACACGAGACGAGGTACGTGTTCGAGGCGGGTCCGGACGGGGCCGAGCTGATCGGTGGTCCCTGCCCGGCTGACGAGCGGCTCTACTCCCACCTCCAACACGAGCGGCGTCCCGGCGCACCGCAGACCGCGGGCGGGGGCCGGCTGGCGGCCCGGGGTGTCCGGATCTTCCACCGTGATCAGCCGACCGCCATCGTCCCGATGATCGCCAGGGATGCCCGTCTGATCGTCTGGGCCGGAGTCGGGGCCTATACCGCCAACATGAACTACGTGGACATGCAGGCCGGAGAGCGGAACAAGGACCATGTCCATGCCGAGTCGGAGGACACCATCTACATCCTCGACGGCAAGGGCAGCATCGAGGACCTGACCAACGGCCTCCGGCTGGAGTTCGAAGCCGGGGACGTGGTCCATGTGCCGGTCGGGATCTGGCACGCCGTATCGGGCGACCGCGACGATCACGTCGAGAGCGTGGGCGGCCCGTGCCCCGCAGATTGGAACATGCTGCGGATAGCCGGGCTCATGCCGGACGGTCCGCTGGGCAAGGAACAGGAGTAGCAAGATGGTCAACAAAGTCTCGATAGGTCTGGTCCAGATCGGGGGCGAGCCCCTGGCGGTCGAGGAGAACCGCGACCTCACGACCCGATGGACGGAGAGCGCCTTCAACAAGGGGGCGGACATCGTGGTCCTGCCCGAGATGATCATCCACGGATACGCCTTCGACTGGCGGGCGCTGGCCGAGACCGCCGAACCGGTGGACGGGCCGACCGTCAAGCAATGGACCGCCCTGGCGGCCGAGGCCAACGGGTACGTGGTCGGCGGCTTCTGCGAGCGGGACGGCGAATCCCTGTACAACACAGCGGTAGCGGTCGGCCCGGACGGAACCATCCTCCACTACCGCAAGACCCACCTGTTCGCCAACGAGAAGATCGCGTTCCACGACGGCGACCTCGGCTTCCCGGTGGCCCACACCCGGTTCGGAACGATCGGATTGTGTGTCTGCTACGACCTTCGGTTCGTGGAGGTGGTACGGCTGATGGCCCTGAAGGGCGCCGACCTGATCTGCGTTCCGACCGCCTGGCTGCCCGGCTACGACAAGGAACGCTGGGATGAGGACGGGATGTGTCCCCAGGGCAAGGGGGCGGTCCTCCAGGCCAACCTCTCCCAGGTGTACATCGCCTGCGCCTCCCAGGCCGGCCGTCACGGAGAGTTCGACTTTCTCGGCTCGTCGATCCTGGTCGACCCCTACGGCAAGCTCGCTGCCGGGCCGCTACCCGGCTCCGAGGACGCCATCAGCGTCACGGAGGTCGACCTGGGCGCAGCCAAGCGGGCACAGGTTCGGGGTGAGTTGATCGCTCCCCGTGCGGACCGCCGCACCGATCTCTACGGAATCTGGGAAGACGGCCTGCGGTACTAGGGCCCCGCGTTCTGCTCCCTACCATCCATCCACATACAGACATCGGAGGTAAACCGAAATGAAGCTCGTCGATCTCTCCCACCCGATCAACATCCACACGCCGGGTTGGGTGGGATATCCCGGATCCAAGATCTACTACACCCAGACCTTGCAGACCAACCGGGTGGTGTCACAGCGGATCGAGTCTTCGCTGCATGTGGGAACCCACCTCGACGGCCCGATGCACATGGCCGACGGGGGCGGCGACATGGCCTCGCTCCCGCTCACCAAGCTGATCCACGAGGGCGTGATCGTCGACGTGTCCGAAGAGGTGAGCGACTGGAGCATCATCACGCCCGAGATGATCACCTCCAAGGTGGAGGTCAAGAAGGGCGACATCCTGATCATCCACACCGGCTACCACCGCTACTACGAGGGAAAGCCAGAGCAGGACCTGACCCGCTATTTCTGCATGCATCCGGGCGGGACGAGGGAACTGGCCGAGTGGATGCTTGAGATGGAACTGGCGTGGTGGGGAATCGACGCCGGCTCGGGCGATCACCCCATGAACACCACCATACGCCACATGCGGCCCGACCTCACGCGGCGGTTCGAGCAGAAGGTGGGCATGCCGGTGAGGGATTACTTCGGCGAGTACACGTACACCCACCATCGGAGCGGGCGGGAGATCACCGAGGACCTCTTCCCCCTCCACTATCTCGCCTTCCCGAAGGGCTGCATCCATGCCGAGAACGTGGGCGGCGACATCGAAAAGGTGCTCAACCAGCGATGCATAATCGGCGCATTCCCGTGGAAGTTCGAAGGTGGTGAGTCCTGCCCGTGCCGCATCATCGCCTTCTTCGACGTCGGCGACCTGTCCGTGGAGGAGATGTTCCAGGCCGTCTGATCCCCGGGCCGAACCGGTAAGACCTCCCTTCCCATCCGGATCGGGACTCCTACCCGAGAGGTCACCAATCTTCAGATAATCGGCAACTCTGACCAAGGCGGCCGGCGCCTGCGGGAGGAGCTCCGCAGCTAGCCTCCGCCGGCATGAGGTCGAACGACGAGGCTAGCCATCGGCCGGCTGCCCGCCATGGCGCCGCCGGATGATGTAGACGAGGCCGATCACCGGAATCACCGCGAACGTCAGGGGCAGCGACCAGTCGCCCCGCAATGTCCCCTGGCCTATCAGGATGGCCACCAGGATGTCCCCGCCGATGCTTAGCACCAGCATCGCCAAGGCGGTGTTCCGGATAAGCGGGCTGACCCGCGCGGAGGACACGACGAGGTAGAAGAGCAGGACGGCGGCCAGCGGGTGTACCGCGCTCAAGAGCAAGCGCTCCAGTGCGGATCCTCCATCGGCGAAGCTCCCCACCAGGGCGATCAGGGCCGACCACCCAAGATGCAGCGAAGCCAGGATGACCATGACCACTTTCGTTCCACTCATACGAGCCCTCCTAGGTCCTGAGGCACCTCGAGGCATCGGTGGATACCGATGGCCCGCGCGGCGTAGCCCCTAAGCCCTCGCCAACCCGGTGTCCACCCGAAAGTCCTGCTCAACGCCACCTGACGACAGCCGACCACCATAACGGAACCGCCCCTCCTCGGGATGGTCAGCTCACCACTAAAGGAACGATCAACACCCCACATCACGCAAAGGGCCCGTTCCGTGATGGTTGTGTATCCTGACGTGGATGGCTCCCGAACGGTATACGGACAGCACCTGCGGCAACTCGACCTGACCAGGCGGCTCGAGCAGAAGGTTGGCATGCCGGTGACGGACTACTTCGACGAGTACACCTACCCCCATCATCGGAGCGCGCGGGTGATCACCGAGGAGCTGTTCCCCCTCCACTATCTCCCCTGCCCGGACAGGTAGCTCGTGGCTCGATTGTTCGGCCGAAAGCGGGATGACCGGCGAGCGACGGGTCATGCCGATCCGTCGCGGTCCGGCGCGACCAGGCATCCGGCCGTCCTGGTCGATGGCGTAACCAAGATCTACAACGAGGACACCCCGCAGGAGCTCCTGGCGCTCGACAACATCAGCATGACCATCGCCCAGGGGGAAGTGGTTGCCCTGCTCGGACCCAGCGGTTGCGGCAAGAGCACCCTGCTGAAGATGATCGGCGGCCTCTACCCCGCCACCGGTGGCCGTATCCATGTCGACGGTGTTCCGGTCACCGAACCCGGAGAGCTGACCGGGATGATGTTCCAGAAGCCGGTCCTTTTCCCCTGGCTCAAGGTGGTCGACAACGTGCTGTTGCCGGTGCGGACCCAAGGCGCCAAGCGTTCGGAGTTTCTGGACCGGGCCAACGACCTGATCGCCCTGGCGGGCCTCCAGGGTTTCAGCGAGCGCTACCCGTGGGAGCTCTCAGGAGGCATGCAGCAGCGGGTAGCAATCTGCCGGATGCTGATGGGCGAACCGAAGGTGCTGTTGCTCGACGAGCCGTTCGGGGCGCTGGACGAGATGACCCGCGAGTACATGGACCTTGAACTCCGCCGCATCATCATCCAGCAGAACCGGAGTGCCCTGCTGGTGACCCACAACCCGCTCGAGGCGGCGTTCATCGGCGACCGGGTGGTGGTGATGACACCGCGCCCGGGCAAGATCGCCGGGGAGGTCGAGGTACCGCTGGGCAAGGATCGCTCGGAGGATCTGCTGGCCTCTGACCAGCTGAACGTGTACATCCGGGAAGCCCGGTCCTTGCTGGAGCTGGCCAAGGACAGCCTGGGACGCCCGCTATGAGTGAGCGGACCAAGTCAGCGCTCTCCTTCCTGGCCTCCTTGGTGGTGATCCTGGGCGTTTGGGAGTACATCTCGCGGAGCGGCGGCGTGAACCCACTCGTGGTGCCGGCGCCGTCGTCCATCGCGGAAGCGATATGGTTCGTGGTGACCAACCTCTTCAGCAACCTGGCCTACTGGCAGGACACCTGGATCACGCTGTACGAGATCGTCTGCGGATTCCTGCTCGGGTCGGGAGCGGCCATCGTGATCGGCTCGCTGGTCGCCGAGTTCGCCACCGCCCGCCGGATCGTGATCCCATACACCATCGCCCTCAACTCGACCCCGAAGATCGCCATCGCTCCCCTGTTCGTGATCTGGTTCGGCTTCGGCGCGATGCCGAAGATCCTGATCGCTGCGGTCATCTGCTTCTTCCCGGTATTCGTCAACACGGTCACCGGACTGAAATCCACGGAGGAGGAGGAGTTGGAACTGATGGCCTCCATCCGGGCATCAAGATGGCAGACCTTCCTCAGGCTCAAACTCCCCCGCTCCGCCCCATTCGTGTTCGCCTCCCTCCGGACCGCCATGGCGTTCGCAGCCATAGGGGCGGTCATCGGGGAGTTCGCCGGCGCCCAGGATGGGTTGGGGTTCCAGATCGAGTTCGCCGCGGCCCGGCTCGAGACCGCCCGGCTGTTCGCCTTCCTGTTCGTGGTGTCGCTTCTCGCCTACCTGCTCTACTCGCTGATCGCCTACACCGAGCGCAAGGTCGTGTTCTGGTCGGCCACCACCAGGATGCAACGCCTCCAGTAAGGGTCGCTGCAGCAGGATGACCACCGGGCTAGGTCGCGTCAGCGAGCCTGGTTGCGCCGGACCCCTACCGGCCTTTCCATTCCGTCAGAAGATCCCTAGCCGCGGTCGGAGTGACGATCGGAATGGAGAATATGGAAGCTAGGGACAGAAGATCGCGGTCACCTGTGACGAGGGCATCTGCGCCGGCATGCACCGCTAGTTCGAGAAAGGGCCGGTCGTTGGGATCCCGGCAATCCGGAACGGGAAGGCCCTCGGGCACTGCTACAGCCTCACACCATGGCAGGAAATCAGCCAGCAGGTGCTCCCTCTCCTCGTCATCGAGTCCGAACTTCGGGTAGCAGAGAACTCGAAGCAACTCGGCGGCCGTGCGCCGGCTCACGAGCAGCACCAGCTGCTCGGATGTCCAGGCACGGCGCATCCAGGACAGGCTTCTGCGCCAGAACAGGAGAGCCGACAACACGACATTGGTATCGACGACCAGGCGCGGTGGTGTCACTCAGCCTCTACGCGCCCAAGCCACTGCTTCGGTTATGTCCTTCTCGGACAGGCCCAGTTCAGCCAACCGGCTTCGGACCGCATCAGCACGTGTGAACCGGACCGGTGTTAAGACGATCTGACCGTTCTCGTTGCTGACGTCGAAGTACTCGACATCCGGAAAGGCCGAGATCACAGCCTTGGGCAGCGTCAGTTGGTTCTTCGATGTCAGCTTGGCAATCACGTCAGTAATCCTTTATACAAGGAAACCCGGACAACACGATACCAGGGTCGCTGCCGACTCGACGACGATCGATTCGAGAGATGAGACACGGGACAACGTGTGTGTTCAGAAGGATCACTGGTGAATCGGGAGGGTCGGATCCAACACCCGATCAGGGTTGCTGATGACTTCCCAATCCTCAGCAGGCGTAGCGGGAGACAGGATGTCGCCGAGAATCCGGACCTCCTCCCGGTAACGGCCGAACATACGGGATGTGGTTCGCTCAGGCGGGACCAACCGCGAAACGGGCTTGCCGTGCTTCGTGATCACTATCTCCTCGCCCGTCTCGTTCACCTCATCCACGAGTTCCAGGCACCGGTTCTTGAACTCGTCCGCCGGAATCGTCCGAGGGCGCCGACCGCTATCCGACATCGCTGACCTCCTGATCCTCAAGTAAGTATGACCGTGGACACTGGCTATGGCCACACTCCTGCGTGGCACGGTGTGACGAATCCTGACACCCTGGACCCGACTCTCCCCGAGTTCCTGCAAGCCGAAGGGGCCGCCGGGATGGCGGCCCCTCCAGGTGTTTGGTCGCTGGTTGATCAGGCTGAGGTGGCAGCGTCCCGCTCGGCCTGCTTGTCGAAGTCGTTGATGGTGTCGATGAACTCGTTGGTGTAGACCGACTCGGGATCGAAACCATCGCCCAGGGTTCCCCGTGAGGCCAGCAGGTCGATGTAGGCCGTCCATGAGTCCGGACGGTTCCATCCCAGCCTGTCGCCGGAGTCCTCGTAGGGCAGCTGCCGCTTGATGCTCTCCTCGATGGCCAGCTTGTCGAACCCCTCGGGATCGCCCACCTGATCGGGGCGGGAGGCGGCTATCGCGTCCAGGCCGGCTCTCGGATCGGCGTGCGTGTACTCCGCCGCCCGAGCGATGGGCCGCAGCAAGCACTCGACCAGGTCTGGATTGCTGTCGATCAACTCCTGCTGGACCACGATGCTGGCGCCGTTGAGCAATCCGAACTCACCGAGGTCGAACTCGTTCAACTCGACTTCGAAGCCCAACTCGATGACGTTGAAGTAGTCAGAGAAGTAGGCGACGATCCTGTCGCTGTCGAACGCGGCGGCAGTGGTCCCGCCAGCCCCGGTCTCGATGATCTCCACATCCGCCTCGGGATTGATGCCGGCGGCCGCCAGCATGCTCTCGAAGAAGGGGACCTCACCGGCAGTGGCTTCCGACACACCCAGGGTTTGACCTGCGAAGGATTCAATAGTCGTGAACGGCGAGCCGGCCGGTGTCACCAGCGCGTAGATCAGCCGGTTTTGGAGTACGAACACCACTTTCAGGTCTTCGCCCAGGGCGACCGCGTCGACGATCGGGCCGGGATCGGCCAGACCGAACTCAACGTTGTTGGCCACCACTTGCTGGACCACGGAAGCGCTGCCGTCTGCGAACTCGATGTTGACCGAGATGCCCTCTTCCTCGTAGTAACCGAGGGACTCGGCCACGAAGATCGAGTAGAACGGGACAGCGAAGGGGAATGGGAGGAGGAAGGTGGTCTCCCGCAGCTCGCCGTCAACCGCGCAACCCGCGGACGACTCAGCGTCGTCTTCGGCGCAGGCGCCCGCCACCAGCGCGAGGATCAACAGCCCCGCAACCAGACTCGTCCGTCTCGATAATCTTCTCATGTATGCCTCCATGAATGAGCGACCGGCCGAATTGACCATCCGGGATCGTACACAGTCCGTCGGGGAGGCGCGGCCTGGTCAGTTCACCAGGGCTGCGGGGCTAACCTGCGAAGGGATTGGCCGTATCGCTCGGTCGTGGCCGCCACGGTCACCCAGTCCCCATCCCGTATGGTTGGCCACCGGCTGAGAAAGAGGGGTCTCTGTGGGCAGAAAGGCGATCAACAGCCCGGAGTACCACGTTCCGATCGATGGCTTCGCGCAGATCATCACCTCGGAGCCGGACACCGCGACCCTCTACGTGAGCGGGCTGACCTCCCGAACCGCCGATGGAACGATCGTCGGAATCGACGACATGGCGGCCCAGGCGCGCCAGGTGCTGGTGAACATGACCCACGTGCTGGAGGCCGCCGGCGCGGCGCTGGACGATGTGGTCCAGATCCGGACCTACGTCACCGACATCACACAATGGGATGTCATCGAGCCCGTCTGGCGTGAGTACTGGAGCGAGGTGTGGCCGGCGTCGACGCTGGTGCAGATCGATCGGCTCTTCGACCCCAGGCAAATGATCGAGATGGAGGCGATCGCCCGAGTCGAGCACTCGTGAGCCGGGCCTGGGAGTAGTCGGTGAAGCCCGCACCCTTCGTCTACTTCTCTCCGGATTCTCTCGAGGAGGCGCTCTCGCTCCTGACCGAGTACGGAGAGTCGGCCAAGGTCCTGGCGGGCGGCCAGAGCTTGTTGCCGCTAATGGCCTTCCGCCTGGTTCGACCATCGGTGCTGATCGATCTCAGGAACATCGCGGATCTCTGTCGGTACCGGTTTGCCGATGACCGGCTGACCATCGGCGCCATGGTCACCCATCGCACCATCGAGTTCGATCACCGGCTGACCGGCCGATGCGACGTGCTGGCGGAGGCCTTGGCAGTGGTAGGCCATGTCGCCATCCGCAACGTCGGTACCGTGGGCGGGAGCCTCGCCCACGCCGATCCCACCGCCGAATGGCTCGCCGTCGCTCTCGCCCTGGGAGGACAGATGACGGTGACGGGGCCCGGCGGCGCCCGCCGCGTGGCGGCGGATAATTTCTGTGCCGGATGGATGACCAGTTGCCTCTCCCCTGACGAGATCCTGACCGAGTTGCAGCTTGAGATGCCCGGACCACGCACCGGATCCGCATTCGAGGAGGTCGCCAGACGCCACGGGGACTTCGCCGTGGTCGGCGTCGCGGCCACCGTAGAGATCGCGGAGGAGACGATCACCGGGGCCCGGATCGCCCTGGCGGGTGCTGCTTCGACTCCCATCCGGGCCCGCCTGGCCGAGGCACTCTTGGTGGGAGGCGCCCTATCGTCCTCAGACCTGGAGGAGGCCGGCGAGGCGGCCGCCGCCGAAGCCGATCCGGTGGCCGACCTGCACGGAAGCGAGGACTACAAGCGGCATCTGGCTCGGGTTCTGACTCGCAGGGCCGTGGCTCGCGCCTATCGCCGGGCAGAGGCGCAGGCATGACTCCCGGCCTGCTCACCATCCGCCTGACCGTCAATGAAGACGCGGTCTCCATACAGGTGGAGCCGCGCCAGACACTTGCCGGAGTGTTGCGGGACCAGGTGGGTCTCACGGGAACCAACCTGGGCTGCGAGCACGGGGTTTGCGGCGCCTGCACCGTGCTCCTTGACGGCAGGACGGCTCGCTCCTGCACGCTGCTGGCGGTCCAGGCACACGGCCGGGCCGTCACCACGGTGGAGGGCTTGGCGGCCGACGGTGAGCCCTTGCATCCGGTCCAGCAGGCCTTCGCCGATCACCATGCCCTCCAGTGCGGGTTCTGCACGCCCGGATTCCTGCTGACCACCATCGAGTACCTCGACGAGGAACCTGAGGTAGATGTCGAAGAAATCCGGGAGCGGTTGGCCGGGAACCTGTGCCGCTGCACCGGCTACCACAACATCGTGGCGGCCGTGAAGGCCCTGGTGGAGAGGCAGGCCGACCGATGACCCAGGTCGGGAAGGCACTGCCACGAAGTGAGGACGACCGGCTCCTCCGGGGGCAGGCTCGATACATGGCCGACCTGGCAATCGACGGCGCGCTCGAGGCGATCGTGATTCGCAGTCCATTCGCCCGGGCCCACATCTCGTCCCTAGACACGGCCGCCGCGCTCGCCGCCGACGGCGTGGTGGCCGTGCTGACCGCCGAGGACCTAGTGGGGGTCGAACCGGCCCTCACCCGCCAGTTCTACTCGCTGACGACTGCCTTCATGGAACGCCACGAAGTATTCCTGGGGCCCTACCGGGAACCGATCCTCGCCCACACCCTGGTGTCGCGAGTGGGCGAACCGGTGGCGTTTCTCATCGCAACCGACCGGGCGTCCGCCGAGGACGCCGTCGAGCTGGTGGAAGTGGACTACGAACCGCTGGACCCCATCGTCGACGCGCTCGAAGCGATGGCGCCGGGGAGCGACCTGGTGGCATCCGATGTGCCCGGAAACGTCCAAGCCTCATTCCGGATCGCGGTCGGGGATCCGGCGAGCGCCATCGAAGGGTCCGATCGGAGCGTCACCGGCCGGTTCCGGATCGGACGATCGGTGGGATCTCCCATCGAGAACAGGGGTGCAGTGGGAGTGCCGGCCACCGGCACCGAGCCGCTCACGGTCTGGTCCTCCACCCAGATTCCCCACATCCTCCGCTCCTACCTGGCCGAGTTCCTCCGATGCCAGGAGGAGGACCTGCGGGTGGTGGCGCCTGACATGGGCGGTAGTTTCGGCGGTGGGATCTATGCGGAGGAGTTGCTGGTGGCGCTCGCCGCCCGCCGGCTCGGAAGACCCGTGCGGTGGCTCGAGGACCGCCGCGAGAACCTGGCCAACGCCCGCCATTCCCGGGACCAGATCATCGACGCGACGCTGGCCTACGACGTGTCAGGGGATTTCCTAGCTCTCCGCATGCGCGTCGTCCAGGACTGCGGATCGGCCAACCTGTTCGGGCTCACCCTCCCCTTCAACATCGCCTCCCACGCCCGGGGCCAGTTCGCGATCGACCACTTCGACATGGAGGGGTTGTGCGTCCTCACCAACAAGACCCGGAACACGCCGGTTCGGGGTGCCGGTCGGCCGGAGGCCACCTTCGTCCTCGATCGGCTGGTGGACATGGCCGCCGCCGACCTGGGCGTCGACCCCGCAGACCTGCACCAACACAACCTGATCCCGGCCGAGGAGATGCCGCGGGACATGGGGATGCTGTACCGGGACGGAGCACCCATGGTGTACGACTCGGGCGACTTCCCCGATCAACTCCGGACCGCGCTCGAAACCTTCGACTACCGGGAGAAGCGGCGGCGCCAGAACCAGGCCGGAGAGGGCAACCCTGCTCGCGGCATCGGCATCTCGTCGCATGTGGAAGCTACCGGGCTGGGCCCGCACGAGACGGCCCGCATCGAGATCTACGACTCCGGGAGGGTCGTGCTCACCTGCGGCTCCAATCCCCACGGCCAGAGCCACGCCACCACCCTGGCCCAGGTGGCCGGGGACGTGCTCGGTGTTCCCTACGCCCGCATCGAGACCCGCTTCGGCGACACCGGCCTCCTGGAGCGGGGCGGGGGCACCTTCGGAAGCCGTAGCGCGGTCACCGCCGGCACTGTGGTCCATAGCGCCTCGGTCGAACTGCGCCGGCAGATTCTCCAACTGGCTTCGGAGATGCTCGAGTGCGACCCTGCCGACCTCATCATCCGGGATGGCCGGGTGAGCCCCCGAGGCGTACCCGGCATCGCTCTGGGGTTCGCCGAGTTGGCCGCCGCGGCCCGCGACCGCAACCCAGACAGCGCAGACGCAGGCCTGTGCGCAGAGGAGGAATACGCGCCCCCGACCGTCACCTTCGGATCGGGCACCCACATCGCATCGGTGGTGGTGGACCGCGATACCGGGATCGTCAGCGTCACCGGCTACGTGGTGGTCGACGACTGCGGCACCGTCCTGAACCCGATGGTGGTGGACGGCCAGCAACACGGTGGGGTGGCCCACGGGATCGGCAACGCCCTGCTCGAGGAAGCGGTCTACGACGAAGGCGGCCAGCTCCTCTCCGGGACCTTCATCGACTACCTGCTGCCCACCGCCGCGGACGTGCCCGACATCGAGGTGATCCACCGCCCCCATCCCACGCCGCTCAACGCCCTGGGCGTCAAGGGAGCGGGGGAAGGCTCGACCGCTTCCGCTCCCGGCGCCATCGCCAACGCCATCGTCGACGCGCTACGACCGCTGCGGGTCGAGATCAACGAGCTACCGATCACCCCCCAGCGCCTGGTGGAGCTGATCCGAGCGGCAAAGGCCGGGCAGATGGCAGGTCCGGCCGGAAATTAAGGTGGGAGGCACATCCCGCCGGACCGCCAAGGAGCATGCATGCCCGCATTCGATCTCGCCATAGTCGGTGGTTCCGTCTGGACCGCCCAGGGATTCACTGACCGGACGGACATCCTGGTCCGGGGCGAGCAGATCGCCGAGCTACGGCCCGCAGGGGCATCCCCGGTGAATGCGGCGGAGGTCGTGGACGCCACCGATCGGCTGGTGATCCCCGGCTTCATCGACACCCACACCCACCAGCGGGATCCCGGCTTCACGCACAAGGAAGACATCACCAGCGCCACCCGGGCAGCGGCCGTGGGCGGTGTGACGACCTCGGTCGGGATGCCCAACGTCAACCCGCCCACCACCACCCCGGAGCTCTACGGGGCCCTGATCGAGGACCAATCCCGGCGGGCCGTGGTCGACTTCAACCACAACCCCTCCCCCACCAAGGTGGAGGGCGTGTCCGAGATGGCGGAGATGGGAGCGCTCGGGTTCAAGGTCTTCATGGTGGTAGACGCCGCCCGCAGCTACCCGCACATGCCTGGCCTGGGCGTCCACCGCCATGACGATCTGGTCCGCATCATGGAGGCGGTTGGACCGACCGGCCGGCCGCTGATGGTCCATCCCAACGACCAAGCCGTGCTGGGGATAATCGAACACGCCCACTTCGAAGCCGGCAAGATGGATCCCGAGTCGTACTCCAAGGCCGAATGGATGTATGACGGGACGGTGTGGAACAGCGGGGTGGCAACCCTGATCGAACTCAACCGAGGCGTGGGCGGACCGTTGCACGTGCTCCACATGATGTCGGACCGGACCGTGGAGCTCATCCGTCGAGCCAAGGCCGACGGGCAGGACGTGACCTCCGAGGTGAACGCATTCGGGCTGTTCCACGGCGACTGGGACGAGATCGCCCACATGGGACCCCTGGCGATCGGGCGATGCCTCAAGCCGGAGTGGCGGGAAGCGCTATGGGAGGGGATCGCCGACGGCACCATAGACGTGCTGGGGACCGATCATGCCCCCCATACCCTGGAGGAGAAGGCCACCGGTTGGGACAACATGTGGGCGACGCCCACCGGCACGCCGCAACTCCAGCACTACCTGATGAAGCTGCTGGACTCGTCCCACCGGGGCCTGATCTCCCTCGACAACGTGGTGCGGATCGGCTCGTACAACCCGGCCCGGCGCTTCGGCCTGTACCCGCGCAAGGGCACCATCGAGGTGGGATCTGATGCCGACCTGGTGGTGATCGACTACCACGCCGAGCACACCGTCACTCGCGACGAGGTGCTCTCCAAAGCCGGATACTCCGGGTACGAAGGTCAGACCCTCAAGGGGGTTCCGATCGTGACCACCGTGCGGGGCGCCATTGTTGCCCGCGACGGAGTAGTGACCGGGATACCCGGATACGGCCAGTTCGTCGGCCCGGTCGCGTCCTAGCGTCCTGATCCGGCAAGTTCGTCACACGAGCACCGCAGCGTCGAGAACGCGAAAATCGCGGGAGCCCAGCCCTCCCCGGCGGGCCCATCCCCCAGCCACCACCTCCTTCGGTCCGAACGCGGTCCGCTATCCCCGGCGGGTCCGCTCCCGATTTGATCCCAGATGCGGTCCCTTCGACGTCGAAGCAAGAGACCGGCGGTGTTTGTGACTGCCGTCCAGTATGCGACGGGACCGTGACGGGTTCAACCCCCTAGTCAGCGGCGGGATCGCAGCATCCGAGAAGGCGTCGGGACACGGAACGCGGCCAACCAAGGGCTCCGGCGCGCGGCCGGCGCCGAGAACATGTCGTTGGCCCGCCGGATGACAACACAATCTCGGGTCGGCGGACTACGGCCAAGCCATCCCCCCGTTTTGTTCAGCACCCTCCTGAGGCTCCGCCTAAGCGAAGTTGGGGGCCACCTCTTCCTGGAAACGCGTCCACTGCTCGATCAGATGATCCACCGTGTGGTAGATGAACTTCATCTCGAAGGCGGTGCAGCCCGACTCGATGTAGCGGCCGATCTCCTCGCTCACGTCGTCGGGTGAACCGATCAGCGACGCCGCCCAGATGGCATCCAGGGTGTCGGTGCGCTCCTCGGGCGAGAGGTGATGGCCGGTGGTCCCCGCGTAGCCCTCCTCGAATGCCAGCATGGTGGGCTCCGCCTCGGCCCGGGCCTGCTCCATGGTGTCGGCCAGGTAGACCTGTATCTCGGTCCCGGCGGTGAACTTCTCGGGGTCACGACCTCGTGCTGCCATGCGACGATGGATGTCTGCGATCGCCGCCGGGAACTGGGGCGGGGTGATCCAGAACGACAGCCACCCGTCGGCATAGTCGGCGATCATCTCCAGCGATTTCTCCGCCGACCCGCCGATCCAGATCGGTGGATACGGCTTCTGAACCGGCTTGGGATAGACCTCGGCATCCTCGAAGTGGGCGAACTCCCCGCGGAAGGTGGCCTTGTCCTTCGTCCACACCTCCCGCATGGCCTCGAAGACCTCGCGGGTGTGACGCACCTTGGTGCCCCGGGATATGTCCATGACCTCGAACTCGACATTGTGGGTGCTCTTGGGAGCGCCCTGGCCGACACCCAACTCGAGCCGCCCGTTGCTGAGAACATCGATGTTGGCGATCTGCTTGGCCGTTCCCAGGGCCTGCCGGTAGGGCAGGCACAGAACCGCCAGGCCGAGCCGGATGTTCTCGGTGATGCCGGCGATATAGGCCAGGTTGGTCAACGACTCCATGAAGATGGGCTGGTAGTCGTCGCGGGCGGAGGCTTCCCAGAAGGTTTCCCGGGAACCGCACGAGATATGCACCGAGTCGAGCAGCTGGTTCCACACGTAGTAGTCATGGACCCAGAGGGTGTCGAAACCGAGGCGGTCGGCCTCCACCGATGAACGGTGGAGAGCGTCCTTACCTGACAAGGGACCTGCGCATGTGACACGCACACCGAAACGCGGCTGCTTGGACGCCATAGTTCTCCGATCTCGATTCTCTGGTATCGACGTGAGAGGCGGCCACGGCAGGCGGCCCTCACTATGAGACTAGCCCTGGCCTACTGGTGCTGTTCCGTCGGCATGCGACCGCAACCAGGCCTCCGTGCTGGTTGCCGTTGAACGCGCCACCCGGCTCACCCTCCTCCACGCCATAGGCGACCGACCGACCAGTACGGTTCAGACGCCCTTAAGGACCAACGCGACCCGGAAAGTCCTGCTCAAACCCCACCTGACGAACCGATGGCCACCATAACGGAAACAACCCCTTCCCGTAATAGTCCAGACCCACCATTACAACAACGAACAGGTCACCGCCCCACCATAACGGAAACAACCCCTTCCCGTAATAGTCGTGTATCCTTATGTGGATGGATCCCGAACGGTATACGGACAGCACCTACGGAAAGGTGCAACCGGTTCCCGGCTTGGGGTATAGGGCCTACTACCCGAACACTCTGCCCCCGCTCGTGGAACTGGCCTCCGATACCGTCACGCGTCTTGCGGACGCCGAGGCATCACTGGGGCGGCTGGCCGGGGCGGGCCGCCTCCTGCCGAACCCCCATCTCCTGATCCGTTCCTATCTCCTGCGAGAAGCGCTCGCCTCGGCCCGGATCGAAGGTACCCAAGCCAGCCTGCTGGGTGTCCTCGAGGCGGAGGCGGATGACGCCGAATACACCCCCGATATCGAGGAGGTGCTCAACTACGTCGCGGCCATGGAACAAGGCTTGACCCGCCTCGACACCCTGCCGTTCAGCCTCCGCCTCGTGCGCGATATGCACGCCGTCCTCATGGACGGAGTACGCGGGAGGGAGCGCCTACCGGGCGAGTTCCGTACATCCCAGAACTGGATCGGACCGCCCGGATCGACGATTCAGAGCGCTCGGTTCGTGCCGCCGCCGCCCGGCGAGCTCAGCAACCTCCTCTCCGACTGGGAGCGGTTCGTTCACCAGAATCAGGGCATCTCCGTCTTGGTGCAGAGCGGACTGCTTCACTACCAATTCGAGACCATCCATCCCTTCCTCGACGGCAACGGTCGGATGGGCCGCCTGCTGATCGTGTTTCACCTGGTGCTCAACGGACGCCTGCCGCAGCCCCTTCTCTACCTCTCCTCATACTTCGAGCGCCACCGAGACGAGTACTACGACAAGCTCCAAGGGGTCCGCGAGAGGGGCGATCTCGACGCCTGGCTCCGCTTCTACCTGACCGGGATGGAGACCCAGGCCAACGACGCCGTGACTCGCGCCGAGCGCCTAGTCGATTTGCGGGAGTCCTACCGCGCTCGGGTCGTCGAGTCAACGCGAAGCCAAGCCGTTACCCTCGTAGACTCCTTGTTCGCCAACCCGATCATCACGGCTCGCCGGGTCGAGAGGAGTCTGGACGTCAAGCGGCCTACCAGCCTCCGCATGCTGGACCAACTACAGGACCTGGCAATACTCACCGAAATGGCGCCCGGTCCGCGACGGCAGCGCCGCTTCATGGCCGCGGAGATACTGCGCGTACTGGAGGCCGAAGACTCCAACAATCCCCCGACGTGAAGGCTTGGAGGCTATGGCCGGTGCGCCGCCTCCTTCCTTCGCCGGCCGCTTCCGGTGAAGGTCTGATTACCGGCTTTGGTAGATCAATTGTACCCGATTTCGTATGTCAAATTGATCCGATTTGGTATATCATGGCTCCACGAGCTGGTAGATTCCGACGCCTATGGGCAGCACCACACCAACCGAGGCAACACCTACGCTGAAGCCTCCTGGCTACCGCGAACGGGTAGCGGAGACAACGGCAGCGAGCATCCTGAGAACTGCTCGGGCGCTGCTGATCGAAGGACCCAAAGGATGCGGGAAGACCTGGATGGCCAAGCGCTTCGCTCGGAGCGAGGCGCTTCTCGACCAGGATCAGGCGGCCCTGACTCTGGCTCTGGCGGATCCAGCCCGGGTGCTCGAAGGACCAACGCCACGGCTCATCGACGAGTGGCAGCGTGTCCCCGATGTGTGGGGTGCGGTTCGCGGAGCATGTGACGCACGCGCAGAGGCCGGCCAGTTCATCCTGACAGGATCGGCCACACCGGCGGACGACCTAACCAGACACTCGGGCGCCTTGCGAGTCCAGCGGCTCCCTCTACGCACCATGTCGATCTCTGAACTCGGCCTGTCAACCGGCGCTGTCTCACTAGCCGGGTTACTGAACGGCGAACCCTGCGAAGGAGAACCGACCGGGGACAGCCTGCTCGAAGCGGTCGAAGCCCTATGCAGGGGAGGGTGGCCAGGACTCGACGCACACCTTAATGGCTCGCAGCGCCCGCAAGCTAGAAGAAATATCACAGCGACTATATGGCATTAGACCTGAGGAATATGAGACCGTGCTTCCTTTGTCTCGGACTTAGCATGATCCCACAACGTGCGAGGATCATCCTTATTCTCGCCTGATTCTAGCAGAGCAAAAGCGTTCATAGTTGTGTCACGAAGAATGATGAATTCATTTGTGAGTTCCTTTATAGTTAGTTCTGGTAGCAGTTCCTCGAAGGCTGCCAAACGGGGCGAAGCGAAACGTCTGGCCTCTCATCGGCGTAGGAACGGTGGGCGGAACCCTCGTTACAACAAAACGTGGAACGGCTAGTCCAGCCATAATCGTTGCACAACATGAGCTTCTGAGCCGTGTGCAACGCTAACATGCCACTAACCTATGGGTTGCGAGTAGACGGGGCGGCCCATGCAACCCGCCGAGACAACCTCGGGGCGTTCAACTAACCAGCAAGGGCCGACCCCCTCTGAGAACCACAGATTATAGTGCTCCTGCCCACCACCCCAAGTCTCACTACGGCTGATGAGCCGTCAACCCCCACACGACCCCCAACCCTCCAAACTTTCGCAATCATTCTGGCCCCTGACTGTCTCTGCTTCATACCTATACAGCCAGCCTGCGGAAGCCCACCCGGCTCAGACCAGATTTCTTAAAAACTTTGACAGCCCCCTCTGCTACCCTCCTGTGTTGCCACCAACATCAGGAGAACCATGCTCGCCGCACTCGGCATCCTCCGCTACGTCTCAGCAGCCTTCGCCATAACCGCCATCTGGTCCCTCATCAGCCAACAATGGGCGCTCATGACCCTCTTCTGGACGCTGGCAGCGCTCACCCTCATACTCAGCCGCAACAGACGACTCACCCGCACAGCAGCACTACGGCATATCGACCGGCAAGAACGGCAGCCAGTACCAGCCGAACAAGAGTTCGCTCACAGGATGGCTGCTCAGCTATCTCGTGCCACCTTCGAGATGACTGAGGACGACTGAACCATCCTGCTATCCTCCTGGGCATGAGCGAAGAACAAGCTATAGAAGAACTACAATACGGACTAGCGGACTTAGCCGTTTACTGCATCGCCATCGCCATCCCCGCAATGGAGAATTGTGTTCGGCACGCCACCCCACCAGAAACTCAGCCTTTTGACCAAATGGTCCATTACTTTCGAGAACATGCCGTAGAATGTCTAAACGCTAAGGCGTCAGCCATCGACAAACTGCGGCTAGCTCTCGGCAGCATCGTAGAGGACCCTCCACTACACAGCCATCGGGGCTGTCAAACAAACCACAACCAGCCACCCAACCCCCCACAACAACAGTAAACTCCCCGAAACAGACGGGAAGGCCAACAGAGTGATCAACCCTGCCAGCCCTCAAAACCCAAGCCGTGAACCGAGACAGGGTAATTCGCTTGGGACCAACCGTCTCACATGAACCCTGCACCGGGTCACCTGGCCGGGTCCGACCAGACAACCCGACACCCCCAACACAAAAGTTGGGTTCAGCCCCACACGTCACGGCTGTCAAACTAAATACATAAGGCCCATCCGAATGCCCTCGGTCTCCTCTTCGAATCCCTGGTGATCAGAGACCTGCGCACCTACGCAGAAGCAGCCGACGCGGAGGTCTTCTTCTTCACGGACGCATCCGGAACCGAAGCCGATGCCATCGTGGACACCGGAGACGGTCGATGGCTCGCGATCGAGGTGAAACTCGGGGGCCCGGAAGCGCTGGACCAGGCAGCGCGCTCGCTTATGGCCGTGCGCAGAAAAGTCGACGCGTCCAGGATGGGCGAGGCAAGGCTCGTGGTGATCACGGCTACCGGTGGTTACCCCCATGAAAGACCCGACGGCGTGGCTGTAGCGCCGTTCTTCACGCTAGGGCCTTGAGGCCGGAACCTCGGGCAGGTCACTCATCAGCCGGAGTCCCAGGTCGTCGAGCACACCCTCGCATCCTCGAGGGACCAAGGGACCGCCTTCGTGGGCTTAGTGAGCAGCTAGCCGATCAGTAGGCTGCACCAGGAGATCGTCGTTAGTCGTTGCGGGCTGGCAAGGAGAGACAATGGTCAGGTTCGAAGATCGCCTCGATGAGGAGAGCAAGGCCGTCCTGGAGATGATCCCGGAGAGCTTGCTGGATCTGTCCGACATACCAACCGCTCGGGCTGCGGTCGAAGGTCTCATGGCCGCCATGTTCGCCTCGGCTCCCGAGATTCCCGGCGTCGAGACGGAGGACCATTGGGTGCCCGGAGCGCCAGGTGACCCGGACGTGATGGTCCGCGTGTACACACCGTCGGGGATCGAGGGACCGGTTCCTGCCCTGTATTGGATTCACGGTGGAGGAATGGTGCTGGGGGACGTCGCCATGGACGATCTCAAGTGCAAGGCCGTGGCCCTCGAAACGGGCTGTCTGGTGGCGTCGGTGGAATACCGTCTGGCGCCTGAACATCCCCACCCCGCTCCGATCGAGGACTGCTACGCCGGTTTGAAATGGCTGGCGGAGAGCGCGGACAGCCTGGGCGTGGACAGCAGCAGGATCGCCATCGGTGGCGCCTCAGCAGGTGGCGGGCTGGCCGCCGCTCTGGCCCTGTTGGCGAGGGATCGCGCAGAGGTAGAGGTCATCTTTCAGCAGCTCATCTATCCCATGCTGGACGACCGGAACATCACTCCCGCCAGCCACTACGTCCAGCACCCCAAGGTCTGGAACCGGAAGGCCAACATCGCCGGGTGGAACGCACTGCTGGGGAAGCCGGCCGGTTCGGACGGCGTCTCTCCCTACGCCTCTCCGGCCCGAGCCGAGGACCTGTCGGGCCTGCCCCCGGCCTTCATCATCGTCGGCGAACTGGACCTGTTCGTGGACGAGGACATCGAGTACGCGCAACGCCTGATCCAGGCGGGCGTCCCTGTCGAGCTGCATGTGTTCCCCGGAGCCTTCCACGGCAGCGACCTCATGGTGCCCACATCCGAGAACAGCCGGCGTTGGGCGGCGATCAGAACGGCAGCCCTGCGCCAAGCTCTGCACGGAGACGCCTGACACAAGGGCGTTACGCAACGGGACCGGATCCCTCGCGACCGGGGTTCCAGGCCTGTCACGGTCGGTTGGATCGGGAGTGGCTTGGCCGACCGGTTCCTGGAACCCAAGTAGCCGGCCACCAGAACGACCACGAGAACCCGATGATTCCGCTGACCAACACGGTCGTCTGCCCGTCCTGAGCCTCCTGCTGCCTGCTGCCTGCTCGGCGGAGGAGACCGAAAACCACCTTCACACGCTGGGCCGTGGTTGGCAAGATGGCTTGAGGGTTAGAATGCGTAATGGTATTCCTAGCCGACTAGCGATCCTTTAGGCCGGACGGTCGGCTGAGGCACCATTACTGTACGCCTTGTTGCACTTGGTGGACAACTTGCGCGTACAGCAAGTATAGCCGCTAACCGCAGTGCCGTTACCAGGCGTTATCTGGAGCACCCGCACCCCCGAGACCTGCAGGACGGTCCTCCCTGTCCGGAGTCCACGAGCAGCCCGGCCTCGACACGCCTGCACAGCTGCGATCCCGTCAGTCCGAGATGTCTCTCCGGTCGGCTATGTTCCCGAGGGTCGGCGGTGGAGACGGATGAGCGACGGGGCGATCAACAATCACGATGCGTTTATCTGGTCGGTGGCTGATCTGTTGCGGGGTGTGTATAAGCAGTCCGAGTACGGGCGGGTGGTCCTGCCGTTGACGGTGCTGCGCCGTCTGGATTGTGTTCTGGAGGCTACGAAGCCCATGGTGTTGGAGGTGGCTGCGGGGCTTCCGGAGTATTTGGAGAACCGGGCGCCGCTTCTGATGCATGCGGCTGGGGAGTCGTTCTTTAACACGTCGAAGCACATGTTCAAGACGTTGCTGGCCGATCCGGACAATGTGGCGCCGAACCTGCGGAACTATATAGCCGGGTTCTCGGAGTCGGCTCGTGACATCATCGACAAGTTCAACTTCGACGCCCAGATCTACCGGTTGGAGCAGCACAACCTGCTGTATCTGGTGGTGTCGAAGTTCGCGGATCTTGATGTGCGTCCGGAGGTGGTGTCGAACCTGGAGATGGGCTACCTCTATGAGGAGTTGATCCGGAAGTTCTCGGAGTTGTCGAACGAGACGGCGGGGGAGCACTTCACTCCTCGTGAGGTGATACGGCTGATGGTCAACCTGCTGTTAGCGGACGATGACGAGTTGCTGACCGCGCCGGGGATCGTCAAGACCATGCTGGACCCGGCCTGTGGCACCGGGGGGATGCTGTCGGTGTCGGAGGAGTACCTGCGTAAGCTCAACCCGCAGGGCCGTCTCGACGTGTACGGGCAGGAAGTGAACGCGGAGACGTACGCGACGTGCCGGTCGGACATGCTGATCAAGGGATTGGACGCGTCGCGGATCCGGTTCGGGAACAGCTTCGACAATGACCAGCATCCCAACCGCCGCTTCGACTACCTCCTCGCCAACCCGCCCTTCGGGGTGGAGTGGAAGATGGTCGCCAACCACATCAGAGCCGAACACAAGACCAAGGGCTTCGCCGGGCGGTTCGGCGCCGGCACCCCCCGGATCAACGACGGCAGCTTCCTGTTCCTCCAGCACATGATCTCCAAGATGAAACGCCCCGACGACGGAGGCGCCCGCCTGGCGATCGTGTTCAACGGCTCCCCGCTGTTCACCGGAGCGGCCGGGTCGGGCGAGTCCGAGATCCGGCGGTGGATCATCGAACATGACTGGCTAGAGGCCGTCGTCGCCCTTCCCGACCAGTTGTTCTACAACACCGGGATCTCCACCTACTTCTGGGTGGTCACCAACCGCAAGTCCCCCAAGCGGCGCGGCAAGATCCAACTCATCGACGCCCGCGACTCATGGACCAAGATGCGAAAAAGCTTGGGCAACAAACGCAAACAGATCAGCGACGAACAGATCACCGACCTAACCCGCCTCTACGCCGCCTTCGAGGAAAGCCCCCACTCCAAGATCTTCCCCAACGAGGCCTTCGGGTTCCTCCGCATCACCGTCGAACGCCCCCTCCGCCTCCGCTGGGAAATCACCGACGACACCCTCACCACAGTCGCCGCTAACAAGAAAGTCAAGAAGCTCCCATCCCTGACACAGGAACTGCTCGTAGACAAGCTCCGAGCCGACCAAGGCGCCACCTACCACACCGAGAAGACCGCCAAAGCAGTCGTTCAGGACGTTTTGGTAGCGATTGTCGGGGAGAAACCCACCCCCCTCGCCAACGCGGTGACCAACGCCCTCGCAGTACGAGACCCCGACGCACCCGTCATCACAGCCAAAGGCAACCCGAAACCCGACCCCACCCTCCGCGACCACGAAAACGTCCCCCTACCCACCAAACGAGTCACCCACGAGACAGACACCAGCAGACGGCTCAACACCATCGAATACCAAACCGCTATCGACGACTACCTCGAAACAGAAGTCCACCCCTACGTACCTGATGCCTGGCACGACCGCTCCAAGACGAAGATCGGCTACGAAATCCCCCTCACCCGCCACTTCTACACCTACACCCCACCCCGCCCCCTCCACCAAATCGACAACGAAATCAAGACCCTCGAAACCGAAATCCAAACCCTCCTCGCCGAAGTCACCCTGTGACGAGGGTCATACCGCTCAAGCACCTAGCTCGCATCAACGAACGAGCCCTGCCCGCAACTACGGACCCGAACCGAGAGATTCGATATGTCGAAATAGGTTCTGTCGGAAGGGGAGAACTGGTCAGACAACCAGAGCGGATGCGCTTCGCAGACGCACCGTCGAGGGCGCGGAGGTTGGTCCGAGAAGGAGACACAATCATTTCTACGGTGCGGACCTACCTCCGTGCTGTGTGGCCGGTCAGTGGCGATGCGGGCGATCTCGTCGTCTCAACCGGGTTTGCCGTGCTGACGCCGACAGAGGTGGACCCCAGTTACTTCTCCTGGTGGGTTCTATCCGACGCATTCGTAGAAGAGGTCGTCGCCCGGTCCGTAGGAGTTTCATACCCCGCAATCAATGCCTCGGAACTAGGCGACCTTGGTGTAAGGGTTCCCTCGCTCGCTGAGCAGCGAGCGATCGCTGACTACCTAGACACCGAAACCAACCACATCGACACCCTCATCACCAAAAAACGCCGCATGATCGCGCTACTTGATGAGCATTGGATAGCCCGTGTGGAATCTGTGCTTACTCGTTTCGGCCCTGTGCCTCTCAAACGATTCGTTACAAAGATCGGAAGTGGTTCCACACCCCGCGGCGGCGCGGATGTCTATGTGCCGAGCGGCCCAGCCTTCCTCCGCAGTCAGAACATCCAGAAGGGTGTTGTCGATTTGTCCGACGTAGTCTTTATTGATCGTGTGAACTGCCCCGGGTTTGCCGGAGAGTGTTTTACTTGAGTCCTGCGAGGCCGGCTAGCCGGCCTCGTGTCTGTTGTTGATGGTACTCAGCCTCCTTTTCTGGCTCTTCGGAAATGAGTGGGGAGTGAGGGATCTTCCGGGGGGTGGGTGGTAATCCTGTGGATGAGTGGAGGGGTCCTCCATAATCGGGTGTTGTAAGCG
>Ga0209754_1000389_pt1 | contig 64118 bp, 57 predicted proteins | sample MesohylBB_FD_187295 | JGI IMG/M metagenome (GOLD analysis project Ga0209754, IMG submission 187295) | Host-associated microbial community of the marine sponge Aplysina aerophoba from Gulf of Piran - sponge mesohyl, lysed by bead beating... | ecosystem: Host-associated > Porifera > Sponge >...
ACCTTCCGGAGCCAGGACAAGTCGGTAACTATATGTTTTTACACGAGTGTCACTCCGGGAACCGCAGGAAAAAAGTGCGAAATTACCCAAATTTCTGTCTGATCAGCGCAAAAATGTTAAACATGGGCTGGCGCCAGCGATGGCGATACACGATCCCGTCGTGGATCGTGCGGTCCAGCAGGTCCTGCATGAGCGCCTGCGAGGCCTCCGCCGTCATGCCCTCGATGTACCGCGACTTCGAAATATGGAAGTACAGCGCCTTCGACCCGTGTTCGGGATGGGTGCGCACCATGGGGTGGACAACAGGGGTATCGTATTTCTCCCGGTCCCCGGGCAGCGTCCGGTCCAGCAGGTGCGGGTCAAGCCTGTTGACGGTCCGCAGCCCCGCCAGGTGCTGCTGTTCCTCGGCATCGAGGCCGGCCCAGGCCGCGCGCATGTTCGCGAAGCTGGTGTCGCCGCCCTCGGGCGGAATTTCGACGCCGTACAGGATCGTCGCCTTGGGCGGACGCTCGCGGTTCGTGTGGTCCGTGTGCCAGAGCGTGGCCGGGCGCTGGCCGTTGCGATGCCAGATGCGACCGATCATTGGCTGGTCGGGCATGTTGTGCTGGCTGAAGTGCTGCACCATCGGCGCACCCAGCTGCGAGCAGCCCGCCATCTATTCCGCAGGGGTGAAGTTCTGGTCCCGGAACACAAGCACCAGATGCTCGGCGAGCGCGGCGGCCACGGCGGTCCGGGTGTCTGCGGACAGCGCCTCGCGCAGGTCAAGGCCACAGATCTCGGCACCGATTGAAGGATGAAGCAGCCTCGGCGTTGGAATTGTCATCACTGCTGCAGCCCCTCCGCTGGCGGCAGAGCGCGGGCCGCCTGATTGACAGAGGTCGACATCACCGACCGTCTGCCTGCCACGACCAGACATGTCGAAATTTTCTCTCTTTATCGACATGCTGGAGTGAAGTGTCGATGAGATCGACATGTTCGGAACACCAGTCGAGGAAAGCAGGATACACCGACACGGCGTTCGATCCCAATCGCCCCTTCAACGACCTTCCGAACCTGCCACCTGCTTCGGAAACCGGGACCAGGGCCAATCTTCGCAGTTGAATTGCCCGCGGTACTGACGGAGTTCCGTGCAGACCTGGCGATCATGCCGTCCGGCCTGCGCGGTGACCGCCGTCTCGCGCCGCATCATCGGCCGCCTGATCCCGGATGTGGACTGCCGGATCGCCGCCATCGCCCGCGGGAGCAACACGGCGGTCGCCCTCCGCATCAGTGCAGCAACCACTCGGTCCTGACGAGGTCGACATGGGCATTGCTCAGTTGTTTCCCGTGCCGTGACCCTGTGTTTCAGGCGGCAGTGCCCCCTTCAGCCACCGGTCCTCCGCGTTCCCGTGCGTCGGAAGGGCCGGTTCGAAAGCACGGGTCGAACCCGGCCGTTGCGAGCGGTGCCGGAGCGCATATGATGCCACGCCAGCGGTGAGACCGCCTGTCCGCCGTAATGTCACGGAAACCCGGTCATGCCCCGGTCCGGGGAGAATTCCATCAAGGCTCTCCCTGCGCCGGCCGCCGGACCATGTCGAACCGAAGGCATGCACGGGGCCGGCCCGGAGTTCGCCGGCATACCGGATCCCGCCTGAACCGGACAGCGGTCCCGTGACGGGAGCCTGCGAAGAGGAAAACACGTCGCCATGCTGCACCGCTTCAGCTTCACACTCTGGCCAACCGTCTTCACCATCCCGGTCCTGGCGGTGCTGCTGGGGCTCGGGGTCTGGCAACTCGAGCGCCTGGAGTGGAAGACAGCCCTGATCGCCACCTTCGACGTGCGGGTGTCGGCTCCGCCGGTGTCACCGCCCGAGACGGTGAGCGACATCGAGGAGTGGCGGTTCCGCAAGCTGCAGCTCGAGGGCGAGTTCCTGCACGAGAAGGAAGTCATGGTCACCGGCAAGCCGTTCGAGGGTACGGCGGGTTTCCACGTGATCACGCCGATGCGGCTCAATGACGGGCGCACCGTGCTGGTCAACCGGGGCTGGATACCTGAAAAACTGCGCAACCGGGCCGATCGGCCGGCCTCGCTGCCGACGGGCCGCGTGGTCCTCGAGGGGCTGCTGCGCGAGGACCGCCGTCGCGGGTACTTCGTTCCCGACAACGAGCCCGCGAACGAGGTCTGGATGTATGTGGATACCGCCGAGATCGCGAGTCACCGGGCGCTCGGACCGGTCGCCGGCTACGTGATCGACGCCCTGCGCGAGCCCGGCCCCTACCGGCTTCCGATTGGCGCCAGCGACCGCATCACCGTGCGCAACGAACACCTGCAGTACGCGGTGACATGGTTCCTGCTTGCCCTCACCCTGGTGGCTGTCTACCTCACCTACCACTACCGCCGCGCCGGCAATGACTGACGGCCACGCCGAGGCCGGAGGAGCGGTTCCGGCCTACAGGCGGCTGGAGGACCACTACCGGCGTATCCGGGCGCTTGCCGATGCGATCGGCATGCTGAACTGGGACCGCCAGGTCATGATGCCAGCCGGCGGAACGGAGACCCGGTCAGCGACCATGGCGGCCCTCAGGGTCATGCGCCACCAGGCGGCAAACGCACCGGAACTCGAGGATCTGCTTGCGCGCGCGGGCGAGGAACCGCTTGGGCACTGGCAGGCAGCAAACCTTGCCGAGATGCGCAGGCTGCACCTGCACGCGACCGCGCTCGCGGAAGACCTCGTTGACGCGCTGAGCCGTGCGACCTCGCGCTGCGAGACTGTCTGGCAGGAACGGGCACGCCCCAACGCCGAGTTCGCAAGTGTCAGCGAGGCTCTGTCCCAGGTGGTGGCGCTGACCCGCGAGGCGGCCGATGCGAGGGCGGAACGGCTCGGCACCTCGCCCTACGACGCCCTGCTCGATGCCTACGAGCCGGGCGGTCGGTCCGGGCAGATCGACACGCTGTTCGCCGAACTTGAGCCCCGGCTCACCGCACTGCTCGACCGGGTGCGCGAAGACGACGGCGCCTCAGCCGGCCACCGTGTCCCGGCGGAACACCAGCGCACCCTCGGACTCGAGGTCATGCGCGCACTCGGTTTCGATTTCCGGCGCGGCCGGCTCGATGTGAGTGTCCACCCGTTTTCCGGCGGCAATCCGGATGACACCCGGATCACCACCCGGTACGACCCGGACGACTGGTCGGCATCGCTGATGGCCGTGATCCACGAGACGGGCCACGCACTCTACGACCAGGGCCTGCCTGTACAATGGCGTTTCCAGCCAGTGGGTGCGCCCAGGGGAATGGTGCTGCACGAGAGCCAGTCGCTGCTGCTGGAGATGCAGGTCAGCCGGTCGCGCCCGTTCTTCACCTTCCTCGCACCCCTCCTGCGCGCCGCTTTCGGTGTCTCCGGCCCGGCATGGGAGGCGGATGCGCTCGCCCGCGCAGCCTGCCGGGTCTGCCGCGGCCTGATCCGCGTCGACGCCGACGAGGTCACCTATCCGTTTCACGTCTTTCTGCGCTACCGGCTCGAACGCGCACTGCTCTCGGGCGAACTCGCGGTTGCCGACCTTCCGGACGCCTGGAACGACGGGATCGAGGAGATGCTCGGGATCAGGCCGGAGAACGACCGGGACGGCTGTCTCCAGGACATCCACTGGTACGCCGGCGCCTTCGGGTATTTCCCGACCTACGCCATGGGCGCGCTCGCCGCCGCCCAGCTGTATGCCGCCGCCCGGGCCGAACTTCCGGGGCTTGACGGGCAGGTTGCGCGCTGCGACCTCGGCGGCCTGCTCGGCTGGCTGCGCACCCACGTCCACGCACGCGCGAGCGTCACCTCCACCGACGACATCCTGCGCGCCGCCACCGGTTCCGGGCTCGGACAGGAGGCCTTCCTCGCACACCTCGAGGCCCGCTACCTGGTGGAACCCGGGCCCTGAACGCGCGTCAGACCTCGTAGCCGAATCGGTCCCAGATCCCGGCACCGTACCGCGTGCCTTCGTGGGCCGCGATGTAGCGGGCATTGGAGTTGCGCAGCCTGTTGTAGTTCTCCTCCAGCGGACCGGGTTCCGGTCGAGCCTCACACTCGAGGAACGCGCCGAGCCGGGCGATCTCGTCTTCAGGATGCGCGGTCAGGTCCTCGTAGCGCAGGTGAATGCTGTCCTCGACCCTGAAGTCGTCCACGGCATGCGAATATGCCGTGTTCCAGTGCAACATGAGCTCGGTGAGCGAAGTCCCGCTCCACTTCTGCGTCGCCGCCGCCACCGCACGCGGATCCCGGGTGACGACCACGAAGCGGCTGCCGGGAAACACCTTGCGCAACCACCAGATCTTGGTGAGGTTCGGCGGCGACTTCTCCAGCAGCACCGGAGCGGCGCCGACGACGAAGCGGCGCCAGTCGTCAAGGATCCGGTCACGGCAGCCGGCGTGATCGCGCAACCCCTCGAGTTCCTGCTTCATGGCATGCGAGAAGGCAAACCGCCCCGGCCCGCCGAAGACCCTGGCCGGTGAGTATACAGACTGCAGATGCTGGCCTTCGCTCATGGGCCGGTTTGCGCGCAGGCACGCCAGCCGGTAGCGCGAAACCAGCAGCCGCTCCAGGGCGGTGGTGCCGCTGCGATGCAGGCCGCAGATGAAGACGAGACGCTCGATCACCGGATCGTCGGTGTAGGTTGTGCCCTCGAGCCGGGCCAGCGGCGGATGGGAAACGGGCTTCAGACCCGGGACCAACGAGCGCATCACGCGTCGAACAAGCTGCATGCTGCCATCCGTCGTCACTCGAGAGTCTGGCCGGGACATGCCGTCGCGGCCATCAGGCGGAAAACAGTGCCGTATCGCCCCGCTCCCGGCAAGGACGCGGACCACACCCCGGATCCCGACGTCAGAAACCGGTGAGACCTGCAGGCAGTCACTGTGACTGTCAGCGGCCCTGCATGGATGCCAGTCCGCGCATCCATGCAGGGTCAGGCCGTCCGCGACGCGGTCGGAGCGGCCCGAACCATTCAGACACCGCCTCTCCCCCGACCCGGGAGCCCGGCCCCAACAGGATGCCCGACAGGCCGGCCCGCGGGGTGGTGAACGGGTGCAACCGGATCCGCGGTGTCGTGCACTGTTCGTCCCCGATGGCCCCCGGTTCACCGCCGGCGCGGCGGAAACCCGACGCTCACCATCGTGGCGCTGTCGATCCGGCAAGGAGATCACATCACCGGTGAACGCGAGAAGGGCTGCCTCCGCTCGGGACCGGGAACCCGGCCCGTCTCAGTCTGCCGCCCTCGGACCCGCCGAGACGTACTCGGCGAGGATGCGGGCAACAGCGGAGGCATCGGTGCCGAGCCGGCGATCCTCCACCACCTCGGCACCGAGCGGGGAGTGCTCGACCATCTCGTAGATGCGAGCGGCACCCTGGAACATCTCGCCCGGCAGCCCGGCATCGGAATGGGTGGTGGAGATCTCCTCCATTTCACCGACCCAGCGATAGGCCTTCGGACACATGCCCGGCAGGCCGCGCTCCACGAGGGCCAGCAGACCCTGCTGGCTGCCGGCCAGTTCGGCAACGAAGGCTTCCTGGACACCCTCGAGCCGGGCCGTCACCATTGACTGGATCGCGATCGCCGTCAGCCCCTTGGTCAACGCCGCGTAGCACATCTTTGTCGCCGAGGCGGCTCCGATCGCCTTGCCGACAACCCGGATGTCAAGACCCGAGCCGGAGAGCGGCGCCAGCGCGGACGCGCCCGGACCCGAGACGTAGAGCCGCGGGCTGACGAACCCGGGCGGACGCGGCGGGCCGCCGATGATCCCGCCGTCGACGAAGGCAAGACCGGCCGCAGCAGCACGGCGGGCCGCCTCGCGCGCGGTCGACGGCGCGACCGCATTCAGGTCGACCAGGACCGGGCCATGGCCGCGTGTCCGCGCCAGCCCCGCCATGGTGTCGACAAGCTCGAGAGCACGGTCGGGACGCATGATGGAGAACACCAGTTCGGCCTCGCCGAACAGGTTCCCCGGCGGTCCGACATCCTCGATCCCGGCCGACTGCGCGAGGCCGCGGGTACGCGCGGACCGCCCCTCGAGCGCGGCAATCACCCGGTGACCGGCGCGTGCCAGAACCCGGCCGATCGCGTGTCCCATGTCGCCCGGAGACTGGATGGCAATGGTCTGCATGACTTCATCTCCCCGTCACGGTGCCGGGGACGCACTGACCCTTCGACCGGTAACGTCGTATCCCAACGCGCAACAACTCGTCTTCTACTCACATCCTGTCGTACAGAGAGTCCTTTGCCCTGCGTCAGCCTCCCGCGCCTTGTATCCCGACACGTCTGACCTTCGCTTCGCCGCTGGGTTGAGGTTCAGAACTCGCGATTTGATGACTGGTTTTCCAAGGCCGGGAGAACGGCGACGCACCGGCGAAATACCCTCAATCTGACCAGGCGGATTGTGGAGTGGCTCAAGGCCAAGGGCAAGGACGCGATCTTCCGGGACCGCAACCTGGTCGGCTTCGCCGTGCGGGTCCATACAGTCGAGGTGCCGAAGCGCCGGCCTGGTCGCCCCCGCAGGGGCGAGGGAAGGCCGAAGGCGCTTTCCCGTTTCGAACGGCAGGCGAACGGCATGAGCCTGAACGCAATGCTCGACGACCTCCCGAAACTCTGCGACCGGGGGACGAAGAGGAACGCCCGGGGCATCCTGGAGACCTGGCGGGGCTACAAGCTCCATATCGACACGGCCGACTGCTGCGTGCCACTCAGCGCCATCCTCGCTTCGGCCTCCGTCCACGACTCCCAGGCCGCCATCCCCTTGGCCACCATGACCGCAGGGCGGGTCGTGAACCTCTACGATCTCATGGACGCCGCCTATGGCGCGACGGAGATACACCCGGCAAGCCAACGTCTCGGCCATGTTCCGGTCATCGACACCAACCCCCGCCGGGACAAGGCCCTCAAGGAAGCCCGGAACCGCGAGGCCCAGGCTCAGCGCGCCGCCGGCCATCCCGATGCCCGAACCAACCGTCCGATACCGCATCCGCACCGTCGTCGAGAGGACTAACGCCCGGCTCAAGGACGAGTTCGGCACCCGCCACGTCCGGGTGCGCAACCCTACAAAGGTCGCCTGCCATCTGATGTTCGGTCTGCTCGCACTGGCCGCCGATCAGATCATCCGCCTCGCCGCCCCATAGCGTCGTCCGACCCGGCCCGCCGATCCCGAACCGGCGCGGCCGCAAAGCGCGCGCCTCCAGAACCGCCGAAAACTCTCCGTGGTCAATCCATCACCCGGCCACTGACAGCCAAACGCCGCTCAGCTATCGAACCAATGCCAAATTACTGCCGCTATCCCTCAGATCGGCAATTCTGCAAGAGGCTCCGTACTGTTGAAGTTGGGTCGAAATATCTCCGACACGGAACCAGCCGCACAGCCGCCGCGACACCGGGTCATGCCCTATTCGAGCCGGCGGGCGTGGATGAGGCGGGTCATGCCCGGCACCATTTCCTCGTCGTGGGGCACGGCGAAACCGACTTCCTGCATCCGGCTTTTCAGCCAGCCGGGCGTGACCGAGCGCGCCTCCGGCGTGAAGGCCATGTGCTGCAATTGCCAGAGCGCCGCCATGGGCGGGCCGGTGCGGTCGTCCTCCACCATGAAATCGTGCACGATGAAATGGCCGCCCGGCGACAGGCAGTCATAGGCCTGCTGCACCATACGCGGCAGTTCGGAGCCGGGAATGCCGCTGAACAGGTAGGACATCAGGATCGCATCCTGCTCCGTCGGCCATTCGGCCGCGAGCGCGTCCGCCGGGATATAGCGCACCCGGTCCACCATCCCGGCCTCGGTAATGAAGCGCCAGCCGATCTCGGCGACATTCGGGAAATCGATGATGGTCGAGACCAGGTCGGGGAAGGTCTCCAGCAGCCGGATGGTCATTGCCCCCGTGCCGCCACCGACATCCAGCAGGTTGTGGCAGCCGGAGAGGTCCACCAACCGCGCCAACGTGCGGCCCGGCCCGAGCGAGCCTGCATGCTGCGCCTCGCTGTAGAGCATGGCCTGGTCAGGATCCGACATCCAGTGCTGGTAGCTGTCCACCGCCTCCGGGTCGAGGGAGCCGTCCATCACCTCGTTCAGCTGGGTGAGGAACGGGTACATCTGCCGGTCGATCTGGTAACGCAAATAGTCCCCGAAATCGTAGCGTGCGCCGCGCACCAGGAAGGCCGTCGCTCCGGGCGCGTTGAGATAGCTCTCCTCTTCGCGGCCCACGAGGCCGATTGCGGTCAACGCCGTCATCAGCGTCGTAATCCGGTTGGCCGGAACGCTCGCCTTCGCGGCAAGCGCCTGCGCCGTCTTGGGTCCGTCGGCGAGCTGGGTGAAGATATCGACATGCAGGGCTGCGAAGAGCGCCTTGGAGGCCATGAAGCCGAAAGCCAGTCTCGATACATCCTCGGCCGTTTCGACCAATTGCTCCGTCACCGCAAAAACTCCTCAAATCGCGATAGTGCTGAGTCCGTGAACCTTGCATAAGCCCGGTGAATTTTCAATGACACCAATACTTTCAGTAGTATTGAGCCTCTTGCAGAACCGTCGAACGGACGGGATTTCCGCTGATATGACTTGATTTTGAGGGAGCTGGTTCCGGTTCCGGGGTCGCCTTGCAGAATCTTGGGTTTGCAACAGCCGCAAGCTACCGGGAAGGCGACCCCGATGAACCTTGGCACGAAGCTATCGGATTTCTGGCGTCGGTTTCGAGGAGAGCTGTTCCCCGCGTTGACGGAGGAGGTGGGTCCTCTGCTCGGGACGCACCGTCGTTTTGTGGCGGCGCTTGATCTTGTCGGTGTGGAGGGCTTTCTCGGCACGCCGGGGAGCGGTCCGGATCGTCCTCCGGAGGACCGCCGCGCTCTTGCGCGGGCGTTTCCGGCCAAGGCCGTGTGGGACCTTCCGACGACGCGGCATTTGATCGACAGGTTCGGGGCGGACCCGGCGTTGCGGCGGTTGTGCGGCTGGTCGCGCCTCGGGGATATCCCGAGCGAGGCGAAGTTTTCGCGGACGGTTGCGGAGTTTTCGGCCTCGCTTCCTGCGGAGAGGATGCACGAGGCCCTGGTGGTCGATGTGCTCGGTGATGCGCTCATCGGCCATGTGTCACGGGACTCGACGGCCATCGGGGGTCGGGAAGCGGCGGTTGCGAAGCCGAAGGTCGAGGTGCCGAAGCGCCGGCCTGGTCGCCCCGGCAGGGGCGAGGAGAGGCCGAAGGCGCTTTCCCGTCTCGAACGGCAGGCGAACGGCATGAGACTCAATCAGGCTAGGCACGCTCTGCGAGCGTCACTAACCTCAAGATTCACGGTCAAGTGCGGCCGGATTTTGCAGATCTCACTCGCGGGCCGGGTTGCGCCCACGGCTCGGCCGAACAGATACGACTGTCTGGCCGCTTTCGCCAAACGGCGCCAAGGGCGGTTGAAGCACAGTCAGAATTTGCAAGAAAAATCGCTTTCGGTTTGATGACCGATTTCGCGTTTTGCACTTCTCAACCTTAACAAGAGCTCCATTTATTGATATATTACAGTGCGTTGTCAGACGGTGATGGAAAATTTCTCCGGTTTGTTCCGGGGAGCCGTATCGCAAGGTCACCCGGATTGACGCTGTCGCGAGATGGCGGGGACATCCGTGGTTCGACTGGCTGTGACGCACTGGCGCTGCTGCATGGCAAGGAGGGCGGACGATACCCGGTGACCCGTGAAGGCGATCGGGGATGTTTGGGACGGGTGCCGGGTGTTGCAACCCGGCCCTGCCGTGGCTAGGGTTCCGGCCCCTGGCGCGAGCGGAGCAATCGGTGCGCTACATCAGCACGCGCGGTGACGCGCCGGAACTCGGTCTTGACGATGTGCTGCTCACCGGGCTCGCCCGCGACGGCGGTCTCTATGTTCCCGCCGCCTGGCCACGGTTCTCCACCGACGACATCCGCGCCATGCGCGACCTGTCCTACCCGGAACTCGCGGCGCGAATCATGGCGCCGTTCGCCGCCGGCACCACCTGCGGCGACGGCCTCGCCGGCGTCCTGGAGGACGCCTACGCCGGGTTCACGGATCCGCAGGTCGCACCGCTGGTGCAGCTCGACGGGAACACCTGGCTGATGGAACTGTTCCACGGCCCCACCCTTGCCTTCAAGGACTATGCGCTGCAGGTGCTCGGGCGGCTGTTCGACAGGGTTCTCCGCGCCCGGGGCGAGCGGATCACCATCGTCGGCGCCACCTCCGGCGATACCGGTTCGGCGGCGATCGAGGCGTGCCGCGACCGCGAGGCCATCGACATCTTCATCCTGTTCCCCCGCGGCCGGGTCTCCCCGGTGCAACAACTTCAGATGACGACGGTGGACGCGGTCAACGTCCACGCAATCTCCCTCGACGGCACCTTCGACACCTGCCAGGACATGGTGAAGGCCCTGTTCAACGACCTGGCGCTGCGCGATCGCCTGCACCTGTCGGCGGTCAATTCCATCAACCTGGTCCGCCTGCTGCCACAGATCGTCTACTACTTCCGGGCCGCGCTCGCGCTGGGGGCCCCGGACCGCCGGGTTGCTTTCGCGGTGCCGTCGGGCAATTTCGGAAATGTCTACTCGGCCTACGCCGCGGCCGCCCTCGGACTGCCGGTCGACCGCCTCGTGGTCGCGACCAACGCCAACGATATCCTGGCGCGGTTCTTCGCCTCCGGGAGGATGCAGATCGCCGGTGTGCAATCGACGCTGAGTCCGAGCATGGATATCCAGGTCTCGAGCAACTTCGAACGACTGCTGTTCGACCTCGCCGGGCGCAACGGTGCGCGTACCGGCGCCATGCTGACCGGGCTCAGGACCGAGGGCGTCTTCGAGGTCACCGGGGACATGCACCGCCAGTCGGCCGTGCTGTTCGACGCCGAGGCCGTCACAGACGACGACACTGTCGCACGCATCGCCCGCGTGCACCGGGAGACCTCGGTGCTCATCGACCCGCACAGCGCCGTCGGTGTCGAGGCGGCGGTCCGGGCGCGGCGGCGCGGTGCGCTGGCCGACGGGGTGCCGGTGGTCTGCCTTGCGACCGCGCATCCGGCCAAGTTTCCCGATGCCGTGTCGCGTGCCGTCGGCCATGTCCCGGAACCGCCCGGGCGGATCGCCCGCCTCGGCGAACTCGAGGAGCACCTGACGATGCTGCCAGACGACTACCGCACGGTTGCCGATTTCATCGCGGCGCACAGCCGCACGCCGGACCGGCCGTGAGCGGACCGCGGCTGACCGATCTGCCGGGCGGGGTGCGGCTGGTCACCGAGCACATTCCCACCGTCGAGAGCGCAACCCTCGGCGCCTGGTTCGGGGCGGGAAGCCGGAATGAAACCGCCGACATCAACGGCGTTGCCCACATGCTCGAGCACATGGCGTTCAAGGGAACGGCGTCACGCTCGGCCTTCGACATCGCCGAGCAGATCGAGGCGGTGGGCGGACGGCTCGACGCCTACACCACCCACGAGCAGACCGCATACTACGCCCGGGTGCTGAAGGACGATGCCACGCTCGCGGTCGACGTGATCGGCGACATCCTGTGCAACTCCACCTTCAGCGAAGAGGAACTCGCCCGGGAGCGATCGGTGATCCTGCAGGAGATCGGCGAGGCGAGCGATACGCCGGACGACGTGGTTTTCGAACTGCTGGCCGGAACGGCACTGCCTGACCAGCCGCTCGGCCGGCCGATCCTGGGCTTGCCCGAGATCGTCCGGTCCATGCCGCGCGAGACCATCACCGGTTTCCTCGACGCACACTACGGCGCCGACCGGCTGGTGTTCGCGGCCGCCGGAAACATCGACCACGACCGGCTCGAGGACGAGGTTGCCACGGCCTTCGACGGGCTCTCCGGGCGCGACAACCGCCCGGTCGAACCGGCGCGCTACGCCGGCGGCGATGCCCGCAGCGACCGGGACCTGCAGCAGGTCCACCTGATGCTGGGCTTCGAGGCGGTGCCGGTCCGGGACCCGACCCTGCCGGCGCAGCAGGTGTTTTCCCGCCTGCTGGGCGGAAGCATGTCGTCGCGACTGTTCCAGGAGATCCGTGAACGCCGCGGCCTCGCCTACTCGATCCACAGCTTCGCGATCGCCTGGCGCGATACCGGCCTGTTCGGGATCCATGCCGCCACGGCTCCCGACCTGGTCGGTGACCTGGTGCCCGCGGTCTGCGACGAACTGGTCAAGCTCGCCGGCGAGTCCCCGGACGATGCGCTGCAGACCGAGGTGGGCCGCGCCCGCTCCCAGATCCGGGCCGGAGTGCTGATGTCGCGCGAAAGCACCTCGAGCCGCTGCGAGGCCCTGGCCGGCAACCTGCACGCCTTCGAACGCGTGATCGGGGTCGACGAGATCATCGAGCGCTTCGAGCAGGTCGACGGGGACGCGGTCCAGGACATCTGCCGCCGGCTGCTTTCCTCGACACCGACCCTGGCCGCCGTCGGGCCGGTCGGCACACTCGAGCCCTGGGACCGGCTGTGCGCGCGGCTTGCCTGACGGACCGGATCCGCACCTGAGGCGCGCCGCGCCCCTGTCGACCAGGCTGTTGCACCGGCCGCGCAGGTCCGGGCAAGATGGCATGACAGCCTCAGGCATGGGTGCGTTCCGTGGTCCTCACACTGTTTCCCCCCGCCAGGGTCGAGCCGACGCTGGTCCTGGACCGGATCTACCTCAGGCCACCGGCCCGGGCCGACTGGGCGGACTGGGCGGACCTGCGCGAGGAAAGCCGCGACTTCCTGGTCCCGTGGGAACCGGCGTGGACCTCCGACGCGCTGTCGCGGTCCGCCTTCCGGCGCCGGCTGTCGCGCTATGCCGATGAATGGAACCGCGACCAGGGGTACACCTTCTTCCTGTTCCGCCGCTCGGACGACGCCATCGTCGGCGGGCTGTCGATCTCCAACGTGCGACGCGGCGTTGCCCAGAGCTGCTCCTTCGGCTACTGGGTCGGCGAACGCCACGCGCGCCGGGGCTACATGAGCGAGGCGGTGCTCGGCGCAAGCGGCTTTGCCTTCGACGCGCTTGACCTGCACCGGATCGAGGCGGCGTGCCTGCCCAGCAACGCCGCCAGTCAGGGCGTGCTGCGCCGTTGCGGGTTTCGCCGCGAGGGACTGGCCCGGCGCTATCTCAGGATCAACGGGTCCTGGCAGGACCATATCCTGTTCGCACTGCTGCGCGAGGACTACCGGCGCCACGCGTACCGGGCGTCAATTTCTTGACAAGCACCGCGCCCGGCCATAGACCACGCGCGGCTGACAGCATCTGACAGGGCGGGGGAATCATGCAGCTCGACTTCGAGTCCCGGGTGTTCGAGACCCGGGTAGTCTCCATGGGCGAGACCACCGAACGCATCGTCGCCGGCGGTCGCCACCTGTTCCCGCTGCTGCCGAAGGCGTTCGAGGGTGTCCGCCAGATCGGCGTGATCGGCTGGTCGTCGCAGGGACCGGCCCAGGCCCAGAACCTGCGGGAATCACTTGAGGGATCGGACATTCGCGTCGTGGTCGGACTGCGCGAGGGGTCCGCCTCCATGGCCGAGGCCGAGGCGGTGGGCTTCACCCGCGAGAACGGAACGCTCGGTGAAATGTATTCCGTGTGCGCCGAAAGCGACCTCGTGCTGCTGCTGATCTCGGACGCCGCGCTCGCGCAAAACTACACCAGGATCTTCGCCGTCATGCGCCCGGGCTCCACCATCGGGCTGTCACACGGTTTCCTGCTGTCGCACCTGCAGAGCATCGGCGAGGATTTCCCGACCGACATGAATGTCATCGCCGTCTGTCCCAAGGGCATGGGCCCCTCGGTGCGCCGCCTCTACGAACAGGGCCGCGAAGTCAACGGCGCCGGTATCAACAGTTCCTTTGCCGTTCACCGCGATATCGACGGCAGGGCAACCGACTACGCTCTCGCCTGGTCGGTGGCGCTCGGGTCTCCCTACACCTTCCAGACCACGCTTGAATCGGAATACCGGTCCGACATCTTCGGCGAACGCGGCATCCTGCTCGGAGCCGTGCACGGCATTGCCGAGAGCCTGTACGCGCGGTTTACCGGCAAGGGCATGCCCCGGGACGAAGCCTACATCAACACCTCGGAATCGATCACCGGCCCGATCAGCAAGACCATCTCGCGCTCGGGCCTGGTTGCCGTCTACGAGGAACTTGACGACGCCGAGAAGGAGGCTTTCCGCAAGGCCTACTGCGCGTCCTACCACCCCGCGCGCGAGATCCTGGAGGAGATCTACGACGACGTCGCCTCGGGCAACGAGGTGCGCAGCGTCATCCAGGCCTCCAACCGGTTCGACCGTTACCCGATGGGCAACATCGACTCCACCGACATGTGGCGGGTCGGCGAGACCGTCCGCGAGGACGAGGGTCGCAACTACGCCCCGATCAACGCCGAGACCGCCGGTGTCTACATGGCCTGCATGATGGCCCAGGTCGACCTGCTGAAGGATCGCGGGCACCCGTACTCCGAGATCGCCAACGAGTCGATCATCGAGGCGGTGGACTCCCTCAATCCCTACATGGACTACAGGGGCGTGTCCTACATGGTCGACAACTGCTCGACCACCGCCCGGCTCGGGGCCCGCAAGTGGGCGGCACGCTTCGACTACATCCTGAAGCAGCAGGCCTTTGTCCGGCTTGATGACGGCGAGGAGCTCGACGACTCGCTGTTCGACGACTTCCTCAACAACTCGATCCACCAGGTGCTCACCGTCTGTGCCAGCCTGCGGCCGTCGGTCGATATCTCGGTGGTTCCCACCCGGCGCGGATAGGGCTCAGCCGCGCCCGCGAACCGGTAGACGCGGCGCGGCCCGGGGAACAGGATCTCGAACTCCACCTGCAGCAGCGGGTCAAACGCATCCGCGGTGACGTCGAGACCACCGGCATAGGCCCCGAAAGCCGGAAGGATCAGGCGGTGCCGGTCAAGGACGAAGCAGCGGCCGGACACGGTCCGGCCACGCAGCCTGATCCGTGCCCGCGGATGGTAATGGCCGCTGACCTCGCCGCTGACGGGTCCCGCTGCCGCCTCGTGGCGGAACACCAGCGGCGCCAACGCCAGTTCCGCCAGCGACCGGCCGCCGGGCAGCGTGTCCGGCTCCGGGTCGTGGTTGCCGGCGATCCAGATCCAGTCGCGTCCCCGCGCCAGCCCGAGGATCCGCCGGACAACCTCCGGTGTCATGCGCCGCGCCGCGTCCCCGTCATGGACACTGTCACCGAGGCAGACCAGCCTGTCGGGGCGATGGCGCGCGATCGCCGCCTCGAGGCGGTCAAGCGTCTCGCCGGTGTCGTAGGGCGGCAACGGGATGCCGCGGGCGGCATACCACGCCCCCTTTTCGAGGTGCAGGTCCGCGACCACCATCAGGCGGCGGTCCGGCCAGACCAGGGCACCCGACGGATCGGCGTGCAGCGATGCGCCGCAAAAGTCGAACGCCGTCACCGTACAGGCGCCATCGCGCTCGAGACCAGGTCTTCGGCTGCCTCCTCGAGCTGGGACTCGAGCGCGCTGCCCGCCACCCGTTCACGTCCGATCTCGAGCAGCACCGGTACGGCGAGCGGCGAGACCCGGTCGAGGCGCCTGACCTCGATGCGCCCGGCAGCCCGGGCCAGCATGTCGCCGAGACGGGCGATGTCGGTCAGTCCCCGCGCGGCGACCGTGCGCGTCGCCTCCAGCAGGACATGGTCCGGCTCGTGACGCTGGAGCACGTCGTAGATCAGGTCAGAGCTGAAGGTGACCTGCCGTCCGGTCTTCTCCTGGCCCGGCAGACGACGCTCGATCAGCCCCGCGATCACCGCCACGGTGCGGAAGGTCCGGCGCAACAGGCTCGACTCCGCCATCCACTCCTCGAGGTCGTCGCCGAGCATGTCCCGGTCGAGCAGGGACCCGACATCCCCGGCCGGCTTGAGGCTCCACACCGCAATCACGTAGTCGGTGGCCACAAAACCGAGCGGGTCGAGCCCGGCGCGTTCCATGCGCCGGGTCAGCAGCATGCCGAGGGTCTGGTGCGCATTGCGGCCCTCGAAACAGTATGCGACCAGGTAGAACCGGTCGCCACGCGGGAAGATCTCCACCAGCAGCCGGTCGCGCCGGGGCAGGACCGAGACCCGGCTCTGGGCCTCGAGCCACTCCGCCACCGGTGCCGCCATGCCGGCATGCGCCGCCCTGTCCTCCAGCAGCGTCCGCACCCCGTCGGCCAGGTGGGTCGTCAGCGGCAGGCGGCCACCGGCATAGGCCGGCACTTTCGGCTCGCGTCCGCCTCCCGGGCTCACCACCACGGTGACGTCGCGAAGTCCCTCGTAACGCAGCAGCCGGCCGGAGAAGACGAAAGTGTCCCCTGGCACCAGGGACTGCACGAAGTGTTCCTCGATCTCGCCGAGAATCCGGCCCCGGCGCATGCGGACCCTGAGCATCGGGGTCTCGACGATGGTCCCGACATTAAGCCGATAGCTGCGCGCCACCGCCGGGCTCGCAACCGCGAGGCAGCCGGCATGATCGCGCACCACGCGGCGGAATCGGTCATAGACCCCGAGCGCGTAGCCGCCGGTCTCGACAAAGGCGAGGACCCGGTCGAAGCCCGACCGCGAAAGCGTGCGGTACGGCGCCGCCGTCCTCACCTCGCGGTAGAGATCGTCCGGGCGCACGCCGCCGGCGCAGGCAACCCCGAGCAGGTGCTGCGCCAGCACGTCGAGTCCGCCCGGGCCCGGACGGTCACCGTCGCGCTGGTCGCGGTCGACCGCCTGGACCGCCGCCTCGCATTCGAGCACCTCGAAGCGGTTCGACGGAACCAGGATGGCGCGGCTGGGCCGGTCCAGCCGGTGATTGGAGCGCCCGATCCGCTGCAGCAGCCGGGACACCCCCTTCGGAGCACCGACCTGGACCACGAGGTCGACGGCGGCCCAGTCGACGCCGAGATCGAGCGTCGAGGTCGCGACCACGGCCCGCAGGGCGCCGTCGGCCAGCGCCGACTCGACGCGGCGGCGCTGCTCGACCGCGAGCGAACCGTGGTGAAGGCCGATCTCCAGGGTCTCGTGGTTGATGCGCCACAGGGCCTGGAACAGCAGTTCGGCCTGGGCCCGGGTATTGACGAACACCAGCGTGGTCCGGTGGGCCCGGATCGCGTCGAGAATCTCGACGGCGGCATGGGTCCCCATGTGGCCGGACCATGGCAGCCTCGTACCGCAGGTCGAGATCGAGATCCGGGGCCTTGCGGTATCGGCAACATGGATGCGCTCGACATCGCCACCGCCCGAAAGCCAGGCCTCCATGTCCCCGGGGCAGGACACGGTAGCCGACAGTCCGACCCGGCGCAGTCCGGGCGCAAGGCCGCCCAGTCGAGCCAGACCCAGTGCCAGCAGTTCACCCCGCCTGTTGGGGACCAGGGCGTGCAGCTCGTCGATGATCACCGAGCGCAGTGTCGCAAACATGTGCGCCGCGTCCCGGTAGGACAGCAGCAGCGCCAGGCTCTCGGGCGTGGTGAGCAGGATGTCGGGCGGGCGCATCCGCTGGCGTCGCCGTTTTGACTGCGGTGTATCCCCAGTCCGGGTTTCGGCGGTGATCGCGAGACCCATCTCCGAGATCGGGGCCAGCAGGTTCCGGTGCACGTCCTGGGTCAGCGCGCGCAGGGGCGAGACGTAGAGCGTATGCAGCCCGGTACCCGCGGAGCCGGCCAGTTCCGCGATCGAGCCGAGGAAACCGCCCAGCGTCTTCCCACCGCCGGTCGGCGCCAGGAGCAGGGCCGATTTCCCGGCCCTGGCGGCGGCGAGCATGGCCAGCTGGTGCGGATGCGCCGTCCAGCCCCGGGCGGCAAACCAGCGCCCGAGGACGTTGGTGTCCGTCTCAGTCGTCCCCGTCGCCGGGATACCAGGCCGGTTTCCGTTTCTCGGCAAAGCTCGCCAGCCCCTCGATCGCCTCGGCACTCTGTCGCTTGGCAGCGTGCTGCGCCACCAGCGCCTCGAACCGGTCGTCGGCGAGCAGCAGCCCGGCATCTTCCAGGGTGACCTGCTTGGTCTGCACCGTCGCGTCGGGCGCCGCCATCAGCAGGGCGTCGATGATCGGAGCGGCGGCGGCATCCAGACCGCCTGTCGGGCACAGTTCGTGCACCAGGCCAAGCGCGTGGGCACGCGCGGCCCCGAACCTCTCGCAGGTGAGCGCGTAGCGCCGGACCTGGCGCGCGCCCATCGCGACATTGAGATACGGGATGATGATGCCCGCCATCACCCCCCACCGGGTCTCGGTGATCGAGAAGATCGCGTCCTCGCTCGCGACCACGACGTCACAGGCCGCGACGATCCCGGTCCCGCCGCCGAAACATCCGCCATGCACCAGGGCCACGGTCGGCCGGTCAAGGTCGTTCAACCCCCGCACGGCGCTGGCGGTCCGCCGCGACACCGCGAGGTTTTCCTCCGGCGACTCCTGTCCGATGCCGCGCAGCCACGACAGGTCGGCTCCCGCCTGGAAATGCCTGCCGGCGCCGCGCAGCACGACCACCCTGACGTCCGGGTTCTCGCCACAGTGCCCGACCGCCTCGATCAGGCCTGCAATCATGTCGCCGTTATACGCGTTGTTCACCTCGGGCCGGTTCAGGGTGACGGTTGCCACCCCGCGTCCGTCGATCTCGAGACCAACCTCGGGCCGTGTCATCCGGTTGCTCCCTCGCCCGCCGGCAGAGCGTCTCGCTCCGGGATGGTGATCACCGGTTCAACCAAGCGCAGCTCCTCGAGCGGAATGTGGCAGGCGATCGCATGCCGGTCGGCGTTCATCTGCACCGGTGGCGGATCTGTATCGCAGATGCTGCCGAGCCGGCGCGGGCACCGGGTCGAGAACGGACAGCCCTTCGGCGGATCGAGCGGGCTCGGCAGGTTGCCCTCGAGCACGATCCGGCGCTTCTCCACTTCCGGGTCGGCGATCGGCACCGCCGACAGCAGGGCCTCGGTGTAGGGATGGTACGGCGGGGCGAATACCTCTTCCGTGGAGCCACGCTCCATGATCTGGCCGAGATACATGACCACGACCCGGTCCGAGAGGTAGCGCACCGCCGAAAGGTCGTGGCTGATGAACAGCAGGGTGGTCCGGTGTTCGCGCTGTATGTCCATCAGCAGTTCGGTCACCGCCGCGGCCACCGACACGTCGAGAGCGGAGATGGGCTCGTCGGCGATGACCGTCTTCGGGTTGCCGGCGAAGGCGCGCGCGATACCGATCCGCTGCTTCTGGCCACCCGACAGCTGCCGCGGCTTGCGGGAGGCGAAGTCGCGCGGCAGCTTGACCGTGTCGAGGAGCCGGAAGACCTGTTGCTGGACCCGGGCCGGTTCGGACTCGATGCCGAAGCGGCGGATCACCCGGGCGATCTGCGCACCGACGCTGTGCGACGGGTTGAGCGTGTCGTTCGGGTTCTGGAACACCATCTGCAACGAGGCGAGCTGCTCCGGGGTGCGCTGCTTGACCGGGATCGATCCGAGGTCGGTGCCGTCCAGCCTGACCTCCCCTTCCGTTGCGGTCTCGAGCCCCATCAGCACCTTGGCGAAGGTGGACTTGCCGCAGCCGGACTCGCCGACGATCGCAACGGTCTCGCCCTCGCCGGCCCGGAAGCTGATCTGTTCGTTGGCCTTGACCTGGCGTGGGGAGCCGCGCGAAACCAGGGCCGCGAGCGACGTCTCCCTGACCTCGTAGTACTTGCGCATGTTGTCGACCTCGAGCACCGTCTCGCCGACGCTGACCGGCTCGCGGGTTTCCTCGACCCGGACTGCCGCGTCGTGGTCGATCTCGTTCCAGCGCAGGCACCGGACCCGGTGCGCCGGGTCATCGTCGGTGTGCACGCTTTCCATGGCAACAAGATCGCCGTCGCAGCGACCGGGCTCGAAGAACGAGCAGCGCGGCCCGAAGTAGCACCCGGTCGGTCTCTGGTGCGGCAACGGCAGCTGCCCCGGGATCGCCACAAGCGGCCGGGCGTTCTTGTCGGCGTGCGGCAGCGGAATGCAGCCGAACAGTCCGTGGGTGTACGGGTGCTTGGGCCAGGAGAAGATCGAGTCGATGTGACCCTCCTCGACCACCTCGCCGGAGTACATCACGCAGATCCGGTCGCAGACCTCGAGCATCAGCCCCAGGTTGTGCGAAATGTACAGCAGCGACGTGCCGGCCTCCTTGCTCAGCTCGGCGATCAGTTCGACGATCCCGGCCTCGACGGTCACGTCGAGCGCGGTCGTCGGCTCGTCGAGCAGCAGCAGTGCGGGTCGGGACAGCAGCGCCATGGCGATCACCACCCGCTGCTGCTGGCCGCCGGAGACCTGGTGCGGATAGGAGGCCATCAGCCGGTTCGGATCCGGGATATGCACCGCCTCGAGCATCTCCCTGGCACGCCGGCGCGCCTCTTCCTCGCTCACGCCCTCGTGCACCATCGGCACTTCCGTCAGCTGCCTGGCGATGGTCATGCTCGGGTTGAGCGAGGCCATGGGCTCCTGGTAGATCATCGCGATGTCGCGGCCGCGGATCCGGCGGATTTCCTCTTCGCTGAACTCCGACATGTCCCGGCCCTTGAACCGGATGCTGCCGCCGACAATGCCGCCGTTCCGGCCCATGTAGCGCATGATGCCGTTGGCGACCGTCGACTTGCCGCAGCCCGACTCTCCGACAAGTCCCACCGACTCGCCCTTGCGGACCGTGAGGTCGAAGTCCATGACCGCCGGGATCTCGCCGGCGCGGGTGTAGTAGCTGAGACGCAGGCCGCTGATCTCCAGGACCGGCGCGTCGTCGCCGGATGCCCCGGCGTGTTCTGTCACTGACATCGTGACCTCCTTGCGGGTGGCCTCGGTCGGGGAGTGCCCCGGGTCAGCCTCTTCTTCATCGCTCAGTCCCTCAGCGAGACCTCGCGCAGTCCATCCGCCAGCAGGTTGAACCCGAGGACGAGCAGAGAGACGGCGCAGGCCGGGAAGATTGCCATGTGCGGGAACCCGCCGGTGACAAAGGCGCGGGTCTCGGTGATCATGCCGCCCCAGTCGGGATCGGGCGGCGGCAGGCCGAGCCCGAGAAAGCCGAGAGCCCCGATGGTGATGGTGGTGTAGCCCATGCGCAGGCAGAAATCGACGATCAGCGGCCCGCGCGCATTCGGCAGGATCTCGACCAGCATGATGTACCAGGGCCCCTCGCCCCGGGTCTGTGCGGCCGCGATGTAGTCCCGGGTCGCGATGTCCATGGTCACGCCGCGCACGATGCGCATGATGCCGGGCGAGGAGGCGAACACCACCGCGAAGATGATGTTGATGCCCGACGCACCGAACTTGGCGATGATCAGGACGTAGAGCACCATGATCGGGAAGGACAGGATGACGTTGGCGACAAAGGAGATCACCTCGTCGAGCCAGCCGCGGAAGTACCCCGCCGCCAGTCCCATCAGGATCCCGACCACGTAGGCCGATATGGTTGCCGCACTGGCGTAGAACAGCACCCGCTGCCCGCCCCAGATGATGCGCGAGAGGATGTCGCGGCCGAGGTGGTCGGTGCCGAACAGGAAGATCCCGCCCTCCGGGTTCGCGGTTCCGGGCGTTGCGAACGGCAGGATCGTGGCATTGGGATCGAAGGGGGCAACCAGCGGCGCGAAGATCGCGAGCAGCATGAAGGTCAGCACGATCAGGCCGCCGAAGACCCCGACCGGGCTTTCCCGCAGCAGCAGAACCGACCTCGCCGCCGTCATCAGTCTTGAGTCCGGCGCTGCCGTTGTTGTCTGGTCAGTCATGGCAGCGTCCTCACTTGAACCTGATCCGCGGGTTCAGATAGGTGTACCCGAGATCGCCGACGGTCTGGGTGAACACCGCGACGAACACGGCCGCAAGCCCACAGGCCTCGATCAGGAAGATGTCGCGGCGCAGCGCCGCCTCGAGCAGGAGCGCTCCGAACCCCTTGTAACCGAAGGCAAACTCGGTCACGACCACGCCCGACAGCAGCCAGTTGATCTGCAGCATGATCACGGTGAACGGCGCGATCAGCGCATTGCGCAGGGCATGTTTCATGATGATGTGCCGGTAGGGCAGGCCCTTCAGGACCGCGGTCCTGATGTAAGGGGTCGTCATCACCTCGGCCATCGACGCCCGGGTCATGCGCGCGATGTACCCGAACCCGTACAGTGTGAGCACCAGCACCGGCAGTATCAGTTCGACCACCGAGAATCCCCCGGTCATCGACGAGGTTCCCGGCAGCACCGCCAGCCAGTAGACGAAGACCCCGGCCAGGATCACCGCGCTCGCGTACTCCGGTACCGAGGTGGTGGCAATCGAGAAGACCGAGATCACGCGGTCCTGCGTCGATCCCTCCTTCATGCCGGCCAGCACGCCGAGCACCAGGGCGACCACCACCATGACCAGGAAGGTCACGCCGGCGAGGATCGCGGTATTGCCGAGGCGGTCCCAGAAGATCTCGTTGACCGGCCGCTTGTAGATGATCGAGTCACCGAGATCGCCGGTCAGGACCCTGCTGATCCACTCGAAGTACCTGACGAACAGCGACCGGTCGTAGCCGTGTTGCATGATCCAGGCGTCGAGCTGTTCATCCTGGGCATAGGGCCCGAGCACGCTGCGCGCAATCAGCCGCGGATCGCCCTCGTTGATCAGGAACAGCAGCAGCGCAACGACCAGCATGATGAGAACCATGGTTCCCAGTCGCCGCAACACGAGGTTGAGCATCAGAGCCTCCCGATTCCCGGAGCCGCGGGCGGACACGCCCGGAACCCCGTCCCGCCAGCAGTCCGGTTGCCCGTGTCATTCCCTGCCGCGACAGGGTGCGCCGGTCGGGACATGTCCGGCGCCGCGGGGATGTCCCCGCGGCGCCGGAACTGCGCTACCCGTCCAGCCAGACCGAATGGAACTGGTGATACAGGGTCGGATGGGTGGAGAACCCCTTCACCCTCTTGTTGGAAGCCTTGAACACCGAGCGCCAGAACGGCTGCGGGATGATCGCGTCGTCCTGCAGGATCTTCTCGCAGACCGCCATCTTCTTCTTGCGCTCGTTGACGTCGAGGGTCGCCTCGGCATCGTTGAGCGCTGCATCGAAGTCCGGGTTGTCGTAGGCGGTCTCGTTCCACGGCACCCCGGCGCGGTAGGCCAGTCCGAGCACCATGGTGCCGAGCGGACGGTGGGTCCATGCGGTGTATCCGAACGGAGCCTTGTCCCACACCTCCCAGTACTGGTTGGTCGGCATCTTGTTGATATTGAGCGTGATGCCCGCGGGAGCCAGCTGGTTCTTGAAGATCGCACAGGCGTCGGTCATCCACGGTCCCTCGGTGTCGCCATTGGCGATCTCGATGGTCAGGCCGTCGCCGTGACCGGCCTCGGCGAGCAGTTTCTTCGCCAGTTCGACATCGCGCTTGAGCGGGGGCAGGGCCGCGTACTCGGGATGGATCGGACAGACATGGTGGTTTTCCGCCACCTGTCCGAGGCCCTTGAACGCCTTGTCGAGGATCTCCTGGTGGTCCATGCACGCCGCGATGGCCTGCCGCACCTTGAGGTTGTCGAACGGTGCATGACTGACGCGGAACCGCATCACACCGGTCTGCGCCGTGGTTGCCTCGTGGATGTCGACAAACGGCAGCCGCTTGACGGTCTCGATCAGGTTGTTGGGAACCCGGTAGACCATGTCGACCTGCTGGGAGGCGAGCGCCGCGATGTGGGCGTTGGTGTCCTCGCCATGGTCAAAATAGGCGATCTCGTCGAGATGGAAGTCGCCGGCCCACCAGTCGCGGCTTCGCTTGAGCAGTGCCCGCTCGCCGACGTCGTACTCGGCCAGGCTCATCGGCCCGGTACCGATGGGGTTGGCCGAGAGGTCGGCATCGTAGTCCTTGCCGAAGCCGCGGTGGGTCATTGCGGTCGGGTAGTTGTAGAAGTTCTCGGGCATGGCCAGCGCGGCCTGCTTCAGGTTGAAACGCACGGTGTGCGCATCCACGACCTCGACCGCGTTCGCGATGCCGCGCTTCTTGCCGTCGGACCCGACCTCGACCATGGCGCCGAACAGCCCGAGGTTGGAGGAGCCGGTCGCCGGGTCAAGCCAGCGGTTGACGGTATGGGCCACATCCTCGGCGGTGAACGCGTCGCCGTTCGACCAGGTTACGCCCTCGCTCAGATGGAACACCCAGGTCTTGAGGTCGTCGCTCGCCTCCCAGCCCTTCGCCAGGTAGGGGACCGTCACGTTGTCGGCCCGGGTCCGGGTCAGGTGCTCGACCATGAAGCGCGCCACGTTGGATTTCTCGACCCAGTCGAAAGCCGCCGGGTCGGTCATTTCCTGCACCCGCATCGATACCTTCAGCGTTCCGCCCGGCTTCGGCGTTGCCGCGGCTGCCGGACGCACCGGAGCGGTCCCGGTCAGGACGTCCGCCATGGCATAGGCGGTGGTCGCTGTCATGCCGAGCAGTGCCGCCTGGCGCAGGAAGTCACGCCGGCCAATCCTGCCGGTCCCGAGCTGATCGCACAGTTCGGGCAGGTAGCTGTGGGTGCCCGCCCCGAGCCGCCGCTCCTGCGGCAGCGTGTAGCGCCGCGCATCGCGGTTCAGTATCTTCCTGAAATTCATGGTTTCCCCCCTGTCGCTCGCACTGTCAGCCGGACTTCCCGGCTGCTTCCGGTTCCCCGCAGAACGCGGCGCCCGGATCCCTGTCCGGCCAGTGCACGGATATCAGGCTAGGGGAGCAATCGGTCTTTGTACAGCACAGCCGGGCGGATCAGGGGAGCATCCGGTCGAGTTCGTCAAACCTGTCGACGATGATGTCGCACGCCCGGTTCGGCTCGGGATCGGGGGAGCCCGCCGGCCCCCATTCGTCCGGCCGGCGCACAAAAGCTGTCCTGAACCCGACCGCGCGCGCCGCGTCGAGGTCGAAGTTGTGGCAGGCGACCATGCAGATGTCCCGCGGTTCCAGCTGCAGCCACCGCGCGACGGTCAGGTAGGCGTCAGGCAGGACCTTGTACTTCCCGATCGCCTCACACGAGAACACGGCGTCCCAGGCGATCCCGTTCGCACGTGCCGTGTCCATGATCAGCCGGAACGACAGGATGGTGAAGGACACGCAGGAATACCGTGCCCGAAGCCGTGGCAGGGCGTCGGGAAAATCCGGCCAGCACCGGAACCCGTGCGGCACCGTCCACGCGATCTCGTGGCGCTCCGCCTCGTCGAGCATGTCGAGGCCGGATTCGGCGCAGACCTCGTCCAGTGCGGCGCGGTGGGCCCCGTCGAAGTTCACTTGCGGCGGTTCATCCCGGCCCTGGTTGAGAATGCGGCCGAGAGCGCGGCGCCGCAGTTCGTTGGCCAGTTCTGGCCAGTCTCGTTCGATCCCGCGCCGGCGACCGGCCGCGGCCAGCGCGTCCCTGAACCCGGAGTGCCAGTCGAGAATGGTGCCTCCGGTATCGAAGGTGAGCGCCTTGACCTGCTCGAGGCTCATGGAGTCGATCCTCCCAGTCGGTGTGAGAACGTCACGGTAGCCGCAGCACCCGGGCGGACTCAACCGTGCACACGCCGGACCGCTCCGTTGCGCTCGCGCGCCCGGACACGGCCCGTGTCCCGACTCCGACCGCACTGGACCGGACCTCCGGTTCCTGCCAGAAACCCCTCCGGCACATCCGGTACCGGAGCCCTACGTGGCAGCATCATCCTTCCCGCGGCACCTTGTCATCGCCCTCGGCTCGCTCGCAGCACTCGGCGCCGCCGCCATCGACATGTACCTGCCGAGCCTGCCGGTGATCGAACGCGACCTCGCGGCCGCCCCCGGCGAGACAACCCTGACGCTGAGCGCCTTCTTCGTCGGGCTTGCGGTCGGACACCTGCTCTACGGGCCGACCTCCGACGCGTGGGGGCGGCGACGGGTCATGGCGGTCGGCGTGACGGTCTATTGCGTCGCCTCGGTAATCTGCATGTTTGCCACCACCATCGAGCAGCTCGTTGCCGCGCGCTGCCTGCAGGCGCTCGGGGCCGCGTCGGGATCGGTAATCGCGCGTGCCATGGTGCGCGACATGTTCGAGGGCGACCTCGCCGCCCGGGCCCAGTCCTTCATCAACCTCGCCTTCTCGGTAACCCCGCTGCTCGCGCCGACCATCGGCGGGTACGTACTGGTCTGGTTCGGCTGGCGCGGCATCTTCCTGGTCCTCAGTCTGTTCGGCCTCGCCTGCCTGATCGCGCTGGCGCTGCGCGTCCCCGAGACCCTGGTCAGCGAACGCCGCACCCCGCTGTCGGTGCGCGGGCTGGTGCGCGGCTACGGGCGCATCCTGGGTGAACGCCAGATCATCTGCTGCATGCTGACCTCGAGCTTCGCGTTCGCCTGCATGTTCGTCTTCTTCGCCATCTCGCCGTTCATCTACACCGGGCATTTCGGGGTTCCGATCCAGCACTACGGCCTGCTGTTTGCCGTCAATGTCATCGGAATCATGATCGGCAATGCCGCCAACACGCGTCTCGTGATCCGTTTCGGCACCATGCCGATGCTGCGCGCCGGCAGCCTGGTCTCGGCGGCCGGCGGAGTGGTGCTGCTGACAACCACCTCTTTCGAGCTTGGCGGCCTTGCGGGCGTGGTGCTGCCGATGATGCTGGTCGTCGGCTCGCTCGGGATCATCGGCGCCAACGCGATCGCCGGAGCCCTGGCACCGGTTCCCACCCTTGCCGCAACCACCGCCTCGCTGCTCGGATTTGTCCAGATGATGATCGGTGCGGCAACGGGCGTGCTCGCCGGGCTGATGAACGACGGCACCCCGGTTCCGCTTGGCCAGCTGATCTGCGCGCTCAGCCTTGTCGGACTCTTCTTCTCTTTCACCCTGCGGCGGCTTGCAAACTGACACGCGCACAGCCTGTCTGGTAGCGTGCCCGCACGGATGGTACGACGCATGGCGCGTGACAGATGACCGATCGCCTCCCGAACACAGTCGCCAGACAGCTGTTCATGCATCTGCATCAACTGGGTGTTGCCGCCGCCCCGGGCCGTAGCGGCGTGCCGGACCTCGTCCACCGCCTCGGTTTCGTGCAGATCGACAGCATCCGTACCTTCGAACGTGCCCACCACCACATCATCGCGACCCGCCTCCCACGCTATCGACCGTCCTGGACCGGGCATCACCTCGAGCGGGAACGCAGCCTGTTCGAGAACTGGACCCACGACGCCTCCCTGATCCCGGTCGAATTCTTCGGCTGGTGGAAGCCCCGGTTCCGGCGCACCGGTCCGGCGCTGATGCGCACGGCCTGGTGGCGCCAGCGCGTCGGCGAGAACCCCGAGCGGACCTGCGCCATGGTACTCGAGCGTGTCGCGGCAGCAGGTCCGGTGATGGCCCGCGAGCTGAAGGCGGAGAACCCCGAGCCGCCCCGGGGCATCGGGAAGGCACACTGGTGGGGCTGGCATCCGGCGCGCGCGGCACTGGTGTTCCTGTGGCGCACCGGGCAGCTGGCAGTCACGGCACGCAGCGGCTTCCAGAAGGTCTACGACCTGACCGAGCGGGTGATCCCGCAGCCGTACCGCGACCACGAACCCGACGAGGCGGTGTCCGTCGACTGGCACTGCCGCGGCGCGCTCGACCGGCTCGGCTTTGCCGACCACGCCGAAATCGCCCGGTTCTGGGAAGCGTTCGGGCGCGACGAGGTCGCACACTGGTGTGCCGGCGCCGGGCGCGACGCCATCCGCCCGATCGAGATCGAGAACGATGACGGGACCGTACGCCCCTGTTTGGCGCGCGCCGACCTCGACGACCTGCTCGCCACCCTGCCGGACCCGCCGCCGCGCGTGCGCTTCCTCTCTCCGTTCGACCCGCTGGTCCGCGACCGCGGCCGCGCGCTGCGACTGTTCGGCTTCGACTTCCGCATCGAGATCTACGTGCCGCGTGCGCGCCGCCGGTTCGGCTACTATGTCTACCCGATGCTGGAACGGAACCGGCTGATCGGGCGTATCGAGATGAGGCGCAACCAGGAGACCGGCACCCTCGAGGTGCCAGGCCTGTGGCTGGAACCGGGGGTGCGTCTCGACCGGCAGCGCCGGCAGCGCATCGAGCGCGAACTCGACCGCTGGCGCCGGTACGCCGGGCTCGAGCGGGCCGACCGGCTGCCCGTGCCGTGACGGCACCACTGGTTGCCCTGTCGAACATCTCCCGGTCGTTCGGGGACGTCCGGGCCTGCGACGGGATCAGCCTGTCGCTCGAACCCGGCGAGATCCACGCCCTGCTCGGCGAGAACGGTGCCGGCAAGTCGACACTGGTCAGGATCATCTATGGCCTTCTCGAGCCCGACGCCGGCACGATGGAGTGGAACGGCGAACCGGTGCGGATCCGCACCCCGGCGGCGGCACGGGCGCTCGGCATCGGCATGGTGTTCCAGCACTTCACCCTGTTCGAGAGCATGACCGTGCTCGAGAACATCGCACTGGCGCTCGACCGCCGCGTCGACCGGTCGGAGCTGCGCGCACGTATCGGGGCGGTGATCGCCACCTATGGCATGGCGCTCGAAGCCGACCGCCACGTCCACTCGCTGTCGGCCGGCGAGCGACAGCGGGTCGAGGTCGTCCGCTGCCTGCTCCAGGACCCGCGGCTGCTGATCCTGGACGAGCCGACGTCGGTGCTCACACCGCAGGAGGCCGAACAGCTGTTCGCGACACTGCGCCAGCTGCGCGACGAGGGCCGGTCCATCCTCTACATCAGCCACAGGCTCGAGGAGGTGCGCGCCCTGTGCGAACGGGCGACCATACTTCGCGGCGGACGCCGGGTCGCACAGTGCGATCCCCGCACCGAGACCGCCGCCAGTCTCGCCGAGCGGATGATTGGGCGCCTGCCGCCCGCGCCGGTCCGCGCGGCGGGTGGCCGCGGTCCCGAACGGATTCGCATCAACGGCCTTTCGCTGGCCGCCCGGCACCGGTTCGGTGTCGCGCTCGACGACATCTCGCTCGCGGTGCGTGGCGGCGAGATCCTCGGGATTGCGGGGATCGCCGGCAACGGCCAGGGCGAACTGCTGGCGGCACTCTCCGGCGAGATCAGCACCCCGACCGGAATGATCGCCTTCGATGGCGAGCCGGTCGGCCGCCTCGGGCCCGCCGGACGCCGCGAACGCGGTGCCGCCGCGGTGCCGGAACAGCGCCTCGGCCACGCCGCGGTGCCGGCGATGACACTCGCGGACAACCTGTTCCTGACCGCTCCGCGCCGACAGGACCTCGCACGCGGCGGAATGCTGCGCCCTGACGCGATTGCCGGTGCCGCGGAGCGCGTGATCGACAGCTTCGACGTTCGCACCACCGGGGCCGGGGCGGTCGCCTCCAGCCTGTCCGGCGGCAACCTGCAGAAGTTCATCGTCGGCCGCGAGGTCGACCGCGAACCCGAGATCCTGGTGATCGCCCAGCCCACCTGGGGCGTCGACGCCGGTGCCGCGGTTACCATCCGCGCCGCCCTGCGCCGGCGTGCTTCCGCCGGGGCGGCGGTCCTGGTGATCTCGCAGGACCTCGACGAGATCTTCGAGATCTGTGACCGCATCGCGGTGATTGCGGCCGGCCGGCTGTCCGATGCCCGCGAGACCTCGTCGTTCTCGGTCGAGGAGGTGGGCCTGCTGATGGGTCACGCTGCCGGGGGACCGGGCCGTGCTGGCGATTGAGCCGCGGCGACAGCCGTCCCGGGCGTGGTCGCTGCTGTCCCCGGCGATCGCGATCGCGCTGACGCTGTGTGTTGGCGCGTTGCTGTTCGGCCTCGCCGGCCGGGATCCCGGCCACGCGCTCTATGTCCTGTTCATCCAACCGCTCACAAGCACCTACGGACTGACCGAACTGCTGGTCAAGGCGACACCGCTGATCCTGATCGCCACCGGGCTCGCAATCGGCTTCCGGGCCAACGTGTGGAACATCGGCGCCGAGGGCCAGTACACCGTCGGTGCGCTCGCCGGTGGCGGACTTGCCCTGGCCTTCCACGACAGTACCTCGCCGCTCCTGCTCCCGGCGGTGCTGCTCGCCGGCTGTGCCGGCGGCATGGCCTGGGGGGCGATACCCGCATTGCTCAGGACCAGGTTCAACGTCAACGAGATCCTGAGCAGCCTGATGCTCACCTATGTCGCCATCCTGCTGCTGAGCTGGCTCGTCCACGGGCCGTGGCGCGACCCCGACGGCTACAACTTTCCCGAAAGTCGCCTGCTGTCCGACGCCGCCACCCTGCCGATACTGGTCGACGACACCCGGCTGCACGCCGGTCTGCTGTTCGCCCTGCTGGCCGTCGCCGGAGCCTGGGTGCTGATGGGTCGCAGCGTGGTCGGCTTCCAGCTCAGGGTATCCGGCCAGTCCCGGATCGCGGCGCACTACGCGGGCTACAGCACCACCGGGCTGGTCTGGTTCGCCCTGCTGCTCAGTGGCGGGCTGGCCGGGCTGGCCGGCATCTCCGAGGTGTCGGGAACCATCAACCAGCTGTTGCCCACGATCTCGCCGGGCTACGGTTTCACCGCCATTATCGTTGCGTTCCTCGGCCGGCTGCACCCGCTCGGCATCATCCCCGCCGGACTGTTGATCGCGCTGTCCTACATCGGTGGAGAACTGGCACAGATCGAGGTCGGGGTCCCGGCGGCGGTCACCGGCATCTTCCAGGGCGTGCTGCTGTTCTTCCTGCTGGGCTGCGACCTGCTGACCGGGTACCGGATCCGGCTCGCACCGGTACGGGGAACCTGACATGGACCCGGCCTCCATGGTCCTGACCATCGTGGCCGCGGCCACGCCGCTGCTGCTGGCCGCAACCGGAGAACTGGTCACCGAGAAGTCGGGCGTGCTCAACCTCGGCGTCGAGGGCATGATGCTGGTCGGGGCGGTCACGGCCTTTGCCGCGGCGGTGAGCAGCGGCAGTCCCGTCGCCGGTTTTGCCGCCGGGGCCGGGGCCGGAGCGGCGATGGCGGCAATCTTCGCGGCGCTGACCCTGGGGCTGCAGGCCAACCAGGTCGCAACCGGTCTCGCGCTCACCATCTTCGGGGTGAGCCTGAGCGCCATGTTCGGGGCGCCGTTCGTCGGCCAGGCCCTGTCCCCGATCCCGCGGCTCGAGGTGCCGGTGCTGGGCGAGGTGCCGCTTGTCGGACCGGTCCTGTTCGGCCACGACGCCATGGTCTACCTGTCGCTGCTGATCCTTGCGGGTGTCGCCCTTTTCCTCTACCGGACCCGGGCAGGGCTGGTAATCCAGGCGGTGGGGGAGGCGCCCGACGCGGCGCACGCGCTCGGGTACAGGGTGTTGCGGATCCGCACCTGCGCCTGCCTGTTCGGCGGTGCGATGGCAGGGCTTGCGGGCAGTTATCTCTGTCTCGCCTACACGCCGATGTGGGCCGAGAACATGACGGCGGGGCGGGGCTGGATCGCGCTGGCGCTGGTGGTGTTCGCCACCTGGCGACCCGGCCGCCTGCTGCTCGGCGCCTACCTGTTCGGTGCGGTGACCATTCTCCAGCTCTACGCCCAGGGCAGGGGCGTCGAGGTGGCATCGCAATTCATGTCGATGCTACCGTACCTCGCGACCATCCTGGTGCTGGTGCTGATCTCGCGCGACCGGACCAGGATGTTGCTGAATGCGCCCCGGAGCATCGGGACGGCGTTTCTCCCGCCGCGCTGACCCGGTTCCGGGCTGGCAGGACCATTCGGAGGGACAGTCATGGACACCGGGACCACCGTCATCCGAAACGCAGCCTGGATTGCCGCCTGGGACGGGGAAAGGCACCGGTACCTGCGTGATGCGGACATCGCCTTTGCCGCCGGGCGCATCGTGCATGTCGGGAGCCGCTACGACGGCGATGCGGCGCGGACCGTCGACGGGTCGCGGCGCTGCGTGATACCGGGTCTCGTCAACCTGCATTCGCATCCGCACACCGAGCCGGCCTACAAGGGGGTGCGGGAGGATCACGGCGTGCCCGAGATGTACGACACCGGGCTGTACGAGCGCTCCTGCGCGTTCTCGCTCGATGCCGAGGGCCGCCGGGCGGGCATGGAGATGTCCTACGCCGAGCTCCTGCTGTCGGGCGTGACAACCGTGGTCGACCTGTCCGGGCCGGTGGACGGATGGATCGAGTGCGCGGCGCGCAGCGGCCTGAGGGTCTACATCGGGCCATTCTTTGCCGATGCGCGCTGGAAACTCGAGCATCGGCACGATCTCGGTTTCGACTGGGACGAGACGCGCGGCCGGCGGGAATTCGAAGAGGCGATACGGATCATGGAGTCGGCCGAGCGCCATTCATGCGGCCGGCTCCGCGGCATGGTGTTCCCGGGCCAGATCGAGACCTGCACCGAGGCCACGCTGCGCGATGCGGCGGACCATGCGCGCGAGACCGGGCGTCCGCTGACCACCCACCTGTCGCAGTCGAGGCTCGAGTTCCAGGAAATCGTTCGCCGGCATGGCCGGACCCCGATCGAGTACGCCGAACACATCGGGTTCCTCGGTCCCTCTACCATCGTCGGGCACGCGCTCTTCGTTGACGAGCACCCCGACATCCGCTGGCGCAGTGCCGGGGATCTCGACCGGCTGGCCGGTTCCGGTACCTCGGTTGCACACTGTCCCTCGCCGTTCGCCCGCTACGGCCAGGCCATGAGCCACTTTGGTCGCTACCGCGCGCGCGGCGTGAACGTGGGACTCGGCACCGATGTCGCGCCGCACAATCTCGCCGAGGAGATGCGGCTTGCCATCCTGCTCGCCCGCGTGATGGCGGGCAGCGTGAGCGCGGTCGACACCGGCGAGATGTTTCGTGCCGCCACCGTGGGCGGCGCCGACGCGCTCGGACGTGACGACCTCGGCAGGCTCGAACAGGGTGCAGCCGCCGACATCGTGCTGCTCGATCTCGACCATCCGGCGATGCGCCCGGCGCGCGACCCGGTGCGCAGCTTCGTGTTCGAGGCGGCGGACCGGGCGGTGCGCGACGTGTTCGTGGACGGCCGCCAGGTGGTCGAGGACGGGAAGCCGCTGCACCTCGACACCCAGAAGGCCGCGGTCGCGCTCGAGGCCGCCCAGGCCCGCATGATCGAGGAGGCCCCCGGGCGCGACTTCCTCGGGCGCAGCGGCGACGCCATTGCCCCGCACTCGCTTCCCTCCGCGCCCGGGAGCGCGGCATGACCGCGCCTTCTCCCGACCGGTCCGTCGACGGCGAACGCCTGTTCGCGACGCTTGACCGTTCCTCCGCGATCGGGTCCGGCCCGAAGGGCGGCCTCGCGCGCCTGGCGCTCTCCGACAGCGACCGGGACATGCGCGACCAGTTCGTGGCCTGGTGCAGCGGCGACGGCTATGCCGTCAGCATCGATGCCACGGGCAGCATCTTCGCCAGGCGTCCGGGATCTGACGACGGCCTGCCGGCGGTGATGATCGGCAGCCACCTCGACACCCAGGCGGCGGGCGGACGTTTCGACGGCGTCCTGGGCGTGCTGGCCGGGCTCGAGATCCTGCGCACCCTCGATGATCACGGTATCGGGACCAGGCGGCCGATCGAGGTCGTCAACTGGACCAACGAGGAGGGCGCCCGGTTCGCGCCGCCCATGGCCGCCTCGCGGGTGTTCGCCGGTTTCGACAGCGTCGACTGGCTGCATCGGCTCGAGGACGACGACGGCATCAGGGTCGGCGACGAACTCGAACGGATCGGCTACCTCGGCACCGCCCCGGTCGGCGGACGCGTTCCCAACGCCTATTTCGAGTTGCACATCGAGCAGGACTCGCTGCTCGAGGAGCACGGCGTCACGGTGGGCGTGGTGACCGGCGGCTATGCCAGCCATGCGCTGAACTGCGTGTTTCGCGGCGAGTGCGCCCATACCGGACCGACCGAGATGAAGCTGCGGCGGAACGCGATGATCGGCGCGGCGTACTTCCTGGCCGCGGTCAACGATATCGGCTGGGACTACGCTCCGGTCGGACGGACGTCGGCGTCGCGCATGGTGATCTGGCCGAACCGGTTCGGCATCCTGCCCGAACACGCCGAGGTCACCGTCGACATGCGCCATACCGACCGCGCGGTCACCGACGAGATGATCGCGCGCACCCGCGAGGCTCTGGCCCGGGCGGCGGAACGGGGTCGGGTCGAGGCCGAGGTCACCGGCGAATGGACCTTCGGGGACGAGGTGTTCGACCCCGACCTTGCCGGACTGGTACGCGGGGCGGCCGCCGCCCGCGGCGTGCCGGCCATGGACATGCTCAGCATCGCCGGTCACGACGCCTACTACGTGTCGCGTATCGCCCCCACCGCGCTGGTCTTCAGCCCCTGTGTCGGCGGCATCACCCACAACGAGGCCGAGGACATCCCCCGCGAGGCGACCATCGACGCGGTCAACGTGCTGCTCGACGCCGTCATCGCCCGGGCCAACCGGTAGCGCCGGCTACGCGAACCCCGCCTGGTCGACCAGCAGCCGCAGGGCGAGGGCGGCGAGCAGGATGGCAGCGCCGCGGTCGATGTACAGGCGCGCCCGTATGTAGCGCTCGGCGACAGTCCGGGTGTTCAGCAGGCACGCGAGACCCGAGTAGAAACAGAGTTCAACCACCAGGTGATTGGCAACCACCAGCGCGCTGTCGGTGACCCCGAGCCCGGACGGGAAAATCGCGACCAGCACCGCAGCCGCAAACAGCACCGACTTCGGGTTGAGCAGATTGACCGTGATGCCCTGGCGAAAGGCGCGCCGCGCCGGGACCGGCAGCGTCGGCAGCGCACTTTCCCGCCACATCCCCCGGGCGAGCAGCAGCAGGTAGCACGCTCCCGCGAGCTTCATGGCTATCGCGAGCGCCGGGACCGTCGCAAACACCGCCCCGAGCCCGAGCAGCGCCAGTCCGGTCCATGTCGCCGCCATGCAGGCAAGGCCGGCACCCGCCGTCACGCCGGAACGCCGGCCGGCGCCGAGCGCGGTCTGGACCGCGAGCAGCAGTGCCGGCCCCGGGCTCGCAACCGCCGCCGCAAGCACCAGGTTGAAGGCGAGGAGCTGCTCGAGGCTCATAGCCGCGAGCGGGGGGTCGGTGTGGCGCCACTGCTCATGTCGATGGTACCCTGTCGGTTGCAATGAGCGGCAGGCTACCGGCAGCGCCGCGGGCCGGCCAGCACCGCGCCCGGGGGCGCGGTTTCCGGATGTCACGGAGGGGATGATGAGAGCACTCAGTCTCGGGGGACCGGCAGCGGTCATCGCGCTGGTCTGCATGGTGCTGGCAGGGGGCGCCCTCGCCCAGGCCAGGATCGGCTTCGTCTATGTCGGACCGATCGGCGACCATGGCTGGACCTATCGTCACAACGAGTGCCGGCTCGCGATCGAACGCGAGTTCGGCGACGCGGTCAGCACCAGCTACGTCGAGAACGTGAGCGAGGGTCCGGATGCCGAACGGGTCGTCCGCCAGCTCGCCACGACCGGCCACGACCTGATCTTCACCACCTCCTTCGGGTTCATGAACCCGACGGCCCGGGTGGCACAGCGGTTCCCGAAGGTGAAGTTCGAACATGCGACCGGCTACAAGCGGGCCGACAACCTCGCCACCTACAGCGCGCGGTTCTACGAGGGCCGCTACATCTCCGGCGTCATCGCCGGGACAATGACGAAGTCCAACCGGATCGGCTACGTCGCCTCCTTCCCGATCCCCGAGGTCGTGCGCGGCATCAACGCCTTCTTCCTCGGCGCCCGTTCGGTCAACCCGGACATCAGCATCAGCATGGTCTGGGTCAACACCTGGTATGATCCGGGCAAGGAGAGCGATGCGGCGACAACCCTGATCGACCAGGGAGCCGACATCATCACCTCGCACACCGATTCCCCGGCTCCGCTGCAGGTCGCTCAGACCCGCGGGGTCCTGGGTTTCGGCCAGGCGTCGGACATGCATGCCTTCGCCCCGGACGCGCAGCTTTCCGCCATCATCGACAACTGGAACCCCTACTGCGTCGCCCGTGCCCGGGCGTTGCTGGACGGCACCTGGACGTCGACCGACACCTGGGGCGGGCTCGATTCAGGCATGGTTGAAATGGCGGCCTACACCAACATGCCCGAAGAGGTCGCGGTACTTGCCCGCAAGACCGAGGAGGCGATCCGGTCCGGTGCGCTGCATCCGTTCACCGGTCCGATCAGGGACCAGTCGGGCAACGTGGTGGTTCCCGACGGCCAGGTCGCCGACGACGGCATGCTGCTCGGCATGGACTTCTACGTCGAGGGGATCGTCGGCTCGCTTCCGAACTGAGAGCCGGCGTGGCGGCGCGCGGACTACCCGAGTTCGACGTGGGCCTCGACCGTGCGCCGCATCAGGCCGTTGATCGGCAGCATGTCCTGGGGACAGGCGGAAAACGCCATCACCAGGTCCATCTCGGCGCGGAACAGCACGCTGTCGCCGGGCCGGCACAGGGGCGCCTCGTAGGAGAGCGCGCCCTCCCCGGTCCACGGGATGTTCATGAACAGGTTGAGCGGCGACGGGGTGCGCGGAACCGCAAGACCGAGACCGGCGAGACCGGCGGCCAGGTTGTCGGTGCAGTTGTCGTGGTATCCCTCGTGCCCGAGCAGGCCGTACCGGTGCACGTCGCAGGCCGCGATCAGGGTGTCGTGGCGACCCGGCGACGTGTCCTCGAGCACGGTGAGCATCGGGCGCCGGTTGTTGCTCATGTAGCTGTCCCCGACCTCGAGACAGAGCTTGAGCACGCTGGCCCGGGTCGCTTCCATGGACATGAACTCCGAAAGGTCGGCGGCGTTGAAGGCCCAGGTGTCGACCACCTGGTGACCATGGGTGTTGATGACCCGGACGGACTGCCCGGAGGCGAGGCGCACGGCCCTGCCCGATCGCGCCGGAATCTCGATCCGTTCCTCGTTTTCGCTCATCCGTTCTCTCCTGCTCTCGGCGGGCGCCGGGGCACCGCCTGTCCCTGCAACGATACACGGGAGATCGAAGCATGACACAGCTGCCGGAGCGGGCAAGGGCGGTCATTGTCGGCGGTGGCGTGGTCGGGTGTTCTGTTGCCTACCACCTTGCCCACCTCGGCTGGCGGGACGTGGTGCTGCTGGAGCGCAAACAGCTGACATCGGGCACCACCTGGCATGCCGCGGGACTGATCGGCCAGCTGCGCGCCACCTACAACCTGACCAGGCTCGCACGCTACTCGGCCCAGCTCTATGACGGACTCGAGGCCGAGACCGGGGTTGCGACCGGTTACCGGCGCAACGGCTCGCTCGCCCTGGCGCTTACGGACGAACGGCTCGAGGAACTCCGGCGCGGTGCCGACATGGCGGGCATCTGCGGGCTCGAGGCGCATGTCCTCACACCTGCGGAATGCCGGGACCTCTACCCGCTGCTCGAGACCGGCGACAGCACCGGCGGCGTGCTGCTCCCGGACGACGGCCAGGCCGATCCCGCGAACATTGCCCTGGCCCTTGCCCGCGGGGCGCGCCAACTCGGCGTCGGGATCCACGAGAACGTTCCGGTAACCGGGATCGAGCGCCGCGACGGCCGGGTCACCGGGGTGAACACGCCGTTCGGTTCGATCGCGGCGGAATATGTCGTCAACTGCGCGGGAATGTGGGGCCGCGAGGTCGGCGAGATGGCCGGGGTGGCGACCCCGCTGCACGCGGCGGAACACTTCTACATCGTGACCGAGCCGATCCCCGGCCTGCCGCGCACGCTGCCCGTGCTGCGGGTGCCCGACGAGTGCAGCTACTACAAGGAGGACGCCGGCAAGTACCTGGTCGGCTGTTTCGAGCCCGAGGCCAAGCCCTGGGGCATGGACGGGATCCCCGGGGACTTCTGCTTCGACCAGCTGCCCGAGGACATCGGTCATTTCGAGCCAATTCTCGAAGCGGCAACGGCACGGGTGCCGGTCCTGGCCGAGGCCGGGATCCAGACCTTCTTCAACGGTCCGGAGAGTTTCACCCCGGATGACCGTTACCTGCTTGGCGAGGCCCCGAACCTCGGCAACTTCTTCGTCGCCTGCGGTTTCAACTCGATCGGCATCCAGTCTGCCGGTGGAGCCGGCAAGGCTCTCGCCGAATGGATGGAGGCCGGCGAGCCGCCATTCGACCTGTGGGATGTCGACATCCGGCGCATGATGCCGTTCCAGGCCGGTCGCGGCTACCTGTTCCAGCGGACCCGGGAAACCCTCGGCCTGCTCTATGCCGACCATTTCCCGTTCCGCCAGTACGCGAGCGCCCGCGGCGTGCGCAGGAGCGTCCTGCATGACCGTCTGGCTGCAGCCGGTGCGTGTTTCGGGGAAACGGCGGGCTGGGAACGGGCGAACTGGTTCCTGCCCGAGGCCGCGCGGGCCGTGGGCGAGGAACCGGTCTACAGCTACAGCTGGGGGAGACAGAACTGGTTCACGCATGCGGCCGCGGAACACCGCGCGATCCGGACCGGCACCGGGCTGTTCGACCTGTCGTCCTTTGCCAAGTTCCGCGTCGAGGGTCCCGATGCCGAGCTGTTCCTGCAGAAGATCATGGCCAACGACGTGGCGGTGGAGCCGGGACGCGCGGTCTACGGCCAGTGGCTCAACCATCGCGGCGGGGTGGAGGCCGACCTCACCGTCACCCGGCTTGCCGAGACCGCCTACCTGGTGGTCACCTCGGCCACGTCGGCCGTGCGCGACCGGGCCTGGCTCGCACGGCACCTCGACGACGACCTGCGCTGCGTGGTGACCGACGTGACCGCCGCCGAGGCGGTGATCGCCGTCATGGGCCCCGGGGCCCGGGACCTGCTTCAGGCGCTGACCCCCGCCGACCTGTCGGCCGACGCCTTCCCGTTCGCCGCCGCCCGCGAGATCGAGATCGGACTCGCGGTTGCCCGGGCGCAGCGGACCAGCTACGTGGGCGAACTCGGCTGGGAACTCTACGTGTCGACCGACATGGCGGCTGCGGTGTTCGACACCGTCATCGGGCATGGCCGCGAACACGGACTGCGCCTGTGCGGCATGCACACCCTGGACAGCTGCCGGCTGGAAAAGGCGTTCCGGCACTTCGGACACGACGTGACCGACGAGGACCACGTGCTCGAGGCGGGTCTCGGGTTCGCGGTCAGGACCGACAAGCCGGCCGGCCGGCTCGGTGACTTCATCGGCCGACGCGCCGTGCTGGACAGGCGCGCCGCGGGGCTGGAGCGCCGCCTGGTTCAGTTCCTGCTCGCGGACCCGGAACCGCTGCTCCACCACAACGAACCGGTGCTGCGCGACGGCGTTCCGGTCGGGCGCATCACCTCGGCCGGTTACGGCCACCACCTCGGCGGTGCCGTCGGGCTCGGCTACGTGCCGGTGGAACCGGGCGAGACCGCCGACCAGACCACCGGCTCGCGCTACGAGATCGTGGTCGCCGGCCAGACGGTCCCGGCGAAGGCAAGCCTGAGACCGCTCTACGACCCGTCCGGGGGGCGCATGCGCGGCTGAGAACACAGGGAGTCCGCCATGGATCGTGAATCCGACGACCAGACGGCGCGTCCACCGGGCGCGCTGGTGACCGGTGCCGCGCGCGGCATCGGACGGGCCATCGCCGCCCGGCTCGCGCGCGGCGGCACCCGCGTGGTCATGCTCGACCGCGACGGCGCGGCCGTTCGTTCCGCTGCCGCAGAGACCGAAGCAGCCGGCGGGCTCGAGGCCGATGTCGCCGACGCCGGGTCGGTGGAGCGCGCGGTCGCCGACGCCGAGCGGATCCTCGGAGGCATCGACATCCTGGTCTGCAATGCCGCGATCATGGACCGGGCGCCGTTCCTCGAGATGGATTCCGGGCTGTGGTGGCGGGTGCTGGAGGTCAACCTGGGCGGCGCCTTCCTGTGCGGGCAGGCGGTCGCACGCGGGATGGTCGCACGCGGACGCGGCGGCCGGATCGTCAATGTCGCCTCGAATTCCGGCCTCTTCGGCGGCCGCGGCCGGGCCGCCTACGGCGCGAGCAAGGCCGGGCTCATCAACCTGACCCAGACCATGGCGATCGAGCTTGCCGAGCACGGCATCCTGGTCAACGCTGTCGCCCCGGGTCCGACCCGCACCCGCGAGGAACAGCCGGCCGAGCCTGGCCCGACCGTGATGCAGCGAATGCCGCTCAGGCGATTCGGACGCCCGGAGGAGATCGCCGAGGTGGCCGCGTTCCTCGCGTCACCGGCCCTGACTTTCACGACCGGGCACGTCTACGCCGCCGACGGCGGGTTTACCATCGCCGGCATGATGGAAGGATGACCGGTTGCACCGGCGCCGCCAGCTGCTACCATGCCGGTCCCTGTCAACAACCGAAAGGAGGTGATCTGATGTCGAGTGAGAAAAGGGCGCCGCGGCGCCGGGACAGTGTCCATGCACCCGCTTCGGAGCAGCCCTCCGGAGATCGTGCCGGGCGCTGACACCGACCCGAATACGGGCCCCCGCCGCGGGCCCGCTCACGAGAAGGCCCGTTAAGGGCCTTCTTTCGTCTGGCTTCCCGGTTCTGGCAGGTTCCCGGCATGAGCGACACTCCCCGACCGATCCGCATCTGGTACCAGGGATTCACCGACCCGGAGATCCACGGTGCCTATGTCGGGCGCCTGCAGGCGCATCTCGACCGGGTCGCCGGTCCGTCGGTGAGTGTCGAGTTTCACGGCATCTCCCCGCCAGCGCGCCACCTGCACGCGGTCGAGGAACTCCGCTGTTCCCTGTCCGCGATGGCAAATGCGATCGAGGCCGAGGCCCGGGGCTTCGACGGCTTCGCGCTCGGTCACTTCCAGGAAGCCGGCATTCACGAGATCAAGTCGCTCATCGACATCCCGGCGATCTCGCTCGGCGAGGCCAGCATGCACTTCGCCTGCCTGCTTGCACGCCGGTTCGGGCTGATCACCATCGACCCGGTCTTCATTCCCTGGCACCAGGACCAGGTCATCCGCGCCGGGCTCTCCGACCGGGTGGTCGGGGTTCGCGCCATGCGCACCTCGCCGGCCGACTACATGCGGGCCTTTACCGACGAGGCGGCCTACCGCGACGTGCTGCGACAGTTCCGCGAACAGGCGGAGCCTCTGCTCGCACAGGGCGCCGACCTGCTGATTCCCGCCGGCGGCCTGCCGATGCTGCTGCTCTCGCGCGAGGCAGGGCTCGAGATCGACGGCGCGCCGGTGCTGAACGGGATCAACGCCCTGGTGGCGATGACCGAGGCGGCGGTCCGGTTGCGCCGGATCGACGGCACCGGGGTCAGCCGGAGGTCGAACTACGCCCGGCCGTCCGGCCCGGCGGCGGAGGAGTTCCGGGCCATGCTCGCCGCCGCAGGATCCTTGCGGGCCCGCTCACAGGCGCGATAGGGTCGACCGTTTTCCCCTCTTCCTGGTGCCGTCCCATGATCCAGCCCAACAGCTTTCGCGCCTGCCTTGACGCCGGCAAGCCCACGCTCGGTACCCACTTCCTGACGGCCGACCCGGACATTCCGGAACTGATCGGCGATATCGGCCTGTTCGACTACGCCGAGTTCGGCGGCGAGTACTCCACCTTCGACATGGCGCTGCTCTACCACATGGCCCGGGCGGCCCAGTGCGGCAACCTGCCGCTGATGATCAAGCTCGACCAGGAGGGCCAGGGATTCTGGGCCCAGGCCGCGCTCGGGGCCGGTTTCGCCTCGGTGCTGTTTACCGACATCCGCACCCCCGGCGACATCATCGACTGTCACCGGGTGATCCGGGCCGACACGCCGGAAGTCGGTGGCGCGCTGGGCGTGAAGCTGCGGCGCCCGGCACTGAAGTCCTACGCGCCCGACAGCTACCTCGCCAACCTGGGCTCGGTGGTCTTCACGGTGATGCTGGAGAAGGCGACGGCGGTGGACGCGCTCGACGAGGTGCTGGCCACCGCGCGTGATGCGGGCGTCGACATGGTGCAGTGGGGTCCGGCGGACTACGGGTTCTCGCTCGGCAAGCCCGGCCTGATGTTCGACGAGGCCATCCGCCCGGTCGAGGAGAAGGTGATCGCGAAGTGTCTCGAGTACCAGGTGGCGCCACGCATCGAGATTGCCGAGCCGGAACAGGCGCGGCGCTACATCGACCTCGGGGTCCGGCATTTCTGCGTCGGCTGGGACCGCTTCATCCTGCAGACCGCGATGACGCGGATCGGCGAGGGCATGCGTTCCCTGCTCGAGGACCTGTAGCGCCCTGTCCAAGCCCGGGTGCGGCGCCTAGAATGGCGCCGCCGATCCGGCATTGCACCTGCGGCCACTGGAGGAGTTCATGGCGCCGATCGATCTGTATACCTGGAAGACGTCCAACGGGCGCAAGGCCACCGTCATGCTCGAGGAGTGTGGCCTGCCCTACACCATGCATCCGATCGACATCTCGACCGACGTGCAGTTCTCGCCCGGGTTCGTCGCCATCAACCCCAACTCCAAGATCCCGGCCATCGTCGACCCGGACGGCCCGGACGGGAAGCCCTATACCGTGTTCGAATCCGGCGCCATCCTGATGTATCTGGCCGAGAAATCCGGCCAGTTCCTGCCACGGGACACGGCCCGGCGCTACGAGGTCATCCAGTGGGTCATGTTCCAGATGGGCGGCGTCGGACCGATCTTCGGACAGGTGCACCACTTCCGGCGCGCGGCCAAGGAAACCGTTCCCTATGCCATCAATCGCTACAGCACCGAGTGCCGGCGGCTCTACGGCGTGCTGAACGCCCGGCTCGAGGGCCGGGAGTACCTGGCGAATGACGAGATTTCCATCGCCGACTTCTGCACCCTGCCCTGGGTGTTCCGCCATGACTGGCAGCAGGTGGACCTGGCGGAGTTTCCCAACGTGAAGCGCTGGTACGACACCCTGATGGCGCGGCCGGCACTGGCGCGCGGCATGAACCTGCCGGAGTAAGGTGGAGAAGACGGATGATCACAAGGAAGTCCGACGGCGAGTTCGTCGTCGTCTCGCACGGCATGCTGGGCTACGGGTTTCCCGAATCCTCGCTTGCAGCCGCAATCGAGGCCGGGGTCGACCTGATCGCGTGTGACGCCGGCTCGAGCGATCCCGGGGGCTACTACCTCGGTTCCGGCAAGCCCTTCGTTTCCGAGGCGATGACACGGCGCGACCTGCGGCTCCTGCTTCGGGCGGGGGCCGAGGCCGACGTTCCGGTGATCATCGGGTCCGCCGGCGGTGCCGGCAGCGACCTGCACGTCGATTTCCTGGTCCGGATTGCCCGCGAGGTGCTGGTCGAACTCGGGATCGAACGCAGCCTCGCGGTCCTGCGCTCGGAGATGGACCGGGACGTGGTCCGCGAGGCGATTGCCGCCCAGCGGGTCCATACCTTCGAGACCTTCGCCCCCCTTTCGCCGGGTGACGTCGACGAGGCAGAGCGGATCGTTGCCCAGGTCGGCTGCGAGTCCTACTGGCCGGCACTGCGCCACAAACCCGATATCCTTATCGCGGGACGTGCCTGGGACGTGGCCAACATCGCCGCCCTGCCGCTTCTGGAAGGCTATCCGCGCGGGCTGGCGCTGCACATGGGCAAGATCCTCGAATGCGGAAGCCTGGCAGCGCGTCCGACCGCCGGGGCCGACCTGATCCTCGGCCGGTTGCGGGACGATCATTTCGTGGTGGAACCGACGGATCCCGCCAAGGCCTGCACCATCGACTCGGTTTCAGCGCACACCTTCTACGAGAAGACCGACCCGGTGATGCTGGCGGGGCCCGGCGGCACCGTCGACCTGAGCGGTTCGCGGTTCGACCAGATCGATCCGCGCCGGGTGAAGGTGACGGGAAGCAGGTTCCACCCGGCGGAACGCTATCTGGTCAAGCTCGAGGGCGCGAAGCTCGAGGGCTACCGGCACAGCTGTATCGGCGGGGCCCGTGACCCGGCTTTCGTACGCCAGATCGACGAGATCCAGGCGTCGGTGATCGCGCACCTGCACGAGTTCCAGCGCGGCATCATCGACCCGTCCACCTACCGGATCAGCTTCCACCGCTACGGGCTCGACGGCGTGATGGGCAGCTGGGAACCGGTCAGGACACCGGCACATGAACTCGGTCTGCTGATCGACGTGGTGGCCGACACACCGGAGCGGGCCGAGATCGTCTGCGCCATGGCGCGGAGCACCCTGCTGCATGTCGGCTACGACGGCCGTAAGGCGACGGCGGGCAATATCGCCTTTCCGTTCTCTCCGGCCGACACCGCCTGCGGACCGGTCTATTCCTTCAACATCTACCACCTCATGGAGGTCGATGACCCTGAAGGCCTCGCCCGACTGGAGATGGCGGCATGACGCCTCTCTCCGGGATCGCCGAGGTCATCCGGTCCAAGAACGCCGGCCCGTTCGTGGTCACCTTTGACGTGTTGTTCGGGAGCGAGGAGGACTTCGAGGCGGTCCGGACCGCGGGCCTGGTGACCCGCCAGGCGGTGGCGCAGCTGTACGGGGTCTCGGACAACGAGCTGGTCGGGTTCGACTATTTTCCGTTCGCCCGCGCCATCAAGTTCTCGATCCGCCGCCCGGTGAGTAGCGGAGCTCCGGGGGATTCGGACGTCTACGGCGCCCAGCAGCACGCGCCCCTGCTCGACCTGCCCGCCCTGCCCTGACCAGCGTGCTTCCAAACCGGTGCCGCGCTCCTCTATAGTCCGCGACAACGACAGTCCGCGACAACGCAGCTGATCCTGGGCAGACCGCATGGCCGGAAAGACACCGGAATCCCCGAAGCAAAGCGAGTTCGCCTTCGATCTCCAGCGGGCCTATGCTTCCATGGTCAGCCTGCGGACACAGATCCCGTCCGACGCCTACACCGCCGAGATCCTGGGCACCGAACGAGCCGGCAGCGGCGTGATGATCAGGTCGCACGGCGTGGTTCTCACCATCGGCTACCTGGTCACGGAAGCCGAAACGGTCTGGATGACCGACCATACCGGCGCCGCGGTGCCGGGCCACGTGCTGGGACAGGACCAGGAGACCGGCTTCGGCCTCGTGCAGGCCCTGGGCCGGCTGAATGCCGAGGCCCTGCCGATCGGGCGGTCAAGCTCGATCAGCGAAGGCGATCACCTGGTACTTGCCGGTTTCGGGGGATCGTCGGGGTCGATCGCGACCCACGTGGTCGCGATCCGGGAATTCGCCGGGTACTGGGAGTACCTGCTGGACGAGGCGATATTCACCGCGCCGGCACATCCCAACTGGGGTGGTACGGCGCTGGTCGGCGGCGACGGGGAGCTGCTGGGTGTGGGATCGCTGTTCATCCAGCACGGGGAATCGGAAAACAGCGCCAGGGACGGCAACATGGTCGTGCCGATCGACCTGCTCGAGCCGATCTTCGACGAGCTGGCGACCTACGGCAAGACCAGCAAGCCGTCACGACCGTGGCTGGGCCTGTTCGGCACCGAGATCGGCTCCGGCGTGGTGGTGGCGGCACTTTCCCGCAACGGTCCGGCAGATCGTGCTGACGTGCGGGTCGGTGACATCGTGATGGGGGTGGGCGGCCGGCCGGTCGCCTCGCTCGCCGACCTGTTCCGCAAGGTCTGGGCGCTGGGTCCGGCGGGAATCTCGGTCCCTCTCGACCTCGGGCGCGACGGAGAACTGGTGGAAGTGTCGATCTCCTCGATTGCCCGTTCCGACGTGCTCAAGGGCCCGAAGATCCACTGACCGGTCACCGCCGCGCCGCGCCGAGGGCAACGATCCCGCCCGCGACGGCCACCGCGCCGACCACGCCGTAGGCCACCGACCAGGCCCCGGGTGAAGAGGTGCCGCCCGCTGCCTCGAGCACCGTCCCGAACAGAACGGGGCCGGCGAAGCTGCCTGTCACGTTGGCGAAGGCGAGCACCGCCATGGCGCGGCCGCGCACGTCGCGCCGGGTTTCCTCGATCACGCCGCCGCCGAGCGCACCCGAATCCAACAGCACGAACAGGTTCTGGGCCAGGACCGGACCGAGAAAGAACAGCCAGAACGGCCAGTCGGCGGCCACGCCGACCAGGCAGGAGGCCGCCCCGGAGAGAAACAGGGCCACCGCGGAGATCCGCGCCATGCCGACCCGGGAACCGAACCAGGTGCCGATCATGCTCATCGGCGCCCCGATCAGGGTGAGCACCGTCGCCAGCAGCGGCCAGTTCCACTCCGGCGCCCCGCTCTCCCGGGTGGCGGCGAAGGCGAACAGCGTTACCATCCAGCCCCGGACCGCCAGCAGCTCGAACGAGTGACAGAAGTTGGCAACGATCAGGCGCGTGGCCTGCCGATTGGCGAAAACCGGCCGCAGGTCGAGGGACGCGAGACTGCCGCCTCCGACCGGGCGCGGCTCCACCAGGATCCAGACCACCAGCGCCGAGACCAGGGCGGTTGCGCCGGGAACGGCGAATGCAACGCGCCATCCCGCCAGCGCCGCCAACGCGTCAACGCAAATGAAGGAGAAGCTCGCGACGATCGGGAAGCTCGATATGTAGAACCCGACAGCACCCGGCGCCCCGTCCCGCCCGCCCCGGTCGGAAATCACCTTCGCACCGGGCATGTAGATCCACGCGAAACCGATCCCCTGGATGGCGCGGAACACCAGGCCCGACCAGAAGCCGTCCGCGAACAGGGCAAAGCCGAGGAACCCGATCGCGTTGGCGAGCGAACCGGCGATCACCAGGATGCGCGCATCGAACCGGTCGGTCCCGATGCCGACCAGGATCGCGAGGATCGAGAGCAGGTACGGTATCCCGGAGAGCCATCCGGCCTGGCCGGCCGACAGCGACCACTCGGCGATGAAGAACGGCAGCAGTGCCGCAAGGCCGTGCAGTCCCACCAGGTTGAGGCCCAGGTGGACGGCCATGATCGCGACCAGGCGGGTCATTGCAGCCGGATGCCGGCGGGCATGCGGCATGACCATGAGCGGGCACCGAGCCCGGGAACCGGGGCACCGGCGTCGATCACGCCCGGTTGTGCAACCCGGTCTCGCCGATTGCCGCCGGGCTCGCTGCAGTTCGGAACCGGTTGCCAGGGACGACTGACGGCGCGGGCGCGGTATTGCCACCGGAAACGGGCTGTTCGGGCCATGTTGACCCGCTCACTCCCCGGTACAGGCGGTCTGTGATCGCACACGGGACGACGGTCAGGGTTCGAGCGTGCTCCATCGCGAGTACCGGGCGCGTCCGGGTGCCGGCGTTGCCGCCGACCGGGCGAACGGTCAGGGATGCGCGTCCTTCCGCCACGACCGCAGGGGGCGGAGCGGACCGGTGGCGTTGCACGTCGCCACCAGGCATCGCCGAACAAAACGTCCATGGACGGCTCCCGAGATTTCCTCGCCCGACACGACCACCGAACCGGTGCGGTGCGAGCCACAGCGTGGATGCAGGTCGTGACATGGCGGCAGGAGCCGTTCAGCACCGGCATCCGCCGCTGCGAACTCCCCGAACACCGTGTTTATGGTCGACGGCAATCAACGGATCCCGGCACGGGCCGTGCCAATTCGCGGGGTAGTCGACGAGCTGATGGCCAGGACGCGGGTTCCGATCCTGAACGAGAACGCCTCGCCAGGGAAGCGGCAGTGTACACCGAAGATGCCGGACGGGTCGGGACCCTGGCGTGCTTGACGCCGTGCGCCGCACCGCCGGCAGGCACGGTGGCGACCCGTGCCGAAACACCGCTGTCGGCCACGGCCGGGCAGCGCGTGACCTGGCACCGGACTCACCGGGCGACCCGTCCCGCAGCCGTGTCTTGCACGGTCCCCCCGGGCTTCTTCGATCGCAGCGACGGGACTGCCCGGTGCTCGGGGCACCGGGCAGCCCGCGTCCCTACTCGGCCGCGTGTTCGACCACCGCCGGCGTGCGGGGACAGGCCCGGACCGCGATCTCGTGATCAACCACCACGACCCGGATCCCGTCGCCGTCGCCGACCTGGTCGGCCAGGATCAGGGTGGAGATCGGATCGTAGAGCGTGCGCTGGATCACCCGCTTCAGCGGCCGGGCTCCGTAGGCCGTATCGTACCCGGCATCCGCCAGCCACGCGCGTGCGTCATTGCCGATCTCGAGCGAGAGGGAGCGTTCTTCAAGCATGTCCTCCAGCGCCGCGATCTGGATGTCGACCACGGCCGCCATGTGCCCGGGATCGAGGTGCGAGAACACCAGCATGTCATCGAGGCGATTGAGAAACTCCGGCCGGAACGCCCGGCGAACCTCCTGCATCACTGCGGTGCGGACCTGCCCGGTCAGCCCGGCGGCAGCCTCCCGGACCAGGTGCTCGGCACCCAGGTTCGAGGTCATGATGATCAGGGTGTTGCGAAAGTCCACCACCCGCCCCTGCCCGTCGGTCAGGCGGCCGTCGTCAAGCACCTGCAGCAGGATGTTGAACACGTCCGGGTGGGCCTTTTCCATCTCGTCGAACAGCACGACCTGGTAGGGACGCCGGCGTACCGTCTCGGTGAGCGCCCCACCGTCGTCGTAGCCGACGTAGCCGGGAGGAGCGCCGATCAGCCGGGCCACGGCGTGGCGTTCCATGTACTCCGACATGTCGATCCTCGCCATGGCCTGGTCGTCGTCGAACATGAAGGCGGCGAGTGCCTTCACCAGCTCGGTCTTGCCCACCCCGGTCGGCCCGAGGAACATGAAGGAACCGATCGGACGACCGGGATCCCTGAGACCGGCCCGCGCGCGCCGTACCGCGTTCGACACGGCCGCAACCGCCTCGTCCTGGCCAACCACCCGGCGACCGAGTTCCTCTTCCATGCGCAACAGCTTGGACCGCTCGCTCTCGAGCATGCGGTCGACCGGAATGCCGGTCCAGCGCGAGACCACGGTCGCCACGTCGTCGGCCGTGACCTCCTCGCGCACCATCCGCGAACCCGACTCTCCGCCCGCGGCCTCCAGCCGCTTCTCGAGTTCGGGGATCAGTCCGTACATCAGCTCGCCCGCCCGGCCGTACTCCCCGGCCCTCTGCGCGAGTTCCAGGTCGCGCCGCGCCTCGTCGAGTTCCTCCTGGAGCTTGCGGGCACCGGCAAGCTGCGCCTTTTCCGCCCGCCACCGTTCCGAGAGATCAGTCGAACGCCGGTCCAGTTCCCCGAGTTCCCCCTGCAGCCGTTCAAGCCGTTCCCGACTGGCCTGGTCGGATTCCGCCGTCAGTGCCTGTTCCTCGATCCTGAGCTGGACGATCCTGCGTTCCAGCTCGTCGATCTCCTCCGGGCGGGACTCGATCTCCATGCAGCGCCGGGCCGCGGCCTCGTCCACCAGGTCGATCGCCTTGTCGGGAAGGAACCGGTCGGCGATGTATCGTGACGAAAGGGAGGCTGCCACCACCAGCGCACCGTCGGTGATCCGGACCCCGTGGTGCAGCTCGTACTTTTCCTTCAGTCCCCGCAGGATCGAGACCGTCTCCTCGACCCCGGGCTCCTGCACCATCACCGGCTGGAACCGGCGGGCAAGTGCCGCGTCCTTCTCGATCCGGGTGCGGTACTCGTCGAGCGTGGTAGCGCCGATGCAGTGCAGGCTGCCGCGTGCCAGAGCCGGCTTGAGCATGTTGGACGCGTCCATCTCTCCCTGCGACGCTCCGGCGCCGACCAGGGTATGCACCTCGTCGATGAACAGGATCACCTGGCCGTCACCGCCCTCGATCTCGTGCAGGACCGCCTTCAGCCGTTCCTCGAACTCGCCCCGGTACTTCGCCCCTGCAATGAGCGCCCCGAGGTCGAGCGAGAGCAGACGCCTCGTCTTCAGGCTCTCGGGCACGTCGCCGTTGACGATGCGCAGCGCGAGACCCTCCGCGATCGCCGTCTTGCCGACACCGGGCTCGCCGATCAGCACCGGGTTGTTCTTGGTCCGCCGGGACAGCACCTGGATGGTGCGGCGGATTTCCTCGTCGCGACCGATCACCGGGTCGAGCTTGCCGGACCGGGCGCTTTCAGTCAGGTCACGGGTGTAGCGTTCCAGCGCGTCGTAACCGCTCTCCGCCGACGCCGAGTCCGCGGTCCGTCCCTTGCGCACTCCCTCGATGGCCGCCTCGAGCCGGGCCGGTTCCACGCCGGCCTCGCGCAGCACTCGGGCGGCAGCCCCGTCCGGTCCGGCGGCAATCGCGAGCAGGAGCGTCTCGACCGTCACGAAGGTATCCCCTGCCTTCCCGGCCAGGGTGAGCGCGTGCTGGAGAACGCGTGCGACGTCGTTGCTCGCGTAGACCCGATCGGCCCCGGCTCCCTCGACGCGGGGCATGCGGGCGAGCTCGGACCCGATCCGTTGCCGGGCAACCTCCACGTCGCCGCCCGCTCCCCGGACCAGGCGGGCACACAGCCCCTCCGCGTCGTCGAGCAGGACCGACAGCAGGTGTTCGGGGGCCAGCCGCTGGTGTCCCAGGGACTGCGCCAGTCCATGCGCGGAGTTCAGGAATCCGCGCGAGCGTTCGGAAAACCGATCAAGTTCCATGAGCGTTACTCCTCGTCATGCCGCGTCATTCGCCGGCACTGCGCAGACGTCCCGCCATCGGCAACGTCCGCCCCGTTCCTGCTTCAATATGGTGTGTTCAAATTACAACACAAGGGGTGCGCACAATCGTCCGTCGTACCGCGGCGGCGGCGGCATTCCCGCTCGACGTTGACAGTCACCCGGCCAGAGACGACTGTGCCGCGGTCATGACAATCCGCATCGACTCACTGTATCGCTACCCGGTGAAGGGGTTGTCGGCGGAGCCGCTTGCCAGCGTCACCCTGGCTGCCGGGCAGCCGTTTCCCCACGACCGCCGTTTCGCGCTTGCCCATGGCAGTTCCCGGGGCGCGGACGAGGGCGGCTGGGTCCGCAAGGCGCTGCTGCTGCAGCTGATGTCGAACGAGAAGCTGGCGACGCTGGCAACGCGGTTCGAGCCGGGGACCGGCCTGCTCACCATCCGCCGCAACGGCCGCCAGGTTGCACGGGGCACCATCACCGAGCCCGCCGGGAGAGCAGTGATCGAGCAGTTCTTCGCCGCCTACATGGGCGACAGGCTCCGCGGGGGGCCCCGACTGATCGAGGCCGGCTCCCGGGCGCTGACCGACACACGGGAACCCTGGATCTCGATCGTCAACCTGGCGTCGGTCCGGGACCTCGGACGGGTCGTCGGACGCACCGTGGACCCGATGCGGTTCCGCGCCAACATCCTGGTCGACGGCGTCCCCGCCTGGGCGGAACGTGCGTGGACCGATCGCCGCCTGGCATGCGGCACCGCCGTGTTGCACGTCGAGGCTCCGACCGACCGGTGCGCCGCGACCAATGTCGACCCGGCCACCGGGGCCCGCGACATGCGGCTGCCCCATGCCATGCACCACGCCTATGGCCACCAGACCTGCGGGGTCTACGCCAGGGTCATCGAAGGCGGGGTTTTCGAACGGGGAGCGGAACTCTCGGTCATCGACTGACCGCCCGGTCAGTCCTCGCTGCCCTCACTCCGGCCGGAAGCGGGTTCCTCGCGGTCCTGCCGCGTCCGCGACGCAGGCCTGGGCCTGCGAAGCGACGTCGTCGTCCCGCCCGGCTGTTGCGCTGCCGGCTGTTGCGGTCCCGGCTGTTGCGGTCCCGGTTCGACCACCGTCACGGTGACGGCCCCGGAACCGTTGGGCTCCGCGCCCGCCTCGGACCGGTCGCGTGCGCCGTTGGTCCGCCGTCGCAGGCTCAGGGTCGGCTTTGCCGGCTCATCCGGCTGGGCGGAGGCGTCGGTCTCGGCGGGTGCTGCAGGCGCGGCTTCCCGTGCCGGTGGTTCCGGCTGGGTCGGCGGCGCGATGTCCGGCTGGGGCTGTTCGCCGTCAAAGACATGCCGACCGTCGTTGCCGTTTGCCCGGGCCCGGTTTCCGTCGCCGCTCGCCTCTTCCGAAAACGCGTTGACGATCCGGAAATAGTGCTCGGCATGCTGGAAGAAGCTCTCGGCAAGCACCCGGTCGCCGCTGGCAGAGGCATCACGCGCAAGCGTGAGGTACTTCTCGTGAACCTGGTGGGCACTGCCGCGAATCCTGACGTCAGGACCGTTGCTGTCGTACGTCTGGTTGCGATTGGGCACGCCTACCCTGCGGTTTCCCCCTCGTCCCCGTCCACGCTTGTTATGCGGACCCTGTCTCATGACTGACCGTTTTGTCGTTGTCGGGCTTGTCGGGACTGCCCACGCCTGCATCCTGTCGCCTGTCCGGCAGGATCGTGTCTGCTGCGTGCTACCGCTGCAGGGATGTCCGGCTAGACCCGGACGTCCGGCTGAACCCTCAATTGCCCCGCACTATAGGCACAAGTTACTCGCGTTCCAAGCCAAAAACACCGTCCCTTCACACCCGTCACGGTTTGAGCTCGCCCGGCGGCCCGGCTGTTCTTGTCAGGACGGAGCGCAGCACCAGGCACCGTTCGCGACCGGCGAGGTCGCGCCAGACCCCGACCGGCGCCAGACCGGCGGCAACGGCGAGTGCCTGGACCCGGTCACGCTGGTCGTGGCCGATCTCGAGAAACACCGTCGCCCCCGGCGCCATGCTCCCGGCGAGCCCGGGCAGCAGTTCGCGGTAGCACTCGAGTCCGTCGTCCCCGCCATCGAGCGCGCGCCTCGGTTCGAAACGGGCCACCTCGGGCTCGAGCGTGTCGATGGTGCCCGAGGGAACATAGGGCGGGTTGCACAGGATGATGTCGAACCTCGTGGAGACGCCCCGGCACCAGCTGCCCTCGCGAAAGGCGGCGCGGTGCGCCAGCCCGTGCCGCTCCGCATTGCGCGCCGCCAGCACCAGGCAGTCGCCGCAGAGATCGACACCGGTCCCCACCGCCCGCGGATAGAGCTGCAGCAACGCGAGCAGCAGCGCTCCGGACCCGGTTCCGAGATCAAGGACCCGCAACCGCCGGTCCCGGTCCGGGTACGCGGCCGCCGCCGCCCGGACCAGGGTCTCGGTATCGGGACGCGGGTCGAGGGTGGCCGGTCCGATTTCCAGGTCGAGGTCCCGGAACCCGCGGCGGCCGATGATCCGGGAAACCGGCTCGCGCAGCTGCCGGCGCGCCACCAGCCGATCGAACCGCGCCGCCTCGATGTCGGTGACCGCACCATCCTCCTCGCCGTACAGCCGGCCGCCGGTCCGCCCCATCGCATGGGCCAGCAGGATGCGGGCGTCGGCGCGCGCCTCCTCGACCCCGTCCGCCGCCAGACGGCGGGTGGCGTCATCGAGCAGAGCGCCGACACTGCCCGGTGCAGGGGCCCGGCCGGTCATGACAGGCGTGCCAGCCGCTCCGCCTCGTCATGGGCCAGCAGGGCGTCGATGATCTCGTCCAGCGCCTCGCCCGTCATCACCCGGTCAAGTTTGTACAAGGTCAGGTTGATCCGGTGATCGGTCACCCGTCCCTGCGGAAAATTGTAGGTGCGGACCCGTTCCGACCGGTCTCCCGACCCCACCTGGTCACGTCGTTCGGCAGCGCGTTCGGCGTCGAGCCGGGAACGCTCCGCCTCGAACAGCCGCGAACGCAGAATTCGCATCGCCTTGGCACGGTTCTTGTGCTGCGACTTCTCGTCCTGCTGCGATACCACGAGTCCGCTCGGCAGGTGGGTGATCCGCACGGCGCTGTCGGTGGTGTTGACAGACTGACCGCCCGGACCGCTGGCCCTGAACACGTCGATGCGCAGGTCCCGGTCCTCGATCGCCACATCGACCTCTTCGGCTTCCGGCAATACCGCAACCGTCGCGGCAGAGGTATGGATCCGGCCACCCGACTCCGTTACCGGGATGCGCTGCACCCGGTGGGTCCCGGACTCGAACTTCAGCCGGGCGAATACCGAACGGCCCACGACCGATGCGACCGCTTCCCGGTATCCGCGCATCCCGGTTTCGGAGACCTGCATGATCTCGAAGCGCCAGCCGTGCACGCCGGCGAACCTCTGGTACATGTGGAACAGGTCCCGGGCAAACAGGGCCGCCTCCTCGCCACCGGTTCCCGGCCGGACCTCGATGATGGCGTTCTTGCTGTCAGCTTCGTCCCGTGGAAGCAGCAGGCGCTCGATCTCGCGCAGCACACCTGCCTCGCGGACTGCGAGCTCGGCAATCTCCGCTTCGGCGATCGCCTGCATCTCGGGGTCCTCGTCACTGTCCTCGATGATGGCGCGGGCGTCAGCCATTTCGCGTGCGAGGCCGCGCAACTCCCCGATCTTGTCCGCAACCGGTGTGAGCTCCGCGAGCTCGCGCGACATACGCGCGATCTCGTCCATCGGAAACCCGGTTCCCGATGACAGCAATGCCTGCAGTTCCCGGTGTCGCGCCAGCACCTGGTCGAGGTTGGCCTCAAGACTCACCGTTTTCTCCCTCGCCCCCCGCCACCGGGACCAGCAGGGCCCGGACCAGCGACTCGGTTCGGCTGTTCAGACCCTCGCCGCGGGCGATCTCGCGCAGGGCCCTGCTCGGGCGATGCAGCAGTCGATTGGTCAGTAGCCGCGTTGCCTCCGCGGCATCCAGGCCCGGTCTGTCGCGCAGCAGCTGCTGGCGTTCCGTCTCGAACGCGTCGCGGACGTCGCGAATGAGCGGGACCGCGTCGCGGGCCCGGAACTCGCCGAGGAAGCGGACAAGCTCATCGTCCAGGATGGCCTCGGCGTCCGAAACCAGCGCATGCCGGCCAGCCTGTCCTTCTAGCGCCAGTCGCTCGAGGTCGTCCAGATCATAGACATAGAGCCCCTCGATCTCGTGCGCCGAGGCCTCGACGTCACAGGGCACCGCGAGATCGAGTACGAAGACCGGTCGGAAGCGACGCCTGCGCAGGGCGCGGCGTACTGTCTCGCGGGTGATCACGTGGCGCCCGTCACCGTTCGCGGTCATCACGATTTCGGCCTGCGACAGCAGGTCCGTCCATCCTCCGAAGTCGGCAACATGGGCACCGGTCTCGCGCGCGAAGGCTTCGACACGTGCCGGCGTCCTGTCGCATGCGACGATGCCGAGAACCCCGGCATCGCGAAACCGTTCGGCAAGCAGCCGTGTGAGTTCGCCGGCACCGATGACCGCCACGCGACACCCGGCGAGATCACCGTGGATTCGCTGCGCGATCCGGAGCGCCGACGCCGCGAGCGATACCGCTCCCCGGGCGATCCCGGTCTCGGTACGGATCCGCCGTGCCGCGGCATAAGCGGCGTCGAGGAAGCGTTCGAGGTCCTCGTCCATCAGGTCGAGGCCGCTTGCCGCCCGATGCGCCGATCGTACCTGGCCCAGGATCTGGCTCTCGCCGATGACGTCGCTCTCCAGCGCGGCAGTGATCCGGAACAGGTGGCGCACGGCATCGAGCCCGGCGTGAGCGTGGGCCAACCTGCCGACCTCGCCGGCGGGCAGGCCGCTTGTGGCCGCGAGCGCCTCGGTGACGGCACCGCGCACGTCCCGGTCCCGGCCCGCGAGGGCATAGACCTCGACCCGGTCACAGGTAGCCAGCACCATCAGCGGCACATCGAGACCGGCTTCACGCAGCGCGGCGGCGAGGTCGGGGATCGTGGCTTCGGGAACGAACAGGCGGTCGCGAATCGTCCCCGGGCAGGTCCGCAGGTCGACGCCGGCAACCCGGAATCCGTCCGGACCGGGCACGCGATCGGACGGTGTCATACCGCCGCGTCGGCGGTCTCCCTGGCGGCTTCGATCTCGAGAGCCTTATGTTCGACCAACTCGACCAGGTGATCGACGACCGACCGGTCCCGCAGCCGATGGTTGGGAACGCCCGCGAGGTAGACCTGGTGGGTTCCGCGCCCGCCGCCGGTCAGGCCGATATCGGTCAGCCGCGCCTCGCCGGGTCCGTTCACCACGCACCCGATCACCGAGACCGTCATTGGCGTGGTCACGTGCGACAGCCGGTCCTCGAGCTCGCGCACGGTCTCGATCACGTCAAACTGCTGGCGGGCGCAGGACGGGCAGGAGATGACGGTGACGCCGCGGTGACGCAATCCCAGCGACTTCAGCAGCTCATAGCCCACCTTGACCTCGTCGACCGGGTCCGACGACAGCGAGACCCTCAGAGTGTCGCCGATGCCCTCCCACAGCAGCACCCCGAGACCGATCGAGGACTTGACGGTACCGGCGCGCAATCCTCCCGCCTCGGTGATGCCGAGGTGCAGCGGGTAGTCGGTCACGGTCGCCAGCTCGCGGTAGGCCGCCACCGCGAGAAACACGTCCGAGGCCTTCACGCTGATCTTGAACTCGAAGAAATCGTTGTCCTCGAGGATCCGTATGTGGCCGAGTGCGCTCTCGACCATGGCAGCCGGACAGGGCTCGCCGTACTTCTCGAGCAACGGCCGCTCGAGGCTCCCCGCGTTCACCCCGATGCGAATCGAACAGCCATGATCGAGGGCCGCGCGGACCACCTCGCGCTCGCGCTCCGGCTTGCCGATGTTGCCCGGATTGATGCGCAGGCACGCGACACCCGCCTCTGCCGCCTCGATGGCGCGGCGGTAGTGGAAATGAATGTCGGCAACGATCGGAACCGGGGACCCGGCAACGATTTCGCGCAGGGCCCGGGTCGAATCCTGGTCCGGGCAGGAAACCCGCACGATATCGGCGCCCGCTTCGGCGCAGGCCTCGATCTGGCGCAGGGTTGCGGCCGAATCGCTGGTCGGGGTGTTGGTCATGGTCTGGACACTGATCGGCGCATCGCCGCCGACCGCAACGGGTCCGACCCTGATCTGGCGTGACCGTCGCCGGGCAATGTCCCGGTATGGACGCAGGCTCATGACAGTTGTCCCGCAAGTCGGCCGTGAGAGGGGATCATGGCAGTCCCCGGTGCTGTTCAGTCGAGGCGACCGGCAAGCGTCTCCGGATCGAGATCGATGTCGCGGACGACATCACCCGATGCGCCGAGGCTGGGCAAACGGCGTCCATCGACAATAACCATGATGCCGCCGGCATTGGTGGTCGAAAGAGTCAGCCCGGACCTGTCGGGGACACTGTAGGTTTCGCCGGACCGCAGCACCCGTGACATGACGAGCGTGGTGTCGAATTCCTTGACGTGGACCCAGCTGTCGGCGCTGGCCACGATCTCCACCCGCGCCGGTGCCGGGGTGCCACCGATGGCCGGCCCGGATGCCGGTTCCCGCACACCGTGGACGACGGAGCGGAGTACGGGCAACAGCGGAGTCGGTTCGCCCGCCGCCGTTTCCTGGTCGGGCAGCGGCGCGGCCGCGGCCAGCGACACGTCCCCCTCACCCGTGATTGCGGGGCCTGCAAGCGAGTACCGCGAATCAGGATCCGCGTCCTCCTCGCCGACCGGAACGGCGGCGATCGCGGTACCGGCATCGACCGAGTGAACGTCACCTGCGTCCGGCTCGGCCTCGTCCACCTGTGCGACCGGTTCAATCACCGCAGGATCGGAAATGCTGGTGTAGTACCAGCCCGCATAGATCATCACCACCAGCGCCGACGCGACCAGGATGATCGCGGCGCCCGGCAGGCGGCCTTCCGGCGACGGTTCGGGGAACTGCATGCGCGGGCGATGGGCGAGCGCATGGGCCTGGGCCTTGAACATCTGCAACGCCTGCTCGGCGTCGAGACCGAGGTAGCGCGCGTAGCTGCGGACATATCCGAAGGCATAGACCTCGCCCGGCAATGCCTTGAAGTCCGCCCGCTCGACCGCCTCGAGATATCTCTTCTGGATATGGAGATCCCGCGCCACATCCTGCAGTGTCAGCCCGGCGCGCCGGCGCGTCTCGCTCAGTATGGTGGCGAGTTCTCCGTGAAGGTCGTTGCAGACGATGGGTTCTTCCCCGGCATCAGACCCGAAAGGCTCCCGCTGTTTCCTGTTGAGAAACAGCATGTTTCCGAGATGCGCGAGGACTGATCTCATCAACCTGTTCACCTGCCCGGCCTTGGCCCCGCCCGGTTCACCCGAGGACTTCCACATTACAATAGACTGAACCGGTCCCTGCCTTCAATGCCCTGTCGGGATCCATGCGGGGTCGAACCGCCCGCCGCGGGCGGCGGGGCTCGTCCCTCTCAATTGGTTCCACCGGTGCGATGTGCAACCCTGCCCTGGGCAAACCGGGAGCGGAAATGGCCACCACACACTCCATTGCGGTCATCGGCGCTGGCATGGTCGGCACCTGCTGTGCGCTCTACCTGCAGAACGAGGGATTCGAGGTCACGCTGGTCGATCGCGCCGGCCCGGGCGAAGCGGCCTCGAGCGGCAATCTGGGCGGTTTCGGCGTGGCGTCGTGTCCACCCGCCGCAATGCCGGGCATCCTGCGCAAGGTACCGGGCATGATGCTTGATCCCGATGCACCCCTGGTGCTGCGGCGCGGACATGCCTTTCGCGCGTTGCCGTGGTTCCTGCGCTTCATCGCCAATGCCGCCCCGCAGCGGGTCGAGGCCAACGCCGCCGCCCGGCAAAGCCTGCTCGACCACGTTCACGACGCTGTCGATCCGCTGATCGCGGAGGCGGGCGCCGGGCACCTGATGAGCCGCACAGGGCTGATGTTCACTTTCGAGAGCGAAGTGTCCTTCGAGGCCGCTGCCCTGGCATTCGACCTGCGCCGGCGCAACGGCGTTCAGATGGACCTGCTCGACGGCGACGAGGCGCGCCAAGTCCAGCCGGCGCTCAGTTGCGCGGTGGTTCGCGCGTTCAGGGTTGCCGATTTCTCGCACACCCTCGATCCGTTGCGCCTTGTGCAGGCGCTGGCAGGGCTGTTCCGGCGACGTGGGGGGCGAATAGAGAGAACGGCAGTCCACGGCTTCGAGATTGGTCCGGGTGGCGTGCGCGCGCTGAAGACCGGGACAGGCGACATGCCGGTCGAGAACGTGGTCGTGGCAGCCGGCGTCTGGTCGCGCGAGCTTGCGGCCATGCTCGGCACCAGGGTGCCGCTCGAGGCGGAACGCGGCTACCACGCGATGTTCCACGAGACCGACGTGTCCATGAACGGCGCCATCATCTCCGTCGACCGGCACGTGGCGGTGACACCGATGGCCGACGGTGTTCGGGTCGGCGGGATCGCCGAGTTCGCGCCCGCGGATGCGCCGGCGAATCCCGCAATCGCGGCGCGGATCCGCCGCCATGGCACGGCGCTGTTCCCGGGACTCGGGTCGGCACGGGTGTCCGAGTGGGTCGGGCCCCGGCCCTCGCACCCGGATTCAAGACCCGTGATCGGCCGCTCGCCGCGGCACCCGAACGCCTGGTTCGCCTTCGGGCACGACCATCTCGGCCTGACGATGGGCGGGATTACCGGCAAGCTGATCTCGCAGCTCGCCGCCGGGCGGCCGACTGGCGTCGACCTCGCGCCCTTCCGCCCCGACCGCTTCTGAGCCCGCGGGCAGACGGAGACACCGATCCATGGACCACAACTGGGATTTTTTCACCGTCATCATCGGGTACGAGTAGTAGAGGCTCGGCGGGCTGCTGATCACGCTGGCCTACGCGATCGGAACGGTGGCCGGGGGCCTGCTCATCGGCGTGGTCTGCGGCATGGGCCTGCTTGCCAACCGCTGGTGGCTGACGGCTCCGATCCACGCCTACGTGGAACTGTTCCGGTGCACACCGGTACTGGTGCAGATCATCTGGTTCTATTTCGCACTTCCGACCATCATCAGGGTCGACCTTCCCGGCTGGCTCGCGGCCGGCATCGGGCTCACCCTCTATATGGGCTGTTTTGCAACCGGGATCTTCCGCGGCGGTATCATTTCAATCGATCGCGGCCAGTGGCAGGCGGCACGCGCAATCGGGGTGACCTAGCGGGAGATGATGTGGCACATCATCCTGCCGCAGGCGGTCCGCGGCGTCTCCTTTGATGTCAACGCCGGCGAGGTCGTCGTCATCATCGGTCCGTCCGGCTACGGCAAGTCGAAGACGCTCAGGTGCCTCAACCTGCTGGAGGAACCGAACGCGGGCACCCTCAGGCTCGGCGATGTCGAACTAGACTTCGCCAATCGGCGCAGCCTGCCCACCGGCCGCCGGCTCGCGCGGTTCCGCGCCCGGTTCGGAATGGTGTTCCAGCAATTCGACCTGTTCGCCCACAAGACGGCGCTGGAAAACGTCATGATCGGGCCGGCCGTGGTCCAGAGAATACCGGCAGTCAAGGCGCTGGCCCATGCGCGCGGCCACCTCGCCCGCGTCGGGCTTGCGGGAATGGAGGACCGGCTGCCCCGGGAATTGTCCGGGGGGGCCAGCAGCAGCGGGTCGCCATCGCCCGTGCGCGTGCCATGACGCCCGGGGTGCTGCTGTTCGACGAGGTCACTTCGGCGCTCGACCCGGAACTGGTCGGCGACGTCCTCACGGTCATGAAGGACCTGGCGCGGGACGGCGCAACCATGGTCGTCGTCACCCACGAAATGGCGTTCGCGCAGGATGTCGCCGACCGGGTGATGTTCATGGACCGGGGCGAGGTGATCGAGGCCGGCACCGCCGGGGAGGTGCTGGCGCACCCGCGCAATGCGCGTACCCGGAGTTTCCTCGCCCGCTTCCGCGGCGCCAACACCGGGGCGTAGCCGCTACCCGACCCCCTCGTCGAGGATGTCGACGGTTCCGGCTTCACCATCCACGGCGAGCAGGCTGTTGTCGCCCGCAGCCCGGCCGACGGCAGAGGCGACGCCGGCGATGACCGGGATGCCGGAGAGGATTGCGCCCTGGACCACAGAAGGATCGGGAAGCTCGTCTGTCAGCAGGGCAATCGGGTGGGTCTCGTGCTGGCGCAGCTGGTGGATGAAGCGCCAGGCCCCGGCCGAGCCCCGGGTCGAGGGAACGACGAGGATGCGTCCGGCGATGCTGCGGCCACACAGGTCGCTCAGTCTGCCGGTGACCCGGCCGGTGCGGATGTCGAGGTCACCCAGGAAGGAGATCGGAGTGCCCGACAGCAGCGCGGCGCCCCGTGCCGTTCCCTTCACCACCCCGCGTCCGCGGATCCTGACCGCCATCCCCGGCTACCAGCGCGGAACGAACCGTCCGGACACCGCCGTGGCAACCGCGTTCTCCGTGGAGGTGAACAGTGTCGGACAGTGGACCATGTCCCGGACGTAGCGCGCCTGCTTGGCCGAATCCACCACGATTGCCGAAAGTTCCGGCGGCGTGACCCCGAGCCCCGGGTCGGGCGAACAGGTGCGGGCAAAGTGACAGGAGATCGGACAGGTATCGGAAATCACCCTGGCCCCCGATGCCTCGATGGTGCGCAGGATCCCGGCATCCCGGGACATTTCGCGAACGGTGCGGCTGGTGGTAACCCACAGCTGCGCACCGTCGTGAACCCGCCTGCCCTCGAGCAGGGTTGCATAGTGCTTCATTTCCTCGAACGACGCATGCGGACACCCCAGGTGCACGATGTCGAAACCCGCGGCATCGGGGCTGCACATCTCCTCGTAGACCGCGCGCAGCCCCGCATCGTCCACGTGGATCTCGGGCAGGCCGGTCCCGCATTCGTCATCCTCGCCATACGGCGGCGTGACCCCCGGCAGCACGAACATGGCCACCCCGCCCGAGGTTGCCATTCCGACCCCAAGCGCATCGAGTTCGTCGAGATCGGGCCGGCGGCCCAGTCCCGAGACCAGCGGTATCCCGTTCGTCACCTGCCGGCCGACGGCATAACCGAGCGCGGTATGATCCGAGGTTCCCCGGGCACCGGCCTCGACCACGACCCGGTGCGTCGGCCGACGGTTGGCGTCGAGGTGCAGCCCGAAGTTCGGATAACGCCCGGTCAGCCCGGCGTAGACGGCGAAGAACCCGTCCCGGTTCGAGCGCGCGCCCAGCACCGAGTTGCAGAACACGGTCACGCCGGACTCGATGGACACCATGTGGGTGTTCCAGGTCGGCCAGTGCCCGGCCCAGTACGGCGTGCAGGTGAAGCACGGGCTGCTGCCCATGGCCCGGTGCGCGGCCTCCGCCCGGCGCTGCAGCGTCACCAGCTTCTCCGGCGCCCCGGTGGCGGGCCAGTGTGACATGTCGGCATTGGCGATGTTGCTCGATGCCGGCACGGCCATGCGTGCGCCATCATGGGCCAGCCGTTCCACGAGTTCGACATCGCCCAGGTACATCGCCATCCCGGCGTGGACATGCGCGTAACCGATGTCGACCATCGCCTCGGCGTCGAAGGCCTCGCCGAGCTGCACCAGTGCTTCCATCGCCTCGCGCCGGACCGGACCCTGCGCTCCATCGAGCATCGACCGGTCCTTGTCGGTCAGGCGCACCGTCTCAACTCCCGATCCGCAGCGGCGACGCGAGTTCCCCGAGCGCCGCCAGGATGCTGGGCGCAACGATGCGGCTGGTGCGGCTGTTCTCGCGCGAGGGCCGGTTCTGAGAGGTCATCTCGAGTTCCACCGCGTCAGAGACCACGTGGACCCTGTGGCGCGCACCGGCAAGCTGGCCGTCGGCGAGCACCTCGATCTCGGTCTCGTCGAGCCCGATGCCGGCCAGCGCCAGCGCGACGGCAACATTGAAGTGACGCGGGAATGACCGCGCGGCCTCGCGCGCACTGCCTGAAAAGACCGCAACCGGCTCGTGCCCGGCCGGGCCCAGGTCGATGCCCCGGTCGATCACCCAGGCCTCGTGCGCCAGTGATTCCGGCCGGATGTGCGAGACCAGCCTGACCGAGCGCAGGCCGCTCTCGCGCGCGGCGCGCAGGATGTCGAGCCCGGGCAGGGCACCACTGGCCACGTGAATGGTTCCGCCGCTTTCCGCGGCGAGGTCGACAAGGTCGAGGTTCACGCCTAGTGCCCCGACGCTCACGCAGACAACATGCGCTCCCGCCGCGACCGCCGGTTCGACGATGGTCCGGAAGGCGTCATAGGTCGCGCATTCGACGATCACCCGGGCATGGTCGCAAAGCCGGTCGGCCGGAACCACCGGCACATTCAGGCCCCGCTGCGCCGCGCGTCGACGGGCGGCGTCGAGGTCGCGGGCAGAGATGGCCGCGATCTCGAACTCCGGCCTGGTCCGAACCGCCTCCACCAGCTGCCCGGCGACATTGCCGAACCCGCCGAGGGCGATCCTCATCGCCGGGCGCGCGCCCGTACCGGTCATTCCAGCACCCGGGTGCGACAGGACGCGAGCCGGTCCGGGTCGACCGTCACGCCGAGCCCGGGACCGTCGGGAACATGCACCATGCCGCCGCGGACCGGGAAGGGATCGGCCAGGATGTCCTCGCGCAGGTAGTAGGTCGACATGTAGAACTCGCAGCCGAGTTCCAGCTCCGGCAGGGCCGCCATCAGATGCGCCCCTGCCGCATGCGCAACACCGGTCTCGAACATGCAGCCGCCGTAGACATCGATGCCGCCGGTCCGCGCGATCGCGGCAACCTCGAGCGCCCGGCGCAGGCCGCCCGACTTCATGATCTTCAGTGCGAAGATGTCGGCGAGCCGCATCGACACCCCTTCCATCGCCTCGCGCGCATCGAAGACCGACTCGTCGGCCATGACCGGCGTGTCGATCGCGCGGGTAATGCCGGCCAGGGCCTCCCGCTCGTGCCGGCGGACCGGCTGCTCGATGAAGGTCAGCCCGAAACCCTCGAGATCGCGCAGGGTCCGGATCGCGTCGGTGGCCCGCAGCCCCTGATTGTAGTCGATACGGATGCTGAGCGCGTCACCGAACTCCTTGCGCAGTCGCTCGAGCCGCATCCGGTCGAAGCCGTGGCCCGCGAACCCGGTCTTGACCTTGAGGATCCCGACGCCGTCACCGGTGATCCGGGCGATGTCCTCGAGATCGGCGTCGAAGTCGGGGTTGGCGACGGAGAAGCTGAGCGGCACCGCATTCCGGTGGCGGCCGCCGAGCAGTTCCGATACGGATAGTCCGCTGATCCGGCCGGTGACATCGAGCAACGCGGTCTCGAGCGCCGCCTTCGCCTCCGGACAGCCGACGATGACCCTGTCCGCCGTTTCCATGTGCCGTGCGACCTGGACCGGGTCGGCGCCGAGAACATGCGGGCGCAGGTGGACGTGCAGCGCCGCAGCGCAGGCCTCCGCGGTCCCCGTGAAGACCGGCCACGGCGATGCCTCCCCCCACCCGGTAATGCCGCCGTCGGTCACCAGTTCGAGGATGACGCTGTTGACACCCGAGACGTCGCCGCTGCCATGGGAATGGACGGCCTGGACCGGGATCGAGACGCAATGCACCCGCATCCGGCGGATTGTCTGGCGGGACGCGGCCGTGCAGCCGTTGCTCACGCGATCCACTCGCTCACCGGGGCCGCCGCCTCGTTGAGCGGCTGGCTGATGACATCGACCAGCGCCGGGCCGTCGTGCGCCACCGCCCGGCGCAGCGTCGTCTCCAGCGCATCAGGGTCTTCCACCCGCCAGGACTTCACGCCAAAGGCCGACGCGATGGCGGCATGATCGGACCTGTCGAAATCGACCGAGAAGTAGCGTTCCCCGAACCCGGCGCGCTGTCCGGCCTTGACCCATGTTTAACATTTTTGCGCTGATCAGACAGAAATTTGGGTAATTTCGCACTTTTTTCCTGCGGTTCCCGGAGTGACACTCGTGTAAAAACATATAGTTACCGACTTGTCCTGGCTCCGGAAGGT
>Ga0209754_1000398_pt1 | contig 63374 bp, 49 predicted proteins | sample MesohylBB_FD_187295 | JGI IMG/M metagenome (GOLD analysis project Ga0209754, IMG submission 187295) | Host-associated microbial community of the marine sponge Aplysina aerophoba from Gulf of Piran - sponge mesohyl, lysed by bead beating... | ecosystem: Host-associated > Porifera > Sponge >...
CCGACGCATTCGTAGAAGAGGTCGTCGCCCGGTCCGTAGGAGTTTCATACCCCGCAATCAATGCCTCGGAACTAGGCGACCTTGGTGTAAGGGTTCCCTCGCTCGCTGAGCAGCGAGCGATCGCGGACTACCTCGACACCGAAACCAACCACATCGACACCCTCATCACCAAAAAACGCCGCATGATCGAACTCCTCGAAGAAAGGTTGGTTCACGCGGCGCGGGCGCTAACAACGAGCCTAGGCCATGTTGCGCCGCTTCGCCGGTTTGCCAGCGCGGTAAAGACAGGAACAACGCCTCCTGCGCGTGAGCTTGATGACTTGACAGGCGAGGAGATCAGTTGGTACTCGCCCGGAGATGTCGGTACAAACCTAGAGATGCTGGCGCCCGCACGTGGCCTGAGCAGACGAGCCGTGTCCGAGGGGTGGACTCCCGAGTTTCAGCCGGATACGACCCTGATCGTTGGAATCGGGGCAACCGCTGGACGGGTTGGCCACAATGTTCGAGCGTCTACGGGTAACCAGCAGATGACTTGCATCACATCGGATTCCCGGGTGCTACCTCGGTTTCTTTCCTGGCAACTCTGGGCACGAGAAGAGGAACTCCGTGAGACAGCGCCCTACACAACGCTGCCAATCCTCAATAATGACTTCCTCCGCTCACTTCCAATCTCGGCACCACCTGTCGACCATCAGCAGGACATCGTCAACCGACTTGACCGGAGAGCTGATCAGGTCCAAGCGGTAACCAAACGCCTTCGTGCGCAGATCGACTTACTGGCTGAGCGCCGTCAAGCTCTGATCACGGCTACGGTAACTGGTGATCTCAGCGTGGCATAGTGATGTCCCGTGGCACTGTGAAGTATGCAGATCTCGGCTGGATTCACCTGAGATGCCGGCTCTCAGATGTCCGAGGTCAGCGCCAGTCGTTCTCGGTCACCAGAATCTCACCCACCTCGGCTTCGTCGATGTCAAGTGCAAGGGCAACGAGATCTCGCGCCATCTCCCGCACCTCGTCGAATGTCCTGGCCTGGGTGTAGTTGGCGTCCAACCCAGCTACCCGGGCCACCCACCACTCCCCCTCCTGGAAGGTCTCTACGTGATAGGTAGTGGTTGTGGTGGCTGAGGTCATCGCAGGGTGCTCCTTGCCCTCTTTATTATGCTCGCGGCCACACCCTCGCTGATCTCGCGGTGCCTTGGAATGTACAACCTCTCGCCACCCAGACTCCATACCTCATGTTTGCCCTCACGGAGGAAGACCAACTCGGTACCGGCTGAGTTGGCGATTTCTCGAAGATGCTTCATCAGATCACGCTTCTTCACGCCGGTTCAACATACCGGATGCGGGTCTTGATTGTAACTGGTACGACAGCGTGACATCTGCACACGAGGCGGCCTTCGAGGCTCACATAGCCGCGTGGCTGGTTGATCACGGTGGCTATCGGCGGGTGAAGGTTGGTCCCGCCGGGGCAGGCCCGTCCGACTTCGACGGTATTGCCGGTGTGGACACGGCGGATCTGTTCGAGTTCATCGCTTCCACCCAGGGTGAGCAGTGGGATCGCTTGGTGGACTCCGGGTACGGGGGTGACGAGACAGTGGCCCGGGCGAGTTTCGTCCAGCGGCTGGCTTCGCAACTCGATAAGCGGGGGACGGTGGATGTGCTGCAGCGGGGGGTGGTGGATCGGAACGTGACGCTCCAGTTGGCGTTTTTCAGGCCTGCGAGCGGGTTGACCCCGGAGTTGGCGGCACTGTACGAGGCGAACGTGTTGTCGGTGGCCCGCCAACTTCGTTACGAGCCGGGGACCAGCAAGACCATCGATCTGGGTTTGTTCGTCAACGGTATCCCGGTGGCGACGGCCGAGTTGAAGAACCCGTTGACCGGCCAGAGCGTGGAGCAGGCGATGTTGCAGTACCGCAAGGATCGCGATCCGAGGAATCGGACGCTCAAGCGGGTGGGGATGGTGCACTTCGCGGTCGCGATCCGTACTCGGTGTCGATGACCACCCATCTGGCGGGGAAGCAGACCCGTTTCCTGCCCTTCAACCAGGGCCACGATCTCGAAGCGGGCAATCCGCCCATCCCTGATGGGTATCGCACGTCTTACTTGTGGGAGCGGGTGTGGTCCCGTGACGCGTGGTTGGACATCTTGCGCCGGTTCATCCACGTTGAGAAGCCGTCGCTGGGTTCCAAAGCCCGTCCGACGGTCATCTTCCCCCGGTTTCACCAGTGGGACGCGGTGCGCCGGTTGGAGGCCGATGCCAAGACCACGGGTGCGGGCCGCAACTATCTGGTGCAGCACTCGGCCGGGTCGGGCAAGTCCAACTCGATCGCCTGGCTGGCGCACAGGTTCTCGTCACTGCATGACGTGGATGACAACAAGGTCTTCGACAAGGTGGTGGTGATCTCAGACCGGAAGGTCCTGGACCGCCAACTCCAGAACGTGATCAGCCAGTTCGAGCACGCCACCGGGGTCGTTCAGCGGATCGACAAGGACTCGACCCAGTTGGCCGAGGCACTGGTTGGAGAGCAGGCGCGGATCGTCATCACCACCCTCCAGAAGTTCCCGTTCCTAATTGCCAAGATCTCGTCACTGCCCGACCGCGACTACGCGGTGATCGTAGACGAGGCCCATTCCTCCCAGACCGGCGAAGCAGCCAAGGAGTTGCGCCAGATTCTGGGCGCCGCTGAGGTCGAGATCGACGAAGAAGCCACGGACGCCGAGACGTTGCTGGCGGCGGCGGTGGCAGCACGGGGCCGGCAGCCGAACCTCTCGTTCTTCGCGTTCACCGCCACTCCCAAGGGCCGCAGCCTGGAACTGTTCGGTGACAAAGGTCCGGACGGCAAGCACCAACCCTTCCACCTGTACCCGATGCGCCAGGCCATCGAGGAGGGCTTCATCGAGGACGTGCTGGCCAACTACCTCACCTACAACCGCTACTACCACCTGGAAAAGACGCTCCTCTACGACCCCAAGTACGAGACAGCCAAGGCTCGGGCAGCGCTGGCCCGTTTCGTCACCCTCCATCCCGAGAACCTGGCCCAGAAGGCCGAGATCGTGGTCGAGCACTTCCTGGACAAGATCGCTCACCGCATGAACGCCAAAGCCAAGGCGATGGTGGTCTGCTCATCCCGGCCTCATGCGGTGCGTATGTGGGAGGTCCTCCACAAGTACACCAACAGCAACGGCTACGGCCTCGGCATCCAGGTGGCGTTCTCGGGCGAGGTAGAGGGTCTCACCGAGGCCAGGGCCAACGGGTTCCCCGAATCGCAGATCGTCAACAGGTTCGACACCGACGAGTACCGGATCATGGTGGTGGCCGAGAAGTTCCAGACCGGATTCGACCAGCCCAAGCTAGTGGCCATGTACGTAGACAAGACCCTCACCGGCCTCGCCGCCGTCCAGACCCTGTCACGCCTCAACCGGACCCACCCCGACAAGGACGGCACGTTCGTCCTCGACTTCGTCAACGACACCTACGACATCCGCGAAGCCTTCGCCGTCTACCACGGCAAGACCGTGGCGCCCCCCACCGACCCCAACTTGCTGTTCGACACCCGATACGCCCTGGACGAAGAGGACAAGGACACGTTCAGGGATGCGGTCGGTCGATTCGTCCGTGTATACGACTTCTTGGCCCAGATCGTCACCTTCGCCAACGCCGACCTCGAAGGCGACTACATCTACTGCCGGGCACTGGCCAGACTGACACGCGGCAAACCCGGCGAGACCATCGACCTGAGCGCGGAGGTGGACCTGACCCACCTCCGCCACGAGAAGATCTTCGAAGGCTCCATCCCGCTTCCCGGCGACGAAGGCGAAGTCCAGACTATCTACTCCGGCGACGGACGCCTCGGGGATCCCGACGAGGAACTCCTTTCCGAGATCATCGCCCGCATCAACGAACGCTTCGGCACCGACTGGAGCGACGAGGATCGCCTCGTCTTCGACGCCGCCGCAAGAGACCTCGTCAAAGACGATGACATCCGCAACCAGGCCATCAACAACGACGAAGCCACCTTCCGCGACCACGTCTTCGCCGACCAGTTCCAAAAGGCCCTCGTGTCCCGCCACGACCGCAACGAGAAGGTCGTCTTCACCTACCTCGACAGCAAGGACATGCAGGCCGCCGTCGCAGCCGTGTACGCCGCGAAGGTCCAGAAACAGGCCATCGTCGCCCACCAGCAGACCTGCCCGATCGGCGACCTCCTCGGCCCCGACCGCGAGTCCCAATACCTCGAGTACAAGTCCACCCTCCGCTGGGACATCAAGCAAGGACAGAAGTCCAAGCTCATCGAGACCGCCGCCATCAAGACCATCGCCGGCTTCGCCAACTCCTGGTACGGAGGCACCCTCCTCATCGGCGTAGCCGACGACGGCTCCGTCCACGGCCTAGAAGACGACTACAACACCTTCTCCAAACGCGGCCAGTTCGGCGACCACGACCTCTGGAGCCAACACCTCCAGAACCTCATCCGCGCCCCCGCCTAGGCGACTACGCACTCTCCCTAGTCGACTGGAAGTTCCACAAGATCGAGGATCACGACCTAGCCCGCATCAACGTCGACCCCTCCGCCTACCCCGTCTACGACAAGGCGGGCAAGACCGCAACCTTCTGGCAAAGAACCCCCACCGGCACCCTCGCCGTCACCGACGAAACAGACCGAGCAAGAATCATCGCCACCCGTTGGTGAGGCCTGACCGTCATACATCGCTGAGATCAGGCAGCCGCAACCGCGGTCCGGTCACTCGAACACCGTTTCGATGAGTTGGCCGACGGCGGCGTTAGGCTCGTTGGACCAACCGGGTCCGAAACAGGCCAGCTTCGAGGCGGCTAGTAGTTGATCCTCTGGAGCCTCGGCAGTGTGTTTCACCGTGTATATGGATAAAGCCTTGGTTAGGCTGTATTGGAGATAGATTCGGCGTATTACGTGGCACGCGCCAGCGAAGCGTAACGGACGATCTACCGATCGGAGCGGGCTCCATCGGCCTAGGCGGTTCTGACGCCTCGGCACTAGTTGGTGCAGGCGCTGAAGAACCCGGCAACAATCACGTTCCGTCCTACTCAATCAACCCAATGATCCAATAACGAGTACCCTGATGTTTCACATAAGAGCATGCCCGATCTGGGGACCTGACTATCAGGCCACTGTCGCCAATGAGACTACTTGGACCTACAATGTCGAGTCAGACAGAGTTGGTGGACCTTACAGCATAACTCGAGAAGCCGAAATCCTAACTGCCGCTATTGACGAGGAGGACAAGGCGAAGATAACTACTTGGATCGTCGAGCAGAGACTCCTAGGAATCGAACGGCCTTGCATAACAGCACCAATCATCGACAATCTAGCTCAGCGTGATCTACTCCCTGTCCACGTTCGAGCTGAGAGACTACTATTATATATGGTTAGCCAATCGCACAGTATAGGTACGACAGTCACGGTTTCCAATACGACCTACGAGGCATATGCGTGGTCAGAGTCACTTGATATTCGAGAAGTATACTTCCTCATCAAATACTTGATCGCTATGGGCTGGCTAAACGAGGTCTCAAGTGCTGGGGGCGATGTCAAGGTTGTTGTTTCTGTGGACGGGTATACGCAGCTTGCAGAACAAACTCAGAATAGCGATTCGTCTCAGGCGTTTGTAGCTATGTGGTTCGATGAATATACCCAGGAACTGTATGATAGCGGGATACGACCAGCAGTCTTGGAAACTGGATACGAACCGATGCGAATCGATAAGAAACTCGATGTGGTCAAAATTGATGATGAAATCATCGCGCAGATCCGACGATCACGCTTCGTGGTAGCCGACTTTACACACGGAAACACAGGAGCGAGAGGAGGGGTTTATTTTGAAGCGGGATTTGCCTACGGCCTTGAGATACCGGTTATCCACACATGTCATGAAGATATGATCGAGGAGATTCACTTTGATACTCGGCAGTATTCTCATATCCTATGGAAGGATGTATCTAGCTTCCGGACTGAACTCAAGAATCGTATTCTTGCGCGGTTCGGATCAGGACCAAAGTTGTAGTCTAACTTATCACACCTAACTCAATCGCGCATAAAGGATGGATTATCGCACTTTGATACACAGTATCCTCCCCATCAGCGGCTCCGGAAATATCGCCTCAATTCGCCGTGGTCATAACCGATGACCAATATTGCCGGACACCTGTATTCTAGGGATATCAAGAGGGGACCCAGTGGACACTGTTTGTCACCATCTCAGTTAGAAGTTGGGGGGCTTGGCTGAGTGTCGTCTTGGACAAGCGTCCCTTACGGACCACCGTCTTGTTCCTGTCGCTCAGTCACCGATCATTGTCGTCCGACCAGCCGTTCCGGTCGGGAGGACGGTTACCGCCGCGAGACAAGGCTCCTTCTCGCCAGACCAGCGAACGCCGTGCCTTGGGCCAAGACGGCTCAGGCCGGGGCGAGGACCTAGATGGTTAGTTCCAAGGGGTAGCGAGCGTTGGTCAGTGGTCAGTGGTCAGTGGTCAGTGGTAGGTAGAGTTGTTGTCAGCCGTGTAGCGGTGTGAGGGTTCGAGCTAAGCCGACGGGGTCCATCGCGATTGGGAAAGAAGTCGGTTATCCGTGCGAGAACCCGGATGGCAAGGAGCGACTGTATTGTTGTTTTGTCACTGCTTACCGGTAGTGCAAGTAATGGAGCCCGAACTGATCCCTTGGAACTACTCGTCTAGTTCGTTCCTACAGATCTTGGCTCTGGCGGCGTTTCAGCGCAGGATCTGGGAGATGCGTTGGTGGGAGAGCCCGAGGATACGACCTACGTCGCGGATCGGTAGCCCTTCCTGGCGTAGCAGGGTGGCGGCTTCTTGCCTGGCGCTGGTGACGGTAGTGGTGGCCTCGGCCGCGGCGTCCAGGGCGGATCGGATGGTGTCCAGAAGTTCGGTGACGGTCTCGGTGGTGGCGACCTTGACTTCGATCGGTCCCACATCTGCGGTGTCGGCGTCGAGCATCATGGCTATGGCCTCGCGGGCGATGGGTTCTACATATTCGAGACGTTTCGCCTGCGAAAACACGCCGGGGAGTTCCGCAACGGTGATCGCCCACCACTTGCCCGAGCGTCGGGCCTCGACGTGATAGGCACTCGAGGTCATCATGTCACCTCCTTGGCTCGTTTGAGAACTCCTTGAGCGGTGAACTCGTTTATCTCGCGGTGTCGCGGGATTACGAGCCGCTCGCCGCCGATCGTCCAGATCTCGTGGTTCCCACCCTCCCTGATGAACTCCAAATGGACACCCGACGCCTCGGCAACCGACCGGAGTTCCTTCATAAGAACACGCTTCTTCACAATCTAGCACCTTAGCCTTAAATAGGCTAGCCCGCTTGTCTAGACTTGGTTTGTCGAAGCCCCACGCTCTACGCTGGCTTGCCCATACGTATGGCGGAGTGAGACGAAGGCATGATTGCGCAGGCCTTTGCCGAGGATTTCGAGAGGAAGCACCGGGGGGGGAAAGGCTGGTGGTTGAACCGGGTCTTCGTCGATACGAACGAGGGCATCTCTTCGGTGGGCATGCCCTCGATCTCCTATCGAGTTGGCCAAGCGCTACTGCTGCCCGGCCAGAGAGACACAGCCGGCTCGGAGGAAACCCTTTGAGGATCAGGACATGTTGGCCGGGTTCGGGTCAGCTTCTCGCTCTGGCCGGTGCCCGCTTGTTGCGATTCTTGGATGCCGACCGTCTGCGGTTGCTGCGCGGAGGCCCGGACCGATTCTTGCTGGTCGGGCGTCCCGGCCTGCCGTTTTGCCTCCTGCGGGTCGTGGGTTGCCGGCTTGGATTGGCGGGAGCCCTGCGGGGCTTGGGACGGCGTACTTTCCCATTGAGCGGCTGGATGTCGGTGAAGTCAACATCGGTGACCGGCTGCCGCAGGCCCAGGCGGCGTTTCATGTGCCGGAGTTCTTTGATCTGATCGGGTGGGACGAGCGAGACCACGATGCCGTTCTTGCCGGCTCGGGCGGTGCGGCCCGATCTGTGGAGGTAGGCCTTGTGATCGGCGGGAAGGTCGTAGTGGATGATGGCGCTGACATCCTCGACATGGATGCCTCGTGCGACAACATCGGTGGCGACTAGCGCCTGCACCCTTCCGGAGGCGAACTCCTTCAGCGCCCTGGTGCGTTGGTTCTGGTTCCGGCCGCCGTGGATCGCCGCTGTCAAGACGCCTGCTCTACTGAGCTGACGGGCTACCCGATCGGAGCCTCGACGGGTTCGGCAGAAGACGATCGTGGGTCCCGCGGCATCGATCGTGCGGGCACTGACCTCGACACGGTTCGTCCTGGCCACGTTCCAGAACACATGGTCCGCATCGACTACGTCGGGAGTCCCCTGCCCTACTTCGTGCCGTACCGGGCGGTACTGGTAGTCGCGGGTGAGCGAGGAGACTTCATTGTCCAGCGTGGCGGAGAACAACATCGTCTGCCGCTTCCTAGCGGTCTGGTCGAGCAGGCGCCGGACGGCGGGGATGAACCCCATGTCGGCCATGCGGTCGGCCTCGTCTATGACGACGATCTCCACCGCGGAGAGGTCGGCGACACCTTGATGTATCAGGTCTTCGAGGCGCCCGGGGCAGGCCACCAGTATGTCGACGCCACCGCGGAGGGCCCTGATCTGGGCGCCGTAGCCCACGCCGCCGTAGACGACTGCCACGCGGACCTTTCCTGAGAAGGTACGAAGATCGCTTGCGATCTGGTCGGCGAGCTCGCGGGTCGGGGCCAGCACGAGCCCTTCCGGCCTGCGCGGTCCGGCACGGCCTACTCTGGCCACGAGGGGAATCCCGAAGGCCAGGGTCTTGCCCGAGCCGGTGGGAGCCCGACCGCACACGTCGCGGCCCTTCAATGCGTCGGCCAACGTGGCCGCCTGGATCTCGAACGGTTTGGTGATGCCGCGCCGAGCGAGGGCGTGGCCTATGGGTTTGGGTACGCCCAGTTGGGCGAATGTGGTGGACATTGGTCTCCTCAGCCCGCGCGACGGCGGGCTTCTCAGGGGTTCGGTGGCGCCTCGATACGGCGATGCCTCGATAAGGGCGATAAAGGAAGAGAGGTCTTCTCAGGTTTGGGTCACGATGACTGGAAGAACCAAGACCCGTCTGCGAACCCACCAACCGGCCTAGTAGCCGGATCGAGAACGAGAATACCACATCTGGCCGCGCGATCACGACACCGATGACTGCAGGGTGGCTTGGAGACGGTGCCACATGGCGCGTTCGTCACGCTCCGAGCGCCACTAACGCGCCCACGTCAGTGACGCTCATCCAACTTGTCGGGCTGCCATCCGCGACGCCGCGGCGGCGTCCCAGTCGATCCGGGCCTGCTCGGCGATCTCGTCCTCGGTGATGACCCCGTGCTCGGCCTCGAAGTCGCGGATCAACTCGCCAATTGCCGCGAGGCGCCGGTCTGTGGCTACCCGTTGTGCCATGGCACCGGCGACCCACTCGCTCACCGATAGGGAACGACCACACCCCACCGCCGCTCGAGCCCCCTCGAGCAGATCCTCGTCCACCGTGATCGTGACATGCCGTTTACGCACGCAACCAACATATCAGGGAGATCGGGAACCACGTCATCTCAGGCTGATCACCGATGACCGACTACCGACTACCAACCAGGAACTAAGCATCACCGGCACGGGAATGCTGACCGGCTTACGAGCCGGTCTCTCCGACCTGTACGATCGCCAACGGATGCCTTCTTTGCCGGAGTTCGTGGTCTTCGATCTGGAGACGAACGCCGATCGACCGGATCCGTCAGAACACGAGATCATCCAGATCGGGGCGGTCGCCGCAGGACCCGCCGGCGAGATGGACCGTTTCGAGACTCTGGTCCGGCCCGAGCGCAGGTTGCCCGAACGCATCACCCACTTGACCGGCCTCGAATACGCCGAGTTGGCCGGAGCGCCTTCCTTGAAGGATGCTCTCGGCCGGTTCTTCGCCTGGGTCGGCGCCCGTCCGGTGATCGCTCACAACGGTCTGGGCTACGACTTCGTGGTTCTTGACGCCGCCTCCGCCGCGGCCGGTCTTGACGCCCCTTCGGGTCCCCGGCTCGATTCCCTGGAACTCGCGCATCTGGTCCACCCACGGGCGGGAGCCGGAATCCGGGGATCGGACGGGAGCCGGCCCCCGCCCAGCCGGGGGCTGGACGGCCTCGCCGCCCTCTACGGGATCCCGGGCCGGGACCGTCACGATGCTCTGGTGGACGCGCGGATGACCCACGGGATCGTGCTGAACCTGCTGGAGGAACTCGATCGGCCCGCACCCGGCCGCCGCCTGCAGCGGCGGGTTCTCGGGCTGGTCGGGCATCCCTGGGCCGGGTTCGTCACCGTACCCGAACAGCCGGTTCCCCTCCACGAGGTGGTCCCCCAACCCGCTCCGGGACAAGACATCGAACCCACCGGCCGATTCGATATCAAGCGGGTCGTCGGGGCATTCCTGGAGGGAGGGGCCTTGATGACCGGCGGGCGAACGCCGCGCGCCCAGCAGGCCGAGATGGCTCGCCTGGTGTCCATGACCATCTCGCGCTCCGGCTCGTGGACCATGATCGAGGCACCGACCGGAACCGGCAAGACGCTTGCCTACCTGGTCCCTGCCATCGAGATGGCCAGGGCATCGGGGCTCAAGGCTGTGATCACTCCCCATTCGCGGGTCCTGCAGGATCAGATCCTGGCCACACTCGAGGAACTCGAGACCCAGATCGGACCGTTCTCCAAGGTGATCATGAAGGGTCGGCAGAACTACATCAGCCTGAAGGCTCTGGATGCGGAACTCACCGGTCTGGAGGAGGATCCGGACCGGAGTTCTCTCCATCATGATGTGGGCATGGCGCTGGCGATCCTCTGCGGCTGGGCGGCGGAGACACCGAGCGGGGACTGGGCCGACCTTCGCACCGCAGCGATAAGGGACCGGCTGACGCCGATGCGGTTCTTCCGCTGGAAACTGCGCGTCTCCACCCGGCCCGGCCCGGTGCGGGAACCGCTCGACGCGCTGGACTTCTATCGCCGCGCCCGACACGCGTTGAGGCACTGCCACGTGGCGATCCTCAACCATGCCCTGCTGGCCACGGATCCGGGTCTCGGCGACGGCTTCAACCTCATCATCGACGAGGCTCACGACCTGGAGGATTCGGTCACCGCCGCCGCCAGCCGCGCCGCGACCGGCGAGGAACTCGAACGATTGTGCCTCGCCATCTGGGACCGCACCCACCGGCGAGGGCTGGCGGCCAGACTGGCGTCCGCCACCGGCGCCGGCCTCGGAGACGAGAAGATCACGGCGATGCGCCAAGCGGTGGACCATGCCCGCGCCGCCATCGAGGCGTTCGGATCTCCCCTCACCGAATACCTGAGAGACCGGACCGGCGTCACCCGCGAGGAAGCCGCCCGCTACGGCGCCTCCTACCGGATCAGGCGGGGTGTCGACACCCGCCACGCCTCATACCGGACGGTCATCCAGCGGGAACGGGCCATGCGCACCGGTCTGCGGAGGCTGGTCGAGAGCCTCGACGACTTCGTGGTCCCGAAGGTGTTGCGGGGCCGGTACCGGCGGTACGCGCTGGAGGACGAGATTGCCCGGCTGGGCAGGGAGCTGCGGGAGGCGGACAAACTGGTCGGCGCCGTGCTGCGGGCCTCGACCGACCTACGCCTCTTCGAGGACGAGGACGATCCCGGCACCACGGAATGGATCAACATCGCCGAGGTCTCGTACGCCGGCCCGGCATCGGCGATGGAGGAACTCGGAGATGAGGATGGCCCGGACGGGGGCAGCTGGCTGTGGGCTCTCCGGAGGGTTCCGCTCTCGGTGGCCGGCATGCTGTCGGACCTCTGGGAACGCAGCCACTCGACCGTGCTCACCTCGGCAACGCTGCGGAGCGGGAACAGCTTCGACTACCTGATCAGGCGTCTCGGCATCGGCTCGGCCCGCACCGAGGTGCTCGACTCCCCGTTCGACAGGCTCCCCGAACAACACCTGCTGCTGCTCACGGACTACCTACCCGCTCCGCGAAGCAGCCTGATGGATCGCTTCACCGAGACAGAGGCCCGCGAGATCCCGCGGCTGTGCGTGGCCGGCAACGGTGGCGCCATGGCGCTGATGACCGCCCGCGCCCGGCTCGAGTACGTCCGGGACCATGCCCGTCCCCATCTGGCGCCCCTGGGGCTCGAACTCCTCGCCCAGGGAGACGACTCCTCCCCGGCGCTCGTCGAGCGCATGAGAACCGACCGGTCCGCGTCGTTGCTGGGACTGAGATCGTTCTGGGAAGGGGTGGACATCCCTGGAGAGGCATTGCGTCTCCTGATCATCGAGAAGATCCCGTTCGATTCGATCGGCGATCCGGTGGTGGCCGCCCGCACGGACCTGATCGAGCGGCAGGGCCGGGATCCCTTCGCCCTGTACATCGTCCCCAGGGCCGCCATCGCCTTTGCCCAGGGGGTCGGGAGGCTGATCCGAACCACCGACGACGAGGGTGTCACCGTGGTGCTCGACAACCGGCTCCGCCGTCCGGTCGGTTACCGGGATGTGCTGCTGCGAAGCCTCTCCGGACCCCCTAGGCAGGTGAACGTCAACACTCCCGACCAGGCCTACCGGGCAATCACCGACCATTTACATATCGATCTCGACGAGGAACGTCAGCGCCGGATCGACAGCATTCCCGGGATCAGAACGCTCTCCCAGAGCGCCCTCGAGGTCTCGGACGGCGAGGCGCTCGGACCCGACGCCATCCGCGAACGGCTCGAAACGGCGCTCGAGTGGCTCGGCTTCAAGGCTTGGCGACCCGGCCAGGAGGAGATCATGACCCGGTTCATGAGCGGTGAGGACGTGGTGGCCGTCCTTCCCACCGGATCGGGCAAGTCGGTGACCTACCAGGTACCCGCCCTCCTCTCCCCTGGCGTGACGCTGGTGGTCTCGCCCCTGATCGCCCTGATGAGGGACCAGGTTGACAACCTGCGCGCCAGGGGGGTCACCGAAGCAGCGGCCATATACGCGGGCGTCGGCCAGGCCGAGCAGCGCGACATCCTCCGCGCGGCGGCCTCCGGACACATCAAGCTGCTCTACGTGAGCCCGGAACGGTTGTGGTCACCGATGTTCCGATCCTGGCTGGGGAAGGTGGACGTGAGGAGGGTCGCCATCGACGAGGCCCATTGCATCTCGCTGTGGGGCCATTCCTTCCGACCCGAGTACGCCGTCATCCCGCGAGCCGTCTCCGCCATCACCTCCCAAAGGCTGCCCGTGCTGGCGGTGACCGCCACCGCCACTCCTGAGGTGCTTGATGACATATCCGCCCTGCTGGAGCTGGCGGACCCATCCAAACTGACCGGTTCGGCAAACCGGGAGGAGATCCGCTATTTCGTGGAGCGATGCCGAGACAAGCGGGATCGTGATCTCCAGGTCGCCAGGGTGGTCGAAGCGTTCCGCCGCAAGAGCGCCATCGTCTACGTCCCGACGCCCAAGGACACCACCCGGCTGTCATCGCTGCTGCGCATCTTCGGGCACCGGGTACGTCCCTACAGCGGGGCCATGGAGTACACCGAAAGGGAGCACACCGAGGACGCCTTCCGTCACGGCGAGATCGACGTGGTGGTGGCCACCAAGGCCTTCGGGCTGGGGATCGACAAGCCGGACATCGCCCTGATCGTGCATCTCGAGATGCCCGCCTCCATCGAGGAGTACGTGCAGGAGACCGGCCGGGTGGCCCGCGGCGCCCGTGACGGTACGGGGCCGGAGACGGGCACGGCGGTGCTCATGGTCACTCCGTGGGACTGCCGGATCCACGGTTACTTCGTCCGGTCCTCCGTCCCGGAACTCGACGAGGTCTACGAGGTGTTCGACCGGCTTGGACCAGGAATGAACTTTCTCGACCCCGCCTCGCTCTCCGACCAACCCGACGAGCAGGACGGGAAGAGGGATCAGACCAAGGCACTGGCCCTGCACTACCTTGACGGGATCGGCGCCATCCGCAGGAGTCAGGACTTCGTCCTGCGAGGCCGGGTCACCCTGGTAGAGGACACTTGGCCACGGTTCGATGAGTACCGGCGAAGGCACCCGGCGCGGGCCGGACGAGCGGGGGCGGTTCTGCGGCACGCCGAGAAGGTCGGTGGCGATTACCGGTGGAAGGCCTGGCAAGACCGCCTCGGCTTGACGCCCCGGGAAATCGAAACGGTGCTTTTGGATCTGCAGAAGTCGGACGTGTGCGACTTCACCGGCTGGAGGTTCGGTTGGGTGTTCGATCGCATGGAGGATGTGGAGCCAGACAGGCCCCGCCTGCGCGACTTGTTGCTCAACCAGCACGAGTCGGTGGAACAGCGGGCGATCAGGGCCCGAGAACTGGCGCGTCGCCCTTCCGATTGCCGACGGCGCGAGATGCTGGCCTACCTCGGTGAGAGCGATCCGGGATTCGACACCTGCGGTGGCTGCGACGCCTGCACCCCCGACTTGCCCCGCCCGTGGAAAGAGATCGAGATACATCCGGATCAGGTGCAGGAGGCGGTAAAGGAGACCGCCACCGTCAGCATCCTGATCCTGGTCGACAGCGTCTCCCGAGGTCAGTGGTCCCGGCGGAACCTCGTCCGCACGCTGCGGGGAGAGGGCGGCGGGCCATACCCGCTCGATCGCAGTCTGACCCTGCACAGCTGTTTCGCGCAGCTAGCCATGCTGGCCACCGACCAGATCAACGATCAGATCGAGGCGCTGATCGACGACGGCATCCTGGAAGCGATCGCTCCAGAGGGTCGCAGCTACGAAACGCTGCGGCTCACCGACCACGGCCGCCTGGTGGTGCGGGGACGCTACGCGCGGTAACAGGCCCGGTCCGGATCAGGCATCCGCGTAACATGTTCCCCCGATGGCGTTCCTGATTCCCGAGAACATTCCCAGCCGGTCCAGCGTGCCCGATCGGCTCCGGCATGTGGCCCGGGCAGTTCGCGACTACCTACCGGACGAGACCACGGTCTGGCTCGAGGAGAAAAACGACAAACCTCCGTACCTGCTGGTCCTGGACCCGGGCGCCGGGATCGTCCTGATAGAAGCGCCTCCGCCGCCGAGGGCGGGCCGCCGCCGGCCCCGGTGGATGCGCCAGGTGTTGAAAGAGGAAGCGATCGTCGGGATAAGGGAGGATGTCGCCAAGCGTGCCACTTCTCTGCAGGCCCGGATCGACCGGTCGCTGGTTCGCTCATTGCCGGTCCGCCATGTGGTGGCGTTTCCGGACCAGGACCAGCCGGTGGAGGGGTGGCAACTCTCGGAGCACCAGGCCCTGCTGCTTGGAACGGACATGACCGAGACTCGCCTTCACGGGTCTGTCAGGCGGATTCTGGGCGCTGAGATCGGCGCTCCGTTGAGCGAGCAGGAGGAGAACCGGGTACGCGCGGAGGTCAATCCCAGCGTGGTCATCGATCCGAAGGTGATCGGGGCGGAACCGGAGCGAGGCCAGACCCTGCCCCTGTTCCAGGAACCCGAGGTTGCCCCCCAAGACATCATCCGGGTTATGGACCGCCGCCAGGAGAGACTGGCCGAGCACATGGGCTGGGGATACCGGATGCTCCGAGGCGTGGCGGGAAGCGGCAAGACGTTGGTGCTGACACACCGGGCGCGCTACCTGCACCACCACTTCCGGAACTTCCGCATTCTCGTGCTGTGCTACAACCGGTTGCTGGCCAACGCCCTGGAGGCGATGGTCGACCGGAGCGACCGGATCACCGTATTCAACATCGACCGGCTGGCTTTCCGGCTTGCGGGAAAGGCGGGAACGCCGGGCAAACTCGATTTCGAGAACCTACGGCGGAGGGCCGTGGACGCGGCCAACCGGCTGCCCGACTCCCGCAGGTACGACATCGTGCTGGTCGATGAGGCCCAGGACTTCGATCACGCCGGTCTCGACCTGGCCTACGCGATGCTCAAGACGCCCCGCCGGAACCTCCGACCCGCCGGCCTGGACCTACGCTCCTACAACGCCGGACACCTCGTCCTGGCATTGGACAGCGCCCAGAATGTCTACCGGCGCGCCATGACCTGGAACCCGCCCGAGATGACCGCCCGCGGGCGCACCACGGTCTTCCGGCGCAACTACCGCAACACGCGACAGATACTGGAACTCGCCTGGAACTTCCTGGATGGATCCGCCACCGGGCGATCAGCCACGAAGCCCGACGAGGAAGGCCTGATCCTTCCCGAAGCGAGCTATCGGCAAGGCCCCGTTCCCAGGGTTCTCGAATGCGGCGACCTCCGGGACGAGGCCCGTGCCATGGCTTCCGAGGTGGCGCGCCTGGTCTCCGAAGGGGTCAACGTCAAGGACATCGGCGTCATGTACGGACACCGGGACCTCCAGGACGAGCTCTGGAACCAGTGCCGGACGAGAAACCTCCCCTATTTCCATATCCAGCACAGGGGCGGCAAGCGTTCCGAGGACCGCAGGGACCTGGCCATGGGCATCCGCGACAAAGTCCGGGTATCGACTATCCACGGCCTCAAGGGCCTCGAGTTCAGCCGGATCGTGATCGGAGGTGTCAACCAGGTCTACGCCCACGATGTCCCTGAGGAGGAACAGACCGACGCCGCCAAGCGCATCGTCTATGTCGGCATGACAAGGGCAATGGATGAACTGGTCATCACCTACTCAGGCGCCGGGGAGTTAGGACACGCCCTCCGCAACGCCTGCCGAGCATAGGACGGTGTGAACCCATCGGTTCCTCGCCGGCGTCCTAGGATCGGCACCGGCACGGGCAAGAAGGTATGCACCATGATCGAAGAGCGGTTCTCGATGGCCGGGCGGCGGGCCGTGGTGACCGGTGGCGGCGGGGGGTTCGGGAGAGCCTTCTGCCGGATCCTGGCCGAGGCGGGTTCGGAGGTCATCCCGGTGGACATCGATCCGGCCGCCGCTGAGGAGACCGCCTCGCTGGTGACCGGGGCCGGCGGTCGGGCCTGGGCGATCGAATGCGACGTGGCGGATGAGACCGCTGTCGAGGGGATGGCCGAGCGGGTGGCGGAGACCGGATCGGGCGTGGACGTGCTGATCAACAACGCCGGCAACTCCCCACCGTCGAGGCGGGTGGCAGATATCCCGGTCCAGGAGTGGGACGACGTTATCACGGTCAACCTGCGGAGTGCCTTCCTCTGTACCCGAGCCCTGATTCCGATGATGCTGACCACCGAGAGCCCGTCCATCGTGAACATCGCCTCGGTGCTGGGGATGAGGGGATTCCACCCTCACGTCATCTCCCAGGCCGGGTACGCCGCCTCCAAGGCGGGCATGATCGGACTCACCCTCCAGACCGCGGCCGACTACGGGGAGTTCGGGCTGCGCGCCAACGCCGTGGCTCCCGGTTGGCATCTCGGCACCAATCTGAGCAAGCGGGCCGGCAACTTCGTCACCCCCGAACAGGAGGCCCATCTCCAGCGCACTCTGCGCGAGAGGGTTCCGCTCCAGCGAGCCTCGACCGCCGAAGAGCTCGCTCCCCTGGTCCTCTACCTGGCCAGCGACGCCTCTCGCTTCGTGAGCGGTGCGGTCATGACCCACGACGGCGGATGGACCGCCATATGACGGCCGGCGCCCTGGCCGGCCGGACGGCCATCGTGACCGGAGGGGCCCAGGGAATCGGTAGGAGGGTCGCCGAGCGGTTCGCCGACGAAGGGGCATGGGTGGTCATCGCCGATATCCAGGGTGACCTAGCCCATGAAGTTGCCGACTCTATCCTTCGCAACGGAGGCAGGGCCCTGGCTATCCGGACCGACGTGGCGGATGCGGAGAGCGTGGACCGCATGGTCGAACGCACCCGGAGGAACGTCGCAACGGTCGACATCCTGGTGAACAATGCAGCCGATATGGCGGGGCTCCGCCGGCAGCCATTCGACCAGATCACCGAAGCGGAGTGGGATCGGACGATGGCCGTCAACGTCAAGGGCATGTGGCTGATGGTCAAAGCCGTCGCCGGCGGTATGCGGGAGGCCGGATACGGAAAGATCATCAACATGTCCTCCGACCTGGTGCTGTCGGGAGTGCCCGGAATGGCCCACTACGTGAGCTCGAAGGGCGCAATCTGGGCATTGACCAGAACGCTTGCCCACGAGCTCGGACCCGACGGGATCCGGGTGAACGCGGTGGCGCCCGGCTTCACCGAGACCGAATCGGCCCTCCGCCTCGGCGGGGATGCCCCCGTGCGGAGCATCGCCCGGCGAGCGATCCCGAGGGCCGAGACACCGGACGACCTCACCGGCACCATGCTCTACCTGGCGTCTGCGGACTCTGATTTCGTGACCGGCCAGTTGATCGCCGTGAACGGAGGATCCGTCCTGCATTGACGGCTGCTCCCGTCCTCCCGGTATAGAGCATCATCCGTTCGAAGGCTCAGAGGCGTAGGAGCCGGGCGAGGTTGTCTCCCATGATGGCCTCCATGTCGGCTTGGCTCAGGTTGATCCCGAGCGGACCGCTCCTGGTGAGGGTCTCGATGATGCGTAGCTGGCTGTAGGGGTCCTGTACCGGGCAGTCGCTCCCGAACACCATGCGCCCCGCCCCGATGGCTTGCACCGCCTCGGCGACCCTCGGTTGATGGCCCCAGCCGGTCTCCAGGTAGACGTTGCCGCAGTGGCGGGCCACGTTGATGGCGTCGTCGGCGTACCCGATCTTCTGCGTTCCGAGATGAGCCAGGATCACCGTCGTGTCCGGATGGTCGGCGGCCAGTGGCTCCATCAGGGCCGGGACCGCGAAGGGTGGATCTCCCGTGTGGATGAGAACCGGGATGTCCAGCAGGGCGGCCTCCTCCAGGACCGGATCGGTGAAGTCGCGTGCCTTGGGCCAGTAGGCGTGGGCGGTCGGGTGTAGCTTCACCATGCGGAACCCGTCCTCGGCAACCAGACGGCGCAGTTCGGCCAGGCCGGCATCAACGCCCAGGTGTGGATTGAGCATGAACGTCCCTACGAGCCGGTCCGGGTACTTGCGGATCGCTTCGATCACCGGCCGGTGCTGCTCACGGAAGCTGAGATCGGCCCGCTGGGTTGGCAGCAACATCGGCATGACCGCCGCCCGGTCGATTACCCGGGGGCCACCCGGGACCGGGAGCTCCTCGTCCATGATGGCGATCAGGTCGTCGGCCGTGAATGGAGGCCAGCCCCGGGCGGGCTCCGGATCGTCGCTGAGATGAACATGCCCGTCTACGATCAACGACCAACCTCCTGCCCCGCCATGTTACGGCTCCGACCTGACGGATCGCAGAGCGGGTAGCATCCGGCACCGTGTCCGACCTTCGAGCAGCCGCCAAGCACCTCTTCCCGGATCTGGTTGATCTGCGGCGGATTCTGCACCAGTCCCCCGAGCGGGGCAACCACCTCCCCGAGACCCGCCGGATCGTGCTCGACGCCCTGGAAGGCCTGCCTCTCGACATCGTGGCACACGAGACCACCAGCGGGATCGTGGCGGTGCTGGAGGGTGACCAACCCGGCCCGGTAACCCTGCTCCGGGCCGATATGGACGCCCTGCCGGTGACGGAAGAGACCGGCCTGGAGTTCGCCAGCCGCAATGACGGGTTCATGCACGCCTGCGGTCACGACCTCCACACCGCCATGCTGGTCGGGGCGGCCCGGTTGCTGTCCTCGATGAAGTCCGGCCTAGCGGGCAATGTGCTGTTCATGTTCCAGCCCGGTGAGGAAGGCTTCGCCGGGGCGCGTTTCATGCTCGAGGAGGGCCTGCTGGACACGGTTAAGGACCGGCCCTCCGGCGCCTTCGCCATCCATGTAAACACCTGGACGCGCACCGGCATGGTGCTCCACCGTAAGGGCCCGCAACTCGCTTCGGACGATGAAATACGGGTCACGATCCGGGGCAAGGGAGGCCATGCCTCGGCCCCCTACCTCTCATACGACCCGATCCCGGTGGCTGCGGAGATCATCCTGGCCACGCAGACCGCTATCACCCGCCGGATCAACGTCTTCGATCCGGGCGTGATCACCTTTGCCACCGTCGACGCCGGGACCACCCACAACGTGATCCCCGAGACCGCCCTGCTGGTCGGAACGATCCGAGCCGTCTCCGACAGCACCCGCGAGGAGCTACACGCCCTGATCACCCGGGTGGTTCCGAACATCGCTGCAGCCCACGGCGTGGAGGCGGAGGTCGAGATCACCATGGGATACCCGGTGACCGTCAACGACCCCGATCACACGGCCTGGGTGGACACGGTGGCCCGAGACACCCTGGGCGACGAGCGCGTGGTGTGGATGGACTCGCCGATCATGGGCGCCGAGGACTGGGGTTACGTGCTCCGGGAGGTCCCTGGAACCATGTCGTTCCTCGGAGCCTGCCCTCCCGAGCTGGAACCGGGCCAGGCCGCCGGGCTCCACTCCAACCGGGCCGTCTTCGACGAGAAGGCGATGATCACCGGCACGGCTCTGCACGCCGCAGTGGCACTGTCTCACGCCAGCCGGTCAGCCGCAGAGCGCCGGGTGGTCTGATCGATCCGGGCAACTGACGATGGACGTCGAGAGCCGCATCGTCGGCGGGCTGCTGGGCGTGGCGGCCGGCGACGCGCTCGGCGCCACCCTGGAGTTCATGAACCCGTCCGAGATCATTCGCCGGTTCGGGGTCCATCGGGAGATCACCGGGGGTGGGGCCCTCAACTGGAAACCTGGGGAGGGCACCGACGACACCGACCTGACCTGGGCGGTTCTGTCCGCCTACCTTGACGGCCCCTACACACTCCAGCGGGTGGCGGACAACATGCTCGAATGGCTCAGCTCGAACCCCACGGACATCGGCGGCGCCACCTCACGGGCCTTGGGCCGCCTCAAGCGCACGGGCGATCCACTAGGAAGCGGCAACACCGGCGAGTCCTCTTGCGGGAACGGCTCGCTGATGCGCTGCATTCCTACCGCCCTCACCCGACGCGACGGCGCGGCGCGCCGGCAGGAGCTGGCCGAGATCTCGGCGATCACCCACGCCCACGTGCGTTGCACAGACAGCTGCATCGCCTACGGAGAGATCGTGAACTCGCTTCTGGAAGGGGCACCGGTCGCCGTTGCGCTGTCCTCTGCGCGATGCCTGGACCTCGACGAGGAGGTGATGGGAGCGCTGGACATCGATCCCGATCTGGACGTGGAGAGGTTGCGGACCGGCGGGTACGTGATCGATTCGCTCGCCTGCAGCGTCTGGGCCATCCAGCAGGACGGATCGTTCGAGGATGTGCTGGTGGCCCTGGTGAACAGGGGCAAGGACGCGGACACCACCGGCGCGATCGCGGGCGGGCTCCTCGGAGTGCTCCACGGAGCGGACGCCATACCCTCCCGATGGCGAGCCGCACTCGAATACCACGACCGTCTAATGGCCTCGGTTCCCGCCCTGCTGGCCTTGCGCGAGGGCGGCACCGTGGCCGGACCGGTCCTCCCCGCGCCTTCCCATGGCCGGTTCCAGGATATGGACCTGGCCGGCGGCGGGCCGATGGGGCCGACCGATCGGTCCTACTGGGTGATACCGGGCCGGTTCGCGGCGGGCGCGTATCCCAACCCCGATCCCCGGAACGACAAGGTGGGCGAGCTCCTCGACGCCGGCATCAACCTGTTCGTCAACCTGACCCAGGATTATCCGGGCGGTAGCGACAGCAAGATGAACCGTTACGACATCCGGGCGGCCGAACGGCATGCGACGGTGGTGCGCCGCGACATAGCGGACAACGGCGTGACATCGGAAGACGAGATGGTGGCAACCCTCGACGTGATCGATCAACACCTCCGGGACGGCTGCAACGTCTACGTGCATTGCTGGGGAGGCAGCGGGCGGACCGGGACCGTGGTGGGGTGCTGGCTCCGAAGGCACGGGTACGCGGGGTCCGGCGAGGTGATCGACCTGCTCCAGAGGCTACGGGCAGACGGTGACCGGAAAGGGGGCCACAAGCCGACCCCGCAGACCGGGCCTCAGCATCGGATGGTCCTGGAGTGGCCCTACAGCCGGTAGCCGGGCAGAAGGACTCCAGCCAGACCTCCGCCGCGGCGTTTTCGACGAAGACGCCAGGATCAACGGCGCCGCACTACACGAGCCGTAGCCCTGTGAGAGCGACCCTATCCTGGGACGGATGGTGTCCGGGCCTGCTCGTGAGGGATGAAGCTTGAAAGCGGTGGTCGCCACGGCGCCGGGAGCACTCGAAGCCGTGGATGTTGCCCGCCCGAGCGAGAAGGGAGCGGTCGCGGTCCGCCTCGAACGGGCGGGAATATGCGGGACAGACCTGAAGATCCTGGATGGCGCCATGCCGATCCGCTATCCCCGGATCCTCGGCCATGAGGTGGTGGGGACCGTCACGCGGACCCCGCCCGGAGCGCGGATCTCGGCGGGCGCCCGAGTGCTCGTCAATCCGAGCATCAACTGCGACGCCTGCTACCTGTGCGAGAGCGATCGGGCTCATCTTTGCTTCCGCGGGGGCCTCTTGGGACGAGATTCCGACGGTGTGTTCGCAGAGACCATCGGGGCTCCGGAACGGTTCCTCCATCCGGTGCCCGAAGAGATCGGCCTGGACGACGCCGGACTCCTGCAGGTGTTGGGTACGGTCGTCCACTCGCAGCAGGGCGTCCCGGTCTCATCCGAGACGCTGGCGGTTGTGATCGGCCTGGGAGTGTCCGGTCTCCTGCATCTCCAGTTGCTGAGCGATAGAGGTGCGGGCAGGGTCATCGGAGTCACCCGGTCGCGACGGAAGCTGGATCTGGCCAGGAGTCTGGGCGCTCATGCCGTGGCCACGCCTGACGAGGCGGTAGCGGTCGTTACCGAGATCTCGGAGGGGAGAGGCGCCGATCTGGTGGTGGAGGCGGTCGGAACCGATGCCACGGTGCTCCAGGCAATCGAACTGTGCGGGTACAGCGGCCATGTGGTCATTTATGGCACGGTGACCGGTGGAATGGGAAAGATGCCGTTCTACCAGCTGTACCTCAAGGAGTTCACCTTGCACTTCCCGAGAGCCGCCCGGGCTGCCGACTACGACACCGCCATCGACCTGGCGACCCAAGGCCGACTAGAGCTCACCCCGCTGATCACGGCCCGCTTCCCCTTGGAACAAGGCGCCGCCGCCTTCGCCGCCGCCAGGAGCGGGAACCACCTCAAGGTGCTCCTGACGCGCTGACACCTTTGGCCGTCACGACTCCCCTGCCTGGAGACTGCTGAGAACCGTCCCGTTGGCCCGGCTGTCTTCGAGAACTCCCACGTCAGGGCACGGTGGGCCGGCCATCCACGTCCTTCCCCGCGGTTTCCGAGAAGGACCATCGGTATGATTCCGGCCAGTCGATAAGAGAAGAGGATATGCGGGAGGCATTCGGAGTCCTGAGCACCGACTGGAAGGAAGGCATCAATTGGGACGCGGTCCGCAAGTGGCGGTTGGCGCGGGCCCACGAAGCCATGAGGCGCCATGGCTTGGGCGCCATGCTCCTCTTCTACGACGAGAACATGCGCTACGTCTCGTCCACGCTCACCCCGGGGTGGAACCGCCTGAAGCCAGGCCTCCGCTACGTGGTGCTCATAGGTGGCCGACCTCCGATCGTCTACGAGCAGGGCGACATCGGATTCCACCTGGAGGTACACAGTCCATGGATCCCCAAAGAGAACATCCGGTACTCCTATGCATGGATCAAGGGTGCTGTGGGTCCCGCTTCCACCCAGCAGGTCGACAAGTTCACCCGGTCACTCATCAACGATCTCGAGGAAGCCGGGGTCAAGGACGAGCCGCTCGGAGTCGACTTCATCGACATCAACCTGGTCCAGGCGTTCGAGCGACATGGGATCAAATGGACCGACGGCATGAGCCCGATGATGGAGGCCCGCGCCATCAAGAGCCCTGACGAGGTCAAGGCCTTCTCGATGGTGGGATCGATCTGCGACTACATCCACTACGAGATCACCAACTTCATCAAGCCCGGAATGACCGAGAACCAGGTGGCCGCGTTCGGGTTCGAGAAGCTGTACTCCATCCCCGGCATGGAGGATGTGGAAGACGTGATCGTCTCGTCCGGTCCGAATGCCTGGCCCAACTGGCGGAACTTCTCGGATCGGATGATCCGTCCGGGAGAGTTGGTGATCGTCGACCTCGCCGCCCTCACCTGGAACGGGTTCAAGAGCTGCGTTTACCGCACCTATTGCGTGGGGGGCAAGCCGACCGACGAGATGCAGCAGGTCTACGACGAGGCTCACAGATGGCTTTGGGACTCGATCGAGGCCACCGGACCGGGTGTCACCACCGCAGACGTCGCCTCCAAGTGGCCGAGCGCGCAGGAAGCCTGGGGATATGAGGAGGAAGACCAGGCCGCCGCCAACCTCTGGGGGCACGGGCTGGGCCTAGCCCAGTACGACCCGCCGGTGATCTCACGCATCTGGTCCCTGGACCATCCCGTCGAGATCGAGCCGGGCATGACCTTCGCCTTGGAGACCCAGCACGGGAAGCTCCACGAGTTCGGAGTGCGCCTCGAGGAAATGCTCTACGTGACCGAGACCGGAATCGAGATGGTCTCCACCTACAAGTCTCACGAGATCATCGTCGTGGACTGACCATGCACCAGGCATCCCGCTTGGTGTGGCTTGACGAGGCTGAGGCGACGAGCACGGCTCTGGTCGGCGCCAAGGCCGCCCGGCTTGCCGAGGCCCGCAGGCAGGGCTTGCCGGTCCTCAACGGTTTCGTGGTGCCGGTGGAGGCGTCTGCCTCCGCCGTCCGGGGCGGGGCCGCTCTACTCGGGTCCCGGCACGGTTCCGGAGCGGCCCGAACCGCGGGTTTCAACCACGGAGCCGCGGATCTCGCCTCGAAACTCGCCTCGGCGGCCGAGAAGTTGGGCGAGACCCTGGTGGTGCGCTCCTCCAGCCGCGCCGAAGCCGAGGGAATCTGGGCGGGCGCCTTCTCGACTTATCTGGGCCTCCGACCCGAGGAGGTCGCCGTCGGGGTGATCGGATGCTGGGCATCCGTTTTCAACCCGGAGACCTTGAGAAGGGCGAAGATCGCCGGCATAGAGCCCGGCGACATCGGGATGGGCGTCCTCGTGCAGCCGGAGTTGGCGTCCGCGTGTGGCGGGACGGCCACGGTGGGCGACGGGGGCGAGGTAACGGTGGTGGCAACTCGAGGACACCCGGGACCCATCGGCGCCGGCCTGCAACCGGGCGAGGTGGTGGTGTTGCCTGGAGGCGGCATGATCCAAGCCCGTGACGATTCCCGGCGGGATCTGGGCTGCGTCGCCCGCCTGGCGCGGCAGGCAAGCGAGCTAGTGGGGTGTCGCCATATCGAGTGGGCGAAGGACGAGAACGGGGACATCTACCTGCTCCAAACACAACCCGGACCGCGCACGCGACCGGGATCCGTCCTACCGCCGACGCCCCGACCATCGTGGCGAGATGACCCGTACATTCGCCGTCTGGTCCGCATGATGGTCCGCTATCCGGGCCCGATGGGCGAGCGCTGGGTCTGGCCATGGGCAATCGGCATGGACATCCCCACCCCACTCCCTCCTGCGAGCACATCCGGAACCCCTGCCGATATCGCCGCCAAAATACGGAAAGGCGCGGAAGCACTCACGGCACAGCGCTGGCGCGGGATGGCGGCCGGCGCCGGCGTGAAACAAGCCTGGTCGGCGCTCGGGCGCGGCGATCCGGCGCCGCTCCTGGCTCTCATCCGACGCGCTCCACCGGTCAACCCCACCGAGGCGGAGTCGCAGTTCCGGCGGCTGGTGGACCTCGCGGCATCCCTCACCGACACCGGCGTAATCCCATCCCCCGGGTGGATGTGGTATCTGGACCCCGATGCGTTGGACGAGCCGGATAGCCGCAAGCAAGGCCTGAGCAGGCGCATCGGGCTCTCTCGCTGGGATCCGTTCATCTACGAGGTCACCGCATCCCAAGGCAAGAGCATCTCCGGCCGTCCCTCGGCCTCCGGGTGGGGGGTCGGGCGCCTCAGGTCCGTCCGGACCGCCGACGATGCCGCCCGCGTCATGCCTCGGGAAGTGATCGTGGCACGCCAACCTATCGGGAACCTGGCACCCCTCTTGTGGAACGCCGCGGGTCTCATCACCTCCGAGGGCGGTCCCGGCGCCCATCTCTTCGAGGTCGCAGAATGGATGGGTGTTCCAGCGGTATGCGGAGCGAACATCCGAGCATGGACCGAGGCTGATTCCCCGTGTCCGGACCCGGGAGAGGATCTGATCGTGGCCGTCGACGGGGACCGGGGTCGCGTTCACGCACTTCCGCCTTCCTGACCGACCACCGCCGTTCGAGGGAAGACACGACCGGTAGGCTGGAAACCCGAGCCGGTACTGTTCCGGCTAGCTCGACATGCCGATCCACCGACGGGAGAAGGATGCCGGCTATTGACGCGGTCCTTTCGATGCTCTTCGCCCCAGGAGACCGGCCGGACCTGATCACAAAGGCCGCGAAGTCGGCTGCGGATGCGGTGATCGTCGACCTCGAGGATGCCGTGGCGACCAGCGCCAAGGACGCCGCCCGCGCCAACCTCACCGCCCGGCCCGATAGCGCCCTTCCCTTCTTCGTTCGCGTCAACGGCTTCGGCTCGGGAGCGATGTGGAAGGACCTGGCGGCCGCGGTCGAGGCGGGTGTCGAGGGCGTGATCCTCCCCAAGGTCGGGGACAGCAAGGTAATGCTCAAGGCGTGCGGCGCCCTGAGTGGCCTGGAGGCGGCGGCAGGGCGACCCGAGGGTTCGATCACCCTCATACCCCCTGATCGAGACCGCGACAGGAGTGCTGAACGCCGTCGAGATCTTGGGTGGTTGTGACCGCGTGCAAGCGGTCATGTTCGGAAGCGGCGAGCAGGGCGACCTGGTGGCGGATCTCGGAGTGGAGTGGGAACCGACGGGAACAGGCCTGGCCTATGCCCGATCCCGCGTGCTCCTGGCCGCGAAGGCGGTAGGTGTCCCGCATCCGATAGACGGCGTGTTCATGAACTACACCGATCAGGTAGCGTTACGCACCGAGAGCCAGCTCGCCCGCCGGTTGGGATACGTAGCCAAGCTCGCCATCCATCCCGGTCAGCTGGAGGTCATCAACGAAGTCTTCACGCCTACTCCTGACGAGGTGGCCCACAACCGCGCGGTGCTGGAGGCGTTCGACCGGGCCGAGGCGGAGGGGACGGCTTCGGTCGCTGTCGCCGGCAGGATGGTGGATCGCGCAGTCGCCAGAACGGCCCGATCGGTCCTGGCCCGCGCCGATACCGTCGGGCGCGCCTGAACGGAGCCGGACCACGGATCGAGGATCGAGTAACTCACACCCGGGTGAGACACCCTCCGGTTCTTAACCTCCCAGCTACCCGATAATCGAACGCCACCAAGCCGACATGGCCCACGCCGACTGGATCATCGACCTCGGTCCCGGCGCCGGCCATGATGGGGCTGGGTCGTATTCGAGAGCGCCCGGCAGCTGTCGTGTGGAATGTGGGTGGTTTCGGTGGTGTTATTGGTCTGCGACTGTGGCCTGTGTGGTGGTTGGCGTATCTTGGAGGGGTGGCTTCTTTCCAGCGGGTCCATCCTCCGTTGTCTACGGCATTGATCGCGCGGATTCGTATCTGGTAGGTGGTCCCGTCCGTCAGTGGTGTGATGACCTTGGACCGGTCCGAGCCGGCGGCGGTTACCGTGGCGCCTCTTCCTGAGGTTCCGTCTTCCCGGTAGGCCAGTTCGTAGCCGGTGATCGCTGAACCCCCGTCGGATCGTGGTTGTGTCCAATGTAGCGGTTATGTTGCCGTTGCCTGCCTCCAGAGTGAATCTACGCACGGATCCGGGAGCGGATGCTTCTACTAGAGGCGTCGGGGTCACCAGGATGCCCCTCGCCCGATTCCTCGGAGACTCTGATGTGTCCCTGGCGCTTCACGCGCCGACGGTGGTAGTGGGTTCGGTGGTCGATGTGGTTGTAGTGGATGAAGTAGTGGTCGTGGGCTCCGTGGTTGACGTCGCGGTTGTGGATGAAGTAGTGGTCGTGGGCTCCGTGGTTGACGTCGCGGTTGTGGGTTCGGTGGTCGATGTGGTCGTGGTAGAAGAAGTAGTAGTCGTGGGCTCCGTGGTTGACGTGGTGGTTGTGGATACGGAAAAGGAAGATGTATTTCCCTTAAGTTCTGTAGCTTCTTCCACGGGTACATGTGACACCTGGTCGTGCCAGGTATTACGGTTCCTCTGATTACTATATGTGGCACCTTACTATATGTGGCACCGAACCAGGAGCCCCCTCGCTAAGAAAGTACTCTGTCACAGGAGGTAGAGGTATGGGTAGGTGTACTTCTGCGTGCGAGCCTCGTAGTGCCGGATCTGGTAGGTCTCGTAGATCGCATGGGTTCTGGGTGCTGTCACGAGTTGGTGTACAGGGGGGGGATGATCTCTTCCAGATACAGTACAGGTGACGGTGTATCCTCTTGTGGAGATGAGGCTCGGCATGATGAACCGAATAGTACCAGTGCCATGGTAAAGCCCATTATCTTAGAGGTTCTCAGGATACTCACAACCTTCTCCTTCTGTACTTCGTGTTACCGGGATTGATATATGGCTTTGATCGCCAAGATATCGTAGTCTGTCGGGAAGCAATACGGCGCTGATGAGGACATGAGAGATGCACTATTCGTGTGGTCATCTAGGCCCAGAGCGTGACCCGCTTCGTGCATAGCCACTTGGAACAGTCTCGTACACATCCTTCCGGTCTCTCTCCCCGGTGGGTGTTCTGTGTGTCTCCGCCAGAGTACTAAGAAGCGCTACTCTTACATGTGTTGTCCCGCTCTCTGTTGACACCTCGGAGATGATGGCACATCCCGCCAGACCAGGCCTTTTACACCACATCTCCTTTGCCATGGTATCGCTATCTAAACGTTCTACTGTATTGGTTTTGTCGTTATTGCATTTGCCGTCTGGATTGTGGTTGACTCGTACCATTCGTCCGGTAGCGTCTTCCCAGGTTTCCATACCCTCCTCTACCTGTGTTTCCCAACTGTCGCTAATCGAAGAGCTTGAAGAGCCTGCAATATCACAGATAGTAAATCGGTATCTAGACGACGGCAAAAACCCAAGAACAGGAACAATCCCAACTGTCTCATCCTTAGCCACCGGCGTGCGTGTCGGATACGTGTAGATAGTTTCTGACCATCCGGACTTGCCGGATACATTGACGGCCCTTACCTGTATTTGGTACAGAACCTCTGTGACTAACCCCAATATATGCATGCGGCGGTGGCCGGTGGAAAGCGGTTCCGACCAGTCGCTGCTCTCGCCCTCGGTGCAGCAATACCGTACTTCATAGCTGCTAGCGTTCTCTACGCGGCGCCATTCTACTTCGCTTTGCCCCTCATTGCTCGAAAGGGTGCGGCTGTCGCCGTCGGCCTCAATCCTTTCGGGTGGACCAGATGGGGGTGGGGGATTAATCGACAGCTCGGTGCTAACCCATCGCGACCACCCAGTACCAGCCGAGGTGTCCCGCACTCTTGCCGAGAAGCTGATATTCCGCTGATGAACACACTCACCGCTGCCGGTGCCTATCGAGAAACTCCATGTGATGGCCGTGCTAAGGCCCGTTGGTGGACTTATACTATCCTCTTTGCTGAACGACAAATATAGACTCTGTCCCCTAAGTCGGCGCTGTCACCTTTGCTTACAGCTGTATTTGAACTGCACATCGTTGAAGGCTTGTGTACTAGTCAGCACCCCGGTAAACGACACAGCATTATATCGAACTGCCTGGATCGATGTGCCTGGGATGAGCACTCTACCGGGAAATAAGAGGCTGGGTCTGGGATGCCGCCCAAGCGCCGGCAAAGTAGTCGAAGTAGTAGGAACCGCCGAAGTGGTGGTGGATGTGGTCGTGGTCGGTGCGGTGGTCGATGTAGTCGATGTGGTCGTGGTGGGAGTGGTCGTGGTCGTGGTGGTGGGTGGGAGGTGGTAGTGGCAGAGGAAGGACCGTCGGGCTCCTGGGTCTCGACCGCCATTGTCATGCCCTCCTGGATCTCGATCGGGTGATCCACGGATATTCCCCGCCAGATCAAGGGCCGCTCGTAGAGTTGGAGTCCCAGGCCGTGCGCCCACTGGTTGGTGGTCATCTGCCAGTAGTGGTCGGCGCCGTACCAGTCCATGCGCTCGCCCTCCCGGTCGGGAAAGTACCGGGCCACCTCGCCGGTGGTCACCCCGGGCCGGATCGCCTCGATCACGTCATACATCCAGTCACGGGCTCTCTTGTATGCATCCACCGAACGCTGCCTCGGCTTGCCTATGGAGAAGGTCCGGTATACGCACGACCGGTAGCCCTGAAAGGTGGCGCTGTAGAAGTCGGCGTACATGATGTCGCCGGGACGGAGCATCCGGTCGGTGGTATTGGCCTGGTGCTTGGGCCAGGTGTTGGGGCCGCTGGTGAGATACCCTCCTTCCACCGTGCCTCCCCTGCGCAGGACGGCCTCCGCCGCGGCACCCCAGACCTCCTGTTCGGTAACGCCCGGCTCGGCGGCCTTCTTGATCGCCATGAAGCCGGCCTCGCAGATTGCCGAAAGCACCCGGAAACACTCGATCTCGTCCTTGGTCTTGGTCTGGCGGGCGGTGTGGAGAGCATCGGCGGCTCCGTCCCGGATGTCGAGTCCCCGCTCCCGCAGCTTGGCCGCCAGCTGCGACTGGGTGGAGTCGATCCCGACCGGATCCCGATGGGCGTCGTAGTCGTGGGCCGCCTCGACGATCAGGTCAGCCATCGTGTCGAGCAGGAACTCCCGAGCCGAGGGAGACCCGCTGGCGCGCGGAACGTTGCCCAGGCCCGGTGCGGCATAGCGGATGTCCGGCAACCACGGACAGTTGGCCCGCTCGTTGCTGGCGTGGTCGGCGGTGTCCCAGTGCACCACCTTCCCACCGGCGGTCAGGAAGCTGTAGTGATCGGCCCCCGAACCCCCCAGCATGGCCAAACCGGTCACGTAGCGGATGTTGGGGTCGTCCAGAAGTAGCACCGAGCCCAACCCCGCCTCGGCGATATGGCGCTGCGTACCAGTACAACCCATCGAACCGAACACCCGATACCAGCCACGAGACCTGGAAGCGGCCTGTCGATGTGCCCACATACCGGAATTCCTATCCGATATACGGACACTAGCCAAGCCGGGCCTACCACGGCCCAGAATCCCGACTCCCAGAAGCTCGGGAGCGTACGGAGCCATCCACCCGCGTTGCAGGAGCTTCTCCCAGGACCCTCGTAGAATTGGCTACATGGCACGAGAAGGTCTCATCGCGGAGGATCCATGGCCGACGAAGGCTGACGCGCTAGCCGCGGCAGGCGTCATCGCCGACCAGGCCGCCAAACTCTACGGGGACGAGTTGAAGGGCGTCTGGCTATACGGATCGCGCGCCAGAGGTGACAACGGACCCGACTCCGATCTCGACGTGCTGGTGGTGAAGCGGTCGAAGGACTTCGATCCCCGTAACCAGCTCCGGTGGGAGCTACGCCAGGCCCTGGTACCGGAACACTTCGACGGTCTGGTCTGGGTGCAGGTGTACATTCACGTCGCTTACGCCGAGAAATTCGAGGAGTGGGACACCATGTTCTACCGCAACGTGCGCGCCGACGCCCTACCGGTCGCATGACCTACGTCGAGGAGGCGTTCCTGCTCCTGTCCCACGCCGACGCCTATCTGCGCTATGCCGAGACCACTCGCCGATCCGGTATCTACGGTCCGGCCGTATCGATGGCCTACTACGCGTCCTTCTACGCCGCACAGGCGGTGGTGGCTTACCACCGGGAGGGACCGAAGACCCATAAGGGAGTTAGGAAGCTGTTCCACCAGCTCGCCGTCGTGGAGTCCGACTTCCCGGGCGAAGTCGCTCCGGTGGTCGGTGATCTCGCGGACAGCCGGCTACAGGCCGATTACGACCACGAGACGATGGACAGCTGGACGGACGCGGACGCATCGGATGCCATCCATCGGGCACATGCCTTCGTGGCCGAGGCGAACGCCTGGTTTGACCGTCATCACACATCCGAGTCCACCTGACCCGGAGACCTAGTGGTCTGCAGCGATACGGCGGACCCGCTCGGGGCCCAACGGCAGGCGGGTCACCTCCTCAGGACAGCCCAGCGCGTCAGCCACGGCGTTGGCGATGGCCGCCCCCACCGCGGTGATACCCCCCTCACCCGCTCCCTTCACGCCGAGCGGATTGAGCGGGCTGGGCGCTTCCTCCAGCAGAAGCACCTCCACGTCCGGCATCTCGGCGATGGTGGGCATCAGGTAGTCCATGAACGAGGCCGCCAGGGGTTGGCCGGACTCGTCGTAGGCGAAGTCCTCGAGCAGCGCGCCCCCGATGCCCTGTGCGGCGCCGCCCGCGATCTGGCCGTTGACCAGCTCCGGGTTGACCGCTTTGCCGACCTCGTAGGACACCACGAACCGTTCCACCTCGACCCGGCCGGAATCAGGATCCACCCGGACGACCGCGGCGTGGATGCCATAGGGATAGGTCATGTGGTGCGCCTCGAACCAGCCCTCGGCGGTCAGGCCGGGCTCGCCACCGGTCTGGCCGGGACGGAGCCTCCGTGCCACCTCACCCAGCGTGATGGCCGGCCCGCCCGGTGAACCACGGACGAACACCCGGCCCCGTTCGATGGTGAGGTCATCCGGATCGGCTTCCAGTGCCGCAGCCGCCACGTCCAAGGCCTTGCGTCGCACGCGGCGGGCGGCGATCAGGGTGGCGGAGCCGGACATGACGGTGACCCGGCTGGCGAAGGCGCCCATCCCGTAGGCGAGGTCATCGGTCTGGCCGTGACGCACCCGCACGGATTCGATTCCCACACCCAGCTCGTCGGCACACACCTGTGCGAGCACCGTTTCGACGCCTTGACCGATCGAGGCCACGCCGGTGATCACCACCACGTCTCCCGCCTCGTCCACGGTGATCCTCACCCCGTCGAAGGGACCGAGACCGCTCTTCTCCACGAAGAACCCCATGCCGAGGCCCACCAGCTCGCCATCCGACCGCCTCCGCGCGACATCGGCCGTCAGCCGCTCGTAGTCCAGATAATCGAGGGTCCGGTCCAAGAGACCCGGGTAGTCGCCGGAGTCGTACGTCAACTCGGTACCCAGCGCGGCGATCCCCCGCTCGAAAGGCATGCGCTCGGGCGGAACCAGGTTGCGGCGGCGAACCTCGGACGAGTCGAGACCGAGCCGGTGGGCTATCACCTCGATCAGGCGCTCGCGCACGAAGGTGCTCTCGTACCGGCCGGGGGCCCGGTAGGTGCCGCACGGGGTCTTGTTGCTGAGCATCACGTGGCCGCGGCTCCGGTATGCGGGCCAGGCGTACGGCCCCGGGAGCATGGAGGTGGTCAGCTCCGTGACCGTCACCTGATGGGTACGAAGATAGGCCCCCTGATCCACCCAGAACTCGTCGATCACACCCCTTATCCAACCGTCGGACTCCACCGCTGCCCTTATCCGGTGGACTTGATCGCGGGAGTGGTTGGCGGCCAGCATGTGCTCCCGGCGATCCTCCACCCAGCGGATGGGGCGCCCGAGCCGGAGCGCTGCCAGGCACACCAGCACGTCCTCGGGATAGAGCTCCCCCCTGATCCCGAACCCTCCTCCCACATGACCCTCCCGGAGAACCACGGCGCCGAGCGGAAGGCCGAGCATGGAGGCGATGGCGGCCCGGTTGTGGTGGGGTACCTTGGCGGCGCCGAACATCTCCAGCACCGACCTCATCGGGTCGTAGTAGGCCACCGCTCCCCGGGTCTCCATAGGCACCCCGGAGTGCCTCCCCACCGCCAGTTCCATCTCGACCACGAGCGGAGCGTCCGCGAACGCCTCCTCCAGATCCCCGTAGGCCTTCTCCACCACCGTCGTCTCGATGGCCGCCGGCCTTGCCGCCAGCGGATCCACCACCGGATCGAGCTCCTCGATGCCGGGAAAGACGAGTTCGGCGGCGTCCTCGGCCAGGTAAGGGTCGGCGGCCAGCACGATCGCGACCGGCTCGCCCACGTAGCGGACGCGGTCGGCGGCGAGGATGGGTTGGCGGAACCGTTCCAAGCCCTCCACCCAGGCCATGCGAAAGTCGATCGGCGGTACTTCCCGAACGTCGTCACGGGTCCAGACCGCCTCCACACCGTCCATGGCTTGCGCCTCCGAGGTGTCGATCTCCAGCAGCCGGCCGTGGGCCACCGGTGAACGCACCACCCTCATGTGCAGCTGGTCGGGAAGGGACAGGTCGGCGGCGAACCGAGCCCTTCCTGTCAGTAGTGGTCGGTCCTCGATCCTTTTGACCGAGCTACCGACATAGCTCATGCCCGCATGACCTCGGCGGCCTGGCGCACCGACTTCAGTATGTTCTGATACCCGGTGCAGCGGCAGAGGTTGGAGGACAGTACCGCTCGCAGCTCGTCCTCGTCGGGATCGGGGTTCTGTTCCAGGTACCCGGCGGCCAGCATCAGGAATCCCGGAGTGCAGAAGCCGCACTGGAGCCCGTGGTTCTCCCAGAAGGCCTGCTGGATCGGGTGGAGCCGGTCACCGTCGGCCAGGTCCTCCACAGTGCGGAGTTCCATGCCCTCGCACTGGACGGCGAACATCAGGCAGGCCCGGACAGGTTGGCCGTCGGCCAGGATCGTGCAGGCTCCGCACACGCCGTGCTCGCACCCCAGGTGTGTTCCCGTAAGGCCGCAATCGTCTCGCAGCGTGTCGGCCAGGGTCCGCCGGGGCTCCACCCGGACCCGGTAGGACCGGCCGTTGACCGCGAGGGTGACTTCGACCTTGGTTCGCTCGCTCATGCGGGAATCCTCTCGCTCTCGCTTACCAGCCTACGCAGCCGGGACGGGGTTGCAGGCATCTCGGTGATCTCGACTCCAAGAGGCCGGAGCGCGTCGGCGACCGCGTTGATGACGGCGGCGGGCGCACCGATCGTGCCCCCCTCCCCCAAGCCCTTGGCGCCGGTGATGGTGGCGTCGGAGATGGTCTCGAGGTGGTGGATCTCGAATGTGGGAACCTCCGCCAGGGTGGGCGGCAGGAAGTCCATGAGCGAGGTGGTGAGGATGTTGCCCTCCTCGTCATAGCGGATCTCCTCGTACAGGGCGCCGGCGATCCCTTGGGTGACGCCGCCGTGGAGTTGGCCGTCCACGATCATCGGGTTGATGAGGCGCCCGGCGTCCTCCACCACCACGAACCGATCCACCCGCACCCCGCCCGTCTCCGGATCCACTTCCACCATTGCGACATGGCATGCGTTGGAGAAGGTTCCGGCCGGATCGTAGGTGGCCGTGGCGGTGAGGCCGGGATCCATGCCGGCGGCCAGGCGGTGGCTGGAGTGGTAGGCGAGGCGGGCCAGTTCCGCCACCTCGATCCCGGCATCCGTACCCGCCACGGTCGCCCGCCCGGCCCGGATGACGATGTCCTCGGGGGCCGCCTCCAGCTCCGCTGAGGCGATGGCGGCCAGCTTGGCTGCCAGCCGGCCGGACGCCAGGCGGGCCGCTCCCCCGGCGATGACCAGGGACCGGCTGGCGAAGGTGCCCCAGCCGTACGGCGTGCGGTCGGTGTCGCCGTGAACGATCCGGACCCGGACCGGTTCCACTCCCAGTTCGTCCCCGATCAGCTGCGCCAGGGTGGTCTCCAAACCCTGCCCGTGCGGGGAGGCCCCCAACCGGGCCTCCACGTTGCCGGACGGGTCCATGGTCAGGTCCACGGTCTCGTATCCGGGCGTCACATCCATGCTCCGGGCGGCGAAGGCCGAGGTTCCGTAGCCGGTGCGTTCCGAGAACACGGAGAAACCGACCCCGAGGCAGCGACCCTCGGACCGGGCCGCAGCCTGCCGTTCCCGGAACTCCTCCAGGCCGATCGCCTCGACGGCCCGATCCAGTGACTCCACGTAGGAACCTTCGTCGTACACCAGGCCGGTGGCCGAGGTGTAGGGGAACTCCGATATCAGGTTGCAGCGCCTGATTTCGGCGGGCTCGATCCCGAAGCGGACCGCCGCCAGATCCATGAGGCGCTCCATGGCCAGGGTGATCACCGGTCTCGACACCCCCCGGTAGGGCGCCATCGGGCAGGTGTTGGTCGTGACGCCTCGGGACCGGACCCGGTAGGTACGGAAGTCGTAGGGCCCGGGGAACTCGGCCAGCGCCATCAGCGGCTCCACCCCGCAGGTGACCGGGTAGCAGGAGTAGGCGCCGATATTGCACAGCAGATCCGCATCCACCGCCAGCAGCCGGGCGTCCGCGTCGAAGGCGCCCCTTACCCGGTAGTGATGGTCGCGGCTGTGGAAGGAGGACATCAGGTTCTCGCGCCGATCCTCCACCCACGACACCGTGGCGCGGAGCCGTCTCGCCACCCAGGCCGTCACCACGTCCTCGGGTGCGAGGCAGAACTTCTGCCCGAATCCTCCGCCCACATCCGGGACCACCACCCTGAGGTCCGACTCGGGCATGCCGAGCAGATCGGCGAGGACGGTGCGGACCACATGAGGCGACTGGACGGAAGCGGTAAGGGTGGTCCGCCCCGAACGCGGGTCGTAGGAGGCAACGGAGCCTCGAGCCTCCAGAGGAAGGGCGTTCTGGCGCCGGGAGCGCAGGTCGAACTCCACCACCGCCGCGGCGCCCGCGAAGACCTCGTCCACCCCCTCGGTCTCGAAGCGGGCGTCGACGACCACGTTGTCCTCCACGTGGTCGTGCACGGCCGGCGCGCCGGGGCGGATGGCATCGGGAGCGCTGATCACCCGGTCTTCCGGTTCGATATCCACGAAGACCTGCTCGGCTGCATCCTCCGCCTCCTCCGGCGTGGCCGCCACCACGACCGCTACGGGCTCACCTACGAAGCGGACCTTGCCGGAGGCCAGTACCGGCTGCTCGATGGGATGGAAGTCGGCCCGGTGGAGCAGCGGCCGGATGGGACGCACCTCCCTGACGTCCCCGGCGGTGAAGGCGGTGATCCCCTCGGGCACTTCGATGGAAAGGATCCGGCCGTGGGCGACCGGGCTACGGACGAACCTCAGAAAGGAGGCATCCCGGGTGAGGTCGGCGACGAACCGGCCCTCGCCGGTGAGCAGGGGTGGATCCTCGAAGCGCGGGAGCGGCTGCCCGATCCACGGGATCACGCGGCGATCGCCTGCTCAAGGGCTCGTCGGGTCAGGGCACGTACCAGGTCCCGCCGGTAATCGGCGGACCCGTGGATATCGCCGATGGCGTCGATCTCGAGAGCGGCAATCTCGGCGGCGGCCCGGAAAGACTCCTCGGTGGCGGGCTGACCCTCCAGCGCCTGCTCCGCCTCAGGGGCTCGAAGCGGGCGATCGCTCACGCCACCGAGCGCTATCCGGGGGTTCCCGACGTTCCCGTCATCGGATTCGAGAGCCACTGCGGCCATGGTCAGGGCGAAATCACCGGCCCGGCGGCTGAACTGCTGGAACCCGACCCGGGTGTGCTGGGAGAGTTTGGGAAGGCGAGCCTCCACTAGGAGCTCCTCCGGTTCGAGAGCGGTGGTGAACACGGTCTGGAAGAAACCGGCCGCAGAGATGTCACGACCGCCGGACGGGCTCCGGGTCGACAACTCGGCATCGAGCAACAGGGCGATCACACACCACTCGGCGGCCGGGTCGGCATGGGCCAGGCTGCCCCCGAAGGTGCCCCTGATCCTGATCGGTAGGTGACCGACATGGTGGGCTGCCATGGACAGGAGGCGGCCGGTGGGGCCTTCCGTAACGGGTCGCTCGAAGGTCACGTGGCGAACCATCGCTCCGATCCGGAGCGTGTCACCGTCCTCGTCCAGGTAGTCGAGCTCGTCCAGCGGGTTGATGTCGACCAGAACCGCGGGACGGGCCAGGCGGAAGTTCATGGCCGGGACCAGGCTCTGGCCACCGGCCAGGACCTTGGCCTCGTAGCCGTACTCGCCCAGGTGAGCTACCGCTTCGGCCACGGATCGGGCCTGGTGGTAGTCGAATGGAGCCGGCTTCATGAGGGCCGGAGTGTAGTATCCGGGCGCCAACCCGAGGCCTTTACCGTCCCATGACCCCACACCAGCGGCCGGCGCCTGCCGGTGGTATCGGAAGCTCCATCCGGCGCCACGAGGACCCTCCACTGCTGGCCGGCCGGGCCCGCTACGTAGCCGATGTCCGCCTTGCGGGCATGCTCACCATCGCTGTGGTCAGGGCACCCGTCGCCCATGGCACGCTGCGGAGCATCGACTGCTCCGAGGCCCGCCGGCTACCCGGAGTGGAAGCGGTCTTCACTGCCGAAGACGTGAGCGATTCGCTCGGAGGCATTCCCAGCATCCCGCCTCGGGTCTCGTTCGACGAGACCGTGATCCCCTACCTGCAGCCGATCATCGCCCACGACCGGGTGCGCTATGTCGGCGAACCGATGGCATTGGTGGTGGCCCGGGATCGGTACGTGGCGGAGGATGCCGCCGACCTGGTGTTCGCCGACATCGACCTTCTCCCGATGATGATGGATGCGGGCGCCGGGGACCGGCCCGCTAGGCGCCTGTTCGATCCGGAGAACCTGGTCACCACCCTCGAAGCCCGCTTCGGCGACGCAGAACGGGCATTCGGGGAGGCGGAAGTGGTGGTCGAGGCCGAGCTGGCCATCGGCCGCCACAGCGGCGTACCGATGGAAACGCGGGGCATAGTGGTCGAGTTCGATCCGGCAGCCGAACGGATGACCGTCCACGGCGCGACCAAGGTGCCGCACTGGAACCTGGCGACCACCGCCGAACTGCTGGGAATGCCTCCCGGTCGTCTGCGCATGCGCGAGACGGCAGTGGGGGGAGGCTTCGGCGTCCGGGGCGAGCTGTACCCCGAGGATGTGCTGGCGGTATGGGCAGCCGACCGGCTGGGTCGATCGGTGGCCTGGATCGAGGACCGCAAGGAACACCTCCTGTCGGCCAACCACTCCCGCCAGCAACTCCATCGGGCACGCATAGCCGGTGACCGTGGGGGCCGGATCTCCGCCATCGAATCGGACTTCGATATGGACATGGGCGCCTACGCCCGCACCCACAGCATCCGGGTGGCGGACCTGACGCTGTCGATGCTCCCCGGACCCTACGACCTGGACGCATACAAGGGAACGGCCCGGTGCGTGGTCACGAACAAGACCCCAACCGGCACCTATCGAGCTCCCGGCCGGTTCGAATCCAGCTTCGTGCGGGAGCGGCTCATCGACCTGTACGCCGCCGAGATCGGCATGGACCCGGTCGAGGTACGGCGCCGCAACCTGATCAAACCCGATCGGATCCCCTATTCCCGCCCACTGTCTTCGACCGGCGAGCCGATGCTGTTCACCGACGGCGACTTCCCGGCCATCCTCGACCGACTGGTCGGTTCGTTCGACTGGCAGGCGCTGGAGCGACGACGCGAGGGGGGAGAACGGGTCGGAGCCGGCGTGGCGATGTTCATGGAGAAATCAGGATTGGGTCCGTGGGAGACCGGCACGGTCGAAGTCGACCCCGATGGTCTGGTCCGGGTCCGGTCGGGATGCTCCTCGGTCGGCCAGGGCATCCGCACGGTCCTGGCCCAGATCGTGGCCGATCGGCTGCAGCTGGATCCCGCCCGGGTCCGGGTGGAACTACTCGACACGGACCGGACGCCCTACGGGATCGGAAGCTACGCCAGCCGATCGACGGTCACCGCCGGTAGCGCCCTCGTGCAGGCCGCCGACGAAGTGGTGCGGATCACCAAGCAGGTGGCGGCCGTGGACTTCGAGGTGGACGAAGGGGATATGGACTACCGGAACGGCTCGGTCTTCGTGGCAGGATCGCCCGAGTTCAGCCTGTCCATCTTCGAGGCAGCCGCCCGGCTCCACCCCGTGACGGCCCGCAGGTACGGAAGGTCCGAGCCGGGCCTGGCCGTGGACTCGGTATTCGAGGTGGAGCGGGTGGTCTACCCGTGCGGAGCCAACCTCGCCGTGGTCCGGGTGGATCGAGAGACGGGCGAGGTGGCGGTAGAGCAGTTGATCCTGTATTACGACATCGGGAGGGCGATCAACCCGATGCTGGTGGCGGGACAGATGGAGGGAGGCGCCATCCAAGCCGTCGGGGGCACGCTGTACGAGCAGTTCGCCTACGACGGGGACGGCAACCCCCTGTGCGGGTCCTTCATGGATTACCTGCTGCCCACCCTCGCCGAGACGCCGGCCATGACCGCCATGATCGGGGAGCAGGACCCGACCCTCACGAACCCACTGGGCATCAAGGGAGCGGGCGAGGGCGGTGTTCCCGGAGTAGCAGCCGCCATCGCGACCGCCGTAGAACATGCCCTGGGTCGGCCCGGCCTGGTTAGACGGCTACCGATCACGCCTGAGCGAGTGTTGGCGCTCCCCTTGCCGGACCACCGGAAGAACGGCGACCGCTGACGGTCAGGACGCAATCGGCCTGAGCCTCGGACCTATCCCTTATCCGCGGACTTCCAGACCGGCGCCCACGGTCCCGAGCACCAGCGGGTTGAGCACCGCAACCAGGTACCAGGCAACCTTGTCCGCCTCGCTGAACCACTCGCTATCGGCCAGGTTGAACAACCGGAACCAGAGCGTGAAGAACAATATGGCGAGGGCGGTTTCATGAGTGCGTCGAGGATCTGTCACCTCGGGTAGAATCGCAGCACTGCCTAAACAGCTCTAGTGTAGCGCTCCCTCTCCCAGTCGCTCACGCTCTCCTGCCAGGCACGTAGTTCCCACGCCCTCGATATTCCGTAATAGTCGCTGAAGTCCGCGCCCAGCGCCCCCTGCAATGCCGTGTCCGACCGGAATGCCCTTAGGGCGCTCTCCAGGGAGTTGGGTAGCGGAGGCAGGTCCGCCCGCTCGGAGACATCCCCGGTTTCGGGCGCCGGGGGCGACGCCCCCTCCCTGATCCCGATCATCGCCGAAGCCAGCAGAGCCGCCAGCGCCAGGTAGGGGTTGGCGTCGGCGCCGGGACGGCGGCACTCCAGCCGGGAACGGGCCGGGCGGTTGCCCCGGATGGCCCGCACCGAAGCGGAACGGTTCTCGTCACCCCAGCTCACGTTGACCGGCGCGAAGTAGCCGGGGACCAGACGCTTGTAGGAGTTGACGGTGGGGTTCACCAGGAGGGAGGCGGCCGGGAGATGGTCGAGGATACCTCCGATGGCCGTCAAGCATGTGGCCGGCAACTCACCGTCCGCGGCGGGGGCGAAGGCGTTGTGCTCGCCTTGCCAGAGCGACAGGTGGATGTGGCCGCTCGAACCCTCCTCGAGCGGCATGGTCTTGGCCAGGAAGCTGGCGGTGAGGCCCAGGGAGGCTGCCACCTCCTTGACCGCGAACTTGAGCAGGGCGGCGTCGTCGGCGGCCCGGAGACCCCGCCGGGCGGAGATGTTCAGCTCCAGCAGGCCGGGACCTGCCTCGGTGTGGACCGCTTCGAGGTTCACGCCAAGACCCTCGAGGGCCGGGACCAGCACCTCCAGCAGCCGGTCGAAACGGCCGATCTCCCCGAGGCTGTAGCTGATGCCCGAAGAAAGGGGCTCGCCTGCGCCGTCGAAGATCCTGACCTCGTACTCGAACCCCGCCATCACCTCGTAGCCGAGGTCCGCCATGTCCGCCAGCACGTCGCGCAGCACCTCGCGAGAGGCCAACCGGCATCTGGACCCATCCGGCCAGCTCGGATCGGCCAGGCAGATCTCCCAGCCCGGCCTCCACGCGAGCGGCCGGAGGGTGCCGGGGTCCGGCTGCAGCAGAAGGTCGGGTGCGCCGGTGTTGATCCCGTACTCCCGGTAGTCGGTGATGGGCATGTCGACCGGGTCCAGACCGAGCCAGAGGTCGGTCATCACCGTGCCCTTCTCGACCGCCGACCGGAACGCTCCGGGCCGGAACGCCTTACCCCGGATGGAACCGTGCACATCGGGCATACCCAGGAGCACGAAGCCGTCGTCGGAAGGATTCCAGGTCATGTCGTTCCTCCGTTCGCCAAGCTGTCCGTCACCGTCCGGTCCACCTCCGCCACCACCCGGGCGAACCGTTCGATCATCTCGGCCAACTCTTCGTCGGTGCTCGTAAGGGCAGGCGCGAACACCGTCTGATCCCCCGCATAACCGTCGGCGTTCGGGTGGGTGGACATCACGAGCAGGTCGTTCTCCAAGGCGCAGGCATCGATCCGTTCGGCGATCCCCAGCCAGTCGGGCGGAATAGAGGCGCCATCCCGCGGATCCACGTATTCCACACCCAGCAGGAACCCGCGGCCCCGGACCTCACCCACGATCGCATAACCGTCGAGCGCCGCCCGAAGCCGGTCAACCAGAGCCGGCCCGCGCTCCGCAGCCAGACCTGCCACGTCGTGCCTTTCCATGTAGTCGAGCACTGCGAGGCCGACCGCGCAGCTAAGCGGCGCTCCGTCCCACGTGTGGCCCAGGTCGAACTCCTTCGAACCACTCGCCAGCACGTCGTACACCGGTTGGCGGCACATGGTGGCCGCCAACGGCATGTAGCCGCCGCCGAGCATCTTGCCGATAGTCACGATGTCGGGGGTGATCGGCATGCCCTGGTAGGCGAACCAGCCTCCGGTGCGCCCCATGCCGGTGACCACCTCGTCGAAGCAGACCAGGAAGCCGTACTGGTCCCGCCGCTCCGCCAGCCCCTCCCAGAAGCGATCCGGGGGCGAATAGCCGGGTAGGGACGCTCCGCTGACCGGCTCGCAGATGAACGCGGAGACGCTCTCCGGACCCGCCTGCTCTATCGCATCGTCGAGGGCGTCCAGAGCGGCCCTTCCGGTCGGGTCGAACCTCGCGGTGGACGGTGGGATATGGAGGTGCTCGACCAGGTAGGGACCGAACGGCGCCTGGAAGGTGGGGCGGCCGGTCAGGGCCACCGTGGCCATAGTGCCGCCGTGGTAGGCCTGGGCCGGGGAGACGACGCGCCATCGCCGGTCATCCCCGCGGTCCACGTGATACTGGCGGGCCAGACGGAGAGCGGTCTCGTTGGCCTCGGAACCGCCGCTTAGGAATCGGACCTTGGCCATCTCCGGGGCGATCTCCACCAGACGAGCCGCCAACTGCTCCTGGGGACGGTTGGTGAAGTGGTGGGCGTAGTAGTAGGCGATGTCGCCCATGGCGGCCTGCGCGGCGTCTGGGATCTCGCCCACCCCGTGACCGAGGCCGGCCGTCATCGCCCCGCCGGAGACGGCGTCGAGGATGCGCCGACCCCCGGTGGTGTACAGCCACACGCCCTCGCCCCTGTCGATACTCGGATAGGCCCGATCGAGGAACTTGGGGAAGACGCTGGTGGAGGCGGCGTCGATGGTCACCTGGCCATTTCCCGCAGCCGATCCGGTCATGATCGGTCCTGTCTCCGTCCTGGCAGGGCGAGGCCGGCTATGTCCTCGGCGTAGCGCTCCAGCAACTGTGCCGCTACGGCTCTCGATCTGGAAGCAAGCCGGCGGGTCTCCTCCAACAGGGCATCGGGATCGACCCCCTCGTCGTCGAGTTCGTGACGGTAGGCCTCGACCCAGCCGTCCATGATCTCTTGGTTGACCTCCGGGTGGAACTGCACACCGAGGCTTCGACCCACCACGAACGCCTGCGGTCCGGCCTCGCTGTCTGCGATAAGCTCACCTCCGGGTGGGACCGAGAAGGTGTCGAAGTGCCATTGGAACCATGGTCCCTGTGGCACGAGATCCTCATCTACGCTGCGTACCGGTAGCCAGCCGACCTCGGAAAGCTCCCCCCGGTGGGAATCACCGCCGAGGACTCTGGCCAGCAGCTGGCCGCCAAAACACAGGCCCAGGATCGGAACATCGGAGCCGTGAGCTTCGATCAGAAGGTCCTTCTCCCGGTCGATCCATGGAATCGAGTCGTCGAAGGCGGCGAATTCCGAGCCGAGCGAGACGATGAGGTCGTATCGGGTGGGGTCGATGCGGCGGTTCTCGAGGTCAATACGGTATGTCTCCACGTCGGCGCCCTGGTCCACCAACCACTCGTGGACGAACCCGGCCGGTGTCGGGTCCTCGTGCTGGACGATCAGAACGCGAAGCTCCGAGGACGGATCGCCTCCGGGAGACAGATTCGAGCCGAGCTCGTCCCTTACCTCGGCGGCAACCTCCTCAACGGCGGCGGCCATGCGTTCCACCATCTCTCCGAGATCGCCGTCCGGGGTCGGGAAGGGCGGCGCGAACAGATGCTGGTCACCGGCGAACCCGTCCCTGGTGGGCATCGTGCCCAGTACCAGGAGACCGTGGCGAGCGGCGGCTCGCTCGATCCGCCCCGCCACACCCAGCTCCGGCGGCAGGAAGGACCGGCCGTCCGCGGGGTCCACGTAGTCGATCCCGAGCAGGTAGCCGCGCCCCCGGACCTCCCCCACGAGATCGTTGCCCGCTAGTGCCTCCTCCAGCTCCCGGCGGAGCGACGGTCCCCGGGTCGCCACATGGTCGACCCAGCCTTCGGACTCAAGGATTCCGAGCACCGCCAGGCCCACCGCGCATGGCAGCGGCGAGCCGTCCCAGGTATGACCCAGCGAGAACGACCGCACCGCGGAGGCGATCGCCTCGTACACAGAATCGCGGTAGAGGACCGCCCCGATGGCGGTATAACCGGCCCCCAACCCCTTGGCAGTGGCGATCACATCAGGAACGATCGGGAGGTCGTGGGCCGCGAACCAGTTACCGGTCCGGCCGATCCCCGTCACGACCTCGTCGAAGCAGATCAGGAAACCGTGGCGCTCTCTGCGCTCGGCCAGCCCCTCCCAGAACCGATCCGGGGGCGAGTAGGCGGGCAGCGAGGCGGCACTCACCGGCTCGCAGAAGAAGGCGGATACGTTCTCCGGGCCGGCCTGCTCGATCGCCTCGTCCAGCGCGTCGAGGGCCTGCTGGCCGGTCGCATCGAAGCGGTCGGTGGAGGGCGGTATGTGCCGGTGACGGCTCAGGTAAGGGCCGAAGGCGCCGTGCAATCCGGGCCTTCCGGTGAGGGCGAGGGTCTGCATGGTGGGACCGTGATAAGCCTGGGCGGGCGAGATGATCTGCCAGCGCTGCGGCTCTCCCCGGGCGACGTGATACATGCGGGCGGCCCTTATGGCGGACTCGTTGGCCTCCGAGCCTCCCGTCACGAACCGCACCCTGGCGAACCCGGGCGGTGCCAGATCCACCAGCTTGGCGGCCAGGGACTCCTGCCATGGATTGGTCAGCCGGTTGTTGTCCAGGTATCCGACGCGGCGCGATTGCTCCCAGACCAGGTCGATGAGGTCGCGGCGGCCGTGGCCCAAGGTGGCCGCCATCGAACCGCCGCTCATGGCGTCCAGGTAGCGCTTGCCGGCGGAATCCTCCACCCGGGCGCCGTCCCCGGCGACGATGACGCGATACGGCCTCGCCAGTTCGAGTTGGAACACGGCCCCGGCACCCGGCGCTACAAAGGGTGCTTTCGAATGCAATCGACCTCCAATCGGTCCTCACCGGTGGGCGGGCGCCCCGCTGTACCCTGGGAGGGTAGGCATCCGCCGGAAAGGCCGCAGGCCGCCCGCCGGGCAGGATACCAACCGCCGGCGGCTCATACCGGTCTCGTCCCGGTGCGCGTCACAGGTACCTGCAAGGCAACGGCACGTGAGATTGGAGACAGGAATGGATCCGGTCGGAGACTCCATCGAGGTCATCGACCCGGCGACCGAGCAGGTCATCACCCGGCTGCCATCCGCCGTCCGGGAAGATGCCGACCGAGCCGTCGCCAGGGCGAAGTCTTCCTTCAAGACCTGGCGCAACGTCGCAGCGGGAGATCGCGCCACCCTGTTACGCCGGGTGGGCGCCGCCGTAGAAGCTCACGCCACGGACCTCGCGCGGCTGGAATCTCGCAATGCCGGCAAGCCGATCGGCGACGCCCTGGGGGAGATCGGAATGGTGGCGGCCACCTTCGCCTATTACGCCGGCGGTTCCGAACGGCTCACCGGCAAGACGATTCCGGTTCCTGGCGGAGTGAACATGACCTTCAAGGAGCCGATGGGGGTGGTGGCGCTCATAACTCCCTGGAACTTCCCGCTCGCCATCGCCTCGTGGGGAGCGGCGCCCGCGCTGGCCGCCGGCAACACCGTGGTGCTCAAGCCGGCGCAGCTGACCCCTCTGACCGCCCTGGAACTGGAACGCATCGCCCTTGAGGCGGGGCTGCCAGAAGGGGTGTTCAACGTGGTGGCCGGACGGGGAAGCGTGGTCGGCGAACGCCTTGTCGACCATCCCGATGTCGCCAAGATCACCTTCACCGGGTCGACCGCCGTGGGAAGGCGGATCAGCGCCCGAGCGGCGCGAACCGTCAAGCGGGTGACTCTCGAGCTCGGTGGCAAGTCGGCCAACATCGTGTTCGCCGACGCCGATCTTGAACAGGCGGCCGCCGCCGCGCCGGGCGCGGTATTCGGCAACGCCGGCCAGGACTGCTGCGCACGCTCCCGGATCCTTGTGGAACGTAGAGCGATGGACGATTTCCTCCACCTGCTCTCCGCTCGCGTGTCGTCCATGCGGGTGGGTGATCCAATGGACGAGACCACCGAGATGGGGCCCCTTATCACGGCGGAACACCGATCGAAGGTGGCCTCGTTCCTGGACGATGACACCACCATGGTGGCCCGCGGAACCGCCCCGGAGGGTCCCGGATTCTGGTTCGCGCCGACGGTCGTGACTCCGAACTCGCCCTCCGCCCGCGCTGTCACCGAGGAGATCTTCGGTCCCATCGCCTGTGTCCTGCCGTTCGATGGTGAGGACGAGGCCATCTCCATCGCCAACGACACCATCTACGGCCTGTCCGGATCGATCTGGACGGAAAACGGCGCCAGGGCGCTCCGGGTCGCCCGGGCGCTCGAGGCCGGCACGCTGTCCATCAACTCCAACTGGTCGGTCCGGATCGCCACTCCCTACGGGGGCTTCAAGCAATCCGGCGTAGGCCGGGCGCTCGGCCCGGACGCCCTCGACTACTACACCGAACTCAAGAACGTCTATATAGCGACGACCTGACATCGAATCGTCATACGGCGACACCCGGGCCCGCGTTCAATCCCGGTGTCTACGATGATCAGCGAGTTGGAAGACGAAGCACACCATGAACGGGACCGGTCCGGAGAACTCGCGTACTGGTCGACCCGCAAGGCGGTTGAAGGTCGATTGGAGAACGGCTGGTTCGAGCGCTTTTACACGGGACACTTCGGCCTGACCGCGGCGGATTACGCGGGCAAGCGCGTCCTGGACATCGGCTGCGGGCCTAGGGGATCGCTGGAGTGGGCGACCGCCGCCCTCGAGCGGGTAGGGCTCGACCCGCTGGCCGATGAGTACACCGAGTTCGGAACCGATGAGCACTCAATGGTCTACATCGCCGGCGGAGCGGAATCGGTCCCGTTCCCGGACGGCTACTTCGATGTGGTCTGCTCGTTCAACTCCCTCGACCACGTTGACGATCTCGGCCTTGCTATCAGCGAAATGAAGCGGGTGGTGACGGTCGGCGGGCTGGTTCTGCTGCTGACCGATGTGCACGAGGAACCGACCCCGCAGGAACCGATCTGCTTCGGATGGGACTTGGTGGACCTGCTCCGGCCGGAGTTGGCGCCGCAGTCGCTTGCCTGTTACGAGAAGGGTCGGCGTGGCATGTACCACAGTGTGGATCGGGGCATCCTCTTCGACCACGCCGATCCAGCGCCGCGCTACGGGGTCCTCTCCGCTCGCCTGATCAGAGTGAGGCCTGCGAACGACGATTCAGGTGACGAACTCCCGGACACGTGAGTCCGAGCGAGATCGCCGGAAGGATCGCCCGGGGGACGGCCGGCGGGTTGACCGAAATAGTCCCTGTTCGGCACCCTCGTAATAGACCCGGAATCACGAGGACGCTCTCCCCGGGCGTAATACGAAATGCTATACTATTCGCATGGCACAGCTAGTTACGCGCGTCAACGACGGTTTGGTCCGGCAAGTTGACCAGCTTGTCGAAGACGGTGTAGTGGCTTCGAGATCTGACGCCGTCCGTCGGGGCCTGCGAGCACTGATTGACCACGAGCGCCGACGCGCGGTCGCTGCCGCAATCGTCGAGGGCTACCGCCGTCAACCTCAGGCGGGGAATGAGGCGGGATGGAGCGACGAGATAGCCCGATCCATGATCGCCGAGGAACCCTGGTGACTCCGGTGCAGGGAGACATCTGGTGGGCTGAATCGGAGAGTCAGCGCCGGCCGGTACTCGTAGTCACCCGCAGCGAGGCAATCCCCGTGTTGAACAGGATCCTCGTGGCGCCGGTGACCCGCACTATCAGGGATATCCCGACGGAGGTCCGGCTGGACAGCAGGGACGGGCTTCCGGAGCCCAGCGTGGCTTCGTTCGATAACCTGCAGCCTGTTCCCAAGTCCTTCCTGACGGCACGGCTCGGCACCATTTGGCATCGCCGTCACGAGATCTGCTCCGCGCTCGAAGCTGTGTCCGACTGTTGACGGAGTCCGCATTCCGCTGAGCGGCGCCGGGAGGGTACTGAAAAATGAATCTTGCGGGGTTCGCGCGTCTATGAACCACCTGGTCAGAGGGTTGCACACCTGCGCGCGAACCTCTTTGTACGGACTTTTTGGGGGACCCTCCTAGGTAGTATCCGGCAGGCTCTCACCCGCAAGGAGCACCTACGATGATCGTCAGTCTGGACGGCACTCCCTACAGGCTCGAAGACACAGGCACGTGGGTCTTCAACAAGGTCAACGAACTCCAGGACCGTGTTGACCTGCTCAGGGAACAGGGAAAGCTCTCCGAGCAGACGCTGAGGGCTTACTTCGGTGATACGCGCTTTCGCCAGATCGCAGAGTCGAACGCCATCGAGGGCAGCACCCTGGATGTGGGCGAAACCCAGATGGCGGTGCTGAGGGGTGTCACCATCACCGGACACGACCCTGCCTATTCGGCGGACGCCATCAACCTCGCGAAGGCGCTGGAGAGGATGGTCGAACTCGCCCAAGATAGCTCTCCCACGAGCCTCGACCAGGTAAAGGAGCTACACGAGCTAATCCTGGGCCATTCGCAAGGCGCAGGTCTCTTCCGTACCCATCCGGTCAGGATCGCGGGATCACCGCACCGCCCCCCTGCATCTTGGAACAAGATGATGTCCGGCATGGAGGACTGGGAAGGCTGGTCCGTGTCCAACGGTGGTGGTCAGGCCCTCCTTCGAGCCATCGTGCTCAAGACCTGGCTGACCCACGTACATCCCTTCTCGGATGGGAACGGGCGGACCTCTCGGGCGGTGATGAACCTTGAACTCATCAGGGCCGGCCTCCCGAGCATCATCATCCGGCGGACGGACCGCCCCCGTTACTACGAGGCCCTCGCCGAGTCGGACCTGGTAGGCGACCTCGGACCCATCTCGGAACTGATCCTTGCCCGAGCGGAAGACGCGTTGCGGGACTTGGAGCGAAAGGCGACCGCGCATGAGGGCTTCGACCTTGTCCAAGCCAAGCTACGTAAAGCTCAAGAGCGACAGGTTGTGATCTGGAACGACGCGGTGCGCCTTCTGTTCTCGCTGGTGGACGATGCCTTGCATGCCACACTCGATGGCGTGGGCGAGGTGTCAACGCGCTGGTACAACGACGAGTTGCTACTGGATGACTACGCGGCTCTGGAGAGGGATGATCCTGCGGGGAACTCGTGGCTCTACCGCATGGATGTGAACGTCCCGCTCCTCGGCAATCAACGCCGGCTGGCGTGGACCGGTTACCGCAGTCCCGACATGAAGCAATGGCAGGGTATCGGCGCCGGGCCGTCGATCTTCTGGTCCATCCCAGATCCCACCGGCGACCGGCAGTGGACCCGGGCCTATTCGGAGTCACCCGGAGTGGAGGAGCTCACCTTGCAGCTGCCGGATGTTGATCAATGGATCATTCGTCTCCCCGGCGGGGACATACGACGAGCAAAACCCAGCGAGATCGCCCGATGGATTGCCGACGCCGTAGCGAGCTCGATGACCAACCCCTGAGAGAGATCACGCGGGCGCGGTTCCGTCGCCGGGCTGTCGATCCCCCGAATGCCGGACCCCCGAGTCGACCCGGAAGTTGACGCCACATAGGTCCGGCCGCTGACGGAAGCTCCTTTACCGCCACGTGAGCACGGGTTCGCCAGTGGTCACGATCGGCGCAAGAGTTCGGTCTCCGCCATATCGAGGCGGTAGTCGTCCGGAAGGCGTACCAACTGGTCATCGCTGCCCAGGTACTCGACCACCACGCCGTAGTCCCGTCTTGCCGCCTCCACCGAGACGTAGCCTTCGATCACGTCCCAGAGAACCGCTTCGGGATCCCGGGCGAACGGATCTCCGTATCCGCCGCCACCCGGAAGGTTGAGCTGCACCCGGCTGCCCGGGTCGAGCACCAGCAGTCGCTTAGGCTGAGCCTCCTCGGTGCCGTCGATCCGGAACTCGCCGGCCCCTCCGTACCCTCCTCCCAGAAGCCCCTCGGGCGGGTAGGAGATCCGATCGACCATGGCCGAGACCGTCCATGCCTCGTCGGTGCGACAGCTCATCTCGGTCCACTGCCCCAGTCCGCCTCTGTATTTGCCTGGTCCGCCGGAGTCGGTTCGTAGCTCCCGGCGGTGCTGGACCATCGAGGTGAGGGTCTCCACGGACTCGGCCGGCACCCCCGCAACCCCGCTCGGGAAGCCGGTCGTGTTCAGGCCGTCCTTGGACGCCCGCGCCCCGGCGCCGCCGCACTGGAACAGGCTGAAGGTGAACCGGTCGTCCGACCGCCGGGGCCTCCCCCTCCAGATCGAGATCCAGATCGGGTCGGAACCGGGCGCCATGAGCCGGTCGGGCAAGGCCTCTGCCAGCGCCCCGAACACGACCCCGGGCAGGAAATGGCCGATGATGTGCCGGGAGGCCACCGGAGCCGGATCCAGGCAATTGAGGATCGACCCGGGAGGGGCCGACACGTGCACGGGACGGAAGGCCCCGTCGTTGTGGGGAACATCGGGGCTGATGGCCGCCTTCATCGCGAACGATGCATAGGCGTGGGTGTAGTTGAAGACCACGTTGATTCCCCGGACGCTCTCCGGCGACGAACCGTCGAAATCGATGAGGATGTCCTCGTCCTCGATGGTCACCTTCGCCTTTATCAGGATCGGCTCCTCGAATCCGTCGCTCCACGTCTCGTGCTCGTGGACACCGTTGGGAATTTCTCGGATGGAGCGGCGCATCGCCTCCTCCGAGCGGGTGATGATCTCATGGGAAAGGGGATCGATGGAGTCGAGATCGAACTCGTCCATGAAGCTGAGCAGCGCCCTGGCGCCGACATCGTTGCAGGAGGTCTGGGCATACAGATCGCCCACCGTCTCGTCAGGGGTGCGGACGTTGGCCCGGACAATCGAGATCAGATCCTGGTTGATGGCGCCCCGGTCGTAAAGCTTCATGATCGGGATACGCAGACCCTCCTCGTACACCTCCCGGGCCTCGGCGGAGAGGATCCGCCCGCCGATGTCGGCCGCGTGACAGGTGTTGGCGAAGTAGGCGACCTCGATGCCGTTCTTGAATACGGGCGTCAACACCGTTATGTCGTTGATCTGGCCGGCGGTCATCCAGGGATCGTTGGTGAGCAATACGTCGCCGGGGCCCAGACTCCCCGGCGGGTACTCCTTCAGGAAGTGGCGTACCCCGGTGGCCATGGCGTTGATGTGCCCGGGGGTCCCGGTGACCGACTGGGCCATCATCCAGCCATTGGTGTCGAAGACGCCGCAGGCCAGGTCCTGGGTCTCGCGCACGATGGTGCTGAAGGCCGTACGTTGCAACGCCACCTGCTGCTCGTTGACCACCGACAGAACCCGGCTCCAGAGCACCTCGATGAGGACCGGATCCAACCGCGTCCGGGTGGTCATGTTCCACCTCCCAGCGAAACGACGATGTTGAGCCGGTCGTCCACCCGCACCAGACCACCCGGTCCGATGATGGCGGTGGACTCCCGCTCCTCGATGATTGCCGGACCGGCCATCATCGAGCCGGAACCGAGCCGGTAACGGTCGTATACAGGCGTGGTGACGAATCCCCCCGCAGACGGGAAGTAAGCCGGGCGTTCACCCTTGCGGGCCACCTCAGCATCGCCGGTCACATCCTCCCTATCCGTCCCGATCGGCATGGGCCGCGGTCCCCGGCTCACCACCCTCCACGTTAGGGCCTCGAGGCCGACCGGAGGCCCCTCCCTGCCGTAGAGGCTCCGGTACACCCGGTCGAACTCCTCGTATATCGCCCCGCGCTGCCCGACCGTCAGCGTCCCGTCCGGGATCGGAACCCGTATCTCGTGGCCCTGGCCCACGTAGCGAATGTCAGCGGTCCTGGTGTGAGTGATCTCGTCTGGGCCGGCGCCCGACCCGACCAGAAGGTCGGTCCCGTCCCGCTCCATTTCCTCGAAGATGCCGTTCACCTCGCCCCAATCCAGCTCGTCGAGCCTTCCGTAGTAGGAACGGACGAAGTCGAAGGCGAGCGGCGCCACCAGGAGCCCCATGGCGCTGGTGACACCGGCGCCGTAGGGCAGCACCAGCTCGGTGCTCCCGAGCAACTCGGCGACACCGTAACCATGGACCGGTCCGGCGCCTCCGAACGCGACCACCGGCAGGGCCCTGGGGTTCTTCCCCCGCTCCACTACGTGGACCCGGGCGGCGTTGGCCATGGCCTCGTTGACGACTTGGTGAACCCCCCATGCGGCCTCCGGGACCGACATACCCAGCCGGTCACCGATACTTCCGGCGATAGAGGCTTCGGCGGCGGCCACATCCAGCTTCATCGCGCCGCCCAGGAAGTAATCGGGGTCCAGGTAGCCGAGGACCAGATCGGCATCCGTTACCGTCGGGGAGTTCCCACCCCGGGAGTAACAGACCGGTCCGGGATCGGCCCCGGCCGAGTCGGGTCCCACCTTGAGCAGCCCCAGGGGGTCAACCCGGGCGATGGATCCCCCGCCCGCCCCGATCTCGATCATCTCTATCACCGGAACCCTGACCGGCAGCCCGGAGCCCTTCTTGAAGCGGTAGCGGCGGTCCACCTCGAAATCGTGGGTGACCAGCGGCTCGCCCCCGTCCACCACGCTGAGTTTCGCGGTGGTACCCCCCATGTCGAAGGACAGCAACGAGTCACGGCCCATGGCGGTCCCAACCGCCGCCGCCGCCAGCGCGCCGGCGGCCGGACCGGACTCGAGGAGGCGGATCGGGAACCGGACGCAGGTGTCGAGGGTTGCCACACCGCCGCTGGACAGCATTACGAACAAATGCCCCTCGAAACCGATCCTCTCCAAGCGGCGGCGGAGTCCATGCAAATAGTCCTCGACCCGCGGCTGGACGTATACGTTGGCGATGGTCGTGGACGCCCGCTCGAACTCGCCGATCTCGGGAACGACCTCCGAAGAAAGCGAGACGCGCATCTCCGGAGCCTCTCCTTTGACCACTTCCCGGGCCCGTTCCTCGGACTCGGCATTGGTGAAGGAGTGGAGGAAGCAGATCGCAACGGCCTCCACACCGGCTCCGGCCAGCTCACGGACCAGGCGCGCCACGTAGTCGTCACCGAGTTCGATGGCCTGCGTCCCGTCAGTCAGGGTTCGCTCCGGCACGTCGAAGCGCAGATGGCGAGGTATGAGCGGCCTGGGGAGTTCCAGATTCAGGTCGTACAGCTCGTAGCGATGCTCGCGGCCGATCTCTATGGAATCGCGGAAACCCGTAGTGGTGAGCAGAGCTGTCCGGGCCCCCTTGCGCTCGATGATCGCATTGGTGACGAGGGTGGTTCCGTGGACCAGGTGGCGGACCGAAGCACCGGAGTAACCCGAACGGTCGAGCGTCCGCCCCAGCACCTCCTCGACCCCTCGTGACGGATCGGGAGTGGTGAGCACCTTGCCGATCTCGACCTGGCCGGAAGGGCCGACCATCATCAGATCGGTGAAGGTACCGCCGATATCGACACCTATTCGCAACTCGCTACCTGCTGATCCGACCATTTCGACGCCTTAAGAAACACTCAGAATCGGTGGCTGTAACATCTGTTACTGCTTTATTTATGAACAACCTGTTTAACCAATGGATATAGTCGGTTATTCTCATTTGAGCATCATACCAAATAGATACACTAGAACTCGGGAGGAAACCAGTTGCCGACCTTGACCATCTCCACCTAGTATATCGCTTGATGAGGCATCCCAGGCGGGAGGAGTTTGTAGTGCCCAAATCAATCGACCGGAGAGAGTTCTTAAAGCGTAGCGGGCTCATGATCGGGGTGGGCGCCGTTGCCCCGACCGTGCTGGCGGCCTGCGGAGGCGATGATACCCCGGCGACCACCGCAGCCCCGGCAACCACCGCAGCCATGGCGGAGGAGACCACCACCACCGCAATGATGGACGACGCTCCCGCGGAGTTCGAGAGCATCACGCTCTCACAGGTCGGTGGCTGGATCTCGCTCGATAACAACCGGACCACCGGTGGCGCACTCGCCTCGGGCCAGCACACCTTCGAGGGTTTGCTGATCAAGCTGCCCGACCGGTCACTGATTCCCGGCCTCGCCGCCGAGATGCCCCAGCAGGTCGACGGCACGACCTATAGCGTGAAGGTGCGGACCGACCGGACGTTCACTGACGGCTCCCCGATCACGGCATCCGACATCGCGTACGGGTTCGACCGCCTAGCGCCGGAAAGGGAGTTGGGATCGCCCTTCACGTCTTACATCTCCTTCATCGAATCGGTCGAGGTCGTGGCCGACGACGAGCTCAGGATCAACCTCACCCAGCGGATGCCCGAGGACGTCCTGTTCCAGCGGATCTCCGGCATCAACGCCTATCCGGAGGCGGTAGTGGAGGCGATGGGCGGCGAGGAGTACTCGTTCGCGCCGACGCCCTCGTCAGGTTCGATGATGGTTGACGGCCCCTTCGACACCGAGATCAACACGTTCAAGCGGTACGACGGATACGAGGGTCCCATGCCGTTGGCGGCCAAGGACATCACCTATCTGGTCATCCCTGAACTCTCGGGCCGGATCGCCCAGGCCGAGGCCGGCCAGGTCCAGATCCTGGACGGCGTGTCGCCGCAGCTTTACCGGGCTATCGAGGACTCGCCTAATCTCGAGTTGGGCGTTGCTCGCGAGACGACGTTCCTCGAGATGATCTTCTTCAACACCACCAAGCCTCCCTTCGACAACCAACTGGTGCGCCAAGCGGTGATGTACTCCATCGATGCGCCGCAGCTGATCGAGATCGGCTTGGCCGGCGAAGGTCGGATCGCCCGCTCGCCGCTGCCTCCGGAGAGCGACCGGTTCAGGGAGCCACAGATGCAGTACAACTACGACCCCGATCGGTCGAAGGAGTTGCTCAAGGAGGCCGGTTACGATCCGGATAACGAACCCCTGCAGTTCCAGCTCGGCGTCGTGGAGTGGGCATACGTCTACCCGCAGGCACCCCTGCTGGCCCAGACGATGCAAGAGGGCGGTTTCGACCCGCTGCTGCTGGTGGACTCGATCGACGCCCGCTGGGTGTCCGACATCATGCGGCCTGAAGACGGCGGTCCGGCGCGGTACGACGCCTGGGTGGCCACCATCGGGTTCGAGGTGTTCACCTATGACCCGGACAATCTGTTCCGGGGATGGTGGGGCGGCTGGGCCGAGAACGCCAGCTTCGCCACTGAAAACGTACCGTCGAAGCTCAACGCACTTCTCGACGAGGCGCTGGAGGAGCCGGACTTCGACAAGCAGAACGATCTGTACGCCGAGGCCAACGAGATACTCGTCACCGAGGCCGGTGCTGTTCCGATCCTGTTCCAGCCGATAGCCCACGCCTGGCACAAGTCGGTGGCCGGCTACCAGATGCCTCAGACGCTGGGCATGACACTGTTCGGTGTACATCCGTCCGGCGAGTAGCCGGCCGGGATCGGCAGACCGAGTAGCAACCGAGCCGATATCGGGTTGGTATCGGTAAAGGCCGGTAGGGCCTGATGGGAGCGGTGGGCAGGCTGGTCCTGCAACGTCTCCTCCAATCCCTACCGGTCATCATCGGCATCACGTTCTACGTGTTCGTGATGCTGGAGTTCTCTCCGGTTGACGCTCGCTACGCGGGTCTGGGGCTGTACGCCAGCGACGAGGCGCGCGAGCAACTCGCCGAGGAGTTCGGGCTCAACGATCCGGTGCTCGTCCGCTACGGACGGTATTTGGGAGACCTTTCCACCGGCGACTTCGGTTTGAGCGTCTATGGCGACCGGCCCGTCCTGACCATCCTCGGGGAGGGCATCGGGATCTCGCTATCGGTGGCGGCGATTTCGTTGTTCCTCGCTACCCTGATCGCTTTCGTGCTGGGGGTGAGCTCCGCCTATTTCGCGGGCAGCTGGTGGGATTCGTCAGTAAGGGCGGTGACGCTGGGGGTACTCTCCATGCCGATCTTCTGGCTGGCCCTGCTGTTGATTCTGACATTCGCCCTAGCGAACCCCATAGGGTTCACATGGTTCCCCGCCGGGAGTTGGGTACCCTTCGCCGAGGACAAAATCGGATGGCTGAGGTCCCTCACCCTCCCCTCGTTATCGATAGCCCTTCCCGTTGGCGGATTCCTGACCCGCGTGGTGCGTTCTTCGGTCCTCGACGAGTTGGAAAAGGATTACGTACGTACGGCGCGCGGGATGGGACTGCGGGACCGGGTCATCGTCCGCAAGAACGTGCTCCGCAACGCCTTGGTGGCCCCGTTGACCGTGCTTGGATTGCAGGCCGGCTACATCCTGGGCGGCGTGGTGCTGGTCGAGAGGGTCTTCAACCTCCGCGGCCTGGGCTGGAAGATGATCGATTCCGCCACGACCGGCGACTTCAACATCGTCACCGGGATCGCGATGGTCGGCGCGCTGATGTTCGTCCTCTCCAACCTGGCCGCCGACGTGGCGTTCCTGATCTTCAAGCCGAGCGCCCGCGAGAGTTCGTGACGTGAGCGAAGCACGCGACCCCAGCGCTGACCGCCAGCCGCGGATCAGATTCGGTCCCAAGTCGGTGGAAGCTGCGATGGAGGCCGCTCCCGCCGGTCCGGTGAAGATGGGAAGGCTGCCATTCCGGGCCAAGCTCGGGTTGGCCTGGGTCGTTTTCGTCATACTGGTGGCGATCTTCGCCCACTGGCTGTCTCCGTACGATCCCTACACGGTGGGGCTGACCTCTCCCAACACGGGGCCCGACTGGCCGGAGCACATCTTCGGGTCAGACGAGATTGCTCGGGACATCCTGTCCCGGGTGATCCACGGATCGAGGATGTCGGCTCTCGTGGCCGTCATGACCCCGGTGCTGGCCCTGATCCTGGGAGGAACGATGGGGATGGTGGCCGCCTCCACATCCAGGAATCGAAGGCTCAGGTGGATCAACGACGTGCTGATGCGCCTGGTGGACATCCAGTTCGCGTTCCCGGCAGTCGTGCTGGCCGTAGTGGTGTCGTCGGCATTCGGCCAGTCATTCCGGACCCTGCTGCTAGTCCTGACCGTCGTTTACACGCCGATCATGGCCCGCTACATCCGCGCCGCGGTGCTCGACCAACTGGGCGAGGACTACGTATCCGCCCTCAGGGCCATGGGGAGTTCCCAACTCCGTATCCTGCTACGCCACGTGTCCTTGAACATCGCCACGCCGCTGCTGGTGTTCTTCACGCTGGTGGCGGCGGACGCGGTCATTCTGGAAGCCTCCATCAGTTTCCTTGGAGCCGGTCTTCCTCCCCCCGCTCCCACCTGGGGAAACCTCGTCTACGGCGGCTCCCAGTACCTGATAGCAGGCACCTGGTGGTACACGACTTTCCCCGGTCTTGCCATCTTCCTCACGGTGCTGTCGCTCAATACGGTGGCGGAGAGCATGGCGGACCGTCTCGGCGGTAGACGGCACCTGCTGGGGCAGTGATGAACGCAGCGGTGAGTAATCCGATCCTGGAGGTCGAGGATCTCAGCATCCACATCCGGCATGCCTACGGGAACACTCCGGTCGTGTCGGGGGTGTCGTTCTCGGTGCTGGAGGGCGAGAACCTGGGAATCGTCGGCGAATCCGGGTGCGGCAAGACGCTGACCGGTCTGTCCGTCATCGGCCTGCTACCGCGTCTGGTAGAGGCCACGGGTTCCATCCGGTGGAAGGGCCAGGATGTACTCCAGCTGTCTCCCGCAGAGCGTCGCAATCTGATGGGCCGGGAGATCGGCATGGTGTACCAGGACCCGCTGATGAGCCTGAACCCCGGGATGACGGTCAAAGCCCAGCTGCGGCAGGCGCTGCGGCTCGACGGCGACCACAGGGGTGAACGCATGTACGAGTTACTGGACTTGGTTCACCTGCCCAATCCCAAGGCCATCGCCGCCGCCTACCCTTTCCAGCTGTCAGGCGGGCAGCGCCAGCGGGTGCTGATCGCCATCGCGCTGGCACGGCGGCCCTCCATCCTGATCGGTGACGAGCCCACCACGGCCCTCGACGAGACCGTCCAGGCCCAGATCGTCGAGCTGTTGCGCTCCCTGCAGGCCGAGCTGTCCTTCACCACCATCCTCATCACCCACAACCTGGCCCTGGTGAAGGAACTATGCGAGCGCACCATGGTCATGTACGCCGGGCAACTGGTGGAAGCGGCGCACACCGAGGAGTTGGTCCGCGACCCCCGGCACCCGTACGCGGCGGGGCTGCTGGGTTCGATCGTGAGCCTGGAAGCGAAGGAGCGGCCCGCCCGCTCGATCGAAGGGGTCGTTCCGAGTCCCCTCGAGTTCTCTCCCGGGTGCCGGTTCGTCGAGCGCTGCGCCAACGCCGGCGACCCGTGTGCCGAGACTCCCCCAGTCCTAGAGTCCGTCGGCAATCGCCACGACCTGGCCTGCTACTTCCCGGTCGGAGGAACCGCGGTAACCACCGGAGCTGTCGGATGACATCCGGGCCCGCTCCCACCGTCGCCGCCCCTGCCGGCCATGAGCAGGCAACCACGGGTCCGGACGTCCTGCTCCGGTTGGAGAATCTTGTCCACCACTACCGGGCTCCGAGACGCCAGAAAGTCCACGCGGTGGAAGATCTCTCGCTGACGGTGGCCCCTGGTGAGGCTCTGGGACTGGTGGGCGAGTCGGGATGCGGCAAGTCCACGGTGGCCCGCTGCGTGGTCGGGCTGATCCGACCCACCGGAGGGCGGATCATCTACGACGGGACCGACGTCTGGGACCAGCCGGCCAGGTGGCGCCGCCGCAACTTCGCCCGCCAGGTTGCGATCGTCTTCCAGGATCCGACCTCAAGCCTCAACGCCCGTCTGAAGGTAAGGGACACCCTGGCCGACCCGCTGATCATCCACCGAGTCGGCGACAAGGCAGCACGGGACGCCCGAGTGCAAGAGCTACTCGACATGGTGCACCTTCCCCGGGACGCGGCGGACAAGCTCCCCTCCGAGCTGTCGGGAGGCCAGCGTCAGCGGGTGGCGATCGCCCGTGCGCTTTCGCTGAACCCTTCCCTGCTGGTGGCCGATGAGCCGACCTCGGCGCTCGATGTCAGCGTCCAGAACCAGATCCTCAATCTGCTGGCGGAGCTCCGCGACGCCCTCAACCTCTCGGTGATCCTGATCAGCCACAACATCCAGGCAGTCTCCTGGCTGGTCGACCGCGTGGCGGTGATGTACCTCGGCCGCAAGGTCGAGGAAGGCCCGGTCGCCGAGGTGAGGGACCACCGGCTCCATCCGTACACGCGGGCTTTGCTCTCGGCCAGCCCGATGATCACCAAGAGCAGCGAGCGGATCATCCTGGAAGGCACCCTCCCGAACCCCCGGCACCCTCCGAGCGGATGTCCATTCCGGACCCGCTGCTGGAAGGCAGCCGAGGTCTGCGCGAGCGAGTTCCCTCCCGCCGACATCCCGGTAGAGGGCCACGAGGTGCACTGCTACTTCCCCGAAGACCCCGTGGTAGTGGAGGGGTAGGGAGATGAAGGTCGACCGGCCACTCATCGTGGCGCCCCGCAGCTTCGACTGGGCTCCCGTCACGATCCCCGACGCCGTGGAGCCCGGGAAGGTCCGCATCCGTGCCCTGGTCAGCCTGATCAGCCCGGGTACCGAGCTACGCCTCTACCGCGGGGATCCCATGGTCGATGAGGTGTGGGACTGCTTTGCCGACATCGATTCGGTCACCACCGAGGGTATGGGAGTGATACCCGAATACCGCATCACCGGCCGCAACCAACCCTCGGGCGCCAAGTACCCGGTCAACTGCGGATACAACCTCATCGGCGAGGTGGTCGAGGTCGGCGCGGGAGTACGTTCGCTGGCCGAGGGCGACCGGGTCTTCGCCCTGGCCAGGCACCAACCCATCTTCGACATCCGGGAATGGCAGGCCGTCAAGGTGCCGGAGGGCGTTGCGACCGAAGCCGCCGCCTTCGGTTACCTACCGACCCTGGGGCTGCATGCCCTCCGCCGGGGCGGTTTCACCCCGGGTCTCAACGTGGCGGTGATCGGCCTCGGCCTGATCGGCTTCGGGGCCGCGCTCGTGGCCGACGCCATCGGCGCCTACCTGGCGTGTTTCGAGATCAACCCGGTCCGGCGTCGGCGGGCGGCGGACGCGCTTCCGAGAGCGCTGATCCTCGACCCCACGGCGGACGGCTTCGAGGACGCTCTGATGGAGCGCTTCCAGCCGTTCGGGATCGACGTGGCGGTCGAGGCGGCAGTCGGTCCGGCCCCGCTCGACCTAGGCATGCGCATCCTCGACGACCAGGGCCGCATGGTTGCCATCGCCCTGCACCCCGAGGATGTGGGACCTCTCCTCTCGTCCGACTTCTACAACAAGCAGGCTTCCATCCTTGGCACCAGCAATGCTCCGTACGAGGATCCTGCCAAGCGGCTTTCCCGATTCACCTGCGCCGACAACGTGTCCTACCTCCTTGAGCTCCGCCGGAGGGGAAGACTCTCCCTGGAAGCCATGCACACCGACACCTATCCCGCTACGGATATCGACGTAGCGTTCGCCGACCTTGACGCCGCCGAACGCGACATGATCGGAGTCCTACTCGACTGGCGCTGAGAGTCTCTGCTCGGTATCTCAAGAAGGATCATTGCAGCCGGGAAGGCAATGCGAGACCTACTGACGGATCGAATAGATGATCTGGATCCGCGTCCCCACTATTGCGCCGCCGCTCTTGTAGCCGAAGTTCAGGGCGCCGTCTACAGACCACACCGCCACGTCATCAGATTCCACGTAGACGCTAAAACCCTCCCTGTTGGACATGTCTATTGCTCTGCCAACCCGAAACCGCGCCATCCTTGTCCGGATGAAGTACCTCCCGCCGCCAAAGCCCGAACGACTGCTTCTTCGTTGTCCACCCCCGGGAAGGCCCTTTTCATGCTGGTGGGAATTCCCACTCCATCATCCTGCACGGTGACGACAACGTGGCTTTCGTCCTCTTCGACCAGGACGCTTCCGGCCGCCTCAGCCCATTGCAAGACGTCAGGCACAACTCGAACACAACGGTCTCCAACGCCTTCAGGTCGTTGTGTGGCGCCGAAACCAACGGACAGCGCGGCGGGCTACGTCTCTAGGAGACGTTATCGGGATGGTGTCTACCGGCGTCATGCGTTCGATAGTTTGGGGATGACGCTGCTCTTGGACGTAATCATCGTCAGGTCGATGATCTTCATGAGGCCTGCTATGGCCTCCTCCTTCGGCAAAGGTTCGGAAGTCACCCGATCCAGGGTGGCCCATTGCCAGTAGTTGTGAGTACCGTTCGTGCCGATCGCTACGTGGAGGACGGGACGGTTCCCGACGTATGACTGCCTTACGCGGCAGGAGAGGTCAGGCCGCAGCACGGCTTCGAGCAGCGTCGGGGTGGGACGGGTCCACCTGTACCGCTGCTCGCTAGCTATTTCGTCGAGCCAGTCTTCCTGGTCGCGGGCGGCATCAGGCATTCTGGGCGGCCATTGGTATCCCGACCCCCTTGAACATGCTGTAGAGCCTCCTAGACTTCGGCCGACGGTCCACTTCTGATGGTATCGAATTGGTCATGTGATGGTACGGCTAGGAGTCCGCCCAGGCGAGCAGGCGGCGGGGTGTGTCGATCATCCAGATGTCGAGCAGTTCCCTGTCGATGCCCATCTGGTCCATGAGCCGGGGGACGATCGTCGGGATGTAGGCGTATCCGTAACCCCCATGGGACGTGAACTGCACCCTGCTGCACACGTCGTGGCTGATGAGCAGGCGATCCGCATAGCCTCTCTCCGACCAGTCCGCCAGCACCGCCAAGCGTTGCGGGTCGGTCGGGCAGTGAACGTAATGATCGACGGGTAGCCATACGGAGCCGAAGAAGTCGAACTCCACGCTGATACCCCGCTCCATCGCCCGCTCGTGCCAGGTGAGATCGCGGATGTCGAAATCCATGTGGCAGAACGCGGTCCGCTCCCAGATCGGCTCGTACTCGTCGAACACCGCCAGCGCGTCGGCCGCCACCGGAACGTTCATCAGGTGCACCCAAAGAGGGGCGCCCGTAGCACGCTGGGCCAGGACCGCCGCCTCCAGAACCTTCAGCTCGGCGGGACGTACCGGCTCGAAGAGCCCGATCTCCCCGATCACCCCGGTACGGATCCCGGTGTCGCCGATCCCTTCCGTCAACTCGCCGATCATCAGCTCGGCCAGCTCCTCCCGGGATGCCTCGAGGGCCCACGGACGCTGGTGGTGGGCGAGGTACTGACCCGTTCCCGATATCACGTTGACGCCCGTGAACTCGGACACCTCGACCATCCTCTCGGGGTTCCTCCCGATGGGCTCGGTGGTCAGCTCGACCAGCGTGTCGATGCCGGCATCAGCCGCTTTCTTCAGCTCGAGCGCCTGCCCGCAGCTGCTGTCGAGGTGGATATTGTTGACGTTCGTCATCAGGTCCGAGCGGATCTCGCCCAGCCGGTCGATCGTGATGGGCCGGTAGGCCTCCTCGCCGGTTGCCGGATAGGCATAGGTCATTGTGGCGAAGAGATGCTCGTGGGGAAGCGTACGACCGATCCGGTCGGCCGGAACGAGGCCGGTAACCGTTACCGCGTTCTTCATGGGTTGAACCTCCTGATGTGGATCGGTCGTCCGTCGACCGATGCCGGCGGTCTTGGTCACACGTCCGGTCGGACCGCCCCGTTGATACCGCTCAGACCTCCGTCGAGAGCCAGCACCGCGCCGGTCATGAACCCCGACGTGTCCGAGCAAAGGTAGCTGACCAGATGCGCCACCTCCTCGGGCGTACCGGGCCGGCCGGCGGGCAGGATCTCGTAGTAGGCCTCATCGGGCGGCGCGTCGGAGATCATCGGAGTGTCAATAGCACCCGGCGCGATCGTGTTGACGGTGATCCCGAAGGGTCCGAGTTCGGCCGCCAGTGCCCGTCCGAGTCCTTCGATGGCAGCCTTACCGGCGCAGTACGCGGCGTGGCCGGCTATGGCGGCGCCCGCCCCTATCGAAGACCAGAGAACGATCCGCCCCCCGCGGCCTTCCTCGATCATCTGGCGGGTAGCGGCGCTGGCGCAGTGGACAACCCCCATCAGGTTCACGTCGAAGACCCGGGCGGTCTCTTCGGGATCGCGGAGGTGGGATAGCGCCCCCGGCGGGTAGATCGCCGCGGCGGCGGCCAGAA